>JACCDW011129274.1_pt1 | contig 45164 bp, 45 predicted proteins | sample 7449781 | NCBI WGS metagenome assembly JACCDW01 (sample SAMN15323449, study PRJNA562643) | freshwater metagenome | isolation source: river surface water | place: USA:Blue River Watershed | collected 2017-08-18
AGATCAACCTCGAAGCCGATGGCTCGGTTGAAGTACACGATGATGGACGCGGTATTCCTGTCGATAAGGAACCAAAGACTGGCCTTACCGGAGTTGAAGTTGTATTGACCAAGTTGCATGCAGGTGGAAAGTTCGGAGGTGGCTCATATGCCGCATCGGGTGGACTTCACGGTGTGGGCGCATCTGTAGTTAACGCACTTGCTGAGCGCCTTGATGTTGAGGTCGATCGCAACGGCAAGATTTACTGGATGTCATTTAAGCGCGGAACTCCCGGCATCTTTGATGGCGATGGACCCAAGGCAGCTTTTACTGAGCAATCAGGCCTTCGCATTATTGGAAAGATCTCATCTAAGGTCACAGGTACTCGTGTTAAGTGGTGGTCTGATAAACAGATCTTCCTCAAGGATGCATCCCTTGATATCGAGGATATCTATGCACGCGCTCGCCAGACCTCTTTCTTGGTTCCTGGACTTACTCTGACTGTTAACGATAACCGCAGCAAAGAGAAGACAACTCAGACTTTCTATCACAAGGGTGGAATCTCTGAGTACTGCGATTTCTTGCAGCCAGATCAGCCTGTAGGTGATGTCATTCGCATCTACGGCACAGGTCACTATCAGGAGACTGTTCCAGTCCTGGATGACAAGGGACATATGGTCTCTACTGAGGTAGAGCGCGATATGGAAGTTGATATCGCTATGAAGTGGGGCGATGGCTTTGATTCCACAATCCGCTCATTCGTTAACATTATTGCCACCCCTAAGGGTGGAACTCACCTCCAGGGATTTGAGCGCGCAATCACCAAATCATTTAATGAGGCGATGCGCAGCGCTGGAATCCTGAAGAAGAACGAGGCAGATGTCATTAAAGATGACGTCATGGAAGGCATTACCGCCGTTGTGACAGTGCGTATGTCAGAGCCTCAGTTCGAAGGTCAGACTAAGGAAGTTCTCGGAACCGCTGCTGCAACAAAGATTGTCAACGCAGTTGTTGCCGACAAGCTCAAAGAATTCTTTGCAACCACTCGCCGCATCGATAAGGCCAACGGCAAGTTGATTATGGAGAAGGTCGCTGGTGCATCACGCACACGCATTAGTGCCCGTACTCACAAAGATCTTCAGCGCAGAAAGAACGCTCTTGAATCTTCTGCTCTTCCAACAAAGCTCTCTGATTGTCGATCAGAGGATGTCACACGCACTGAGCTCTTTATCGTTGAGGGAGATTCCGCGCTCGGTACCACTAAGGCTGCGCGTAACTCAGAGTTCCAGGCAATCTTGCCAATCCGAGGAAAGATTCTTAACGTTCAGAAAGCTTCTCTTTCACAGATGCTCGATGATAAAGAGTGCGGATCCATTATTCAGGTAATTGGTGCGGGCTCTGGCAAGTCATTTGAGCTCGATGATGCTCGCTATGGCCGCGTGATCTTAATGTCAGATGCTGACGTTGATGGAGCTCACATTCGTTGCTTGCTCTTGACTCTGATGTATCGCTACATGCGCCCCCTTATTGATGCTGGCCGTGTCTTTGCTGCTATTCCTCCGCTGCACCGTATTGAAGTCATGGGTGGCGGCGGCAAGAAGGGTCAGTACATCTACACATATTCAGATGATGAGATGAAGAAGGTAACGGCTGATCTTTCAAAGAATGGCAAGCGTTGGAAAGAGCCTATTCAGCGATACAAGGGTCTTGGTGAAATGGATGCAGATCAGCTCCGCGAAACCACCATGGATCCAGATGTGCGCACCCTTCGCCGCATCACTGTGACAGATGCTGCAGCTGCTGAAGCGATGTTTGAACTTCTAATGGGTTCAGATGTTGCTCCACGTAAAGAATTTATCGCCAACGCAGAGATCGATCGCGACTCAATCGACGCTTAAGTAGTTCTTAGTCGATAGAGACGAGATCGAAGTACTCGTCTTTCCAGATATCTTCATCGCCATCAGGCAACAAGATCACACGCTCTGGCTTAAGCGCCTGAACAGCGCCCTCATCGTGAGAGACCATCACCACTGAACCTTGGTATTCACTCAGCGCTGCCAGGATCTCTTCACGAGATGCTGGATCAAGGTTATTTGTCGGCTCATCAAGGAGAAGAACATTTGCTCCGGAGACAACGATTGTTGCTAGCGCTAGTCGTGTGCGCTCTCCACCGGAGAGAACTTTCACCGGCTTATGAACATCATCGCCGACAAAGAGGAATGATCCCAAGACATTGCGCGCCTCGGGTTCGCGGATATCAGCGGTAGCCGACATCATGTTCTCAAGGATGGTGCGCTCGAAATCAAGAGATTCATGCTCCTGCGCGTAGTAACCAATCTTTAGCCCGTGGCCATGCTCGACAGTTCCGGTATCTGATTCAAGCTCACCGGCCAAAATGCGAAGAAGAGTGGTCTTGCCCGCTCCGTTAAGTCCCAAGATGACAACTCGTGAGCCTTTATCGATCACACATGAGACATCGGTAAAGATTTCGAGAGATCCATAGTTCTTAGATAGCTCTTCACCCGATAGGGGAGTCTTTCCACACGGTGCCGGAGTAGGAAAGCGAAGCTTTGCGACCTTATCGGAGACGCGTACATCTTCTAGGGATGAGCGAAGCTTTTCTGCTCGGCGTAACATTCCTTGAGCTGCAGTTGCCTTCGATGCCTTAGCTCGCATCTTCTCGCCCTGTTTCTGCAAGATCTCCGCACGCTTTTCAGCGTTAGCGCGCTCCTTCTTGCGGCGATGCTCATCGGCTTCGCGCTGCAAGAGGTACTGCTTCCAGCCCATGTTGTAGACATCGATCACATTGCGGTTGGCATCGATGTAGAACACCTTATTCACCACAGTCTCAATCAAGTTCACATCGTGAGAGATGATGACAAGTCCACCTGCATAGTTAGTTAAGTATTGGCGAAGCCAGATAATCGAATCTGCATCAAGGTGGTTTGTTGGTTCATCAAGAAGCAAAGTCTCTGCCCCTGAAAACAAGATACGAGCAAGCTCGATACGGCGACGCTGACCACCTGAAAGAGTTGCAATCTCATTATGAAATACATCTTCTGAAACACCAAGAGATGATGCAATTGCCTCTGCCTCAGAAGTTGCCGCATACCCACCTGCTGCATTGAACTCTGCATCAACGCGCGTGTAGCGCTCAAGTGCCTTTTCGAGCTCAGCACCCTCTGTTGTTGATAGCTCAAGTTCTACTGCGGTCATTCGCTTTGCGATCTCATCTAGACCACGAGCCGACAAGATGCGATCGAGGGCAGTTCCTTGATCTTCACCAGTGCGAGGATCTTGTGGAAGGTAGCCAATCTTTCCTGTGCGCTGGACTCCACCACCTGCAGGTAAGTTCTCTCCCGCTAAGACTTTTGCAAGGGTAGATTTACCGGCGCCATTGCGACCTACAAAGCCAACGCGGTCTCCACTGTTAACGCGAATATTGACGCCACTGACAAGTAAGCGCGCGCCAGCACGAAGCTCGAGGGCAGAGGTTGAAATCACTGGTGCAGTTTACGCAGATGCAATGCGAGTGCGACGCGGCACTGCATATGCCTTAGAGACAGCGGTGAGCTCCTCTGAGACCTGCTTACGCATCGCCTCATCAGACTTCAGAAGCGCTGTGAGGGCTGCAATAGTGGCTTTGAGCTCTTTCGACTCAGTTTCAAGCTCGAGCTTGCTCATCTTTGTAAGGCGACGCAGCGGCATATCAAGAATGTATGTCGCCTGCTCCTCATTGAGTTTAAAGCCCTTGATAAGAGCTTCTTTAGCAGCAGATGCATCATCGGAGCCGCGAATAATCTTGATGACCTTATCGATATCGATGATTGCCTTGAGTAATCCATCAACGAGCAAGAGGCGATCTTCTGCCTTAGCTTTACGAAACTCTGAGCGACGACGAACAACTTCAATACGGTGATCGATAAAGACCTGAAGAAGCTCTTTAAGTCCCAACGTTTGTGGGCGACCCTTGACAAGTGCCACAGCGTTAATGGCAAAGCCATCTTCCATTGGAGTTAGCTTGTAGAGCTGCTCGAGAACAGCCTCTGGTTCGAAGCCGTTCTTGAGCTCGATTACAACGTTAGTGCCAGTCTGGCCATCAGTGAGATCGACGATGTCTGAAATTCCTTGAATCTTCTTCGCCTTTGCAAGATCTGCAATGCGCTCAACAATCTTCTCTGGACCGATGTTAAATGGGAGCTCCTTGATAACGATTCCCATTTTGCGAGAAGTAACTTTGCTAATCTCAACAGTTGCACGAACCTTAAATGAACCCTTACCAGTTGAATAGGCTTCGCGGATTCCATCTTGGCCAACGAGCTCGCCACCGGTTGGAAAGTCAGGGCCAGGGATGTGCTTCATCAATTGGCCCAAAGTTGCCTTAGGGTTATCGATAAGAAACTTTGTTGCAGCAATAACTTCACCTAAATTGTGAGGCGCCATATTGGTCGCCATACCGACTGCGATTCCTGAAGAACCATTGACGAGCAAGTTAGGGAAAGCTGCAGGAAGTACGAGTGGTTCTTGAAGCTGGCCGTCGTAGTTAGGGCCAAAATCAACCGTGTTCTCATCTGATTCTGCAACAAGAGTCATAGCAGCAGCTGCAAGGCGAGCTTCTGTGTAACGCATTGCTGCAGGACCTGCATCGAGTGAGCCAAAGTTTCCGTGGCCATCGATCAGCGGAAGCTGCATTGAGAAAGATTGAGCCATACGCACAAGGGCGTCATAGATTGCGCCATCACCGTGCGGGTGCAACTTACCCATTACCTCACCGACAACACGTGCCGATTTAACATGGCCACGATCTGGGCGAAGTCCCATATCTGCCATCTGGTGAAGGATGCGGCGGTGAACAGGCTTTAAGCCATCGCGTGCATCGGGAAGTGCGCGTGAGTAGATAACGGAGTATGCGTACTCAAGAAATGATTCTGACATCTCTGATGAGACGTCGATATCGACGATCTTGCCAGGAAATTCGCCTGGCTTGGGACCTGTCGTTTTTGCCTTTGCTCCCTTAGCTGGAGCGGCCTTCTTCGTTGCCATGGCGCGTATTCTGCCGTGGCAGGTGGCTAAATGACGGTACCTACACGCGGACGGGCACCAACGATTGCAACACATCGAGCTGCAATCGCAGCACCTCGACCCAGAGCCCGCTCCATGTTCTTTGAATTGGCATATTCAGAGATAAATCCAGCTGCAAATGAGTCACCGGCACCGGTTGTATCAATCACCTCAGTGGGCAGGGCTGAAACCGTAACCATGATCGAACCCCGAGCCTTGCCGATAGCACCCTGAGATCCACGTTTGATTACAACTGCCTCGCAATCAAGCAGGAGCTGATCGATTGCTTTGGAGACATCGCTTTCACCGGTGAGGTAGATCGCCTCCTCTTCATTGAGCAAGATGACATCCATGAGAGCAATCCATGCCTTCACATCACTTATTGCAACTTGCATCATGCCGCCCACTGATGCGGGGTCAAAGTAGAGAGGCAGTCCTGCAGCTTTAATCACCGAAATCATCTCGAGCACTCCAGGGCGTGAGAGCGGATCAAGAGGGGAGTAGCCAGAGAGGTAGACGGCATCAAATCCAACAAGATCGGGAAGGTCTCCAATGTGCAGACCGGAGTTTGCGCCATTATCAGGAAACATTGTGCGCTCACCTGTTGGGTCTACCAATACGACTACTACTCCAGAATTTCCTGAATCGACCATCAAATTCTTATGGCGTACGCCAAGGGAATCGAACTCACTGGTGAGAGCAGCACCTGCTGCATCATCTCCCACATGGCCAACGATTGTTGCCTCAACATCAGTTCGTGTCAGCCATGATGCGACATTGCCTGCAGCTCCACCACCATGTGTGGAAATCGATGATGGAGTATCGCTTCCGTAATGAATCTGATCTGGCATCACAGAAATCTTCGTGATGACATCGAGCATAACATCACCGATACAGAGAACTTTAAGGGACATAGAAATTACTTTGCTGATCCCACAGCGATATCAGCGGCAAGTGCTGAATTCGATTTAATGATATCGATATTGACCTTGAGAGATTCACCTTCAGATGCGGTATGGAAGTGCTCAAGCAAGAATGGGGTGACATACTTTCCATGAATGCCGTTCTTGGCAGCACCCTCAAGTCCTGACTTCAAGATTGCATCATGGCGAGCTCTATCCATCTCTTTGACAACAGGATTGGCAACAACAAGAGCTGATTTGTTGGTCTTAAGGGCTACTCGTTGAGCAATAATTGCAGCTATCTCTTGGGCGCTATTGACCTGGTGTTCTATTGTAAAACCTGAATCTGTGAGATAGAAACCTGGGAATGCTGTCGTCTTATAACCAACTAGTCCGATAGCTAACGTCTCCAAACGTTCAAGGGTTGCTCCCACATCCAAGATTGACTTCACGCCAGCACAGATGATGGTGATATCAAGTTGTGAAAGAGCGGTTAAATCTGCTGACTCATCAAATGTCTCGTTGGCACCACGGTGAACTCCGCCCAGACCACCTGTTGCAAAAACGTGAATGCCAGCCAGCATGGCAAGGTGGGCTGTTGCAGCAACAGTAGTTGCAGCAGATTTTCCAGAGGCAGCCACTATTGCAAGATCTCGGCTGGATGCCTTTGCAATGTCATCGCGATTTGCAATCTCTACAAGCTGATCATCGGTGAGACCAATATGAACAACGCCATCGAGGATGGCAATAGTTGCCGGAACCGCACCACGTGAGCGAACAATCTCCTCTACTTCGCGGGCAACCGTCAGGTTAGATGGGCGTGGGAGCCCATGGCTGATGATTGTTGACTCAAGAGCAACTATTGGCTTGCCTGTTTTGAGGGCTTCTGCAACCTCTGGCGATGTTTGAAAATCAGTCTGTGACATAGGCAGAACAATACTCATGAGATTATTCATCCGTGCATTTATCTCAAATCATGCCCTCAATATTTGCAGGGTTGCGCCTCGAGGGCACGACTGATTTTCTTGAATGTGGTGAAAGTCCCAGTGGACGTGAACTCCTTTTTCTCATTGATGGTTTTGGCGCAGATGTGCTTGAAACCTATGCTCAGTTCGCACCGACTCTGAATGCACTTGCTCGCCCAAAAGTTATTACGACCTCATTTCCATCAACTACTTCAACCAGCCTTGCAACTCTGACAACGGGGGCAATGCCAGGTGCTCACGGAATGATGGGTTACACGGTCCGAGTTCCTCGCAGCAGTGGAAGAATTCTTAATTCGCTCAAGTGGGATGAAAGAGTTGATCCTCACAATTGGCAGCCGATTCCTACTCTCTTTGAACGTGCAACTGCAGCTGGAATCACAGTTACCCATGTTGCTGCAAAGCGTTATGAAGATAGTGGCTTTACGAGAGCAGTATTTCGAGGAGCCCACTATCGGGGCGCCAATATCACCAGCGACTTGATTCGCGAAACCGCAGAGGCGCTGAAGAAGAGTCCCTCTTTTGTCTATCTCTATGTCAATGATCTCGACTCGGCTGGCCACTCCGACGGTGTGGGATCAGATAAGTGGATAGCTGCACTTACTGCTATCGATGCAATGGTTGCATCATTGATGCGCGAGCTGCCTCAGGGTGTGCGAATCTGGATTACTGCCGATCACGGCATGATCAATGTGGGGGAGAAGATCGTTTTAGGACAGGAGAATCAACTCCTTACAAATATTGCAACGATTGCAGGAGAGCCTCGTATGCGCCATCTCTATCTCAGCGATGGCGAAGATCATGCGATGGCACTTGATACACAAGCAATTTGGGAATCCGAGCTTGGTTCCAAGGTTCGAATTCTTACTCGAGAAAGTGCAATTTCCTCCGGACTCTTTGGTGAAGAAGTTTCATTAGATGCCGCAGAACGAATTGGTGATCTCATTGCAATTGCACAAGACACTGTTGTGTTATTGGATCCAGAGCGAGCAGAGAAAGAGGGAGAGATGGTTGGCCACCATGGCGGTGAGAGCCTTATCGAATCCTCAGTGCCGCTTCTGCAAAGTTCACTGTAGTCAGAGGCAAGTGTTCACGGATTGCAGAGAAAACACAGAGCTGCACCAATCGAGTCTCTGATGTGGGCGCCCTGCGTTGTGTATTCACAGCGTGAGCATCCAAGAATTTCCTCTTTGATTATCTCCGGATTGAGCTCACCGCACTCCTCACATGCGACCCCTCTCTGATATCCCACCTTTGCCCATCCTGGGCTGCCACATTCAGGGCAGAGCGCACTTACGCGAGCAAGAAGTAATTGCACCGCCTTGGAGATGTTAATTCTGCGACTAGGAGAGAACATCGCGCGATGGTCGTTTTCAATCCTCACAGATTGATCTGGTGAGCCTTGGGCGCACTCTGCAATTGCCTCCTGTAGTACTCCACGATCTGTAATTCCCTTAATGATGATCGGGTTCTCTTCAGATCTCGATCGCACGATCAAGGCATGGCGTGGAAAGTCTGCTTTAACCAGAAAATCTGAGATGTCATCTCCCACCTTTGAGGTTATGGAGGCTGCAATAATCTCATTAGATTTGAAAGTTTCTGAGATGACCATGTTGCGCTCTTCATCTACAAGGACCAGTACCTCAATGTTGCAGGGGATCCAAGGAATGTTTGGATCTGCGCCAATTGAGCCTTCAGAGGCGAAGCCCAACCCGATTCCAGTGGCCTTGATACCCATCCGCGCTTTAGCAATCGCAGTCTCTATCGGCGATGAGGTGCGCTCGACTTCGCCAGAAAAAGTTCCTAAGAGATCGGTATCAAGTGGCTCTTCAGTAATTCTCATTCCTAGTGCGTGATGAAATGGCTCTTGAAAGAGCGAGAGCTTGTGATGCTTACTTGTGAGCACTGCTTGAGCATTGTGATATGGATGATTACTCACGTGTGTAACCTTTGTAGATCCTTTATTTGAAAATTCTGAGCAGTTCACTCACAGATTTATCGGCCTCTGCTGGATGGCGAAATTTCTTCTTCGAATTCACCTGATAGGTATTTCGTCGCCCATTACGAGTGATCGTTATATAACCTGAATTCTCTAAGTCAGCCAAAATAGATTGGGTTCGGCGCTCAGTAATCCCAATGGACTCAGCCATCTCTTTGATCTTTGCATCGGGTTCGCGACTTAGGTGCACTAGGAGGTGGCCATGATTTGAGAGAAATGTCCACTTTGCATCGTGTGCTTCAGGTCGTGCCATGGCGAAACGATAGCAGAAATTTGATACCTGAATAATATTTCTGCTATATTTCCGCAGGTTTAAGGGGGGTATATGGCTTCAGAGTCTGTGTTGGTGAGCAATCTTCTCTCCGTCCCCGTCCTGGTATTTGTCCTCGGAGTTGTTGCCGCGTTATTTCGGGGAGATTTGAGATTGCCCGAACCGGTCTATCAGGCAATATCTATCTTTCTTCTCTTTGGGATAGGACTCAAAGGCGGGCACTCCTTGAAGAGCGTCACAGCCGGGGAGTTCATCTCACCTGCTATCGCAGTCTTGGTGCTGGGAGCTTTGATTCCGCTATTGGCCTTTACATCGCTGAAGATCGTCAAGAGTCTTAGCCATAGCGATCGCGGTGCATTCGCAGCGCACTACGGATCAACCTCACTGGTTACCTTCACAGCTGCACTCATTTTTCTTGAAACGCGTTCTGTGGAGGTTGAACCATTTGCGACGGCGATGCTGACGATTATGGAGATTCCAGGAATTCTTGTTGGTATCTACTTAGGTTCCAGAATGGCCCATAGTCAGGTGAAGTGGAAAAGCACCTTTCAGGAGATCGCCACAAGTAAGACAATCGTGCTGCTCATCGGTGGGCTACTGGTAGGACTCTTTGCATCAGAGGCTGGATATCAGAAGGTCACTCCATTTTTTATCGACCTTCAATCGGGAGCACTGACCCTCTTCCTTCTCCACCTTGGATTTATTGCTGGAAGTAAGGTGGGCGAGGCGCGCATCGCGGGTCAGCCCATCGCAATTTTCAGCGTTCTATTCCCGATCTTTGCCGGTGCACTCGGAGTCTTAGCAGGAAACCTTGCGGGATTATCTATTGGTGGTTCGACAATTCTCGGAGTCTTAGCAGCGAGTGCTTCCTATATTGCCGCACCAGCTGCAGTCTCCCTGGGCCTACCTAAGGCAAATGGCTCCTTGGCCCTCTTTGCAAGTATAGGAATCACATTCCCATTTAACTTACTTGTTGGAATTCCACTCTATCTTGAGATGGCTCAGTGGCTAGCTCTTCATCTCTAGTCTGGAAAAGTTATTGCGGATCCTGCTCTTGTGAATCAGCTGGAGACTTCTTTGTGCCAAACATGATTTCATCCCATGATGGAATCTTTGCACGTGCAACAACGCCATCTTCTGAATCAGCCGCCGTTGGAGTATCGCGAATTGCGACAAGACGAGGAGTCTCAGCACGTTCTTCTTCGATCACAGGGGCAAAGAGTGAGCTTGCACCTGGAAGTTCAACTGAAGGCGCTGGCTCTTCGTGACGAGAAGGATGTGTTGGCTCTGCTGTTATAAATCCTGGCTCAATGACGCGGGCGGGTACATCTTCATCGATTAACCAAGCACCATTGTTATCTGTTGGGCTAATTGAATGGCGCGCTGTGTCGAAGTTCCAGGCAGCGATTCCGTTGCCATCGCGATTAGGAAAGTGAAGTTCGATATGCCATGTTGCATCAGGAAGTCGCCATGTGTTCCATGAGAGATCATCTGCATCGACTCCACGAGGAATCAACTTAGTTGTTACAGCATCAAGGAAGGTGATCTCGGTGCGCGCTGAATCTTTGCGAAGCGTTGCGCTGCGAGCAAGGGAGAGAATGTATTCACGCTCTTGAAGGATTGGACCTGAGAAGCGAGAGATTTTATCCAGAGTTGTATTTCCTTCGCGTGCAATTACCTCAGGCGCATCACCTGCGCGAAGTCGTCGCTGAATCTCTTTCACAGTGATAGTTACATCAAGATCGCTAGTTGGCACCGAAGTAAGGCGAGGTTGATTTACAGTTGCTCGCAATGTGTCGCTGATGCGCAGTGAGAACTCGTGTCCATCGTTATCCACCAAAGTCAGGTGAGTGCCTTCACTATTCTTACCCTGTACGCGGAGCTCGCTCATGGGGGTGAGAATAACTGATACGGAAGGTAGAATCAGGGCTATGACCACCCATGACACTTCCGAACTTCTCGCCCTAGCCATTCGCATCGGGAGCGAGGCAGGTGCCATGTTGATGGATCGCCCTAAAGAACTTGAGGTCACCACAAAGTCGACCGCTATCGATGTTGTCACGCAGATGGATATCCGCGCAGAGGCATTTATTGTGCAAGAGCTCTTGGCTGCGCGACCTCACGATGGATTGGTCGGCGAAGAAGGCTCAGATCGTCCCAGTACCTCCGGCATTACATGGGTTATCGATCCCATCGATGGAACGGTGAACTATCTCTATAACTTGCCCGGCTGGAATGTCAGCATTGCCGCTAAAGATGACCAGGGGCAGTTAATCGGAGTCGTCACAGCTCCATCGATTAACTCAACCTGGTGGGCAGTCCGTGGGCAGGGCGCCTTCTATAACGGCCAACCGATTAGAGCTAATGAACCCATCGAGCTCAATCGCGCCCTTATCGGTACAGGTTTCCAATATGACACCGCCCATCGTGGCCAGCAGATTGATCATGTCTCGCAGATGTTGCCTCAGGTCCGCGATATTCGTCGAAACGGAGCCGCCGCTGTCGACCTCTGCCATGTAGCAATGGGCGCCCTTGACGGTTACTACGAGCATGGCCTCAAAGAGTGGGATTGGGCAGCAGCTGGGCTCATTGCCACAGAGGCAGGGGCTCAATTCGGCCTCTATGGCCAGGCTCCCTACATGATGACCCTGGCCGCCGGCCCGCACCTCTATAGCGAGCTCGAGAGCTTTCTCTCACTCAAATAGGCGCTCGCCTCGATTTTTAGGTCTGGCCTGACCTATGGCAAGATACGCAGTCTGCAAGGCATTCCTTGCCCAGTAATAAAGGACTAGATCATGAACATTCTCGACGTCGTAGACGCAGCATCCCTCCGCAAGGACATCCCACAGTTCCGTGCAGGCGATGAGCTCAAGATCCATGTTCGTGTTATCGAAGGTAACAAGTCACGTCTTCAGGTCTTCCAGGGTGTAGTTATCCGCCGCCAGGGAGATGGAGTCCGTGAGACTTTCACAATCCGCAAGGTTTCTTACGGCGTTGGTGTTGAGCGTACATTCCCTGTACACACACCAGTGATCGAGAAGATCGAACTCGTCCAAAAGGGCGATGTGCGTCGTGCAAAGCTTTACTATCTCCGCGACCTTCGCGGTAAGGCTGCAAAGATTCGCGAAAAGCGCGATGGCGTTGTTGGTTACGGTGACGGAATCCTTTCTACACCTGTTGCAGCAGCTGTAGTCGAAGAAGTTATTGAAGAGAGCCCTGCGGTAGATGCAGTAGTTGAGGCTCCAGTTGCAGAGGCAGCTGTTGAAGCTCCAGCAGCTGATGTAGTTGCAGATGCTCCAGCAGCTGATGCAGCAACAACTCCAGCAGAATAAGTTCTCTCGTTAAGCTTTCACGGATGATCCCCAAGAAGGGTTCTTTCCTCCGGGAGTTCCCTGTTTTAGTAGTTGTTGCACTCCTTGTCTCATTTGTTATCAAGAGCTTCTTTGTGCAATTTTTCTTTATCCCATCTGGGTCAATGCAGAACACTCTCCAGATTCAAGATCGCGTGGCAGTAAACAAACTCCCATTTGTATCTGATGAAATCAAGCGTGGGGATGTAGTTGTCTTCCGTGATCCAGCCAACTGGTTACCTGAACCATTGCCAGAGACAGGCAACAAGATTGTCCTGAAAGCTAAAGAAGCACTTGTAGTTGTGGGAGTTCTTCCTAATCCAGCAAAGCAATTTCTTGTAAAGCGCGTCATTGGAGTTGCAGGCGATAATGTGATTTGCTGCGATAAAGATGGCCTACTTACGATCAACGGCAAGAAGACTTCAGAGCCTTATATTTTTGCCGGCAATACTCCAAGTGATATGAACTTCAACATCACTGTCCCAGAAGGCAAAGTGTGGGTGATGGGTGATCATCGCGGTGCATCAGCTGACTCTCGATATCACCAAGATGATGTCAACAATGGTTTTGTCCCGGTTTCAAAGATTACCGGACGCGTATTTGGAATCATTTGGCCCTTGAGTAACTTTGGTTCAGTGCCTTCGCAAGATCCCATCGCAACAAAGTAGCTTTTCAATAATGGCACACCCTGCTGCACCTAAGCGCATAGAAGAGATGTTGCGTGATTCAGGAATCACTTTAATTGCAGGTGTGGATGAAGCAGGCCGTGGCCCATGTGCTGGCCCGCTTGTTATTGCATCGGTCATCCTTGACAATCCATTTGCTTCCATCTGGAATGAGATGCGTGATTCAAAAGAAATCTCTGAAAAGAAGCGAGAAGTTCTATTTGATGTCATTATTGAAAATGCACTTGCTGTCAGTGTCATCGAAGTAACGCCGGAAGAGATTGATACCAGGGGAGTGCATGCTGCAAATCTGGATGGAATGCGACGGGCGGTCAATGGGCTTTCGATTACACCTGGATATGTCTTAACTGACGGTTATGCCATTGAAGGTTTAGCACTTCCAAATATTGCCATCTGGAAGGGCGATCAAGTTGTCACCGCAATTAGTGCCGCATCCATCATCGCCAAAGTTACACGTGATCGAATCATGCGCGAGATGGATGAACTGTATTCAGGATATGGATTTGCCAGACATAAGGGTTACATCACAGCTGCGCACACGGCTGCGCTGAAAGAGAAGGGCGTGACCCCAATCCATCGTCGCTCATTCTCCAATATTGCAGCACTTCTCTGAGTAATCCACAGTTCCAATAGTCAGCGGCAATTACTAACCTCTACAAGCCCAATAATCATCCACCCTTGGGAATGGAGTGATGATGGACATTAGAGATCAACGATTGACGATTGCTGGAAAGTTTGAAGCAGGCGGTATAAAGACAGCAAGAGATATCTCTGAAAGAGGTGTGGAAGAACTCTTTAGCTCTATTCCTCTGAGTGAGCGCATCGACCTCAAGGCAACGTATGCGGCTATCTCTGCACACGGTGCAAGAGTGATTATTCCCGAAGATTCAGATTGGCCTGTCCTTGTCAATGATCTTGCAGTGCCGCCCATTCTCTTAATCGCAAAGGGAGACCTTCAGGCACTTAGTACTCGTTCACTGGCCATTGTTGGCACTCGCAATCCCACGCCATATGGCTCACGGATTGCATCAGAATTTGCGGCAGGCTTTGTAGATCGAGAGTGGGCAATTGTGAGTGGTGGTGCCTACGGGATTGATTCAGCAGCACATAAAGGAGCTTTGGTCGCCGAAGGAGTAACTATTGCTGTCACGGCCTCTGGTCTTGATTATCCATATCCTGCCGGTAATCAGAGGATCTTCGATGAAATCATTGAAAACGGTGCAATAGTCAGCGAATATCTGCCGAATGTGCAGGCCAGGCCTCACCGCTTTTTAGTGCGCAATCGCATTATCGCTGCTCTCTCTCGCGGCACGTTGGTAGTGGAGGCAGCCTTTCGAAGCGGTTCGCTGCGAACGGCGCGAGAAGCCGCCGATCTCGCGCGTCCGGTGATGGCTATTCCTGGTCCCATTAATTCACCAACTTCAGATGGATGTCATCGATTGATCGGAGAGCGCAGTGCAGAGCTGGTGACATCGGTTGCCGATGCTTATGAGTTCATGGGTGCTTTGGCAAGATAGCTCTGCAAGTAATGAGAGAATATGGTCATGAGTGATTTCCGTTCGGGCTTCGTTGCCATTGTTGGCCGCCCTAACACAGGAAAATCAACCTTAATCAACGCCCTCGTGGGTAGCAAGATTGCAATTACCTCTCATCACCCCAACACCACGCGACATGCGATTCGCGGCATCATTAACAATGATGCTTATCAAGCGGTTCTTGTTGATACACCTGGCGTTCATAAGCCTCGGACCTTGCTTGGACATCGCCTCAACGCTGTAGTCAATGAGTCAATGGATTCAGTCGATGTCATCATGATGTGCCTACCAGCAAATGAGGCCACGGGTGCAGGTGATCAATTTATTGCTGCAGAGATTGCAAAGCATCCTCGCGCAAAGAAATTTGCACTCGTTACAAAGACAGATACAGTCAATAAGAAATCACTCGCTGATCGTCTCATGACAATTAGCGATCTTGCAGAGGGTTTTACTTGGGATGAAATCATTCCAGTCTCTGCTGTCATCCATGATCAAATCGAACTCCTTGAAGGCATTATTGGTAGCGCACTTCCTGTAGGTCCTGCTTTCTATCCTCAAGATCAGAAGAGTGATCAGGGGACCGAACAGCTCATCTGTGAGTTGATCCGTGAGGCTGCAATGCGCGATGCCCTGCAAGAGCTTCCACATTCAATCATGGTGACAATCGATGAGATGTCAGAGCGCGAACCCAATGGCACGCGTCCCTTCTTTGATATTCATGCAACGATTCATGTGGAGCGCGATTCACAGACTGGCATTATCTTGGGGCACCAAGGCCAGCGCCTGAAAGACATTGGAATGCGCGCACGAAAAGATATTGAGCGCGAACTCGGTGCACGCATCTTCCTCGGACTTCACGTCAAGGTCTCAAAGGAATGGCAGAGAGATCCAAAGCAGCTTGAACGGCTTGGATTTACAGAGCGAAAGTAATTACGCTGAAATAACGCCGGTTGAAAGCGCGATCAACAATGCGCTGCCCAGAGCGATTCGATAAATTACAAAAGGCGTAAATGACTTAGTTGAGATGTAACGCATCAACCAAGCAATCACGGCATACCCCACAGCAAATGCGATTGCAGTAGCCATCATGGTTTCAAAGATTGAAAAAGTAGATTCACTTGGCTCCGAGATTGCTTTCTTGAGTTGATAAAAACCACTTCCGAATACAGCCGGAAGAGCTAAGAGAAATGAATATCTCAAGGCGGATTCTCGGCGATATCCGAGCATTCGACCCATTGCGATGGTTGCTCCAGAACGTGATACACCGGGGATCAGGGCGAGGGATTGAGCAAAGCCATAGAGAATGCCGTGACCTGGAGTTAATTGATCCAAGGTGCGCTCATTGCGCCCCATGAAATCAAGGAAACCCAGGAGTAGGCCGAAGACAATCAGTGTCGTGGCAATAACCCACATGCTGCGCAGGTCACTCTCGATGAAATCTTGAAAGAGGAAACCCAAGGCAACGATCGGAATTGAGCCGAATGCGATTAGCCATGCAAGTCGTGCATCACTTCTCTCATGATGTGTGAGATGAGCTTTAGGTCGCAGTGACTTAAACCATGCGGAAGTAATCGAGAGGATATCTTTACGGAAATAGATTAATACTGCTAACTCTGTTCCGATTTGGGTGATAGCTGTAAATCTGGCTCCCGGATCTTGTGCGCCGTCGAGAAATTTGCCAACGATTGCAATGTGGGCGCTAGATGAGATAGGTAAGAACTCAGTCAGACCCTGAACGATGCCAAGGATGATTGCATTAAGCATCTACCTTCACCTCATTCTTGCGACTTGCAAAGTATGAACCAATTAAGACAAGCGGCAATCCAAGTGCGATTCCAATTGTCATATCTTCATCGAGAATTATGACACCGAGAATGACAGCAAAGGCGGTATTGAGGTAGGTCACCAGCGAGGCGCGGGCAACGCCGATGATTGCTGTCAAGGTAAAGAAGAAGGCAAATGCAATACCTGTAGAGAGAACACCGAGGCCTATAACAGACCAGATAGCCTCACTGCCAATTTCATGGGTTGGCCATTGCGCGAGCGTAAATGGAAGATAGAAGATTGTTGTGATGAGCATTGCAAGGCCATTGATAGCCACTCCCGAAACATTTGGGAGACCTTCTTGCACCATCATCACAGCGTATGAATAGCCAAGTGATGCCAGTAGAACCATTCCAATGCTCAGTGGATCTACACTTCCCTTGATACTTTCAATTCCAACAACAAGAATCAATCCGATAAATCCGATAACGATGCCAAATAGTCGCTTATGGTGCCAGACAGTCTTATCGCCTTTGAGAGAGGCGAGAATCGTTGCAAAGATTGGGACAGAGGCTACGAGCAATCCTGCCAGGCCAGATGAGATTTTCTGCTCAGCTGTTCCAATAAGAATCCAAGGACCAATCATCTCCAGAACTGCATAGGGCAGAACGTATTTAATGCCACGGATGGCATCTCCCAAAGTCCCTTGTTTGATTGCCCAAGGAATCAATATTGCCGCACCGATTGCTGTACGTAGGCAGACAACGATTGCAGGGGTAAAGCCATTATCTGGATTAACAGCTATTGCAATAAAGAGGTACGGAACTCCCCATAAGAATCCTGTGAGCAGGAAGAGGAACCAGCCGCGACGCGACATTAAATCTCCGTAACTGTAAGTATTGGAAGGCGCTAGCGCTTACCAATTACTGATCGATAGAGGGAAAGTGTAGTAGCTGCAACAGCGTCCCAACCGAATTCAGCAATCGCGCGCTGACGACCTGCTGCGCCATAAGCCTTTAACTTCTCGGGATCAGACATTAATCGTGTGATTGCCTCCGATAGAGATGCTTCAAATGCGGCAATGTCACTCTCTGCATAGTCAATAAGTTCTCCTGTCACACCGTCATTGACTACCTCTGGAATGCCTCCAACGCGAGATGCCAGTACTGCAGTCTCACAGCCCATCGCTTCTAAGTTGACGATTCCCAGCGGTTCATAGATTGAAGGACAGAGGAATAGATCTGCATGTGTCAGAGCGGCAGTTAATTTATCGTGGGGGAGCATCTCCTTTATCCACCACACATTAGAACGTGTGCCCTGTAACTCATCGATGAGTGCTTCTACCTCTGCGCCAATGCCAGGTTCATCGGGGCTACCTGCTGCAAGAACAAGACCAATATCTTCAGGGACGTTGCGCCATGCACGCAGTAGATGAGCAAGACCTTTCTGGCGAGTGATACGTCCTACAAACATCGCATAAGAGCCAGTGATTCCGAATTCACTTAGAACTGAGGTATCTGGGTTTGGAGCAAAGCGAGATGTATCTACTCCATTGCGAATTGTGACAACTTTGGCGGGATCAACGTTTGGATAGGCACGCAATACATCCGCTCGCATTCCATCGCTGACTGCGATGATTGCAGCAGCGCTTTCATAGGCAGTCTTTTCTGCCCACGATGAAATCTGATATCCGCCACCTAGTTGCTCAGCTTTCCAGGGGCGCAAGGGTTCAAGTGAGTGAGCACTGACGATATGCGGTGTGCCGTAGAGGAGTGAGGCGGTATGTCCTGCCATATTGGCATACCAAGTATGGGAGTGGATGACATCTACAGAATCTAAATTCTGGGCAATCGCCAAGTCTGTGGCGATTGCTTGAAGTGCAGGATTAGCATCGGAAAATTCGGAAGGAGTGGAATATCCATGAGATCCATCTGAACGTGGACCTCCAAAGCAATGAACATCGACCTGCACATCATCGATTGTTCGCAGAGCCTGAGTCAGTTGCACGACATGGACACCGGCGCCCCCATAGACAGCCGGCGGCCATTCTTTTGTAACAATTCCGACTCGCATCTTCTGCTGATCGCCCTGGCCTTGATTAGTCTCGCTCACTGAGAAAGAGTATCTGCGACTATGGCTTTGTAGTAGCGAGGTGAGTAACATTTCACCATGGCTCGCTTTGAAAGACCTCTCGGCATCGTCCTCGCCGGCGGTGAAGGTAAGCGATTAATGCCACTTACAGCAGATAGGGCAAAGCCAGCAGTTCCATTTGGAGGCTCCTATCGCCTCATCGACTTTGTGCTCTCCAATCTTGTTAATGCAGAGATGCGCAAGATTGCGGTTTTAACTCAATACAAGTCGCACTCGCTCGACCGCCACATCACAACAACATGGCGCATGTCGACACTACTTGAAAATTACATCACCCCGGTTCCTGCTCAGCAGCGCCTTGGCCCACGCTGGTATACAGGTTCTGCAGATGCAATTTTGCAGAACTTCAACTTAATTCATGATGAGAACCCAAAGCATGTTGTTGTTTTCGGAGCAGATCACGTCTACCGGATGGATCCAAGTCAGATGTATGACCAACACCTTGCTACCGGTGCAGGTGTGACTATTGCGGCCATTCGCATGCCGCGTTCTGAAGCACATGAGTTTGGTGTCATCGAACTAGCTGAAGATGGAATCACGATTAAGCAATTCCATGAGAAGCCTGCAAATCCACCCGCAATGCCTGGCCACCCCGATCTTGCTTTGGTATCGATGGGTAACTACATTTTTAAGCGCGATGTCATGGAAGAAGCGCTAATTCTAGATTCAGAGGATCTTGAATCTCGTCACGATATCGGCGGAAATATAATTCCGATGCTTACCGCCGCAGGTCAGGCAAAGGTCTATGACTTCGAACATAACGTTGTTCCAGGTGCAACCGAGCGCGATCGCGGATACTGGCGCGATGTTGGTTCTATAGATGCCTATTACGAGGCACATATGGACCTTGTTTCGATTCATCCAATCTTTAATCTCTACAATCGTGAGTGGCCTCTACTTACCAACCCACCATCACTTCCACCTGCAAAATTTTCTGAGAACGGAATTGCCCAAGATTCAATAGTGGGAGCTGGATCCATTATTTCTGGCGGACATGTCAATCGAACCGTGGCCTCTTATGATGTTCATGTTGGTTCGGGAGCTTTTGTGGATAGCTCTGTATTGATGCCAGGGGTGAAAATCGGTGATCGCTCAGTTATTCGTAAGGCGATTATCGATAAGGGTGTAGTCGTTGAGCCAGGGGCACAAATTGGTGTTGATCTCGAAAGAGATCGCCAACGCTTTACAGTGACAGAATCCGGAATCGTTGTAGTGGGTAAGGGTATTCGCGTTACGCCTTAAATGAGTTTCTTTAGCTCAACTGCAAGATAATCAATTGCCACCTTCGCTGTGGGCGTCACGGCCATATTTGTAAAGAAACCATGGATCATTCCCTTGAATTCCTTATAGGTAACGTGATTGCCACCGCCTCGCAAACGCTCTGCATAGAGCAAGCTATCGCTTAAGAGCGGATCAAATTCAGCCGTGATGATGATGGCAGGAGGCAGGGATGCATAGTTTTGCTCTGCAAGTGGGACGGCATAAGGATTTGAATTGTGTGAGTCGCCTTGGAGATATTGCTGCCAGAACCATTGCATCGCTTCACGAGTGAGCCCATAACCTGTGGCAAACTCTTGATACGAATCTGTAGTGAAGTCTCGTCCATTGCAGGGATAGATGAGAGCTTGAAATCGTAAGGTAATTCCTTCATCACGTGCCTTGAGTGCAACTGCACTAGCAAGTGTGGCTCCAGCGGAATCTCCCGCAACTCCTATTTGGTTTACATCGATTTTCAAGTCTCTCGCATGTGCACGTACCCACAGCAGTGTTGCATAGCAATCATCAAAGGGAATCGGAAATGGATGCTCAGGTGCTTTCTGGTATGCAACACCAATGATTGTGAACCCTGATTGATTGGCTAGTCGCGCCATCGACGCGTCATACATATCGAGATAATTAAGAACAAAGCCTCCACCATGAAAGTGCACAATGGCCGGTGCCAATGGATTATCAGTAGGTCGATAAATTCGAATCGGCAGATCTGCAGTAGGACCAGGGATGAATCGGTTAACGATTTCAAATATCGGCTCAACTGGTCCAGATGTTGCCATTCGCCCCTGGGTATTTGCACGAATCTCAGATAGTGGCCCTTGCCAGACAGCCGGAGCTCCACTGGCTGCTTGGGCTTTGAGAAATTCTTCGATTTCGGGTGCGAGAGGCATGTTTCAAGTAAATCAGAGTCGGGCTAGACTTGCACCAGGTCAACGTTGACATATGAGCTTCTAATTTCGGCTCACTCAGACTTTCACATTTGGAGTTAAAGATGCGTTTTGGTGTTCTTACAGGCGGCGGAGATTGCCCAGGATTAAACGGTGTTATCCGTGGAGTCGTCACAAAGGGAGTCAAGGAGTATGGCTACGAGTTCGTAGGCTTCCGTGATGGCTGGAAAGGTCCTCTCGAGGGTCTGACAATGCCTTTGGATCTTGCAACGGTAAAGCCAATTCTTACTAAAGGTGGAACGATTCTTGGTTCATCTCGCACCAACCCATTCAAGATTGAGGGTGGCGTAGGGCGCATGAAGGCGAACCTCGAGGCGCATGGGGTTGATGCACTTATCGCAATTGGTGGAGAAGATACTCTCGGAGTCGCCACAAAGCTCCATGCTCTTGGCGTGAAAGTTATCGGCGTTCCAAAGACAATCGATAACGACTTGAACAACACTGATTTCACTTTTGGCTTTGACACATCAGTCAATATTGCAATGGAGGCTATTGACCGCCTTCACACAACAGCAGAGTCACACCATCGTCCATTGATCGTTGAAGTTATGGGTCGCCATGCAGGCTGGATTGCACTTCACTCAGGTATTGCAGGAGATGCTGCGTGCATTTTGGTGCCAGAGGTTAAGTTCTCTGTAGATAAGGTCTGCGAGTATGTGAAGTCACGCTTTGAGACAGGAACAGCGCCAATCATCGTCATTGCAGAAGGTGCGATTCCACAAGATGGTGACATGGTCGTTAAGGATCAAGAGCTGGATGCATTTGGACATGTCAAGCTTTCAGGAATTGGCGACTGGCTTGCTAAGGAGATCGAGGCAAAGACAGGGTATGAGACTCGTTGCACAGTTCTCGGACACATTCAACGTGGTGGAACTCCAACTGCCTTTGATCGTGTTCTCTCATCACGTTTTGGTCTAGAGGCAATTACAGCCGCTCACCAAGGTGACTGGGGAACAATGATGGCCCTTCACGGCACAGATATCGTCCACGTCCCATTGGCATCTGCAACAGATGTCTTGAAGACAGTGCCTATCTCTCGTTACGAAGAGGTCTTCTCGTTCTTCGGCTAAGCCGATTGAATCTGAGTTAATTACCCTGCACGCATTCCCTTCGAGACTTTAGGCTAACTCCCATGACATCAGTAGATAACCTCTTTGACCAGACGTGCGTTGCTGCGCAACAACCGAATTGGCCAGGAGGTCCTACTGGTGCACCGTTAGCGGCAGCGGTGGCAGAGCTCAAATCTTTGCCACCTTTAGTCTTCGCAGGTGAGTGCGATCAGCTTAAAGCACGTATTGCAGATGCAGCGGCCGGTAAGGCTTTCTGGCTACAAGGCGGAGATTGTGCAGAGACATTTGGTTCTGCAACAGCTGATTCCATTCGCAATCGAATTAAGACAATTTTGCAGATGGCTGCAGTATTGCAATACCAATCTTCACTTCCGGTCATCAAGGTCGGACGTATGGCAGGACAGTTTGCTAAGCCGCGTTCAAATGACACAGAGACTCGCAATGGCGTCACGCTTCCTGCATACCGCGGAGATGCAGTTAATGGTCTAGATTTCACGGAAGAGTCTCGTACTCCAGATCCGCAGCGTTTAGTGAAGGTATACAACACTTCAGCTGCGACACTCAATCTTGTCCGTGCCTTTACACAAGGTGGCTTTGCAGATCTTCGTCGCGTTCACGAATGGAATAAGGGTTTCATCCGCGACTCTGCTTTTGGTGAAAAGTACGACCAGACCGCATCAGAGATTGGACGCGCACTTTCCTTTATGGAATCTGCAGGAGTAGATCCTGAACAGTTTAAGGCAGTAGATTTCTATGCCAGCCATGAAGCTCTGATCATTGAGTACGAAAAGGCACTTACTCGCATCGATTCACGTACTGATCTTCCATATGATGTTTCAGGCCACTTCCTCTGGATTGGAGAGCGCACTCGTCAACTCGATGGCGCACATATTGATTTTGCATCGAAGGTGCGTAATCCAATCGGTGTAAAGCTTGGCCCAAAGACTACAGTTGAAGATGCGCTTGCCTTAATTGACAAGCTCGATCCTAATCGCGAGCCAGGTCGTCTCACATTTATTACTCGTATGGGTGCATCTAAGATTCGCGAAATCTTGCCCACACTTGTCGAGGGTGTTACCAAAAGTGGTGCACAAGTTCTCTGGGTTTGTGATCCCATGCATGGCAATACCTTTGAGACAGCAAATGGCTATAAGACTCGTCAATTCGATGATGTGCTCGATGAGGTGCGCGGGTTCTTTGAAGTACATAAGAAGCTAGGAACGCACCCAGGTGGAATCCACATTGAGCTCACTGGTGACGATGTCACGGAGTGCCTCGGAGGAGGAAATGAAATCTCAGAGAAGGATCTTGAATCCCGATATGAGACTGCCTGTGATCCTCGCCTGAATCATTCACAATCTCTTGAGCTCGCATTCCTTGTCTCACAGATGTTAAGAGATCGCTAAAGATCAATGTCCGAGCTTGTAACAACGACAATGAGCTCACCGATAGGAAAGCTCTATATCTTAAGTAGAGGCACCACCGTTCTCGGGCTCAATCTTTCAGGGTTTCAAGATCTTCTCACAACGCTCTCTCCTGGAGAGCTAGAGGCGAAGATTGCTAAAAAGAACGCGATCCCCGGAGTCACGGAGAAGATAGCTGATTATTTTGATGGAGATTTGCGAGCAATTAACTCAATTGCGGTAAAGCAGCCCGGGGGAGATTTTTCGCAAGCAGCTTGGGCGGCCATGAGAAAGATCAAGGTTGGAGCCGCAGAGTCATATGCCGATCTTGCCTATAGAGCGGGAAGTCCAGCTGCAGTACGTGCTGCGGGTAGTGCATGTGCCAAGAACAAGATTGCAATCATTATTCCTTGCCATCGCATTATCAAATCAGGTGGAGCTATTGGCGCCTATGGTTGGGGAGTCAATAAGAAGATCTGGCTGTTACAACACGAGGGCTTTGAGATCTAGCCGAGCACTTTTCTCATAATTGAGATTGATTCATCGCACTGAGCGTCATCGAAATCTAAATGTGTAACAAGACGGGCGTAGTTCTTGCCCAAAGCGCTTACCCAGAGGCCTGCTTCTTTGCAACGGGAAGCAAAATCAGCTGCACTCATTGAGGTAGCTGAGAGATCAAGTCCAACGATATTTGTCTCAACATGTGCAGGATTAATCAGTGATGCATCATGTGCCGCAAGTGCTATCGCAATTCTCTTCGCACGAGCATGATCTTCAGCTAGTCGATCTATGTTGTGATCTAGGGCGTAGTGACCGGCAGCAGCTAGTAGTCCCACCTGGCGCATACCTGCGCCATAGCGTTTCCTCCAAATGCGCGCCTGTGCGATGAGCTCTTTACTACCGAGTGAGATTGAACCAACTGGGGCGCCAAGGCCCTTAGAGAGGCAGACGCTAATGGTGTCGAAGTGGCGACCGAACTCAGCGAATGGTGTCTTTGATGCAACATGTGCGTTCCAAATACGGGCTCCATCAAGATGCATCGCTATTGCGCGCTCACGTGCTGCAGCGCTGAGCTTTGCGATCTCTGTGATTGGCTGGACAGTGCCACCACCGAAGTTATGTGTGTTCTCAACAGCAATCGCTGTTGTTGATACTAAATAAGGTCCTGCGTTCTCATGAGCTAACGCCAGGGGAGTATCTGCGTTAAGGAGTCCGCGCTCTGAGTGCCAAGTGCGCGTAGTGATTCCGGAGAAGACCGCGCCGGCGCCGAGTTCGGCGCGAACTATGTGAGCACGCTCTTCAGTGAGAAGTTCTTCACCAGGCTTGACCAACTGGCGAATGAGCAATTGATTGGCAAGAGAGCCAGTAGGGCTAAAGAGGCCAGCTTCCATGCCAAAGAGAGCTGCAACGCGCTCTTCAAGTGAGTTAACGGTCGGATCATCGCCATAGACATCATCTCCGACAGGTGCAGAGGAGATTGCATCGCGCATTCCTTGCGATGGTTGGGTAACTGTGTCTGAGCGAAGATCAATTGCCATTTGTTGAGCCTACCTTCTCATCCTCTGTTTTGAGAACGATGGCAAACATTGCAATCACAATCAAGAGACCACCCATCACCTGCTGGAAATTGAGAGCTTCATCAGTGAAAAGGAGTGCGAATATTGCGGAGAAGACGACCTCCATCGTAAGGATAACGGCGACTTTAGTAGCGGAGATATGTGCCTGTGACCAAGTCTGAACCATAAATGCAATCGCTGTACAGACTACAGCTGTGTAGATAACAACGGACCAACCCATTGGGTTTTGGGGTGGGACATAGCCTTCACTTAATGAAATCACTCCTGTGAGGATGCCACACGCTGATAGTTGGACGATGGTCATTGCATAAACATCGAGACCATTGCTCCACTGGCTTAAGGCGACGATATGGGCGGCAAAGGCAATCGCGCTAATGAAAACGAGGAGCTCGCCTATTCCAACCGAGAATCCTTGAATTGAGAGCAGAGCCAGACCTGCCGTTGCAACAATAGTGGAGAGCCAGGTGAATGCAGAGATTCGTTGGCGCAGGAGAAGCCAAGCAATGATGGGGGTTGCAACGACATACAGCCCGGTTAGAAAACCGGTAATGGCGGCGCCGACTCGATCCAGACCAAGAGTTTGAAAGATGTATCCGCTACCAAGAAACAATCCGGCGAGAGAGCCCTTGATCAGAATCTCTCGGTTGATTTTGCCAAGCACTGATGGCTTCAGAAGAACCATAACGAGTACTGCAAATGCAAAGCGTGTAAAGAGAAAGCTATTGACGTTCTGATCTTTAATCGGTTGCTTCATTACTACGAAAGCAAGCCCCCATGATGCAGAGACAGCCAGGAGTGCCCATGGAGCAACTCTCATTTTGAGAGCGTGGCTCATCCGCGCAATTTCTTGAGAAGCGCAATTTCCTTACCGTGTTCAGGCTCCATACCTGGAGTTTCAAGAATCAGGGGAGCGTTCACAACTGCAGGGTGGTTGAGTAATTCCTTAAATGGATCAGTTCCAATGAAACCATCTCCGATATTTTGGTGGCGATCTTTGAGTGCACCACACACATCCATCGAGTCATTTGCGTGAATCAATTGAATACGTTCTGCGCCGGCGACCTCCACGAGTAGGTCGAGAGTCTCTTTCATGCCACCTTTCTTGGCAATGTCATGTCCTGCTGCAAAGACGTGGCATGTGTCGAGACAGATTCCGACCTTGGGATGGTACTCAAGAGCCTTCAGGTATTTCTCTAAATCTTCTAGACGCTTTACCAAAGATTGACCTTGTCCAGCTGTTGGCTCGAGGAGCAACATCGGTGCATCATCTGAAAGGCGCTCAAGAATTGGCATCACCCCTTTATTAATCTGCTTCCACGCGTGATCAACAAACTCTTCTTTTACTGCAGATCCTGTGTGAACGACCACACCGAGTGCACCGATCTCTCCTGCGCGCTTGAGTGAGTACTCAGTTGAAGCGAGAGAATTCTTGTAAGTATCTTCAGTAGGAGAGCCAAGGTTGATCAGAAATGGTGCATGGACATAAACCTCAAGGTCATGTTCTTCTGCTTTCTCTCGAAAGAGAGCATCTGCCTCATGGTTTGTCTCAGGCATTGCCCAACCGCGAGGGTTGGAGGTAAAGACCTGAATAGCCTCAGCCTCCGTCTCTATTGCATAGGCAATTGAGCGCTTCGCCATTCCACCCGATGTGGGGGTATGGGCTCCGATACGAGGACGCTTAGCTGTAGGCACCGGCTTACCCTACTGTGATGGTCACCGTACTGCCACGTTTGACCTTGCTACCCACCTTCGGCGACATATTTGTTACCTTCTTAATGCTCTTCTTGCCGATCTTCTTCACTATGACCTTAAGGCCAATCGCCTGGAGAGCGCTCACGGCCTTGCTCTCTTCGATTGAGTAAAGGTTAGGGATATATGTGTATTCAGTGCCCTTTGAGATAACTAGAGAGACAGCGCTGCCCTTGTCGGCACTGACACCGCCGGCAGGCTTCTGGGAGATCACTTCACCTGCTAATCGGGTCTCACTAAATGCATATGTAGAGGTGACGTTAAATCCTGCTTCAGTTAACTCAGTGAGCGCTTGTTCACCGTTCTTACCAATGTAAGAAGCGATTGCAACCTGTTCAATACCTTTGCTCACCACAAGAGTAATTTGAGTATCGCGCTTTACCTTTGTGCCGGCTATTGGCGTTGAAGAGATTACATATCCCTTTGGAATAGTTGTACTAAATACCTCTTGTAGAGGGGCAACGATTAGTGGTGAACGCGTGATGAGCGCTGTTGCAGCTTGAGGTGTCAATCCGATAACTGCAGGGACTGAGTAGCGCTCAGGACCCTTAGAGAGAACAATCTTTACGCTGCCAGCCTGATCGATCTTCTCACCAGCTGTTGGCGTAGACTCAATCACACGCCCCTCAGGGATCTCTTCACTATATCGCTCTTCGATAACTGTGAATGAAAGACCAAGTGGAGAGAGAACGGAAGTGACTTCACTCTCTGTTGCTCCAACGGTTGATGGAACAACAACCCTGCTTCCAGGGCCAATCAAGACATACCAAGAGGTGAAACCGACAACAACGGCCATCATAAGGGCGATATATCGGTTGCGACGTACTCGCTTACTTACCTTCCTCCGCTTAGCTATTTGAGCTGTAGTTTCGGAAACCTTCTCATTTTCTAGCTCAACTGTCTCTTCAGATTCATCTCTACGTGGCACTTGTGTCGTCATTTCTTTGATTTTTTTCCGGAAGCTCTTAGCTTTCTGCGTAGGTCGCATGGGTTGAATCGGAATATCAAGCTCAAGACTGAGTTGATTCTCTTTGGGGTTGAGCTTGTGGTTAATCGCTGTCAGAAGTTGATGAAATTCCTGTGCATCGCGAGGGCGATCATCGGGATCACTCGATGTTGCTCGGTAGATAAGTTCGTCAAGTTCAACTGGAACATCATCCAAAGAGTCGCTCATTCGAGGAACTCGTTCATTTACATGCATGTATGCAATTTGAATTGGCTCTCGGCCATCGTAGGGCTTCTTGCCCGTGAACATCTCGTAGGCGGTGATTCCGATCGCATATACATCGCTACGTGAATCTGCGATTCCACGTTGCACCTGCTCAGGAGATAGATAGGAAACGCTGCCGAGTATGACACTGGACTCTGCAGTCATCGTCGAACCTAAGAGCGGGCCCTTAGCTAAGCCGAAGTCTGCAATCTTGATGCGCCCTTCCCGAGAGATGAGGATGTTCTCGGGCTTAATATCTCTGTGCACGATTCCAATACGATGGGCGGCAGCGAGTGCACTGAGCACTGGAAGAAGGAATTTAATTCCATCTCTAAAGCTCAGTCGACCTTGCTCATTCAGATAATCGCGCAGAGTGTGGCCTTCGACCATCTCCATCACAATAAAAACTGCAGGAGTTCCGCTCTGATTCCATCCTTGATCTTGGACAGCCACAATATTGGGGTGTGAGAGAGAGGCAGCAGCTTTGGCTTCTCGAATGAAGCGCTCCACGAATTGCTCATCTTGGGCAAGATGGGGATGCATAATCTTCACAGCAACTTTGCGATCTAGACGAGTATCAATTCCTTCATAAATGCTCGCCATTCCACCGGTGGCTACTTGGCGAAGGAGTTGATAACGTCCATCGATGAGTTCGCCGGTGAGATCTGACACGGCGTAATTCTAGGTAGTCAGAATGAAATCTGCGTTGACCTTGCTCTCTTCTTCAAGAAAGTGTTGCTCTTGTGTTCTAAGCCACTTCTGCATCTGCTCAGAAAACTCTTGACCATCACGAGCGATAACCCTTTCTAAACCAAGGGCAGGTTCAATTTCAAGCCATATCGATGTCGTCAGAAATGGCCTCACCGCTCTTTGGGAAGAGCCAACGCCCTCGAAGATCAATAGCTCTGCAGGAGGAAGCTGTATTGCCTGCCCGTAACTTCCCGTTTGCCAGTTAAATCGAGGCAGGGCGGCAGGCGATTTCATCTGATGTGATGTGGCGGCAAAAATGAGTGCATCACTTAAGTGATGATCAAATGCCTGATCCCAACCGTTATACAAATCATCCATATGTACTGTTGTTACGCGATACTTCAAAGATAGGGCAGCGCTCAAATGTGAAGCTAATGTCGTTTTTCCAGCACCAGCTGGCCCATCAATGGCGATGATAGGTTGATTAGTTGATTTACAGAGATCGAATAGTGCGTCTGTAATTTGCATACCAAGTACCCCATCCGATTGCAGCCAAGATTGTAAAGAGTACATAAAGGAGTGCGGTAAAGAGCAAGCCTTGAGATGCATACAGTGCAACGTAGCCAGCATCAACTACGAGCCAGATGATCCAGTTATCAAACTTCTGGTAGACCATCAGTAGCTGTGCAGAGATACTTCCTAGCAAGAGAAGTGTGTCTACATGTGCAGCAGCTGCTCCGATATCTGAAAGTAAGGGAGCAATCTCGCGAGAAAGCACGAGTATGGCAATTACGATGTTAAATCTCATCTGCCATGACAGAGCTGAAGGTTTAACCCCGGTGACTTCCCAGCCAAACCATCCTGCTACCGCTGCTGCAATAAATACGAGCTGTAGGGCTGCACTTGCATAGAGATCCCATTGGAGAAAGAGAACGCCATAGAGAACGCTGCTAATTGCCCAAAAAGGCCAGGTGATGCGCTTGCCGGTGATTCCAAGTGCAACACCAATAAATGATGCGATAGATGCGATGAATTCAAGATAAGTAACTTGATAATCCCATGCAGTGAAGAAAGTGGATGTCATCTTTAACCTCAAACATTCTCAATCCGCATTACCGGACTGGTCTAACGGTCGATCTTCCTCATGAAGACCCTCTCAGCCACTCTGGCTCCCGTAGTAGAGACTTTAGCGCACTCGAATCAAAAGAGTCTGGATAAAGGCCAGACCCGCCACGCGAAGACGACGCATTTTTGATGTTGATGCTCTCTTATTAAAGACATCGTAATTATTGGCCTCAATCTCATCGACTATTCCGCAGTAAAGCTCACTTGCTGCGCGAATGCATGGGCGAGAGATAGGGGAGAGATACTTGATTCCTGCTTCAGCAACTTTCTGAAGATCTCGCACACGTTGAATTTGATACTTGATTGCTTCAACAATCTCAGGAGTCATCTGGCGGCGTAGCAACATCTCTTCAGAGACACCAAAGCGAGCCAGATCCTCCAACGGCATATAGATGCGACCGCGATCGATATCTTCGCCAATATCTCTGATGAAGTTAGCTAATTGAAATGCCTGGCCTAGCGCTGTGGCAGCTGGTATTGCTCGATCATCGGAGTAGCCCAAGATGGGTAGCATCTCAAGGCCGATCACTACAGCAGATCCGTAGACGTACTCCATCAAGTCGTCATAGGTGTCATACCGAGTAACGGTGAGGTCCATCTCCATCGATTTCATAAAGGCTTCAAAGTAAGAGACGGGTATGTCAAAGGTCTTTACGGTATCGACTAGTGCACGACCAATCAGGTCACTGCTCTCTCCCGAGCGAATATCTGCAATGACGCTATCTCCCCAAGTGCGAAGATGAGACGCCTTCTCTTCATCACTGAGAGTGGATGCAAGATCGTCGACGATTTCATCGGCGTAGCGAGCAAATCCGTAGAGCGCATGCACGTAAGGACGCTTCTTTGCGGGCAAGAGCAGAGTTGCTAGATAGTAAGTCTTTCCGTGGAGTGCATTAAGTCGCTTGCACTCTTCGTATGACTGTTGAAGAAGGTCAGACATTACTTCACTGAACCCACAATACGTTCGGCTGCTAGTCGACCAGAAATCAAAACCATCGGAACGCCAACGCCAGGTTGGGTGCCGCTTCCGGCAAAGACAACATTTTCAAAACCTGCTGCAATATTGCGCGGACGGAAAGGACCAGTCTGGAAGAAGGTGTGAGCGCTAGCAAATGGAGCACCGCGCTCCATTCCTTGAGCTTGCCAATCCAGAGGAGTAGTCATTGTCTCCACCTCAATTGCATCGCCAAAACCTTCGTATCCGCGTGCTTCAAGGGTGCGGATCATCTCATCGCGGTAGCGAGATTTTTCGATATTCCAATCGATATCAGCATCCAGGTTCGGAGTTGGAAACAGTACGTAGTAAGACTCTTTGCCAGCTGGTGCGAGAGATGGATCATCGTGGGTAGGAACTGTCACAAGAACAGATGGATCTGACATCAACATCTTTTTATTGATGAGCTCATCAAAGACGCCGTCCCATGACTCTCCGAAGTGGATATTGTGGTGAGCGATGTGCTCATATTTCTTTGATGAACCAACAAGAAGAGTCACACAGGATGGTGAGTACTTCAGACGCTTAATTGAGAGAGGCTCCTTCTTGAGCAGAGATTTCCAGACAACTGGAAGATCTGGATTCATCACGATTGCATCGCACTCATAACGCTCGCCCTTATCAGTAACTGCTGCCTTGACTCGAGAATTTTCAACTTCGAGGGAGGTCACAGATGAGCCATAAACAAACTTCACACCGTGCTTTTCTGCTGCCGCTGCAAGAGCGCGCGGAACAGCGTGCATTCCTCCCTTTGGAAAGAAGACTCCGTTAACAGAATCCATATAGGCGATGACTGCATAGATTGCGAGAGCTTGTTGCGGGCTTACTCCTGCATACATAGCCTGGAATGAATAAACCTTCTGTAGGCGAGGATCTTTAAGGAATTGATTAACTTTTGGCTGAAGTTTGCGGAATCCACCCAGTGCAATTAGACGCGCCAAGTTAGGTGTTAAGAGGTTGAGAGGGGAGTCGATATTGCGATCGATAAAGTCATTCATCTCATACTTGTAGAGCTTGGTCACAAAATCTACATAATCGCGATACCCAGCAGCCTCTGTTGCAGAGACCTTCTCACGGATTTCCTGCTCCATCGCTGCAGTATCTGCGTGCACATCAATCTGTGTTCCATCGGCATAGAAAGCGCGATAAAGAGGGGAGACTGGCATCAGCTCTAGCCAATCCTTCATATCCTCACCTACTGCCGAGAATGCATCCTGGATTAATGAAGGCATTGTTAAAACAGTTGGTCCAGTATCGAATGCATAACCATCTTTATTCAGTAATCCATTACGTCCGCCAGGGACTAGCTCTCGCTCGATCACTGTGACATCTCGTCCTGCGCCTGCAAGGCGAAGCGCCGCACTGAGTCCGGCTAAGCCAGCTCCAACGATGACAACCTTCTGTGATGGTCCCTTGATTTGCTTTGTCATTATGCACTTCTCTTCACTGCGCTCTGCGCGATATAGGTGAGAAACTCTCGAGATGATGGATGGATTGCTGGATCTTGGATTGCATTCATTGATTGTTCTGAGAGCTCGGAGATGAGCTCTTCTACACGAGCCACAGCGCCAGATTCAGTAATGAGGGCGCGGAGCTCTTCGATCTTTTCAATCGAAATGTTGGGCGAGCCAAGGTGGGAGAGAAGTTCAGTGCGAGCATCCTGATTAAGTGCTTCAAGTGTCATGGCGATGAGTACTGTCCGCTTTCCTTCACGCAAGTCATCTCCTGCAGGTTTTCCGGTAACTGAAGGATCGCCGAAAATTCCTAGTAAGTCATCACGAAGCTGGAATGCCTCACCGAGTGGAAGACCATAGTCAGAGAGTGCGCGCAGAAGGTTGGTATTTTTGGAGAAATCTGGACGACCAATGACCGCACCAATATGGAGCGGGCGCTCGATTGTGTACTTGCCGGATTTGTAACGCGCAATTCGAAGCGAACGTTCGACGCTATACGTATTCTCACCAGCTTCTCGAACATCAAGATACTGTCCTGCCATCAATTCCACTCGCATCTCATCGTGGATGCGATGGACTGCAAGAAGTGATTCCGTTGGAATCCCTGATGTATTCAGCGCGAGATCAGACCAGACAAGAGCAAGATCACCAAGGAGCACTGCTGCAGCTTCACCAAATTGTTCAGCTAGGCCATTCATTGCTGCGCTCTGATGTAGGTTTTCAAAGTGCGATGAATTGCAGGCTTACCTCGACGAGTATCAGAGCCGTCCATAAGATCATCGTGAATCAAGGCACATGCTTGCAAGAGTTCTAAGCTTGAAATTGCGCGAATAATTTGAGGAGTTGGTTGAGCGCCCGCGGCAAGAAGGCCTGCATAGGCAAAGAGTGGTCGTAATCTCTTGCCACCATCGAGTAAGAACTCATCGAGGGCATCACAGACAGGGATGAGCTCCGATGCAATCTCGGTGAGGTAGCTTCTCTGACCTGCGAGAAATGTTGTCAGTTCGCTCTTGATCTCTTGGCGAACGCCCTCAATTGTCGTTTTGACCTCTGTAACCACGCGGCAACGGTACCCTGACACCATGGAGATGCGCGCTACGAACCAGGCTAAAGGCCGTGGACTGACCTTCTCCTTTGAGTTTTTTCCTCCTAAAGATGGCCCTGGTGAGGACCGTCTCTGGTCAGCAATTGCTGGTCTTGAATCCATCTCCCCAGACTTTATCTCGGTGACATATGGGGCAGGGGGTTCAACAAGAGATCGCACTATTCGAATTACCTCTGAGATCACCAAACGCACAGGAGTGCCAACAGTTGCTCACTTGACCTGCGTTGGCTCCACACGCGATGAGCTCATTGAGATTCTTACCAAGTATCGTGAAGCCGGAATTAAGAACATTCTTGCCCTCCGAGGAGATCCCACAGGAGGCCCGCGAGCTCCATGGCAGATGACGCCAGGCGGATTTGATCATGCAGATCAACTTGTTGAACTCGCTCGCGAATTCGGTGGGTTCACAATAGGAGTCGCAGCATTTCCTGATTCACATCCATCCTCTTTTGGAAACTTTGAGCAAGATATTGATGTCCTCCTTGAGAAGGAGCGTCGTGGAGCAACATTTGCCACGACTCAATTCTTCTTTGATATTGATAAATGGAAATCACTTGTAAACGCACTCGCAGATCGAGGCAGCACCATGCCCATCATTCCTGGAATCTTGCCTGTTACCAATGTGAAGCAGCTCAATCGCATGGCCGAACTCAGTGGAACGCCAATTCCAAGTTCTATTTCAGAGGCATTCGCAAGGGTTGAAGAGAGCCCAGATGATGTTCGTAAGTTAGGTGTAGAGATTGCGACGAAACTTTGTGAAGATTTAATCACAGCAGGCGCACCTGGATTGCATTTCTACACAATGAACACATCTACTGCCACAAGAGAAATATTTGAGCAGATTAAGAAATCATGAAAATCTCTCGTAAAGAATTCAATCAACGTTGGAGCGAGCTCCATGGCAATGTTGAGGTTCAAGGTGCTATTGCAATCTGGCTAGCAATCTCCTATGTAATTGCTAGAGTGCTTTCATTTTTGCGCATCACACCTAATGCCATGACTTTAATTGGAGTCCTCGCATCTCTGGCTCTCTTGCAGGTCGAGCTGGTCATTGTTGCCCTCTTCTTGGTGCTCTTCTCCCTTATTTGCGATGGGGTCGATGGCTCGCTAGCTATCTACCAAAACCGCGTCTCTCGCCTGGGTGGACTCTATGACGGTATTGCCGATCGTATTTCGGAGGCGATGTGGTTGATTCTTGCAAGCTACCTTGATGTGCCAGCTCGTTATGCAATTGCAATTTGGGTCCTAGGGGCAACACAAGAGTATGCACGTGCTCGCCTTGCCTCATTGGGGTATCAAGAGATTGGTGTCATCACACCGACAGAGCGTCCAATGCGAGCAATCTTTGTAGTTGCTCTGTTGATTCTTTACTACTTCCAATTTGGCTTTGCACTAGAGCTGGCGATTGGCTTTATTGTTCTGCAGATAGTGAGCCTCTTGATGGTTATGAAGATGGCTCGCTCAATATTGCGTTAGCAACAATTTCTGCACTAAGCCCAACGAGCGGTAAGCCTCCACCCGGATGAGCTGAGCCGCCCACAAGATAGAGATTCTTAATCGGAGAGCGGTTACGGGCGCGCAAGAATGCAGCGCGAGGTCCATTGCTGGAAGTTCCATAAATTGAACCACCAGGGGCAAGTACTGAATTCTGCAGATCTAGGGGAGTGCGAATTTCCAAGACCTCGAGTCGATCACGGATTGAAATTCCCTGAGCTTCAATCTGATCAATGATTGAATTTGCGTATGCTCGATTGAATTCAGCATCGCTCCAATCGAAACCTTCTGCGGGGATGGTGGAGTGGCGAGGGGCGTTTACGAGAACAAAGATTGCTTCATGGCCTTGACTCTTGACCATAAGTGAATCGCGGGGAGAGCAGAGATAAATCGCAGGTTTTTCTACTGGCTTCTTCGCGGCAAATATCGATTCGAACTCTGCATCGTAATCTTGCGGAAAGAGGATTGTGTGATGATGCAACTGATCGCCACTGGAAGGTTTCAAACCAAGAAGTAGTGAGAATCCGGCGAGTGAGGGCTCAATCTTGGTCAGTTGCTTACGAACCTTAGATAGCTTCCTACTCTTAGCGGTGATGAGAGTGTTGTATGTAAGAGATGCATCGGCATTAGAGATCACTCTATCTGCAGAAACAGCAGTTCCATCTGCCAAAGTAATTCCGGTTGCGCGATTAGCTTCAACTGTGATGCCCGAAATAGGGGTATTGAGATGAATGAGAACACCTAATTTGATACAGCGCTCAGCAATCTTCTCCGCAAGTGTTCCGATTCCACCTTTGATGTGCCATGCTCCGAAAGCCTCTTCAATAAATGCAATCGTGGAAAGAACCGCAGGTGCTCGCCGAGGATCCGAGCCGCTATAGGTTGCATATCGATCCATGATCATCGATAGATGAGGTTCACTTAATGGAAAGTCCCGAAGAGTTGCCCTCGGAGCGATGATGCGTAGATCGCGCAAGATGTGGCGACGCTTTAACAAGGAAAGTGGTGATCGAAGCTCGGACTCAATAAAGGGCTCTCGAGAAACAGCCCACATCGCCTCTGCGCGCTCAAGTGCGCTATTCCATTGAACTGCAGCTGACTCTCCGAAGCTTTCAGAGATAGCGCGCAGGCTCTCCTTGCGAGAGAGATTGGTGAATTTCACTCGCTTTCCATCAGCAAAGCGATAATCAAATGAGGGGTCTACTGCATCGAGTTCGAGAACTCGCCCCATCACATCGCCAGTTCGCTGAAAGAAATCTCTAAAGACGGCAGGAATAGTCAGAAGGGATGGACCGGTATCAAATGCATAGCGCCCAATCCACTCTGTTCGGCACTTGCCGCCAGCATGTGATGCGCTTTCATATATCTCGACCTTGTGACCCGCTTTTGCAAGGCGAGCAGCTGCACACATGCCGCCGATGCCTGCACCGATAACAATAATCTTTTCAGGGTTCTTAACCTTGCCTACCTGCCCGGTCATACGGTTCGCCCCTTCCATTGAGCCTCTGATCGATGCGCCCATGAGAAGTAAAGCAGATAAAGAAAGAGGAGAGCTGATGCAGGATGGAGAAATGAATCACGTATCCGTGAACCGGAGATTTCAGCGCTAATTACTCGTGTTGAGATGATTGCAATAAGTGCTGCGATTGCAAATACATCTCCCGTGAGAGCAAAAAAGGTCGGAATGATTGCGGTAAAGAGAAAGAAAGTTGCTGCCGTTAATGAACCAACTACACCTCCAAATGCACGATGGAGAGACTTTCCATATCCACGCCTAATCTCATCCAGGTTGTTATACATCCGAGTCGAAGCAATTTCTGCACCGTTAACTACCGCGCCTTTGAAACCTGCTCGCACAAAAGAGCGACCAAGTTCAATATCATCGAGAACAGCAGACGAGACCGATGCAAAGCCACCGCTTGAAATCAGAGAGGAGGTTCGCATAACAAGAAATTGCCCATTGCACACCACGGTTGAGTGATGTGGCAATTTCTCTGCTCCGCGAATAAGTAAGGTGCTCATCCAGGACCATTGCAGTAGAGGTTGAATTAATCGCTCACTCCAAGTCAGTGCAATCTGCCTTGGGTATGGTGAGATGAAATCTAGATTGGCATCTTCAATAGTTGCTATTGCGCGAGATATCGCCGTTGCTTCGAAACTGACATCGGCATCTATCGAAACGACATAATCAGGCAGCTCTGTCCCTAGAGATTCAAGACCGCAATCAAGTGCATTCACCTTGCCAATCCACCCCTGTGCAGGAGGCCGGGCTCCAATAACTACAGTGCTGCCTTCTGCAGCACCCTCGGCTAGTTCTCGGGTGCGATCGGTGGATTCATCATCTATGACAATAACCTTGAGACGAGCTACTCCTTCTTGTGCTTGAAGCTCTTGGAGAATTCGCGTGATGTTCTCCTCTTCGTTACGCACTGGAAGAAGTACAGCGACTGAGGATTCAATCTTTCGGCTTTGTCGAGGCCTGCGAATTGTTACGTAGTTGATAACAGAGAGCGCGAGAAGAATTGAGTTCAATAAGAAAGCAGACAGGAGCATTATTGAATCAAGATTCGCCGAGTGCGCTCTTATAAATAAATGGTGCAGCAAATGCACCAAAACCAATTGCTCCTAAGAATGCTAATCCAGGATGGCCGAAGAAGAAGATGTTTCCGACTATCCCAGAGAAGAGCACCCATGCAAGCAAGATTGTGACAGCTGAAAGATTGGCGCTCTCTTTGCGACGCTCAAATGGGAGAGTGAGGTTAAGAAGGGCGATGATTGTCATGCTAGCCAGAAGCCAGCCGAAGTAATTTGATAGGGGAACGTTGTCGATAAATGGAATTGTGGCGCCTGTGATCTCCCAGGTCCAGCGTCCAGCATCGACCATCTGCGGGTCAAGAAAGAGATCCCATCCTGCTAAGAGGAATGCTCCGTAGAGAAATGTCCACTTCGTCGTCATTCGACGTGCAGCAACCAGTGTGGGATGAACCATCATCACCCATGCAAATGGAACTACAACTGGAACACCAAAGATGTCGAATCCAAGTGTTGAGCTGTAACTATAAACACCAAATGGCCATCCAGTATGCACGCCGATAAATTCAATGAAATATCCAAAGAGGACAGTCATAAGAAAGTATCGCCACAGGTATTTCGTGCCATAGGAGAGATATGCATGAAGCAACATTGCAAGTGCACCCATATAGACAGTGGCAATCGTGACAACAGTGAGTGCATCACCCTCAATGAGGGGATAGGACATCTGCAAAAGAATCGTCAGAGCCAGAGCCCCACCCAGAGCCAGCTTTGCTCGCTGTGAGATGCCGTGTCGACGTCGGCGCGGTGTGTAATGCCTAATGGACATGGGGGAAGTCTGCCTTATTTACGAGATCAAAACGAGCGAAGAGCTCTTCGCTATACCAATCGAAGCGCTTCGTATCTGCTATTACAGCGCGATGCGGGGCGTTCTTATAAGCAAAATCACGTAGCGCTGACTCGGATTGCCAGATGGAGAGAGTTCCCTGAAGCCCAATAGGAGCCTCTCCGATTCCAATCGAGTAGATCAAGCCGGGGGATTGGTGGAGGTCGGCAACGACTGGTGGAATAGAGCGCCAGAAGCGAAGAGCCTGACTCCACTTCAATCGGGCGCGAGTAATTGCAACAACCGGACCCCCGGTGCGTGGCTGTGAAGTGATTTCAAAAGGGGCGCGCTTTGACCAGAGACCATGAGAGGAGACTGGATTAAGAATGTACTTATCTTCGCCAGTGCTTCGCGATCTCCAGCGATTGACAAACTTTGAGCTATCAAGACTTGCCACATCTTCTGCAACGAAGAGGATCGCCCATTGCTTCAAATCAGCATCACTGGGCGTAAATGTCTTTCCTGTACCGGTTCCCATCAATTTAGCAAATGAGACGCCTGGTAATTTTCGTGCACTGCCTCGCCCAATAGCCATTTGCATAAATGCGAAGGGGATTGAGCTCTTTCGAAGTGTGAAGAGATAGATGACGGTTGTCGACATTATCTGCGAACCTCTCGAACACCTTCAATGAGATCCCACTTATTTCCATACTTATCTTTGAAGACAACCACGTGGCCAAATCGCTCTAGGCGAGGCGCTTCTGTAAATTCGATGCCTTTTGAGAGATAGCTTTGATATGTCTTATCGAAATCAGTTGTGAAGAGAAAGAATCCAACGCGTCCTCCCGTTGAATTGCCAATCGCAGCTGTCTGCGCTTCATTTGCAGCTTTAGCTAAAAGAATCGCAGCACCTGATTGGCCTGGGGAAACGACAACCCACCGTTTCTCTGGCGTCAAAACAGAGTCCTCTAAGAGTTCAAAGCCTAAGTCATCGACATAATGTGAAATCGCTCTATCGTAATCATCGATGACGATCGTTATCATGCCGAGGTTTATAGACATTACTCGCCCACCTTGAGTGAAGTTGCGCCCGTACACCGGATGAGCTCAGCAAATGAGGTTGGATAAACGGCATGTGGATGACCGGCTGCGGCCCATACGACTTCGAAGTTATCAAGTGCTTCATCAATCAAAGTAATATCTGGTTGATTGCTCCAGCCAATGGGAGAGACTCCACCGATTGAAAAGCCGGAGAAATCCTTTACGAAGTTGGCATCGACTCTAAGTAACTCGGTCACTGCCAAGTGCTCAGCGACGAGTCCAGTATCGACCCGATGGCCGCCGCTAGTAATAATGAGAACAACTCTTTCATCCGGAGTCTTGAAGATTAAGGATGATGCAATCTGACCCACCTCAATTGCAAGGGCGGTTGCTGCATCTTGAGCCGTGCGCGCACTGTCGCCAAGAACTGTGATGGGACCTGCAATGGAACGCTCAACCATGGCTGCTGCGACGCGCTTTACCGGCGCTTTCTCAAGGATATGGTCCATAGGAGAGCACTTTAGAGGATAGGTTTATCGTTATGACTACCGAAGTGCGCGTGGGAGTCCGCGCCCGTAATTCGCTCTGGGCCTCCTTCCTCATCATGGGTATCGCCTCAATGGCTTGGGTGCCGCGTATTCCAGAGATCAAAGAGAATCTTGGCCTGAGTGATGGCGCATTTGGGTTTGTCTTTGTTGGCTCAACAATCGGAGCAGTCTTAGGGGCGCAGATTGCTGGAAGAGCAATTCATACCTTTGGTTCTCGTCCCGTCATTAACCTCTCCTCATTTTTACTTCCCGTTGGACTTATCGCAATGGCATTTGCAGATCGAGCCCTCACTCTCTTTCTTGCATTGATGCTCATGGGATTTGGTTACGCGCTCACTGATATGTCGGTCAATAGCCAGGCGATTGTGGTGGAGAAGATATTGAGCAAGAAATGGATGTCCTCATTTCACGGAATGTGGAGTTTGGGATCATTTCTGACAACTGTTTTCGGTGGCGTAATTTCACATCACACCACTCCTAGAGAGAATCTCATTATTGTTGCAGTCTTCTCGTTGATTGCATTTCTACCAGCGAACTTCACCCTTCTTTCGCCATCAATTGACGAACATGCAGGCGATGGCAGTGAAAAAACTGCTGCCAAGATTCCGCTCTTCGGTAAAGACTTTGCAATTCTCTGGGCCATTGGTTTTGGAATGATTGCTGGAATGATCGCCGAAGGGGCCGCTAGCGATTGGGGAGGAATACTTCTCAAAGATGAACTCGGCATCGATAAAGGTTGGAACGCATCTGCATTTGCATGCTTTGCTCTTGCCATGATTACAAGTCGATTCTTAGGTGATAAAGCACTCCATAAATTTGGTGCACGCAATACTGTTAAATACGGTGGCCTCATGGGTGGCATTGGTTGGGCGAGCTCCCTTGTAATTGCAATCCCACTTTCAGCAGATCACCCTATTGCTGCGATGATTGTTGCTGATATTGGATTCATCTTTGCAGGACTTGGAATAGGCCCAATGTTTCCTGCATTTATCCTCGCAGCTAGTCGAGTGCCCGGCGTTGCACCAGCAGTTGCAATCTCTCGCGTGGGCATGATTGGAATTGCTGGATTCTTTATCGGACCAACAATTACAGGGCTGATCGCTGAGGCAACAACACTTGCTTGGGCGATGGCATATCCAATAGGTATGTTGCTCGTCGCCGGATTTATGTCACGCGCGATTAAGACTGAAGCTCAGCACTAAAGCCAAGTCTCCAAGAGCGTGAAGAGCGCGATAGATAAGAGAAAGAATGCAAAGTAGGACTTCAACTTTTCGCCTGAGCTCTTTGAATTAAAGGCAGATGCAACGTTAGATACCACTATTGCTGTGGCCCCCATAGCTAGAGGTAAGTGCCAATCCACCTCGCTCCAAGCCGAAGATCGCGCCGCTAGCGCTGTCAGTGAATTCAGGGCGATAATCAATAGCGAAGTACCAGCGGCAATCTTCTGAGGTGTTCCAAAGAAGAGTACAAGAATGGGAATTGCCAAGAACCCTCCACCGATTCCAAAGAGACCGGTAATTGCTCCGATGGTGAGAGAGACAACGATCAAAATTGGAAGCGGCATCCTTGAATGAATCACATTGAGGGGATTTCGTAGCATCGAAACTCCTGCAAGTGAGAGTACTAAGGCAAAGCCCGTTGTAATAAATGCATCGGGCAGTTTTTCTGAAATCGAGGAGAAGCCGACATTGGTCACAAGTCCGATCGACCAAATTACAATCGCATCGCGATAGAGAATCTCCTTGTTTATAGCCTTTGCAATCGCACCGGATGCAGCGGATAGTCCGACGATTGCAAGAGATGCTGTAGTGGCGTTATGAGGCGTGAAGTTAAAGAGATACATAAGAATCGGTACGGCAAGCATCGCGCCGCCTGCACCGATATAACCAAGGACTGCGCCAATTACTGCTCCGGCAAGAAGCGCGCCCGCAATCTCCATTGACTACTTCTCGAAGCCAAAGAATGAGAGTGATCCAGAAAAGGCTGGACCGAAATCTGTTACTACCCCAAATCCAACAAGGATAAAGAGTAAGAGAGCTGCGCCGCCGAGGGCGACGTCCTTATTAAATGCCATCTGCTCCTGCATCTTTGTATTGGCATCGCTCTCTCTCCAGTACTGATGAAAAATCAGTGCTGCAAGAATCACGGTCATTGAAATCAGGAGTCCAGCGAGGTCGATCCACACTCCTAAGAGAATGAGGATTCCACCAATAAGGAAGTTAAGTCCGCTCAAGAGAACTCCAAGCTTTGCTGCTGGAAGCTTCTTGAATTTGGCATAGCCTGTCATCGCCTCAAGGTTCTTAAAGTGGGCAAAGCCTGCACCCACCCAGAGAAGTGCAAAGAAGATTCGGCCAATCATGATAACTACATCAAACAATTTTTTCCCCTATTCGCCTTGAGGTGCAGTAAAGGGTAAGCGCATTCTGGCTAAAAGTTTTTACTTTGATCTTGCGAGTCGCAAACATCACGATACTTGCCGAATAGAAAGAGGGCCGCACCCGTTGTGGATGCGGCCCTCTCATGGCTTATCTAACTAGATTAGCCAACCTTCTTGGTGCGGCCGTCGGCTGCAGGCATTGTGACATCTTTCTGTGCCTTGACTGCTTCGATAAATACATCGACCAAGAGATCGCGTACCTTCGCAGTAGCAGGAGAGAAGACGCCGACGTATCCGTCGCCACCTTGAACAATGTAATCCAGGGTTGCAACTGTGTAGACAGTCGCATCCTTTGCGATTGCTGTTCCATCAAGCTTTGTTACAGATACGACGCGTGAGCCGATTGGCTTGCTGCTATCGAATGTGAACTTAAAGCCTGAGATTTGTGGGAAACGACCATCTGCAGGGTATGCACCACCGACACCATTTTCAAGCGCCTTCCAAAGCGTAGCTCCTGTGATGGTTGTTGTTGAGACTGAGTTACCGAATGGGAAGACAGTCAAAGCATCTCCAACAGTGACATCGTAAGGACCGGCTGTTGAAGTTGCTGGGCGAACCAGTGTCTTATCCAACGGTGTGAATGTTCGTGCTGGGAATGTATCGCGAATACCGCCACCATTGAGAAGTACAAAGTCAGTCTTGTACTTTGTGCGAATCGCATCGGCTGTGAAGTTACCAAGAGGTGTTTCACCTGAACGCTCTACAGCAGGTGTGCCACCACGTGGGAATACTGCGTTGACTGTACCAATCTTGATATCAAGCTTTGGTGCCAACTGATCCTTGTACTTCTTCACTAGTGCTGCAGCTGTTGCATCTGGTGTGAACTTTGCAGCATCAGCCTTTGAGACGTACTCAACTGCTGAACCTACAACGCGATTTGCTGAGAGCTTGATACAGACAGATGTACGTGAGTACTCAACTCCAGCATTGCGGACCTCTGCTACAAGAGTTGCGCCCTTGCGAACATTGCCCGGAATTGCAGATGAATATGTAAGGTGGCTATGTCCACCGTAAATTACATCTGCGCCCTTGATCTGGGCTGCCAGTTCTGGAAGGCGGCCAACTGCAACACCCTCTACATTCTCTGTCCAGCCCTGGTGAACGAGAGCAACAATAACTTGAGCTCCCTCTGCGCGGGCTGCTGCAATCGCAGAGTTGATTCCATTTGCACTTGCATCAATAACGATGGCTCCTGATGGGCCTACGAGATTGCCAGGAAATACCTGCTCGACTGTTGACTCTGTATTGGAGCCGACGATTCCAATCTTGACGCCATTGCGCTCAACGATTGTGTAAGCCTTAGCTGACTTTGTTCCTGAAGTGAGGTCCTTGAGTGAGCTGTAATTTGATACTACCCATTGGAAATCTGAAGCTCCAATTACCTTCTGAACGTGAGCGATATTGCGATCATGTTCATGGTTACCGAATGTTGAAGCATCAAGCTTGAGAAGGTTGAGGCCTTCAATTGTTGGAAGCTCTTCAAATGCTGAAGAGATCTGTGGAGCAGCTCCGATGTTATCGCCAGATGAAACTGCAACAGTTGCAGGATTAAGTGTGCGATCGTTATTCCAAGAAGCTACGAGACCTGCTAGTCCGATGCTTGTGGATGAGACATCGATAGCACCGTGAAGATCTGAAAGCTGCAAGAATTGAATAGCCTTGTAGTCACCTGACTTTGCTGCGACAGTTAACTTTGATGCATCAAAGCTCTTATTTGCTTTTGCGGCAGCTGAGATTCCGTATGCGCTTACTGCCTGAACGACAGGTGTGAAAATTTTCTGTCCATCAAGTACTGGAAGAGTCACAATCGACTTTGCGCCAGCAGAGACGATGATCGGACATGAGCCCGGACCAGCAGAGACGATGTATGAAGTAATGCGAGGTGCAGCCTCTGCTGAAGGTGTCCAACGCACTGTGATGCCGCGTGCCGATTCGTAGGCAGTGACATTTGTTGGAGCTGTTGGAGCTGCATATGTAGTTGCAGCTGTTGCGATAGGAGTAATTGCTGTTGCGATCAAGGCCGCAATAGCTAGGACTCCAAGGGCGAGGCGAGAACGCTTCGCTGAAGGGGTGAGGGTGTGGGTTGTGTTCATAGAGCGAAATCTAGGGCTCAGATCTGCCTAGCCTTGTCGCCACGCTTACCTGAGCGCGAAAGTCACCCACTAGTTACGCCCCTGTAATAAAAGGAGGCGTCCAAACCCCTCAACCCTCAAGTGCGCCTTGAGCGTTGCTCTTGTCGGTGGGGTGGGCTATTTTTCGAACATCTGTTCGAATATCACTTCGGGCTTTGCAAGGTGAGTGAGGTAATGAGATGGCTAGTGAAGTAATCCCGGCAGGTGAGGTCCTCATTGATGGGCCCTCAACGCCAATTGAATTTACATTTCGCGGTCGCAGATTTCGCATCCACACCGTCCTCTCTCGCTGGTGCGAATCCGGGGGATGGTGGAACCGAGTCAGCGATGGAATCTATCGACCTGATGATCAAGCGCGTGCGCTCTGGAGAGTAGAGGCTGCTCCCATTGGTGCGGTCGGAACTTTTCAACTTGAACGCGATGAAGCAACGGGGCAGTGGATTGTGAGCACGATCTAGTTACACCAGATCACCGATTTATTATGAGCTTTATCCATCTTCGTACTACAAGTGCGTACTCATTTAAATATGGCACAACCATGCCTGATGACTTGGTCGCGCGCGCTGCCGAATTTGAGATGCCAGCACTGGCGCTGACAGATCGTGATTCATTTGCCGGAACCATCCGCTTTGCAAAGAGTTGCCTCCGCTATGGCATTGCTCCGATCATCGGTATTAACTTGCAGATAGATCTCATAAAATCAGAGGCGTTTGGTGTGAAGAGCGATCGCAAAAATCTTCCGCGAGTGACAATTCTTGCAAGTGGCGACGGGGGATACCGCCACCTCATGCATCTTTATCGCGGAGTAACATCGACATCGCCTGATAGAACACCTGTAATCACCCTCGAGACTCTTCAGCAATTCTCATCACACTCA
>JACCDW010222102.1_pt1 | contig 45129 bp, 30 predicted proteins | sample 7449781 | NCBI WGS metagenome assembly JACCDW01 (sample SAMN15323449, study PRJNA562643) | freshwater metagenome | isolation source: river surface water | place: USA:Blue River Watershed | collected 2017-08-18
CGCCTTCAACATCGTCTCCGCCTACATAGAACTCCTCAGTCTCTCCACCTTCTACTTCATCACCGCCTTCAACATCGTCTCCGCCTACATAGAACTCCTCAGTCTCTCCACCTTCAACATCGTCTCCACCTTCAACATCGTCTCCGCCTACATAGAACTCCTCAGTATCATTTCCTCCTGACATGTCTCCTGATCCTTCAATCATTACTGCAGTCTGTAGAGCACGGGTTCCCTTATCTACTCGCTGTGTGTGTTCTTTGTCTTCGCTATCAGAATCACTATCTGAGTCTGAACATATATCTCCTCCAAATACAGATGCTACTGATATACCATCATTGCCACCTGATATGCCATTGGATGCAATTCCTCCATGTGCAAACATGGGGTATCCGGCGCCGTACTTTGCGTATCCGCCTAAGAATGCCTCAAATACGTCAGCTGAAGACATAGTCTACTGGTTTCTCTATTATATGATATCGCGCTAGAGTACTATATTCATTGTCTTATAATGATTCAAAAAAACAAATACTAGTATATGATTACGAACCATTTGCACTCTTGATTCGTTGCAGCTTGGTATGTACCATTGAGTACAGCTCAGATAGGAGTTCCTTATTTAGCAAATCTAAGTTAATATACGTTCCCTTCTTCGAAACCGTGATCATGCTATAGTCCGATGATTTCATATTGATGAATTTACAGATATCAATGTAATCGTTCTTGTCTAGGTCCTTGATGTATCCTAGAATGTACTTCTTCATTCCGGACTCAGTCATCTCAGCGTCGGTCATATTGCTCTCTAGAATACTAGTCGATTCGACCTTATTTAGATCAATCTATATCTGTATATGTCTACGCTTTAGTTAAAAAAACGATACTTTGGTAATTGCCAATGAAGATCAACGATCTTACATCTTGCTGGCTTCGTACATATCAAACAGATATGTGTGCTTCTCGAACACCGTTGGATCCTTGTACAGAGTCGCCATATCAATGATAACCGAAAGTTGCTTGATGGCATCAATGATCATTTTCTGATAGACATTGATAGCATGATCATTGATCACTGTAGTCGCAGATGTATCCACGTTATGATACACTACCATCTTCAACTCAGAGTCCATGTGTACCTTACTAGCCGATACGAATCCGCTGTCGCTCAGATCAAGGACATTCTTTAGATCACTTGATTTGATCTCTTTGCGTTTGTCCTTCTTGAACGGATACAAGAGTGATGTGAAGTACTTCACTCTATCCTTGAACTCTGCATCCTCCCCTTCCATGGTCTGCTTCTTCTTGAGAAGATCTGTATAGATGGGAATGATGTTCTGTGTCAGATATGTCTTGTCTTCGTCTTCAAGAGGCTGAATACAGAAGATACTGTTCTCGATCTCATGTGTGATGAATGGGTAAGCAGCAACGGTGATGTTTGGCTTGCCAATCATGTATGATGCATTGCCTACCTTGACATTGATGATGTCTCCAATGTTGAACGGGTAGTCATCTCCAATCTTCATTCGTTGATCTAGAATCATGAGAGAGATACAGTGGTCGTTGCGGCACTCCATCATATCTTGGTTTCTGATCTTTCCTTTGTTGATGATCTGTGATACCTTCATTCCAGTTACGATATCGAGCATATCATACTTGATGACCTTAGCGCGTACTACTGCATAGATTCTAATCTTAGCCGATAAATCCTTGTTTACGATCTCTGGTTGCGAGTGCTTCACTACAGATACAAACTCAATAATGAATTGGTTCTGATAGCAGCTCTTTTCGTAGTTAGTCTTCACATAGTACATAACTAGAGCCTCATCTGACTCGGCGTTGTAATACTCGTTCATGTCGTTGATGATAAGGTTGAACTCGATATCAGCAGTAAGAATCATTGTGTGGATTACTTCGTGTATGCTCAAGAGTGGATCAAGAATTGGCAATGGAACAGCGTTCTATATATATAATAGGATAAATCAATTTTTTTAAGAATCGGTAAAGATATACTTACTATCAATATAACTAGAACACATTGCTAGTTCGCAGTAGATCCGTTATTGAGTAGCAATGACATCGCTATATGAGATAGGTTCTTTACCAGATAGCTTTCTCAAAGACAGATATGATGTGACGAAGGGTTATTATGAAGATCCTCTAACCATGGAGAATTTCCAGAAAGAGGCAATCAAGTACAACGGATGTGAAAAGCCGTTGTTCGAAGAGGAGATGCCTAGAGTCAATTCAGTGCATCGAAGCAATGTTCTGTCTCTAATGGAAAACGGTAGTAGATACACGCACGCGCCATTTCACCCTGAATTGTTTCTTGGTGACGTTACGCCAGATGACCGTGGTGTTCATACCGAACCCATTGCAGCTAAGCTAACAGAGCAGAACCGATACCGTCAGAAGTATATCAAGATGCAAAACGATGATACTAACAATGTAATTGAAGGCGTAGTGGATCAGAAACTGATGTCTCAGAAAGTGAAACAGGGCCTTAATAATACGGCGGCTCGATACGGCGGCATCTTTGATGAGTCTCAAGACTCAGCTCATTACAGAGCGCCCAATGCACCTGGCAATCTAATTGACTCTGAATTGGCTATTAGAGAAGATCAAAAATTCTACGAATCGGGTGGAGAGAAGATCATTGCGCAGCTAGGCAAAAGCAAGGTGAATGTCGTGTCCAATCTGATTGGAGCTCAATGGCATGTTCAGCCAGATACTAAGTTCAAGATCAGTAGTGTATCTAACTTGTATCGTACCAAGGCCGAGGTTGATAACTCGGTCAGTGCTGTTTTCAAACTTGCTAGACAGGATCAAGAGTTCAAGAAGGAGACAAGCGACGGACCAAAGAAGCAGATGGGTCAAGCACTTGACTCTATCCGTAAAGACAAGTTCAACCAAATGACAGTCAATGTATCACTAGATGCCGATTCCAAGAAGAACGCGGCGCCCAACCGAGTTGACCGAATGCTTGGCCACAAAGGCGGCAAAGAGATACTGCTAACTAAGCAAACCCAACTCAAGAAATTTGAGAAATACATCAATCAACGATACCACAAACGACATGATCCAAATGCCCAGCGCATGGCACAGGGTAAGCGATCTGAAAAATTCAAAACAAGAAACGATGAGACCAACAACCAAAACTGCGCAATGCCGGTAAAGGACAAGCTAAAGATAGTGCGATCTATCGTTAACGACAACAAAAAGAAATACCAAGATAAGTTCTCATCCATTTATTCGGTCAATCAACAGATCGTTAAGAATGTAATGGCGAACAAGCGAGCTTCTGTCGTACAAGAAACAGGCGGAACTCACACTTCTAAGATTGCGTCTGAAGGTCTATTGATGAAACAGGCTTACATGAATGGTCCAGAGAACAAGGTTCGAGGACGAATGCAATCCAAGTCTAAGTACTACGGCGGCAAGATAGAACACATGCTGGCTAATCAAGCGCAGAACATGACTCAACATGTGATTAACATCAATAACTATGAGTTCGATACCGACCCAACAACAGACAATTCATACATTGACATCAAGGGAGTGATGCCCAACCAGATTGCACTTAACAAAGAAAAGGTGTTTGATAACGATGTGTCAGATCTATCAGAAGTAAGCATGTTCACGTCGCGCCAGTTTGCTTCGCATGGCGAACACTAAAAAAACATATATGTTTCTGTTGTTGCTCTAGATGTCTCACTCAATGATACGCATCTCACTCAATGATACGCATAGATGAATGTGCATGATACACTAAGGGCGCCGGATGATGAATACCAGTAGGACGATCAATACGATCACCAATGGCATAATCATCACCAAGATCACTGGCTCGGTACACAAAGCTATTACATCTCGGCCACATGATCTTGCTCCGGTAGCGACCTTGGATACCCACAGTTTGTCCTCTATCTTGGCGATACATTCGCGTCTCATTGCTGGCAGTTGATCGGTGCTGATAAGCCACTCACCAAGCATGGTCTGATGGTTGTATCTAACCATCGTCTCCATGTTGAGAATATGATCTTGGACCACATTGCTCTTGATCACACACTGACACGCGTTGCACCATGTGTACGTCTTGATCACTTGAGGTTTGCGAGAACGTCTGTCTCTTGGCGTCGGGCGGCACACTTTGCGGCTGATAAGGATCCGTCTATTGAACTTACTCATTAGCTTTCTGTATGTCTTTCCTGGAAATTGATCAAGAATGAATATCTCGGTTCGGCTTGTGTCTGAACTGTTTAGGTTCTTACGCAGTAGATCTATGTACATCTGAAACTCGATGTCATCGCATGCGATGGTATGAGCACTGCTCCGAGGCGACTCGATCTCTTCGACTATCGCGGCCCCGGTCTCTTCGTCAAGTAAGAAATCTCCAACAATACTTGGGACAGGAATGCCCATCTCAACGTCAAAATCCTCGTCAATTCGGTACATGCTCATGGCTCAGTAGGTGAAGTAGTAATGCGGTAAAGGGGCAATGATACTGGGCGTATCTAAGCAGATGGCTCACTAAGTTCTTAAACTGAAGTGATACTAGTCAACAGACTTATCAATTTCGTGAAATTTCGGGCGTATTGTATCTAAGACAATATAGACTCATTACTATCTACGAAACCTTATAGAATAAGATGTTCGGTCTAGAAGGATTCAGTGGTAGCTGCGCGCCCATATGCGACTCGGCCAGAATCACACCAGAAGTACAAACTGCATGTGATTCTGGTAGCCAGCAATATTGCTCTGATGCGTCTAAAATAAACTCTCTCGAATGTAAAACATATCTTAGACGATTCACTGGCCCGACTGAGAGAGACGGTGTTGTGTACAACCGTCCGGTGAAGCCAGTAGTTGGATCATCGGTGCAATCGTATCTATCTGGCTTAGCATCGGCAGCTGCTTCCTTCGCTGGAGTAGGAAACAACATCGCCGGAACTGACTTTGCTGAGATTCAAAAGATCTTCGCAGATGCGGGACAATCCATCATCACAGAAGATATACTAAACAGTGCAATTCGATACGCAGCCGCAAATCCAAGCGATGCTAAATTCTGTAGTTTGGCTAATGAGCCTAAGTCATGGTTTGCTACACAAGTGCCTACTAGAGTAGTGAACAAGTTTTACACTCTAACAAAGACATACATAGATAGTGATAGAGATGTTCTAAACGTGTACTCAGTGGATCCAAGTATGAGAACTATCCATGGTATGTATCCAGATGTATTCGTCCCAATTGAGGATATCATTCTAAAGGCAATCAAGCCTGAGCATTTTAGCGATCCGAGACTAATCCAACTACGTAGTATCACTCCTAGAATGAAGGAGAAACTGGATCTGATGGTGATTGAAATCGCGAAAAATAGAGCGAGTTCGGCAGCTGCGATTCGAGCGGAAGAGAATAGACTAGATGAATTGGAAATGCAAAAAAAGATAGCGGCTTTGATGGCCGAGCAGGCAGCCGCTGAGCAGGCAGCATCTGAGCAGAATATCCAGGCCGCCACAGCTACTAAGGTAGCCGAGATTGACGCAGCGGCTGCATCTGCACTCGCCGCTACTGTATCGTCTGAACAGCCCCAAGCTATGACCTCTAAGGAGATGTTTGATCCTAATAATGATGTTGAAATTACAAATCGAATCAAGGAAGTGAATGATCTCATTAAGAAGATAGATACGGTGTTAGATCAGGCCAGAAAAGCAGTTAGTACTATGCCAGAAGGAATGACGAAGAAGAACTACACATCTCAACTATCCAACTTCCGCAATTCTATTAACATCAAGAAGAATCGCCTTAAAGATCTAATTAAGAAACTGTCTCCGAATGCTTCTAAAGGCGACCGAGTATCGATTGCCTATATGATTGATAGCATTGGTAATTCAGTAAACGACATATATCTGCGCAGCATAAAGAATGCCCCCATATTCAAGGATCTCAAGATAGAGACATACAAGCCCAAGCCACTCAATACCAAACTAGATAGAATGTCTCTTGGACACATCAATGAACGATTCATGTCTAAGAAGGAACGGCTAAATGTAAGTGCTGGGGATCTAATCAACAACTCACTTCTATACGATGATGTGTTTAAGACATATCTCAACAACATTAACAAGGTAGATTCAAAGGATTCTCTAAATGTCCTTCTATCAAATGCCGAAGATGAGTTGCTCAAGAACTGCGCGACTGGAGACAAGTCGATCACGGACAGTACGTGTCTTGACATGATGAACAAATCGTCTCAGTACAAGGACCGTCTTAGCAAACTACAGAAGGACTACTGCATGGCCAACCCGCTCAACATGAAATGCGTTGCGCTGTTCAATCGAAACCCAGATCGATTTGACATGAATCAGGTATATTCTATGGTTCTTAAGAAGTGCGTTGTAGAGGGAGCCAAAGAGGCAGCTTGTGCCAATGAAACCATGTACGTTGGGCTTAGTGAGTATCTGAAGACAAACACGATGAACACGACTTCTATGGATAGTTCAAACAAGATAACTGATGTGATGCCAATCTGTAAAGGAGCGGGACAATTCTCAGCCACAAACTGCGCAGCAATTTGTAAAAAATACCCAAACGTATGTATAACAGATACAATCAATAAGTGCTCATTACCCAAGTACAGATACGATAAGGCTTCGACAGATCGATTCTCTAATGTCAAAGAGTCGCTATCAGAGTCTATCAACCTAGACATCGATGACACTGCCCGCATTGTCCGAATCATATACATCGTTCTGTTCTTTATAATTGTCATTGTATTCGCGCTAGCGATGATGGGCAGATATGAAAACTCAGAACGTAAACTGGCGCACTGCTACTCAATTCAATCGATCATAAACTCACACGATGAAACATAATTGAATATCCAAATATGATATTTGATCATACCAATATAGATCAAGCTAATAACAAAATGCTAAACTTCGTACCCAAGGTAGAGAGTAAGGTAGGCAAACCGATTATCAACTCGGATTCAGTTGTCTATCCAGCAGGAGTAATCATCAAACTAGAATCAGGATCGTTCAGAGAACACAATTCTGGTATCACGGTTCTGCGTTCCAAAGATGGTGGCAAAGTACTAGTGTCTCTTACTCCAGAGTATGATTCTAAGATCAGACTCAAACAGGTCGTCAACCAATCTGAACATAACAGCGAGCAAGTTAAACTGATTCTCTACAATATCACAGATGACTTCATTCGCATTGAGAAGGATGAACCTATCTTCATTTACAAATGGACTCCAGATGAAAGCTATGTGAAAGTGAGTCCATTCTCCTCTCGGTCCGTTGCTGAACCAGTTGCCGAAGAGAAGGAGACTGAGCCAGTTGCGGAGCCAGTTGCTGAACTAGTTGCCGAAGAGAAGGAGACTGAGCCTGTTGCTGAAGAGAAGGAGGCTGAGCCGGTTGTTGAAGAGAAGGAGACTGAGCCGGTTGCTGAAGAGAAGGAGACTGAGCCGGTTGCCGAAGAGAAGGAGACTGAGTCAGTTGCTGAACCAGTTTCTGAGGGGAAAGAGGCCGAGCCAGTTGCTGAACCAGTTTCTGAGGGGAAAGAGGCCGAGCCGGTTACCGAAGAAGTTAAGCAAACTAAGAAGCCACGATCTCGCAAGAGTACAAAGCGTATTTAAACAATATACCATGTATCTTTTTTTGATACAATATAGAAAGATGTCTCAGACAACCGAAACGACTCAAACCTCGAGAGATCAGGCCACTGATCTACAGATTGATACTAGTATCAAATCTGGAATTCTCAAGAAGCCTATTCTTCAGGTAATCGGGGTGAAACCGGCTGAGTCCCCTGTGTATGAAGGTCTTCGAATCGCAGCAATCATTGCGTTGATTGTTTATATTGTCTATATGATCTACGACGATTATGAGGATGATAAGATTCGGGAAGAGATGATGCGCAAGATGTTTGAGAATGATGATAATTTCTACAAGAAGCTTGCTACTATGGATCCTGAGATTCGGGACAAGTATCTTGATGCAGTGAAGACTAGTTTAGATGATAATAAGAACAAAAAAACAAATCTGTTCAACACCGTTAAAGGGGCACTAGTGGCTGGTACACTGAGTGAGTTCATTGTATCTGGTAGCAGTGCTAAGGTAATGGGCGTCATTAGCAAGACGCTTATATATTCTAGTGTATCTGCTCTAACTTAGTCCCTCATCTAGCCACAAATCGAATGTTATGTTTTTGCTGTTTCCCGAATATATGGAGTTCAGTTTTCTGAGTAGATCACAGTACCGTTTGCTGCCACAAACAAATATACCGATTGTGATATCTGGAGATTCTCTGTTTATCATTGACATGTATAGTTGCTCTGGATTGAACCTTCCTATGATGATACAGTTTGGTATCTTTGTGTTAGATAGAACGTCTATGCCAAAGTAGTTATGTATGATTGTTTGGATTAGGTATAGAGATGCCGCCTCCTTTGACACTACTGACAATGTACTTAGGTTTGTTCTATTAGAGAAGTAGATGAACATCTTCATATGAGTGAGCTTTGCGTTCATTCGTATCTCGTTCAATACTCTAGATATCATTCCAACCATGTTCAGATTGCTGATGCACCATATGAAATAGGTGGTTGTTCCGTGCTGAGACTTGTCTTGGATGATTTCTTTCATCATGGATATGTATGCGGTGATACCCAAGTTAGAACAGATGAATACTCTTTTTTTGTATTGCACATAGAATCTGAACGTGGACAATTCGTATCTTCCGTAATTCACATACGGGTTATCCATTCCCTCTCCATTCTGTAGTTTGCAACTAAGCTTATTAGTCCATTCGCCAACTACATTGATGTATAGCACTCTATCACTGAGCGAGAACCCGGTACTTATAGTGAATGGGTGCCACTCTAGATATGATATGGATGGTACGTTAATATATAATGCTCCAGATGTTAACAGTTTATGATAAGAATCATCGTCTTTGTGTAATCTTAGAGTGATTAGTTTTGCTCTGGATGTATTCCAGTTTTCGATTCTGATCTTACTTGTGAACAGGTACTCGGCTCTTCGTACGTATAGATACACGATTAGTATCGGCAGCACAAACACATAGCTGAAGTTGAAACCAAGTAAGTGTTTGTATCCATGTAGGATCACTAGTATCAATATGCACACAGCCGCAATTCTGTGAATCCATACAAATGCAAACGGTCTTATATATTTCTTACCCAGAATAGATAAGACTATGAATGATACAAACGCTGCCGTTAGTATGTATCCTGTTAGGAACGGTCCTTGTCTCGAGAAGTATGCCCAGCTAATGACTACTGGATAGTCCTTGCTCTTGACAATTGGCACATCTAGTTTCTGACATCCACTCTTGCATCTATGTATGATATGATCTATGTTGATCATATGACTAATCACATGCAATGTCATGTATACGACTGTTTTGACCACTAATACATAGTGTACCTTCTTATAGTCGCCGAGGTGTAGCTTATATGCTAACGCAGTTGATATATATCGATAGATGTCTATCACATGCAATAGAATAAAGAAACAATTCAACAAGAAACCAAATGCACCAATTCGAGCCAGTACCAGCAATGCAACAGTAATTTCATTGCCAGGTAGATTTCTAGTCTTTATCAGTTTGTGATTGGTCTCGGCGACTACCACTCCGATCAATACAATATCAAGTATAGATAATATGACCAGCGGATGGAACAGAGACGATAGCTGAATGCCTTTAGGTTCCATTGTGTATGTTCTAAGAGTATGCATGCGATTGGCGTCTGTGTATTTGTTGCTTATCGTCATAAGCTTCTTCAATTCTATAAATGAGATCTTGTTATTGGTCTGTAGTATCTTGTTGGTGTGCAATGAGTGGAACAGACGAAGTAGATCATTCTTACTTATAACTGGTTGGATTCTTAGAGTTTCCAATGCAACAAACATGTTATCTACCAAGGTAGGAATGCATATCGTACCATTAGAACTAACGATGCCATTTATCGATTCTTCTACAATAGCAGAATCGGTTGCAGCGATGATATCAACTATGTTTGTCTGAGATACAACATGGTTAGTATCTAGATTTCTATATAGAAGACCATCTACAATGGCCTTACGCATGGCAAGAGCTCGACTCCAACGACTCGGTATATTGTCGTAAATAGATTCCTGATCGAGTATCTCAAATACAGAGATACTCTAAAATCCAGGAACGGTGCTCAATACCAAATCCACTATATCTCTTATATAATATATGATCAATTGAACATACAGAGTATTGTAATCAATTGTTAATCTAGCTTCTATACATATACACACGGTAGGGAGCTAGAATAGAATAGTTGGTAGTTGCTACTATTCGAGTTATCAACTGGCGACCATGAAGAGCAAGATTGTGGAGTCGTCTAGCGCTACCAATAGTGTGTTTGCACATTCCATAGGAAGAGGAATAATAATATTCACATTCATTTACGTTCTCATACTCATCATCATCACTCTAGTAGACGCGCAAGAGGACATTAAGAATACAGAGCTGAATCCCACAAAAGACATAGACACAGGAACACGCACTTGTCTTATAAAGAAATACAATGGATTGCTGTATGGGATAGCATCGGTTCTAATTGCCATATCAGGAGTGTTTATGGGATACTCAGATCTAGAAATAAACCTGTTGCCTGAATCATTCACGAACACAGTGGACACGTTTCTAGATTGTGGAGCGACCTCTTACTATAGACCGATTAGAAATGTCATCAAAAATGGCAAACACATTAAACTCAGAGACAACAATGTACCATTTGATTTCAATGGATTGCCAATCGTAGCACCAGACTATGATCTAGTAGGATTCAACATGGACATATACAACAGACGAAGACCTATCATCGTGGACTCAGATGAGATCGATATCATATCAAAAACAACAGGAGTGATACGCATTGGTGCAGAAACGGTCCTAGTACGAAACCCAGATGATACGATATCTATCGTACACAGAGATAGATACGGGAAGTATATAGAGGACGCACAGATTAAACAAAGCAAGGAGAGACTCATGAAGACCATTACAACTAACATGAACAAAGACATAGATACTCTTACAACGATCTCCAAGTACTTCGAATCGACAATGCAACTCATACAAACGGGACAGACTGTCAACCCGGCCATCTACCTCACATATGAAGGAAAGATGGTGAACATCAACAAGCAGTTTGCTCCATATCTAAAGTACATGATAGAGGCAGCGAACGTTGCAGTGGATAAGATCAACCAGAGAGAATCGACATCAAAGGCAATTCAGTACTGGATACATGTTGTCAAACAATCAGCGATTGAAAACAGTCTACACGATCAGTCCACTAAGACAATGACAGAGTATCAGATTGATAACAAGCATAACAAGATCATGTCGGCAGTCGCAGAGGATTGTACATTCATGATACCATTGGTAGAAGATAGATCTAATCATCTCAGTCAAATGATGGATCAGTGTATTAACACGGGATTGGAAAGACCTCTTAACATGGACAAACTTCAGACAATCACAAACCTAAGCAACGGCATCATATCTCAGTTCAATAGATATGTAGAATCGACCAAACGATACATGGCTACGCCTAGTACTCTAGCATCGCAGCTAATAGCATTCGTACAACTAACAAAGAATAGCAGACAAATAGCCTCGATCATAGACTCGACCAAAATAGCACCGCTGCCTGGATTTGACACGATCCAGTACGACACCGCAATGGAGACGATCAGAGAGATGTCCATACCAGTAGCATCGCCTGGTGCAACACAGCGCAACAACAAACGTCCCGCTAACGAATCAGAAATAACAACGACACTCGCAATCGCTCCTCCATCGGATGCAATCAAAAAACAGAAAATAATAGATGCAAGACAGAGAGTGGTTGATTCTAAAATCGGGATGACATCGGCTGCATCAAAGCGAGAACAGGATATGCAAAACATTATCAATCGCCAGCAACAGCAACTCCGTCAAATAGAAATGAACAGAAATAGACAATTGCAGTCTCAAACACAAATGATACAGAGACAGCGACAGTTACAATCTCAGACGATGATGAGATCGCAGCCAATACAAAACTATAGATCTCAATACTCACCCATGGCGTTATCGCAGCCTAGACCAATGAACCCACAAATGAACAACGTTAGATTATTGTCTAACACGCCATATCAGCCTGGTCGAGGTATGCAACAGCCTGGTCGAGGTATGCAACAGCCTGGTCGCGGTATGCAACAGCCTGGTCGCGGTATGCAACAGCCTGGTCGCGGTATGCAACAGCCTGGACGTGGTATGCAACAGCCTGGACGCGGTATGCAACAGCCTGGTCGCGGTATGCAACAGCCTGGTCGCGGTATGCAACCACCAGTAGTTTCAAAGCCATCTGCATCTGCTCCGGTTCCAGAGATACCACAGATCATAATATCGAGTCTATCTAAGATTCCCGACAATCTATCAGATCAACGAGCCTTGGATGTGATACTCAAATCAGTAAACAAGTATGGCGAAGAGTTTAAGACTATGTATGAGAAGCTTGCTGCCGCAATCAATACGGTTCGCGCTTTTGATGAATCTGATTTCAATGTGAAGCTGAGTCAGTCTGATCAGTACGCGCCGTTTGATTATGTAATTAAGAACATATCTGAGATCGATTACAACTTGAACCGTGGTGAGATTGAGATCGATTCTATCTTAGGTCAGTATGATTCTATTTATAAGCAAAATGCCCCTGTTATCCAGGACTTGCTGCGCAATATCGATGCTCAGATGGCAACGTTAGAAGAACTACAAATGGCCCACGCTGCTTCCTCTGCAAAGCTCGTTAACGCAAAAACATCAAAGAACTCATATAGTCATGTTCCTATTGTTCTGAATCGTTTGGCCAGAGAGCGAGCTGAGATAGTGTCTAAGTTCAATGAGCTCAAGTCTATCGCTGCGTCATTCGATCCTAAAATGCGATCTCACATAACTAAGCTTACTGAAGTAAAGGGCAAGACGAATGAGTTGCTCCATACGGTGCGCCCGATCTTCCGAGAAGTCAATAATGTTGTAAATGTCCAATATGGATTACGATTGGATGAGGTCAATGCTATCATCAAGAATAATCTAAGCCAGCTAAACAAGTCCATGACTCTAAGTCATTCATCGTATCTAGAGATAGTGAAGCTGATCACTGATTACAATGATCTTGTATCACACATGCAACAGGGCGAGAAGGCAACGCCACTCAGTGATGCAGCATTCAAAGAGATCATATCCAAGATGCGAACGTCGTATAACAAGTGGAGTGAACAGGCAGATGCAATCAAGACCGATACGTACTTACTATCATCTGTTCAAGCACTAAAGGATAAGTATCAAGAGATGGTCAACGTAGTAAGTCCCATGTTAGAGCAGGTGGCTACGAATCCTCTTACTGACGATCCAGATATCGCCAATCTGTCAAACATAATAAGAGACGAGACCGAGTATCTAAGCAATGCCACTATGAAGGAACTTGCTCCTCTTATCAAGGAACTCACCACTATCAATACCAAACTAGAAGCAATCACAAAGATCTTCAAGGCCGACATCCTATCGCCAACTGTATCTAATCCAAATGATAAGCTAAAGAAGATGCTGGTGAATGCTTATACCAATAGCCCAACGGAAGCTAGTATTAACAATGCAATCAATGCTCTAGTGAACTCTGTTAGAGAAGACATATCAAACACCAAAGAAGGCCAATTTCAGATGATGAGATCCAAACGCATTATGGACAGCCTTATTAGATATGCGCAGAGAGAGATGATCAAGTCAAACCGACAGTTGATACAGAATCAGTCTGAAGAGATTAAGAGATTGAAAGACGAGATATCTGCTCTCAATGCCAAATACGAGACGCATCGATTGAATATTAGAACTGCTCTAGATCCGTTTATGAAGGCGCTACCTGGCAACGAAGCTGAGAATATTAAAGACTTGATTGATGGATCGAAGCCTATTGATTCTACAATGATAGAGCGCATTTCGTCTACCATATCATCGAAGATAGATGCAATCGCAGAGACAGTAGACAAGCTAATACGAGATAATGAAAACACCCAAGCAATGATCATAGAAAAGAATAAAGAGATCCAGAATTTGGCACAGGCAAAGCTAAACTTAGAATCTGAAATCAGTGCAAAAGAGTTCCTTGATGTCAATCTCTTGAACGAGAAGAAGATTACCAACCAGACCATAACAGCACAACAACAAGATATTGCAGATAAGGAGGCTAGTATCAAGGCGCTCAAACAGCAGATCGAGGCGAAGACAGAAGAATACAATTCTATGATAGCAGTGGTTGATAAGAGGGCAACTGAGATAGCGGCAATGGAGGCGAAAAAGAATTCTGAAATAGAGCGCATCTCGATGCAGTATCAGGATGAGATCGCCAGACTGAACTCCAATCTAGAGAAGCTATCTACTAAGCTAATTGCGACCGAGGCAGTTGCCAATGTACAGATACAAGCAATGACTTCTCAGATAGCAAAGAAGGTACAAGAAATAGAAAAACATGCGAATCAGATTGAGATCATTGATCCAAAGGATACCGCGGCGATTGATAACTATAAGAAGATAGTAGACTCTTCATCTCTCAATGACGTGCTCACCATGATCGACGCTAAGAGCAACTTATATAAGGCGATTTCAGATTCTATGTATTCCAACAAACTGATGACTGAGTCTCACGAAGGCATGCTCAAAATGCTAAATGCTAAATATGGGCTACAGCTAGAAGAACTTGAAAAGAAGAACAAGAAGGTAGTTGATGCGTTAGAGAAGAAGGTAGAGACATCTACCAAGACTATACAAAGACTACTCAATGAACAAGGTACGTACAGCAACAATCTAAATGCGTTGAAGGACAAACTCAATAAGAAAACAATGGCGAACTTCCTGTTCAGATCCCTCAATGATTCTAGAAACGCAAAGATTCTGGAGAAGGATAGAATGATAGCGGCCAAATCGGCAATGATTGATACAATTAGCGCTCAGGCTGAGAAGGACAGAGTAGTGATCCCAGCGCTGACCATATTCTCGAGAGAATTGGATCAGTCAGTAGGAGAGATACTATCCGTTATCAACCCAATTGCCGCTCAGCTAAGTAGATACATCGCAGCAAATAACAACAACGACTATAAGAGTATACTACAACTCTATTCAAGTAGTCGAGTAGATCTAACGAGATTGGCAGAACTGATACCTTCTAAATACGCATCAGTCGCGATGGACTTGATAACCAATTCAACTAGCAAGGAGAGTTATGATCAGAAACTTCTCATTATCACTCAATTGATCGCAGCAGCAAGCATCGATATGGTAAATTATGAAATCGCAGAGTTTTGTAAACTCACAGACATATCGATTGGTGATCTGAAACAAGAGGATAAGATCAAACTTCTAGACAAAGAAAACCTTCTAAACCTACAATCGATTTACACCAGTCTAGCGAACATAACGCCAAACAAGATCAAACTAAGCCCCAATTCTAAAAAGAACACCATCAAACCAACTATAGATATGTACTTCGATCTGGATGGAGTCAATGCGCCAGTTCCGGTTACAGTAGTAGACAGCTCATACAAGTGCATCATATATGCCGACATTTCTGATAACCTATCCGTTCTGACGCCGACTAGCGTGCATACAACAATGCAGAACACATCACAAGTACATCTAACAGAACCAGTTAGAAACAGTACAAGCCCAGTTCAGATTGGTAAGTCATTAGCACAAATGGCAATCGATTCGTATAGATCTGGTAATGCGGTAGCAGGAAGAAGAGTGTTTGCTCCACAAGCAAATTCACTTACAAAAATATCAAAAAAACAAACATCACTACAACCTCATAAACCGACCGTACCGAAACCAATAACAAACCTCAGCTTGCAAAATTTATCTCAGTTGGCTTCCTCTTTGCATCAGGACGCATCCCTATTGACGATCGCTCATACACAACCTCCTGCGCTAATGCCGGCACAACCACCTGTGCAACCTCCTGCGCTAATGCCGGCACAACCACCTGTGCAACCTCCTGCGCTAATGCCGGCACAACCTCCTGCTGTATCTAGACAGAACAGTTTCAATGAAGCACAGGCGATCGTACCAGTGCAGCCACCTGCTGTATCTAGACAGAACAGTTTCAATGAGACACAGGCGATCGTACCAGTGCAGCCACCTGCTGTATCTAGACAGAACAGTTTCAATGAGGCACAGGCAATCACTCTAGCGCAGCCACCTGCTGTATCTAGACAGAACAGTTTCAATGAGGCACAGGCGATCACTCTAGCGCAGCCACCTGCTGTATCTAGACAGAACAGTACGAATGATACTGGTGGCGTCAGTCAGTTAGTACAGATGGGTTCGACTAATTCATTGACCAACACAGATGTAATCGAGAGTAAACATCAAGGATTGATCTCTCCTAACATGACGGTTAAACTATCTAATGCTGCTAGCAAATTTATTAAAACAACTAAGCCTACTCATCAGACAATAATGAATGATACACCAGAGCCATACTCCAAGAGCTATTCGGCATTCCGGTCTGAGCTAATGACTGATCTGGATCGGTTAACGAATTCAAATTCGTATGATAGAGATGTGTATGTTGATATCCGTGATCTACTATCTGATACATACATATACCGCTATGAGACTATGTATAAAGAGTATGCTCAGATACTGACAGAGAGAAGCAAATCAGATCCTGCTTATAGACAGAAGATAGTCGAGTTCATCTATAATCTTTACGACATAGTATTGTTTGGCTCTAAAGAGGTAAAGGGAGATAGATCTATTATTGAAATATCATTCACAGCAGTCAAGCCCACTGTAGACTCTTCTATTTCGGTTAATGAGATGTATAGATTGGTGATAACGCACGCTACAAACTCACTTCGTTCACTCGGTATGCATAGATCTGATTACTCGGATACTAAGGAACAGAATATGGATCTTAAATATCTGTATCTCATGAATATAGACAATATTGGTAAAGACCTTAAACACTCTCTCAGTGAAAGTGTGCTTCGCTGTATACTGAATTCGACAAATAATTACTATGCGTATAAGAACTATTTTGCAGACCGAATTGACACTCTCATCTATTACATTCCATGCGCTACGTCAGATAACGATATAGATGTCTTATTCTCTCGTAAAGTCGCTCCTAAGGTTGATAGTATGGTAGCTAAAATGATACCAAAATACTCTAAGAGTGTAGCCGATGTATACCAGGATTTCAGTGTTCATGTGAAAGAGAAGATTCATGAATCTATGAAAACGCCTGTATTGGCAACTGAACTGGTAGAGTCCGTGTTAGACTGGTATAAGCAAGAGTTTAAGAAACTGAGCAGTGGGTTAAAGAAAGGAGAACGTCCTACTAGTTATCTTTCTACGTTTAAGGACGCGCTCATGCAGTGTTCATTCTATAAGAAGTATAGTAATGTATCTTACTCGACTAGCGGCAAGAGAACTATTCTATCTAATCCAGCTAAAGAAATAGAGATAGTCCATGACGAAGATGAATCAGATGAGCTTAAGTCTGCGAAGGCCGTTTATAAAATGGCCGCTAAGATAGCTAGCGACTATATACAAATAGTGAGAAAAAAGAACAAATACGATGCAATTGATCCAATACTGACTTCTCTTTCAAAGCTAATGGATCATCTTCTAGACACTACCATCTTTAAAAAGAAGACCAAATATGCATCTGAATACGAAGAATGCGTTAACTACCTCAACAACGCGAAGGCCAATGTATCTGAATCGCCCATATACAAAGCATACTTGATTGGTATCATTCTAGCAAACAACGTGTTTGACCGAACACATGGAATTCTATACAACACATATTTAAGCAATATGGACAATGATGCAGATAAGAATGACTTACTATCTATCCATGAGTTTTATGAAAATCAGATACTGGAGAATGGAAAGAATAAGACGATTGGTATGCATACGATCTCGTTCATTAAGTCAACGGTGCCGGATTTGCGTAAAAAGCTAGATAGCCCAGTTATGAATTCTGTTATCATCACGCTGTTGAATAACAGAAAGGAAAAGACGACTGACCCTGAGAAAGCAAAACCTCTAGATATGCTAATAGCCTTATTCGCTGCAAAAGGAAATGCGAATGAAATGGTAGTCGCAAAGCCGATGAGCAATGTAGATCGATTCATGGCTGCACAGAAAGACAGAACTCCCTCTAACACGACAACGGTAGAGAACAAGATGCAGTCTATGTTTAAACGTCTACCAAGTACCAAACAAAAGAACAATGTTCCAGCAATAGAGGCCGCGCCAAATATGAGTCAGATTGCAGAGAGACCACATTCGGTAAATACATCGGAATCTGTAATTGCCCCAGTTGAAATGAATGAGGCACTTGCTCTGATTTCTAATTCTGATTATGGTCATATACAAGATAAGACTAATGCTAACATTGCGAATGAGTTCATCAATTCATTGGGAGGACCAAACATACTCAAGGGAGTAAGAAATCAAAACATGATGATTACCAAACAAACCGGATCCGACGTTTCTAATATGCTAATGATCAAGGGCGCACCAGAGCCAGGACCTCGCAAAAACAGTGTTCCTGCTATTATGGCAGCCGAGCCAGAGGTTCAGATAGTCGATCCTGAAGATGAAGTGGAGAGTCTCATTAGAGAGATAGAAGAACCAATACAATTATCATTTTAATGGCATAGTAAAAGATCATTAATTATAATATAGCGATATCTAGTGAATTGAAGATGGATTCGGCGGGGTTTGAAAGAGTGTCGCCGGATGACTTCATCACTCTATTTAAATCGGTCGATAACAAAGACTATTTGCTCGATCAGATAGTATCCAGAATGGATGCAAAGACGATAAATCGAACTGATCTTCTAACCTCGGTAAACAAAGTAATAAACGCGTGGATCACTCTTGGCAAGTTTGATAAGGTCAAGAACCTAAAATACATTAACAAGATAACACTATTGGACTATTACAACAACATGTTCATTGATGTATTCAAACAGAAATATGACTCTATTCTCATACCGGACAACCTAACACAACAGCCAATGGATCTCAATGGGAAGTATGTACAGCAAACACAGATTAGAGACTATACACCGTTCGTCCGTAAAACGCCGTTTTATGAACGTGCTCTCTATAAGAGACATCATGCATCTGACATAGAAGATACGATGGAAGAGGCGCAGTCGCTTGTGTATGTCTTAGACACAGACAACATGCGAAACGGAGAGCATCGCTTTGCTCACTCGGTCAATAAGACATCAGTCACTAACTATGATTATCTAGAACGAGAGATGCCAATTTGGAAACTCAAGTAAAAAAATAATAGCTCAAGGCTACAGTCTTTTTTTGGTTTATCGATACGTCTCAGTAGAAGACTCCTTAGAAGGGTTCTTCTTCAAACTCTGCCTCAACTGCAGCTGCGTTAGCGGCTTCAGTGGCTGGCTCTACTACCTTAGCCTCCTTAGGCTTCTTCGTCGTCTTCACCTTCTTCGCTTTCTTCGCCTTCTTAGGCTTAGCGTCGGCTACTGCACCCTCCTTCTCAGCATCTTCGGCGTACTCAATTGCAGCCAACTTCACATCTTCTGGCTCTAGACCGCGGTAGTACTTACCAAGAGAAGATCTAATGTAGTTCGGCAGAGTGTTATCGTCTATGACAGTAATGCTCTTGTACTCATCGCTAGTACGATACTTCTCTTCGTTCTCCTTAGCAATCTTAGTGATCTCTTCAAATTCAGTATCGTCATCAATAATCGCTCCAGATCTTGATACGATCACTCGGTTCAAGAATAGGTTCACAATAGTCGATAACGAGATCACTCGATTAAGAGAGTAGTCAAAGCATGCCTGGCCCCATGATACTGGAATATCCTTCTTAAAGAGCTTTGGATACTTCTTATCCATTTCTTGTTTAGTCTCTGATAGTTCCTTAAGGCGTTCAGTTAACACGACTATGTCATTAGACTTACTCTTAAGCTCTTTCTCTTCCTTGGAAGATAAGGCGACTGATCGGTTCGACAGATTCCAAACTCGATTCTCACGATTCTTAAGAGTGGACTTAACAGACTTAATCGCATCAACGATAGGAGTGTAATGCTTATTGCGAGCTGCTTCAGCATTAAGCACCATATCATCAATGAGTGCGTTATAGTCCTTCTTAACATTATCGAACAGACTTATCTGATCGGGAAATTCATCGGTCTTGAATAGAACAATATGCTTTCCGGGTAGCTTCTGAATGGTGGCCTTAAAATCACCTGAAGTCAGCTGAGATACCAATCCGCCCATATCCTTAGCAACCGTCTTAAAATACTTGCATCGGAACTTGACACCACTCTTAGTAAAACTAGCTACCATAGTAAGCGTAAACGAAGGGCGTCGATCATCAGTACTTGGCTTAGCCGCCGATCTAGATGCTACAGTAGATACTAAAGTACCCATTGTATTGGCAACTCTGTTAATCGTCTTCTTGCCATCCTTGACTTCATCAGTAAGATCATCAACCTTCTCTACAAGAACTTCATTCTTCTCTATAAGAATTTCGTTCGTCTCGGTAAGCTCATCAAGCTTACCAAACATTCTCTCATAGCGAAGTCGAGCAACTTCTCGTTCCTTTGCCGCAACTTCTCGTTCTTTTGCCGCTGCATCTCGTTCTTCCTTAATCTCCGATTTGAGATCGACAATATCAGAATTAGCCATCTCGAGATATCGGGCATTGATACCGGTCTGATAGGTCTTGTACCATTTAACCACTTTCTCGACAAAGATATAGTATCTGGCATACTTCTCAACGTCGATCTCTTGGTTCTTCTCCTTCTTTGCTCTCATCAAACATAACTTGAAGCTGTCCGGATTCAGATAGTAATCGTGCTTAGTATTAGAGCCTCCATGAGAAAGCGTAATCTTAGTCGATTCAGTGATGTAATCCTCACCGTCAACCAAACTAAGCTTAGTAAGACGAGTCTTCATATTAAAACTATCTTTGCTAGTCGCAACCCCAAACTCAATTAGCTTCTCATGATGAACAATGAACTTACCATCGTTCTCATCATCACATAGCTCCATAAAGTATGGCATGAAAGAGAGATCTTGATCTGGGTAGTAGTTAGCTCCAAGTTCGGTCAGAAAGTTCAAGAGATCAATCTTCACGAGCTTCTCAATGAGACCGCTGACGTATTCGCCGATAGTAGCAGGGAAGACCATTGTAGATAGATAGTAGCAGAAGTGCGGTAGCTGGGTATACTGGTTCCTGATGGATGGTAGTATGATTTGATTCTAAAAAAAAATCAATTTTTGTAGAATAGGGATGGAAGAGTCGATATAAAAACATAGCGTTCGATATGATACATACCGAATGCCCCTTGTAGAATAGGGATGGAAGAGTCGATATAAAAACATAGTACCAGCTCCTACGTACGTAGGAGCTGGTGCCCCTTGTAGAATAGAGATGGAAGAGTCAATATAAAAACATAGTACCATCTCGTACGTACGTGCGAGTTGGTGCCCCTTGTAGAATAGGGATGGAAGAGTCAATATAAAAACATAGTTCACGCCCGGACGTACGTCCGGACGTGAACATAGGGTAGAATAGGGATGGTAGAGTCGATATAAAAACATAGTTCATTCTCGTACGTACGTACGAGAATGATCATAGGGTAGAATAGGGATGGAAGAGTCGATATAAAAACATAGTGTTCGATATGTATCATATCGAATGCCCCTTGTAGAATAGGGATGGAAGAGTCGATATAAAAACATAGCACCATCCCGGACGTACGTCCGAGTTGGCGCCCCTTGTAGAATAGGGATGGTAGAGTCAATATAAAAACATAGATCATGCTCGCATGTACGTGCGAGAATGATCATAGGGTAGAATAGGGATGGTAGCGTCAGTATAAAAACATAGTTCATTTAGAACAAGAGATGCCAGTTTGGAAACTCAAGTAAAAAAATAATAGCTCGAGGCTACAGTCTTTTTTTGGGTTTTGTTGTTCTATCTTACTTGGATAGATGTCTACATACGACATCACTCAGGTTGCGCCCTGTTGAATTACAATGAACACATTTGTAATGCTCAATGATCATCATTAGATCGCCGCAGTTAGCGCAGTCCATGTTGGTTCTAATGTCGATCGGGATCGATACACTGAACTTACACTTAATGCATATGTGTGAATATCTAGAGATATCACTGGTAATGATCTCTAGTGGCTTGTTCACTAGCCGACAGCGTCTGAGCACGATTGAAGATGACATCGTATATATACTTGTCTATTTGTCAATTTTACTTATCTCGCCATCCAGCACATCTGCTTCATCTTGGTACTGCACCTTCTTCGTCACTCTCTTCTTACGCGTTCTGACAATCTTGGTCGGGATGTCGTACTTGTCGAAGATATCCTTCATGAGAGATATGTTGTTGATTAGATCAGATGAGGTTGATCTGATCGTTCCAAACGACGCATTGAATCGCGTGTGAAGAGTCTCTGAATCAATGTTAATCTTGGCAGCCAAGATGAACATGTATATGATACTTAGTGCCTTGGTGGATGGCTTGCTGTTCGGGTTGACCAGTCTCATCTTGAGAACTCTCTCCATGATCTCTGTCAGAAACTCAATCTGTGTCTTATCAAATCCCAGTCGAGTTGAGTAAGAGAATATGAATTCGTGCTCGGCCTTGATGTGTCTGTTGATGTTTAGGATTCCGCGCTCAATGAGATCAAGAACAATCTTATCTCCTTTGCTGTAGTTGATGTCTGAGATACCAAACCAAACTGAGATATCATTTGGCTTGTAGGCCAGTTGTTTCTCTAAACAGACATAGTATGTCATCGCTGCCAATATGCCACGAAGGATGGTTCCTCGATAGATGTTGTTTGATTCTCTTACCGACTTGTAATGGTCCGCGATAATCAATAAGATATCTTTCGGCACATTGATATCAGTATCTGATACGTAGTTGCAGTCAAACAGAATCTTACGGATATTCTGTTCTTGGATTAAAGAGTAATCGGAATTGCCTCTTAGTAGATGTTGATACTTGTATCGGTTAGATCCAACAAATCGAATCTGGTTGTGAGTTCCATACGATGTGTTGTATGAACTATCACTAGTCATGGTACTCATATCAGTTACCTCTACCTTGTCATTCAATACATGACACTGCGGACACACATATGTGTTGTCTCCAGTGTCGTTCATCTGTACTCCGCATGTGGAACAGATGTCATAAGCAATAGTTTCGTATACAGAGTCATCGATACCAGCATAGAAAGAATCAATATCATCAATCAGGGCAAAACCGTCCATAGCGTAATATTCAATTCGATCAAAAGCTAGTATCAGAGTACTATATTTAATATAATATCAAATATCAATTTTAGCGGTATATATACATAATTGAATATTATCACGAAATTGATTGATATATACACTAATCTAAGGAACCGACATACATTAGTATCCTTCCATACGACCATGAGCGCCGCTAAGATCACCGTTGCCCCGTTTGCCCCGCCGAAGTTCATCTGCTACATCTGTGGATCTGGATTTGACAACAAGAAGGCGTACAAGTCCCACCTTGACTCAGAGATACTCAAGTGTAAGGACGGGATGTACAAGTGCCACCTTTGCGACGGATATGCAGTCACCAGAAAGGATGTCTTCATCAACCATCTCTTGGAGTTTCATCTAGATGGAAAGGAGGCCGGATTCAGATTTGGGTGCGATCACTGCAACAAGAAATTTGTCCACAAGAAGGGGCTCACCTATCATCAGATAAACATGCCGTGCATGAAGCCCAAGATACCGTGCTTCTACTGTGATGAGCTCTTTGATACGAAGATCGCGAGAACCAATCACGTACAGAGACACTGTCCTTCTATTGAGGCGAGACGATACAGTCCTACAAAGCCAAAGCACAAGAAGACAGATACAGTCGCCAACGTGCGGCCACAGTGCCACGACAAGATGTGCGGACCCACGATCAATGACGTCTTTGATCATAAGACAGTCAAGGGGATGATCTTGATCACGGAGGCGATACAGGTACATGCAGACATAGACGAGCTGTTCGATATGATACCAACAGACTATACAGGCCTAGAATTTCTAGAGCATGTTGATCTCACTGGTCTTAACATGAACGACATCATCATGGACTACGAGGATACACAGAGACTCTTGTGCAACGAGATACTCTCTGAGTTGGACTGAGATACATGAGTATGCATCAGTACGTATTCTATGTGCCACATTTGTATTTTTTTGTTTATTCAATATAAGAAATATCACTATATAACTATATCATAAGAGAAGATGGTTAGCATTCCTATTATCACGTCAGTACTACTACTTCCGCTAGCTGCGGCTACTGGCTGTGATCCGAATATTAAAGCACAGATCCAACGTAATTACAATCAATGTATTTCTGCCATTAAATGCAACAACCATGGGCCATTTACAACCTCTCAAATGAATACTTGGTGCAAAACTCCGACGTGTATGGCTCTGGCCGGATTGCCATACACCAATACAAACTGCTGTCTAGGAAGTAAGATCAACATAAACTACGTCAAGAAAGCAATTAAATTCTGTACGCCAACGCCTACTCATACTCCGTCTCCAAGTGTACCATCTTGTATCCCAGTTCCAACACCAACACCAACGCCAACGCCAACACCAACACCAACGCCAACGCCAACACCAACGCCTACTCCAACGCCTACTCCAACGCCTACTCCAACACCAACGCCGACTCCGAGTGAAACACCAACGCCGACTCCAACGCCGACTCCGAGTGAAACACCAACGCCAACTCCGAGTGAAACACCAACGCCGACTCCAACACCGACTCCGAGTGAAACACCAACGCCGACTCCAACGCCGACTCCGAGTGAAACACCAACACCGACTCCAACGCCGACTCCGAGCGAAACACCAACGCCAACTCCAACGCCCACTCCAACTCCTACTCCGAGCGAAACGCCCACACCGAGTCCGTCGCCAACTATGTGCTACATCGTCCAAAATTAAAAAAACAGATCAAATCGTCTGATTAGTGTATCTATATGCACTTAGAGATGTGTTTGTATTTCTGTATTTTTTTTAACAGAAATCTGAATTTCCCAGGGTAGTAGTGGTTGACTGATATGTATCTTAGGCCTGTGTAAAAGACAATTGCACTAATTGAAAATCCAAATATGGTAAGAGGATCTGAGCAACTTGCTTTCTTGATGAAGTATATAATCAAGCCTACTATGTTAGCAATTAGGGCCAACAAGAACAGCCACCATATCGCAATCGTTCTTATGTATCTTGTCTTGTATTGATTGGATGGAGAGTTCCAGTTGTTGATGCTGTCCTCTAGTGGCGTGTATAGAGATCCATCCAATTCACTGCTTTGGATACTCGGAGGGCAGCCTGGTATTGATACTTCTTTACCGGCTCCTCCGTAGTACCCATGTTGAGAAGATAGATATGAGTGTGTCATAGTTATATACTACACCGGCGTCGTTCTATCTAGAGATTCTGGTGTATACTCCAGTGATGTTATATTAGACGAATCATTATTATGTCTTTTTTTGATTGTATAGAGATTGGAATTGCTTAGTTAGATATCCGTGGTTGGTGTGTTTGATTGACTCGTTTTCTTTTCCGTCGATGTTATTGTAGAACTCTGATTTGTCTATGTGGAACTCCTTGTATGTATCGCACTCCGGTTCCTTTGGATACGCGTTTCCGGGTCGCTGTTTGGATCCCTGTTCTGTGTCTAATATTTTCATTAACATGAAATATGCTGCTTCCGTGTTGCTATTAGATCCATACATGTGTATAGACGGAACAAACATATACTTGAGATCTGACTGTATGTCTTTGAACTCTGTCTGTATATGTGTGGCCATGTCTGTTGCGCTATGATAGTATCCCAGATAGATGTCCCGATCCGATTGACTACCCATGAAGTACTGACTAAGACAATACGATAGTACCTTGTTGTAGTTTGATACACATATCATCATCCCATCAGTTTCGCCTGATGGTACTACCGAATACAGATTGCAATTGTATCTCTGATCGAATGAATCTATCAGTTCGATATTGTGGGTCTTGTAGTCCAACCGATATGACACTCCCTTTAGATCCAATAGCTTATTGTACTTTGACAAAGAGGCAGTGCCCAGTTCGATATTCAGATCCTTCACAATCAGATCCATTTCATCTACGCAAGAGAGAAAGGATGCGTCATACCCAAATGGCACATCGAATGATATCTGCTTCTCAGTTATCTTAGGGCGGACATCTAGTAGTGTCTTGATTGGTTCTAGCTTGGCTTCCTTACATAGATCAAGATATGCCTTTTGCAGTATAGCATACGCAGTCAATCCATAGCAACACAAACGCGACGTGATCTGATACACAATCATTGGCTTGCCGAGTATCTCAACATCTGTCTTTGTTTCGTGTATATCCACTGCATCACATATCAGCATATCCAATGGGATACTAACTGTTTTCATATTTGCTTTTTTGGAAGGTGCTGGAGGGACATCGAAGTACTTAACAAGAATGTTGTTTCTCTTGATATCTTTCTTCATGCGATTGAAGATGTTAAGAGATGATCCTGTGATCTGCATCAGGTTAGAGAGAGATAGTCGCTGATCGATCTTCTGGTAATTGGGATGAATCACTCTAAACACTCTCTGTAGTTTTGCTTCCGATCCTAACTGAATAGGGACATCTAGATATGGAATCTTGTTTAGGACGTCTGTTGGTATGTATGTCGCATCGAACAGAGGCACTCTCTTGAACCGAACTCGCATAGTTGTGATATGGAATGCATTGATAACATTGATGTCTTCTAACCCAGCCTGACATAGTATCTTGGCAAGGGTCTGAGCATGATACACATTCTTATCAGAAACACAATCATAGTCTGGCAGCGCATCGTCTTCGTAGATCTTGTCTCCCTTTGATCGTAATGCGAGATCTATAGCAGTTCCGCCAGTTAGAATCAGTTTGTGTTCTATGACATAGTCCCGTACAAACTCGATAGCCTTATCGATTGATGCTTTGTAATAATTGGTAGCATATAGAATCACATCAGGGTCATCGGACCAAGATGCCATGATCAATTCTTATAGGCTTGAACACGCTCTTTGAATAATCGGAGTAATATATTATGATCCTATAATTATATATAGCTCGACATAATCGTCTAATAGTCTAAACGTCCATTTGTCGGATAGATAAATATGCCGTGGGAAAAAACGAAGCCGTCTAGTGCATTCTTTACGTATCCATTTACGAATCCCAATGAATTCAATGCGGCTATGCGGGCTAGAACGCCGATTGAATATCCGACTCTTACCGATAACAACCTTAAGATCATTGATGTTGTTGTAATTGGTATCGATTGGAGTTTCATCAATCCTATTGTCATGTCCGTGCCGCCTCAGACAATGATGAGCGTATGTGGTTCTACTCTCTCTACATGGAACGATGCTGGACGTAGTAAGGTACCAGGATGGCGCCCAGAGAAGAACATAAACGAAACTGATCCAGTAAACGGATTCCCTCTTAACCAGTCGAAGATCACGGCGCTCAATGGGCGACTCCAGACCGGATACTTCTGTAGAGCCAATGGAATTGGAGCTTACAGTCATCCGGCTAGTACCATGTTCTCGACGCTCGAACAACGAGTAACTGGAGTTGCGGATTCTAGTACAGAACAACTATCGGACTACTACATTCTGTACTACATGCAATCCATAACCAACTATCTATCTAGATTCGGATACAGAGTGCCCAATGTGTCTAACCCAAACGCGCCAAACAACTGGATCACCTTAGACATTGACAACACGTCAACCAATGCATTCGCGCGAGTCATGTATCTTACATATGATGATTGGTTGGTCAACATGGTACCAAGAGAACCAAACTCGATAAAATTTAGTCCTTCATTCATTCACGCTTCGGCGCCACTGAGTACACACGGTCAGTTCAATCTCAGTGTATACAATCAAGTCGGACATACAAACATCAATGGTCAGCTGCTGAATACCAACTCTCTTCCTGCAGATCAAGCGCTACACGCCGGTCAATCTCTAGTGGCAAATGATTTCAAATTCAAACTACACATGGACTACTCTGGAGAGTGTTATCTCTATCCACTCCCGTTTACGGCCACGTCAGAAGATGCAATCATTGCTGCAAGAGTAAGCTGTGGTTTCACAACAGGGCGATCGATTGACATTGACAGAGGAGCGGTCATCCCAGTATGCCTAGTTATGCAATCGGATGGCCATCTGGTACTATATGCCAATAACGCAACCAATACAGCAAGATCGAGAGCTCTTTGGGCGCATCAGAGATACAACCAATGGTATAATAAAGACGGCAAGTCCACTCTGATTCTAGAGGCAGGTGGCGTCCTAATTCACTATAACTCCAGCAATGCTACCAGAGATCCTAATGTATCCGTTGTTCTAAACTCAGAATATGAAGATCTAAACATGGTACAAGCGACATCGCGGTTTGATGATCAGTGTAATCATTATTGGAAACGAATGGGCAATGCACCAGATGGGTCATATGGTCCAGACGTTGTTGACGTAGATTTTCAGGGTAAGTGCTACTCGAATCCTAGAGTTCAGTATGGATGGCGAAATGGACAAGTGGCCAAAATGAATACTAAGTACCAAATGATCAATTGGGTCGGAATCAAACCTATAACTAGTCTAGACCAATACTATAACATACGAGAATACAAAGACATCCTCTCTGATGTATCAAGCGATAAGAAACTTGGAACAGTTCTCAGCTACTGTATGACAGGAAAGAACTGGGCAACCGATTCCATGTGTCGGACTTTGGCTAGAACGCCTCCTGCTGCCGATGCGGCTAAAACAATGATAACAATGGACATAGAAGGAAGAATGTGTTCTAACACCGCTAATGATGGAGCTGTTGTACAGTTCTGTGAGTATCTCAATCCCACTACGACATGGCTAGCAGATCTGATCAAGAAGATACCAGATCTCAAACAGATCAACCCCAAGATCAGTAGCAGATCGGATCTATCTGTATATAGAAATGGGGATGTTAAGGAAACCCCTTCAGAGAGAACCAATGTGATTCTAGCAAACATATCTAAGAACCTCACAGTTAACGAACTCTACGAACTATGGGCGCTCATGGTGGATCCGACTACTGGATGGTATGTAACGCCGATAGCACCGTGGTTCGATAAGTTCAAATCGGTTACGAACACAGACTCAAATCTACCAATTGTCAAACTGCCAGATTACAATCTGACTGCGCCAATGCGCGACAATGGAGTGGCTCCATTTGTAATCATATACAATCACCAAGTGATAGGACACCAAACGTTCCCAGTATACTATGATGTTATCGCAAGAGCGAATACATACGCACCAAACAAGAAGATCCCAATGGATTCGCGGTTCTGGTACGAATTAGTAGTAAACAGTAATAACCTCATTCCTCTTATAGATCCGCGAAAACTTACAAACGCAGATCGAGATTCTAGTGAGATACAGAAACGATTCACCAACAACAACACGCAATATCAGATGATGTTTGGTAAGAATCCATGTTATGATATCATCGAATACTATTGCTCAAGCGGAACAACCGATATCAAATTCTATATTGCTAAGCTAAAGACATTCAAGGACTTCTTCTTTGCGCTACAGACCATTACAGGAACACCAGTTAACCCAAAACAGCTAATGTGTGTTAGCAACCCAGACTGGTGCATTGATCAGTCGCTAGCATACATAAACGATTCAGACAACTACAACACATCTCTATACAAAAAGATATGTGATGATATGACCTTCAACGCAGAAAACAAAGATAAGATAACAAAGGCCTGTCTTGATTCGATGGCCATTAACAACTGCGCAGTTGGAACCAAGAGATACGATTCGAGTCAACTGGTGGCAACCGGATCCAGACCTCTAATCCAGTATCAAGCCATGTGGCAGTCGCTTGGCTGCAAATCAGATCTAGCCAATATCAGCGTCGGTATGTCATCTAACAATACAGACAAGACAGTAAAGGATGCTTGGAACGATGCTAAGCTTGGAGCGGTACAGGCAAACATGGCATTCTATGCTAACAACGCAAGCGCTGAAACTAAGAAACTATGCATACAACCATTCACAAGCAAAGAAGGGTTCAGCTCAGGAAGCTGCGTTGATGTCTGCAATCAGACTAACCTTCCAGCTAATATAAAGGCAGCGTGTGATAAGGGGACTATAGAGTACTGTAAGATCAACGATAATATCTTTAACCCAACGTGCATCGCGGCCAAAACAAAGATACCATCTCTTGTAGACGTAGAGAAGGCATATTGCAAAGGAAACACAAAGGATATAAGATGTCCAGAAGGTAAGGCCGCGGCGGATGCCAAGGCAAAGGCAGAGAAGGATGCTGCAGATCGACAGCAAATAATGATGATCATTGTAGGTATCATCATTGTAGTTCTAGTTGCATCTGGAATTGGATACTTCCTCTACAAACGTAGAGCCGCAACACAAGCGCAGCAAATGGCAGCACCTGACATGGGACCAGAGATGGGACCTGACATGGGACCTGACATGGGACCTGAGATGGGACCAAACAGTCCAGCAGATGTTCTAGACATGACACCTAACGTTCCAATGAACGCGATGTAATCTCGCAAGACGATAAAAACATGCCAAAAAAACAAATACTATATTTTTTTTGATTAGCTGCTGAAGCGGATCGTGGACGAGCCGTTAGATAGATACAGAAAGTTAATGCATTTGGCTGAGATGTGTAGTCGGCATACATTGCTACTGTCGATCATGGAACTGCCATATGAGAGATAGTTCTCGCGGCTATTGGACAGATTCAAATAGCCACTTGGTTGTCTCTGTTCTGGATACAGATTAAACGTAATGAGATAGTTCCCTTCTCTAGATGGAGTAGATATAGAATTGTCCCCGAATCGGTATGGTAGATAGCTGTCGTAGAAGCGCACAGAATTGCTATCGTATATGCCACTTCCAGATGCAGTTATAGAGAGGTAGTCTACGCACGGAGTCTCTGTATAGTAATACGAATTGGTGTATCCAAGAGACTTGACCCCAGCCGTTTTGATGATAGATGGACATGCAAGTTCAGTGTATCCAACAAACGAATTCATATGCCAAATCTCAGCTGCGTTGTCATCAGCATCATTAGCGATAGGACGAAAGAAGATGTACATCTGTTCCACTGCGAATTTGAGATCATTGAGATGGATGTCATCGAATGCCTTATCGACGATACGATCCATGCTTCTATGGAGGCGAATAAGACTAAACGTATTGTGGTAGCTAAACAGATCACTTACCTCTGGAATTAGATAAATGTGATTCGTGTAGAGATTGCACTCTTCTACGATCGGAGATGTGTATCCATCGCCACTGCCTTCGTAATCAAGAAAGTGAATAAGATCAGATTCATCGCAGAGATCAAATTCGATAAAGGCTTTGCCATACGTAATGTTGTTGTTGCTCATAGCAAACTTAGGATCACAAAACCAAAACTGAAGAGGCAAGTGAATCTCCATACTGTCTTGCTTGTACTTGGCGGTCTGGTAGCCGTCATAAATCACCTTCTCTTCACGAGCTTCCTGATTGATAGGGTCCTGAGTTAGAAAACAACGCTTTGGAGTCTCTTGTCCAATACACCGATACCATCCAAGCTTCTGAGAGTTGTTTATATGGAAATTCATGTGGTTGTTCATATCCTCTGTATTGTACTCATCGATAATGGTATTGTCAGAAATGAAACGAATTGCCTTGAACAAACGATGAGCCGGGAAGTCATAGTACTTCACTTTGTTTCCAGCATTGTTGCAGGTCATGGAACTCAGACGAATATATAAAACCATATCACAGAAGAACTCACCCTCGACAGGGATCTTGATTCGGTTATTGGTAGATCCTAGAATGGGCAGCGGGGTTGTGTTCACACGTGAGTAGCTATAGCCTACTGATATAATAGGCTTGTATGTTTCGTTTAGAAACACGTAATGGGTCTTATTCAGATCGATCATATTAGGATTCAGATTGACATTGTTAAGCTTGTCGATCTGGGTCGACAACTCAGTGATGAGCTGTTTGTATTGATTGACCTGAGACTCAGTAAGCTTGGTGGTAGCCATGATGCTATTGATGTTATCAATCTGCTTCTGACGGACATCGATCTTGGCATTCACATCATTCGTCTTGTCCTTACGAATCTGGGCAATTCGCTTAACCAAGTACTCCTTGTTATTCAAATACTTATCCAGAGATGTGTTCTGGTTATTTAACAGGACGAAGCTGCCTGGAGCGATAGTATCAAATGATCGGTTAGAAAGAGACATTGTCTATAGACACTGGCAATCTGTGCGTATATATTAAATACCATATCTATGTATCAAAAAAACAATCAACTCCATACAGAGACAACGCGTACAACCATACTAATCTTCTTCTAGGCCAATCTGGAAAGACAAGCTAGGATAACGGTTAGGATAGTGATACATGAAATTAGGATCCCAATCATGACCATACATATATTGTTCCCAATCATCAGTATTATAGAACTGATGCAGGTATTCAACATTCTCTCTAACAGAACAGGATGGATCAACATGATTGATGTCTTGACAAAGATCAGCCTTGTAGTGGATAGTATCATATATGTCATGTAGTGGTCCAGTTGTACCAAATGCAAATCTATGTACCTGTGGTCCACAAGGAACAACAGACATGACATTGGGTACGTAAACAGGCTCAGTCGTCCACTCATCATACTGCTTCATGATACTCATGTACCGATCATAGTTGATGTACTGAGTACTCTCGTCGCGAACGTGGCGTGCGGTACACCAATTCAATTCACCTCCCGACATACACAGCCAATAACACTCGGCACACGGACAGATGTTGCCTCTCAAATCCTCAATACATCTTACTTCATATACAGGATTGTCCACAAGTGGAATCACATGAGTAGACATATACGTCTTGTACTTATCCTTGTTGGGAGTACCAAGGTACCCCATGATCAAATCCTCTGATTCTTGGTTAATGCCAGCTCGGGCAATAGCAAGACGGGCAAGCTGAACATAGGTGAATGACATGATGACTGAGAGTGGTAGCTGAAGTAGTGGTGGTGATCTAACGAATGCCAGATATACTACTATGACAAATTTGTCAATTTTATCAAAAAAACAAGAGAGATTAGACTCGACGTACGAGTAGCTCGATACATAGTAAACGCTTATTGTGAAGTATAGAACTACACCAATCCATCACGTGTGTGTTGTACGCAACAGCGTGGACGATCGGTCCCGCCTTTACAATATTGAGATATATATCTCTGGCTTGACTGATACTGATTCTAGTCGGAAGATCATTGACTACCATGTCTTTATATGCAGAATAGTTCATATAGCTCAATGTCTCTTCGAAATGAATACAATCGCATCTGGCATTACCACTCATCTCGGCAAAATAACAAGAAGTGCATGGAGTACCCGATGCAGATACTCTAACAGCATGAAGAGGATTCACGATATGGGGCAATACATGCAATTGCATGTATTTCATGATATCATCTCGTTCTGTATCTTTAACCAGAAACGAACCAATTAGATTACTGATCTCCAGCGGAACATCACGCTTAATGAAGATACACGAATCGAGAATAGAAATAAGGGCGCTCATCTTGCTTATACATATAACATTGACATGACTCTAATACAAAAAAACAAAAGAAGACCAGCCATGGCTTCTCTGCGCAAATCACCACTACTGCTTAAGGTAGAGGGACACGTAGCGCATGACCTTCTTAAGTTCACTTCGCTTCTCCTTCACGTCAACCATCGCCGCCTTCGTGTACCCACGGATCTCAACGTACGTACTGAGTCTCTCAAGATAAGAGGTCTCAGCGCGGATGTTGTTTACCATGTTGTAGAACGACCACAGCTTGGTATCGGTAGTCTTCTCGAGCATCTCCTCGCTCACAAGAGCATCTGCCTTGTCGAGGTCCTTGACAAGAAGAGACTTCTGGACACGAAGAGCAGCCGAGTAGATGTACTCCATATTGAAACAATACAGAGACTATCGGGGTGGAGAGTATTAAGCCTGTATACACATCAATTTCGTGAAAAAAGAAAGACATGGAGAACCACATCATTCTCTCTTCCAAGTACTTGGTCTTGGGACTTTACACTCGAGTGCATCGACTAATGCATCAATCGAACGCACACTCCGCAGTATGGAATGTATCTAACAATGCGGGTTGCCGGTTTAGCGCATCCATACCCAGCGCAGTAGTACTTGCGGGTCGATCTCGACTTGAGACGAATCGAATTGATCGTCGGTGATGACCGGTGCACATCGCTGGTCTGATAGACAGTCAGACGATTATGGACCTGGACTTCGCATCGGTGATCGCGCCTGTATCTATCGATTCCAGGTCCAACCAACCGCTTAATTGCAAGGTGAGCACTGGGGTTGACTAGCAGAAGATGCTGGTCAATGTCTTTCATTGACATGCGCTTCCTCATCGCCTGGATGCGGATAGTCGTCTTCTTACCAGGGACGAAGCACTCAGCGCGAGGGTCGAAAGACATGTCTGGAAGTCGAAAGGGCCACTTAGTACAACTGATCTCTAGTAGCAGGAGAGATACTAATGCAGATTACTAATCAATTTCGTGAAAAAAGAATAGCGCATATTGCTCATATCTTACCATCTGTGGTATGAGTCGATGTCTAATCAAGATTATCATAGAAGGTCTTGATACTGGACTCACACACAATATGTCTGTTCAGATTCTTAATGTTGAACAAGCGGAGACCCTCAATACTGCGGCATCGAGATATGGCGGTATAGACAATACCATGGTTCCATAGAGCACGGAAATCAATGTCTACAACATCAAGTGTCATACCTTGAGCCTTATGTACGGTCGACGCGTACCCCAATGCTACTGGCATGTACTTGAAGAGGATCGGAGGCGTTTTAGTGTCATCAGTCGAGATCTCAAACGGATCTGTGAATGCCGTATAGTTGATCTTGTATGGATCGGTTGAGTTATATGGTAGGATCTCTATCTCATTCTCATTCAGACTAACGATGATGCCTTGAGTTCCATTAACAATGCCTCGCTCAATGTTCAGGTTGCGGGTCACAATGATCAGCGCTCCGATGCATAGAGTGATGCTCTCTTCAATGTCAAAGTCCTTAGCCTTATAGACAACACGCTTTCCCAGTTCTGTGTACTGAGCTGTGTATTCGTATTGCTTGTGATTGCCTGTATTCACATGCTCCAAGAACTTACGATCGTTGTACATACTGACATCATTCTTAGATCCAGAGAGAACAGTTGGCATCGCTCCGTCCATGTAGTCTGGCGATCTCTGCTGCAAGTGAACTAGCATCATCTTATGTTTCTGAATTAGCTTACCGAATCTCATGTTGCTCAGGAGGTACTGGAACTGAGGGTCGCTCTGTCGGAAACAGATAGTGAACTGAAAGATCTTCACATTGGCATTCTTGTACTCAACGGACTCGATTAGCCAATGAGTGTCTTCGCCAAAGTTCAGAGGAACAGGAGGAAGCTGACATAGATCACCAACCAGAATCAGCTTGATGCCACCGAACAGCTTATCGTTCTCTCTAGCATACTTCAGAATCTGAGAGATCAACGTAAAGAACTCCTTACTGATCATACTCACTTCATCCATGATCAGTACCTTCAGACTGAGAAGACGAAGATACTTCAATGGATACGATCGTTTCATCTTCTCAACAATATCACATGCAGCTCTGTAAGATGCATGCATCTTAGTTCCAGATCGGCGATACGTGCGCGAGTCGTTTTGCTCTTCGCTCACATAGCGGTACTCACAGATACTGTTAGGGGTCAATCCAAGTGTTTGGAATATGGTAGTTCCGCCGATGAGGATCGAGGCCTTTCCAGTAGGAGCACATATGTCAAATGGCTTCAACTGAGAGTCAGCAAGAGAGGGATAGAACATATCAATAGATCTCTTAGATCCTGGAAACTGAGAAATCATTTCTTCTTGAGATACTGGTTTGAGGTCGGTATTGAAGCGATTGATTACTTCGGAGATCACTTGACTCTTACCATAGCCAGCCGGAGCAGTCAAGAACAACCCATCCAATTCACTTGCCATGATGTTGGCGGCAGTCTCAACAAACTCAGCCTGCTCAGTAGAGAACTGGATAGAAGACATGGTTAAGATTAGGAAGGAGTTGGGGAAGCTTACGGATGATTAGGAATCGTCGGTATATTCGTATAGATTTTTATCAATTTTAGAAACTCTTCATTTCTCCGGTTCCAAGAGACGCGAGGATGTCCCTAGACGCATCTTGCCGAGTCGGCGGGGGAGGCATAGACACGTTGCTTTCTTTCTTTGGAATGACAATGATGCTATCCTTCAGACTGCCATCTAGACAACACTTGTGCTTAATCGCATCTACACGATACTTCGTAATAAGAGGCATAATGAATATACAAGCAATGCTAGTGGCAGTGACAAGACCGAGCTGAGTCTCTTGACTCACCAGATCAACGCTCATGAACAGAACGAAGACGATGATCAGAGAGGAGATCAGGGATCCGTATAGATAGAGACTGAAGGTGCTGCATGCGTCGTCGGCGCCCATGATATCTTGAGACACTTGGATTAGAGGAATTCACCTATTGATATATTATTAGATACATATTCGAGTCAAAAGAATATCGACTCGAGACCATGAACAACACGGAATACCTATTCTTAGGAACGATAGGTGTCGTCGTGGTAAGCACCATATACATCACAAAGACCATTAACAACACATACATCAAACTTATACACTCTCTAAACACAACAGAGATAGAAAAATAATAAAAAAAACAAACAAACGATCATCTAGATGATCTCATCGTCGTCTCCCATAATGATGTTCTTACACATATTAAGATGGGAGTCAAGTGCGGCTTGTGGTAGCGAATTCTGAATCTCACGAGTTGTATTGGTAATGAAATCAGCCCGATTCTTAATCTCAGCCACGTCCTTAGACATGCAATTGACTACATGGCTAATAGATCGATTGAGATCCTTAATCTCGCGAATGGTGCTATACATCTTTCGAATTGAGATATTCATATTGCCAATCGCTATAAGAGCATCATTCCATGGAGTACTACTAGACACGCTACCATTATTAATCTTACTAATCTCTTGGTTTGAGATATCAAGAGACTGCTTGATAGCAGATAGCTTCTTGTCTAGAACATCAGAAATGGAGTTCAATGCCGCATCGTTGGCATTACCAGATTTCAATGGAATCAGATTGAAATTAACCAGACGATCGTTGTATGTATATGTATTCGATTTCTTGATCACACTACCATCTAGAACCACATTGTTCGCGATCTTAGACACCTCGATCAAATCATTGAATAGCTGGCTATAGCTCTCTTTAATATCGTTCTTGATCTGCTCGATATCATCGCTATGCTTTGCCATCAAGATAAACAACTCGCGCTCTTGGTTGCTACTGATTGTCGACATTCTTATAGAATCTATATAGTCTTATATTTGATAATTTCAAGATTGTATTTTGTTAAAAAACAAAACAATGGGTGTCTATAGACACAGTCTCTGGTTGTAACTAATAGTCACCATCTTGCAAGCGCATAAGCCTCGCCCGTCGTTCTTGTTCTGCCATCTCATCGGCAATTGGCGCCGATAAAATCGAGAGATACATCTGCTCGAACTTGGCAGTATGTTGCTCATTCACAGTTGCCTGCTCTTCGAACTTGGCAGTATGTTGCTCATTCACCGTTGCCTGCTCTTCGAACTTGGCAGTATGTTGCTCATTCACCGTTGCCTGCTCTTCGAACTTGGCAGTATGTTGCTCATTCACAGTTGCCTGCTCTTCGAACTTGGCCATTAACTCATCTCGAAACTTAGCCTGTGCCATAGATGATGATCTCAGTCCCATTCCTACCAACAAATTATTGCCTATATTAACAATAATGACGTAATACTTCAAATGATTAGGTTGCTTAGAATCATCTGAACATATGATCAATAATGAAATGACACACATTGACAACTTGATGAGTATCGCAGATATCAAGCACAAGTTGTACTTTCTCTTATTGCTATCGTCAACTAGATGAGATAAGTCAACGTTAAGAACGAAGTGCGGAATCACCATATACTTGTACTCTCCAAAGATTGCATCAATCATCTCGATCCCTAGATCAAACATACTTTGGAGAGAGTCTAAATACAATTGAAGATCGTTATGAGAGAATGACGCGAATGGAAAGAAGACCATCATAGTATCGTCTGGGTGGGTGTCTGTGATAGATATTGAATCGTACCAGATATCTATCATCTTGATAATCAATTTCATGAGAATTGTGGTTTGCAATAGGTCAATTCTTATAAAAAAAATCTATATAGTTATGTGCTAGAGTGGATGTGCGAGACGATCGTGCTGTGTTTTTTGAAGTCAGAATTAATTAAATTCTAGGGAGATCATATCTAGTACAATATATATATACACTCTCAGCAACATAGTTATCTCTGAGCTACCTCACTCCATCTATATAGAATAAACTATGTCGACTGGTGGTAGTTTTACGCTTGTAAGCAACGATGGTCGTATGGACTCCATGCTTCTCGGCAACGCCGTTCTTCGTGAGAAGATCGCGAACATCCGTGCGCAGCGCAAGGCTGCCGGTGAGGCCGATACCAACCCTACGCTTACGGACCTTGAGCGCTCGCACGTCCTCTTCGTAAACGCCCACTTTAAGCCTTACGTTGCCTTCGGTCTTGAGTACTTCAAGCTCTCGGCCAACAACGTCACGCTTGGTTCGGAGGTTCAGATGAGCATCCCGCAGTACGGTGATTTCTTCAGTGATATGGTTCTTAACGTAGTCATCAAGGCTCCTACCACGTCGTTCACGGGTACGTCGGGTGGCACGGCCAACGATGTTGTTCTCTACAAGCACTGTGATTTCCCTGGTGAGCGTCTTCTTGCTGAGACCCGCTTTGAGGTTAACTCGAACCCTATTGATTCGTACACCAATGAAGTATATGTCCTCCACCGTCAGTTCCGTGTTAGCGAGGACAAGCGTGTTGCTTGGGACCGATGCATGGGCCAGGAAACCGCTTACAAGGCCACTGGTGCCGTTCCTGACTCGGCCGGTGTAACCACGGCCCCGGTCACGCACCGTGCTGAGTTCAACGTCCTTGATGGCTACCAGACGTACAAGCCGGTACACAAGGACCTCAACCTATGGATTCCTCTTCTCTTCTGGTTCAACACGGATCCTCGTCTTGCCTTCCCTTCGGTATCGGTTCCTTACGGCCAGCGTTTCATTACCTTCCGTCTTACGGAGGCGGCCAACATCTACCGTGCCATCATTAACCCCCAGGCCTCGACTGATCTTGACAACCCGTCGCTCTCGAACCCTCAGGTATCGACCTTTGATCTTTACATCAACAACCTCTTCCTTCTTCCCGAGGTACATGATATCTTCATTGACCGCGTTGCCTTCACGCTCATCCGTGTTCACCGTCGCCAGATGCAGAACCTCAACAAGAGCTCGGACACGATCCACCTTGTTCAGCTTAAGTGGCCGCTTGAGGTCATGTGGATGGGCTTCCAGCCGAAGACCAACATCACGCGCAATGTCATCGTTGATGGATCCTCGCCTTCGCAGGCTTCGGTCATTGACAGCAACATGGAGGACTGGCACCGATACTCGCTTGTTAGCAACAGCACCGTTTCCACTATTAACGGTCTAGGCGGTGCTAAGGTTAACACCAAGAAGGAAGCTTCGCACATCACCAACCTTCAGCTCCAGGCTCACAGTGTTTCGCTCTTCCAGCAATACCCTGCTGAATTCTTTAACCAGTACATTCCGTACAAATACGGCGGAAACCACTTCACGGCGCCTACGGATCCGGGTTTGTACATGTGGTCGTTTAGCCTATATCCGGGCGTTTACCAGCCTTCTGGCCACTTCAACGCCTCGAGAGCGCGTGAGCTGTATCTCAGCTACAACTCCAGCTACATCGACTCGAACCAGACGGCCAACTTCCTCTGTATTGCTCAGTGTATTAACTTCCTTCTGGTCACTGAAGGCAGCTGTACTTTGCGATACTCGACGTAAGCGAGTTATACGACTTGTAAACACTGTATATACATAGATGTAATAAACATACAAATATTAATAAATACTAACAACTATCTTTTTTTTGAAACGAATTCATATACGTATTAGGCAACACCAGTTCCGAGATACAAGATCAGAAAACTGGTTTCCAAAAGTGTCCTAAAATCTTTCAAATTAGTTAAAAAAAAGATACACGTATACAACCGAATCGTGATATAGAGTAATGAGATGCTAGAGTACTTGCTACTACCCACTTCGTTGATACGCCAACATAGACCGGTGTGGAATGAGACGATACTAAGACCAACATAACTAAGTATCATTCTTATGATACATGACCGCGATTCTTAAACCGGTTCTAGATGTAATTCATTGCGAGTTCTATGTGGCTGTCCACCACCACATAGGTGAGCTATGTGTATAAGCGTATCATAGCAATCCCTATCTGTGGTCGGGACCCCAGATAGGAAATATTATATATAATACAACCAGATTACATCTAAGTGATATTTATATAGTAGTCTATTTAGGCATATATCTAGAACATGTATAAGTGGGTTATATAGAGAGCTCAGCGTGGGGGTACACCCACACGCTGGAGACGATTTATATATAAGCTCTATGTGTGTCCTGGGCAAACTATATAATATATCAATAATTAACATATACCTAGAACCTTTCTAAGTCTAAATACCAATACATTTTTGCATAATCATTATTATCTTAATATAATACGTATGAGTATATACGCAGAACGAAGAAAGACCAGATCAACCAAGTGGACACAATGATGAGTATCGTAGAATTTATGCAACAAGAATCTGTCAATATCGACCATCTATACATTGATAAGTTTTGGGATAGCATTGAGAATAACAAATGGATCTATGTCGGAGTGGACATGTTAGAGTGGCTTGGATACGATGCAAGTATTAAGAGAGATAATAAACGATACTATCATGACATGATTAAGGGATTATTTAAGGAAGGTACTCAATATAAGGTACTAACGATATCCGAAATAAAGAAACTTCAGCAATCGGAGACTCAAGATATTAAACTCCCAGCTGTTATTAAAGAAGGCAATAAGAGCAAACATATCATTATATCTCCTAGATGTTTTAAGGAATCTCTCATGATGATGAACACAGATAGAGCGAAGCAAGTTAGACACTATTACATCCAATTAGAAGAAGTATACAAAGAGTATATGAAATATTACGTGAATAGTATTAATACCGCTCTTAAAGAATCAAAGAAGTCCGCAGACACGTTCAAAATGATGATTCTAAACAAGTCAACATACATGGCAGACCAGTATGTATACATTGCTACGACTAAATCGTATGCAAAGAAGAACATCTTCAAAGTCGGGTGCACTACTAGACTTGAGAAGAGAATGAGTGGATACCAAACTGGACGATCGAGCGATGACAAGTACTGCTACGTCTATCTCATGAAGTGCGTCGATTCTAGAGCAATGGAGCAGTTGATCTTTACACGTCTTAAGCAGTTTGCACATGAAGGCAGTAAGGAGCTGTTCCAGATTCACTTCGAGACTCTAAAGAGTATCATAGATACATTTGCTCAGTTCGAGATGGAATCGGTTGATACGTTAAACAGTATTGTTCTGCAGTACTATGACAAGTACCAAACGATGGATACAGTGTCATTTGACGATATTGTCATCGACAACATGGATGATTACATCGAAGACAAGTTTAAGATCACAAGAGCAGATCGCTATGTACCAAAGGCCGACTCGAAGCCAAGCCCACTCGCATTTACTACAGATACAGTGAATTGTAAGCTAGCTGGAATGGGACTCAAGTTGACTGGCGAGTACCCAGGATCAGAGACTGCTACCATTGAGGTACAGTGTTCCTCTCCTCTGAAACATAGATTTGAATCATCATATGGATACTTGCGTAGTCTGCCTAGATGTCCATACTGTAGCAAAGACAGAATCCTAGATAAGGTGCCTATATACGAATACACAGATCGAGACTACAACCATGTTAACACATACGAATCGTTTGATGCATTGAAGGAGACCAAGCCAGAGCTGAACCACCAGCTACTCAAGAACATCATTAGAGAACAACGATGGTTGACCGCTCATGAAGGACACGTATACAGTATCCTCGCGCCACATGAAAACAAGCTTGATCTGAACAAACCACTAACTGACGCAGAGTTGTTTATGATCGAGATCATGGGCATCAACTATGCTAACATGAAGGCACGTATCTGTCAATCTGTACTTAGCTACTGTCTAGCGATCGATGACCAAGATAAGATTGTATACACGGCAAAGAGCTACACTGAGATGGCCCGGCATCTACGCCAGAAGGGAAAGACGTCTGTATTGAACAGAAAGACTATCTCTAAGTATCTCAATAGCGCTGACTTGTATGGCGGATACAGATATGTCATGAGCGGATCCAATGAGTATAGAGACTATAGAGTCATTGATGTCAAGACTCTATAGACCACGATATGAGAAATTAAGAACAAAAAAAATGATCATAGTTATTAAACTATGTCATTTTTTTGCGATAGAAAACATCACTCTGTGTAGCAGATCTGTATCATCGATATCGGCTTACTAGGTGGACATGCTACTATGTCTCTTATGCTATCTCTCAAAGAACTTAGTCGACGATTGAACTCTGTCTTGTTCATCTTGTAGACGCCTTTGACTGTCTCGAAGATAGGACGAATCACCTTATGTTGATCCGATGTGTATCTATCTGGATTCACTCTAATCATCACAAGATGCTTATCAGCAATTCGTTTCTTTATCTCCATAAGGGTATCGACTTCGCAAAACGCGTCATGTGGAGCATATGCATCTTCATCAATCTCAATCAGAATAACATGAGTGTTCAATTCGATTGCTGCATCTGGGACCCGAGTTGAGTATCTAGATAGAGATGTCTTGTCAATTATCATATCTGGATATGTGGATGTCAATTCATTAAGAAACGATGTTCGTTTAAGATCATATCGTCCAGTTAATGGATCATCCGGATTCAATCCAAGATGACATCGAGTGCAATGCAATCTGTATTTGCGATTGGCTCTAACCGATAGACAATTAGAGCATCTCTTAATCATACTCTCTATCGTTCGATTTGGGCAATGACTTGCACAATACAATCTACTAGCTTCTTTTGGTGCAGCCAACCAGGCAGCCAGATCGCAGTCGTCCGCCAAGCATCTTTTATTCTTTACATCTACCATTTGATCATTACAATGATCTTTGCAATATATTGGCTTAGTAGCTCCAGGTAGATTGTATGATGGATATTTAGAACACCCATTTGCAATACACTTATTGTGAGTTACATTGGCCATTGCATCTGGAGCATGCTTTGCACAATACAATCTCTTAGATTCACCAGGATTGCCATATGACGCAGTCAATGTGCAACCAGCTTCTTTACATTTCTTGTTCTTTACATCGATCATTCCATCGAGTTTATGCGCTTTACAAAACTCGGCTTTGGTAAATCCAAACACAGCATTTTTGGCACATTCAGCGTTCTTGCAAATCGACGGCATAGCTACCAAAACTGCTTTTATACTTCGATAGAGTATATTCTTGCTTGTCCTTTAATCAATTTTGAGCATCTAGATATGCTTCAGATCCAGAATCAGATGCAGTATCACTAGATTCGATTAGTTGTATATCATTCTTTCTCTTTGTAAATGAGATCGTTAATTCGTTCAGCTTATTCTCAATCAGACTACAGCTATACTCTTCAATGGTCGCTCCATTGCCCATGTTTAGATTACACTTCGAACAACACAAATATATGTTTTGTTTATTCCAGCTGCCGCCTTTAGATTCTGGGAGATTATGAGATCTATGGAGAGACGCATCCTTAATAGAACATGGATTGGCACATACATAACAACACACCATCAAATCATCTGGATTGTTATCTACCATCTTAACCTTATTACGAGGCTTTAGATAGTGTCTCTTATTCTTCTTGCTAGATCCAATATGGCCAGCATTGATGATCTCAAGCGTATCGATATGAGTTGGAGCCGAGACAATAAGATCGTCTTTTGTCTTAACGCTCTTTACAATAGCAACCCGTTTGCTCATTGTGTCAATCCATTCATTTTTACGATTAGCTACACATCCAGTATCGTGTAGCTCATTGGCAACATCACTGGCAATCTCTACACAATCGTTAATAGAGATCAAGTCGTCATCTACCAACATAACATCATTGGCATCTGACTTTACTACAATCGGCAATTCACTAGTCTCTTGATTTACTCTAGTGTTAATCACATTGCAAATATCGCGTTCTCTAGTCGGATCGCTAACATCATGAATCAACACATTCGCAAGAAGATTACGCTTAAGAGATGAACTAGTAATGTACTGATGAGCAACGTTTCCATATACTTCATAATCTAAATATGGATGAATCCCATGTTGAAACAAACGTCTGTTCTTATTGTTCTCGGCTGTATGATGTTCACGATCTAATTGCTTCTGACGAATGAACTCTTGGTGCTTACGTTCCTCTAGATCTAAACGACGAATTCCCAAATCCTTCGTAACCTCAAGTGTCTCTCTAGCAATATCATTCGCATCCTTTCTAGACTGTGCATCCATATCCATGCGATACATCATCAACTTGAACATCATAGCGGACTCAGACATATTCTCATTTCCAATTGGTTCTAGAGGCGATTGAGTAGGCGGCGTTAGAGGAGACTGAGTAGGCGGCAAGGGAGTGGCTTGGATGGGTGGCGTGAGAGGAGACTGAGCGGGCGGC
>JACCDW011506574.1_pt1 | contig 45036 bp, 31 predicted proteins | sample 7449781 | NCBI WGS metagenome assembly JACCDW01 (sample SAMN15323449, study PRJNA562643) | freshwater metagenome | isolation source: river surface water | place: USA:Blue River Watershed | collected 2017-08-18
AGCAAAGATTACATCAGCAACCGACTCTGCTAATCTTCTATTCAGAGCAACGTTTCTTTCGATTTGCTCGTTGAGTTTTTCTTCCATTTCATCAAGTTTATCTACCATGCTCTCGATAACATCATATCTATCTTCAGGGATTGTTACATAATGATCTTCAAAAAGTTGCTTCATTCCAGAAAGGAATGATTCAGTCATTTCAGTCTTAAGACCGTGCTCGACTGCGAGTGCATTCTCTTGAATCCACTCATCAGCAACATACTCAAGGTATGCATCTACACGCTCTACAAGACTTTCTTTAATTGCAGCAATTTCTTCTACGAGTGCTTGCTCGTAAACATTCTCAAGTTGCTCTTTGATATCAGCAACTTTTGAACGAATTGCAGCTTCAAAAATTGTACGTGCTTTTTCTTGGAACTCTTCAGAAAGTTCCTCACCAGCAAGGAGAGCATTGACATCTTCTTCGATGTCAAACTCTTCTTCCATTTTCTTTTTCTTACCACCCTCTTCCTCTTCTTCTTCTTCCTCTTCCTCTTCTTCCTCTTCGTGCTTAGATTCTTCTACTTTTTTCTTAGCACCCTTCTTACCACCTTCTTCCTCTTCTTCTTCTTCCTCTTCTTCGGCAGCTTCTAGAAGTTCTTCGTCATATTCTGAATCTGCATCTTCCTTAACACCTTGACCAGGAAGTGAAACTGGAGTTGCCGAGGTGCGAGGACCTTCAGCAGCAGATGCTTTAGCATTAACTACGTTTCTTACTTGAGCAAGGGTTTTACCTGGAGTATCAAGTTTTGCAGAATCGTCATCTGGACGATAGTTTTCTGGAGTTGGACCACCTAGATCTTCCCAACCTGCAGTTTGACCTGGAGCAATACCAGTCGTTAACTTGTGCATTGGTTCGGCAGATGCAGCCCCTTTGGTTACTACGTTTTCCATTTCTTGTAAATTTCTACCAACGGACATTTGTTTTAGATTCTTGTATATAATCTATATTTATTTATAATTTATAGATTTGAAAGAAATTCTTGAAATAACTGCACTTTATGCTCTTCAAGAGTTCTTTGATCCACTAGAGTATTAATTCTACGCTTTGTAGATTCTGCTAGTTTTTCACGAAGAATTCCTCCTTCCCAAACCCACTCCTTACCTTCCATAATTCCCTGAACAAAAGCATCAGGAGCAGAAGGATCTGCTACGATATCTGCAGCAGTTGCAAGCATAAAATCTTCACCAACAATTTTATGACCTTCATTGGTCATCTTAAGTGAACCAACACCACGAGAAGAAACTCCCAAAGTTACACCCTCAGAGATAAGAGATTTTGCAATCTTACCCATAGGGGTTTCAAGAATTTGTGCTTTGCCAATAAAGTTTGTTCCCTTCTGTTCTAGGGAAACAATCTTATGCGAAACTCGATCAAGATTTACGGTTGGACCATCTGGATGACCGAGCTCACCTAAAGCACGTCCCTTTGTAACAAATGCTTCATTGTATCTCTTTACCTCACGGGCAAGAGTTTGCATTGGATACATTCTTCCATTGCGATTGCAGATATCACCTTGAAGGAAAATTCCTTCAATGAACATTTTTTTATCTGCACCTTTACCTTCGGTGATAAACTTAACTTCTGATACTTCTTCTGTGATGAGTTTCATTTTTTTATTCGGATACTAGAGAAACAACTTCTGTTACACTGACCCCATTATTAGTGTCTGTCGTATAAGCAGAAACTTTTACGCTTCTTACTAAATCTGCCCCAGTAATATTTGGTGAACTAATAGAGGAACTGTTAAAATTAATAGTGACTGATGAATCAGTCATTGAAACGATGGATTTATGTGTGGTATTAATTCCAGCAGTTGGTGCTCCTTCGATTGATACGTAATCCGTAATTAAAAATGGATTACCTGCATTATTATCAAAAGTAAGAGTTGTAGTTGCTCCTGTTTGAACCCCGACAATTTTTTGTCTAGCAATTCTTTCTTTAAGAACTTCAGCGGTATATGTGCCAATATGAAAATCATTGGCAGTTGCAACAGGATCTGTTCCAATTGCAACATAACAACCTACACCAGATGATGCAATAGAAACTCTTAGGTAACCACTTTTTAGTGCAATTGGAGCACTAGTGCCAGCAACACCTGGATTGGCAGTTATTCTATTAACATTTTGAACAATTTTTATTGCCATTACTCTTCTCCTGTTTGATCTGCATCACCAAACATCATTGAAGCGATTTCTGGACGAGCAGAATCTATTCTATCTGCAGATTTAACATAAAGTAATTCTTTAATTTTATCAGAGATATCCGAAGGAGATCCGTCAGTAGCAATCAAATCGATTAATTCTTCCATAAAATCGTTGTACTATTATAAGATTATTTATATCTTCCCACCTTTAGGCTCTGGTGGCATTTCTGGCGCTTCTGGTGCCGCTGGTTCTGCTGGAACTTCTCCAAGAGCAGGAGATGCTTCAGATGTTCCTTCTGGTGGAATTGGATTCCCCATTTCATCCACAGGTGCATTTGGATCTGGTAATATACCTTTTGATATTTCATCTTCAATTTGAGTATCAATTTCAATAATTTCGGAATCAGTTTGTCTAAGAATTTTCTTACGAACGTACTCAGTTGAGTAATACTTCCCAATGTAAGGTTCCATAGTTGTAAGAAGAGTTAATCTATTTGTAAGAAGTTCTGCTTCTTTTAACTCAGCAAAATGATTGTCATATAGAAAATCATATTGAATATGATCTTCCATTTTTTCCCAATCTTCTGGAGTGACTACATTTTTTAGAAGAAGTTGGGTTCTAAGCATATCATTGAACATTTTGGAGAAACGTTTTCTAAGACGACCAACAAACTTAGAAAACTTAAGTTCATCTCTTAAAATTTCAGAAGAACGTCCAAGATTAAAACCGTCTCCACCTCCAGCAATTCTAGATTCTGGAACACCCAGTGCTCTGTAAAGTTTTTTCTGGAAATATTCAATATCAGCAAGTTCGCCAAGATTTTGACCACCAGGAAGAGTTGTAATTTCAGTTCCTCTGCCACCTTCTCTTCTAGGTAACCAAAAATCTTCAAGCATACTCATGAACTTGCGATCATCACGAACTTCGCCAGTGTTTGCATCATAGACGAGTTTATTTCTATAACGAGACATAACCTCTTTGAGGTACTGCTCTGCCTTTACTTTTGGGAGATTGCCAACATCAATATAGAAAATTCTACGCTCGGGGGCTCGAGATAATCTATAAATTACGAGAGAATCCTCAATCATTCTCAATTGATTGAGTGCTTTAATTGCCTTATGGAGATATGAAAGAACTGTTCCTTTATTTCTATCTACTAAACCTGATGTGCAATAAGTGATTGAATCCTTTGAAATTTTAATAGAACCCTTTGATGCGCCACTTAAAGAACCCATCGGGTAGTTTGGTGTCGGTGAGTATATGAAATACTCTTCAATATCACTGTAACCAAGTTCCGTGTTTGTGAGATTTACATTAGCAGTTAATCTGCTTACGATTGTCTCATTATTTTTGCCGTTCTGCTTTACCTCTTGGCGAACGTGCTTCATTTTCATTGGGTCAATATATCTAAGTTCCTTGATACCTTCCTGAGGTTTTTTGACATCAATAACTTTTAGATAATAAAGTCTACCATCAACATACCAATTTCTAAAAATTTCATGACACTTTCTATCAAAGTCCATCATTTCTTTGATAGTCTTAAACTCATCTCTGATTATTTGCTTTAATTTATCACTTGCATTTAAATTAGATAATTCTATTTCTACTGGAGAATCATATAAGTCGCTAACTAAAGCTTCGTTTACAACATCTTCAATGGCAGCATCACATTCTGGATGAAGTGCCATCTCTCTGTAACGACGCATTAAATCAAATTCAGTCCGATAAACACCCTCAATATCTACATATTGACCGTAAAAACCGGACTGAATAAAATAATCAACCCCGTCCTCATCTGTTTGTGGGACGGGGGAAACTATAGATTTAGATCTTTCTTCTTTATCATCAATCGAAAAACCAAAAAGTTTCGCCATTTTATAAATTTAAAACTATTATCTACTATTTAGTTGATATCTTCTCCGCCAGCAGCAGGAGAAGTTCCTTTAATAGCTTCCCACCAATGAACCTGCATTTCTACAGTAAACTCTTGAATTGAGTCTGTTTCGTAGGAAAGATTGATCATACCAACACTAGTTGGGAAAGTATCATAAAAATGATATGCTCTTAAGATACTTCCATCACGATTTAATTGATAAACAAATGCATCTGCCTGATATTGTGTTGGATCAGTTGTACCGGTGTTATCCGATAAACGATTCATATAATTACTCCACTTTTCAAATGCAGAGCGAATTGCAAAATCAGTGTCGTTAATTACAGTGATTGTCCAAGTTTCAAATGTACGATCACCTGCTAGCTTAAGAGTTCTTCCTCTAAATGCTACTTCAACTGGAGATACATTTGATGCTGGAAGAGCAGCTGCTTTAACAAGAAATCTTGATTTATCGAGCGTATTTGAATCTACCCCGATTGCTGCTGGAAACGCAAGTTCAACTTCAAATAAGTTACTTCTCGTTCCACCACCTGATAGTTTGCTCTTAAAATCTGTAATCTTCCTTAAAGGAATTGTGTTAAGTTGGGTTCTAGTTGCCATAGTTTTTTAAACCTCTAAATTAAAAGTTACCGATTACTTCTTCAAAAGAAACACCAGTCTTAGTGGCGATAAAGTTTAGTCCAATGAAGTTGATTGATCTTGCTGGTTTAATATAAATGTCGGCAACAAATTCATTATTATCTATCACTGAAGCAGTATTATTAGTCTCATCGCACACCACAACGTAATCAAAAATTCCTCTCTTGGCTTGAACATCACGAAGGAATGGTTCAATAGTATTTACAAAGTTTGTTCTCGTAATTTCATCATTAAATTCAAATAGTGCATCTTTTGCTGCTCTTGAAATCGCATCTTCAAGATAAACAAAGAGGCGGCGAACATTGATACGATCAAATGCAGATGCTTTAGCAAAACCAGTTTTGTCACCAAATAAAATAATACCAGCACCTGGAGAAAATACAACTGGATTTATTCTGTTAGAATAAAGTTTATCTCTCTGAGTTTTTGTTGGGTTGTATGCTAACTTAACTGCATTGAGAATAGAACCTCTCGAAGTTCCTGCTGGTGAGTACCATGGGAAATTATTAATATCATTACGAGCACATAGACCTGCGATATCACCATTCAGTGGTACATATCTAAAGGTATTGGCAAATCTATCATACATGTACTTATGACCACTATCAAATACTGCATAAGATGATGAAGAAACTGAAGAGTAAAATGAAATTACATTTTCAGTGATAGTATCTGAAGAATTTACAATTGCTGAAGTTTGGACAGAAGTGTCTGTAAGTGCAGAACCTCTATATGGTGAAATAAATGCAATCGCATCTTTTCTCAATTCTGCAACAGAAATAAGTTTATTTGCCAGTGCCTGTGCAGACTCCTTAGAATATGAAGTTGAACCCATGAGTAAGAAATCTACCTTATAGTTATCGGTAGATTCAAATAAATCATAACCATCGGCAAGTTGACCTAAAGATGCAGTTAAAGAACCTGAGGTTTCTATATTGGAAGAACCACCGTAATCTTTACCGCCGTTTAAAACATTTGTTGAAGAACCTGCAGATGAGAAGATAACCCCATCAGATTCTTGATCCCAACCAGTATCTGATGCAAGATTGAAACCAGATGAATAACCGGTAGTTACAACGCCTGTTGGTGAACCAAGACCAAAAATATATTCTGAATTGTTTGCAAGATATTTTCTCCAATAAGATGGATTTCCTGCCGAAAATTGTGCATCCGATGCTTTAGACAGATTTAGATGTTTTTCTAAAATAGTTCCAGCATTTCCGGTTATTGATCCAAGAGAGTCAATAACTAAAACATGGACCTCATCAAATCTAGAATTTCTTGCTGCAGCATACGCAGAAGTTCCTGGTCTCTGAGCAACGGTATTCCAATTAATTGATGATGCAGTTGTTAATCCAATTGTTTGCTGATCAAACCAGTCTGCAACAGATGTATAAGTAGTTGAACCAAATGAGGTTGCTCCACCAGATGTATGAATTGCGACAGAACCTGAGTTGGAGAATCTATAAACTCCTCCTGGTTGATAGTCTACAGTAGTCTCTGTTCCAGCAGAAGAAACATGACTTAAAACTTTTACTCCAATTTTGTTTGCTCCAACTTCAGTGATGATGCCTTTTAAATAACCATCTAAAACTGAAGTTTGTCCGACACCAGCAATAACACTGCTTATCGCTTGAGTTACTCCGTATCCAACTGTGAGATTTTCTAGAGCATCATTTATTGCTGTGGTATCAATTCCACTTAAAACTTGATCAACTTTAGAGTCTATGATTGCAACTCTTAACCCATTGGACCAAGATCCGGGATTTCTTGCTGCGACAGTAACATTTGCAAGAGTATTTTCATCATAACCTAATGCATTGTAATGGTCTAAACTGTCAATTTTAACACTTGATGCGGAACCGACAAAACCGTTTCTAAGATCCCCATCATTTGCTCTCACTACTCTGAGAGAACCACCATAAGCCAAATATGATGATGCAGTTAACCAATGCTCATAGTGCTTATCTGCTGAGTATGATTCTCCAAAAGTTTTTAGTAAACCATTTTCATTCTCTACTAATGTTGGAACATTCACAGGTCCTTTTGCAAAAGGTGCTACAATTGCCCCAACTTTGTTTGATGAAGGAGTAGCTCTTCCAGCTGTTAAATCAACTTCCCTTACTACAAGTCCAGGAGATGCTAAATTTAGCGGCATCTTTATTCTCCTACAAGTCCAGAATTATTCTAAAAGTATTTATAAATTCCTACCATTCAATATGAGAATTATCTATACTCCCACATATAAGATCTATCTCCGTATTCATCTAGACTCCATATCTCTGTGCTATCTAATTTATTAGATTCTGTGGCAAACATCCATCTATCGCCAGTTTCATGATCTATAAATGTTTCCATTTCTTCTAGACCATCTGAAATAAACCCAAATGGCGCCATGTCCTGTTCTATTTGATTTTTTTGTTCCTCATAAATTCTCTTGCGAACATCATTGTCCGTCATTTCTTTGAAGTAGTCTTGTGCTACTAGCCAAGAGAAGATTACGAGGCACATAGCGAGGTCATCATTGCAACCCTCTTCCGCCTCAAATGAATTGTGCTTTTGTGCAAAGGTAGTAAGTTCACTAATAATTTCATAGTCATTTACTAAAATCTTATCATCCTCAAGTAGAGTCTTCAAGTTAGAGCAACCCAGTTTTTTAACTGCTGCCGTCATTCGGACGCCTAATTGAGATTTCTTACCGCTAAAACCTGAACCAACTATTTGTCCAGCACGACCACGCATTGCGCACATTAGGACATTGTCATACTCCAAATCAAAATGAAGGATATTTGCTACTTGATCTCCAATATCATTAACCTCAACTAGTAACCAAGCATCATTGTAACCTTTTGCTACTTCGTGAATAATGCTAGGAAATAGCATTGGTTTAATTTCATTATTCCTATACTTTGCTACTGCCCTATATGGGAAATTAGTAATATCGAAAACAATAAATGCCGAATAATCATTACCCATTCCACGAGCAACATCAACGGTAATTAAATAATTATGCTCCTCCTTAGGATGCTCATATACATCAAGACCAGCATTTCTTTTAATTGGTTCATCATATACTAAGTTTCTGAGTTTTGATGGATTGATTAGAGTATTTACAGAACCTAGAAATTCACATTCAAATTCAACTTTGAACTGTTGCTCGCTTGTGTTTGCAATTGTTTGTTCTTTCCAGTTATCGTCTCTACCGGGGACCTCCGACCAATGGACGTCGGTAGGTACATATTCATTCTTACCGCGTTCAGAATCGTGCCACATGCGGTAGAAATGATTCATACCGCGTGGTGTTGAAACAATAATTACCTTGGTTGACTTACCAGAAGATATAGTAGGATAAACAGAAGCGAAGAAGTCGTCAGCAATATGGTTAGGAATAAACGCAAATTCGTCCAAGAATATAATATTGTAAGAGCCACCGCGTACCGCAGAGGCGCTAGTAGAAGCAGCAATAATTTTTGAACCATTTTCTAACTCCAATGAACCTTTGTTCCAGGACAAGATGCCCTGCTGCATCCACTTAGGAAGATTTTCATAAGCAAGTTGTAGTCTCTGAAGAAGGTCTCTAGCAGTGGATGCTTTGTTTGCCAGAATAGCTATATTAACATTATCGTTAAAAACTGCATAATGTAACAAATATGAAACACAAGTCGTCGATTTACCCGTCTGACGGGGCATCTTACAAATATTAAAACGATGTTCGTGGAATCTTGAGATTAATTTCTCTTGGAAGGGATACATTTTAAATGGAACCAGACCATGATCAAGAGAAACAATCTTGATATAATTTCTAGCAAAATATACTGGATCTTCTTTACATTTGAGAAACTCTATGATTTGTTCCTCGGACCATTGAATAGGTGTGTTTGCTCTCTTTAAATTCGGATTAGAAAGATAAGCATCAGATTGCTTAAGTTGAATATCTTGAATCGACATAAAATTTACCTCTGTTCAATCCAGTTCAATACTGCAAGTGCTGCTTTGTTTGTGTTTGGAGATGCACAAGCAAGTGTATAAGTGTCACTGATTGTTCCAATACCACTTCTACCTAGTTGAAGTGCTGCTTTATTGTCAACTTCAATTAACTGAGAACCACCACCAACAGTAAATCCATTTAGCAATTTAGTTCCGCCACTCAATGCAGTTGCTGTAGTATCATATTGCAAGAAAGAGTTTGGGTCTGGGTGATTTACCCAATTTGCTTCAGTAAGAGTTGCATTTTCAATAAGTCTCCAATAAACATTAGTATTATCGTTTGTTGCTGCTTGTAATGACCTTAATAACATCACACCAGTTAAATTATTAGATTTCAAACGAAGACTTATGATTGGATAAAATGTATTTGCTGCCGTCATCGTTGTCCCAGTGATGGGATTTGAAATACTCAAAAGAGTTCCAAGTTTTTCTGGTTCTCCTTCTTGGATGAGAGAATTTGACCCCTGATAGAGATAATGAGTTCCCGCAACACCAGTTACATTTTCTATCTCACAACGAATTGGTAAGAATGGTGTTCCACACCAAACTGTATTATTCGTATTTGAATTATCAAAGGTGTGACTGTGAATGGTTTCATTCTTCATCAACCAATTAAATTGAACTAATCCTGCACCATACCATTCATAATTAATGGAAATCATTTGTTGTTTTGTTGGATCTGCAGTTACTCCAGTCCATCCATTTCCATCAAACTTTTCTCCATTCCAGTTTTCTCTGATTACTCTAGTTTCAGTAGTAATTCCAGTAGTAGTGCTGCGAATTACATAAGAATATGTTCCACCATCATCTTCGAAAAATACTCCATTATATTCATCAAATAATCCAAATCTTCTGCGAATACCGACTTGTGGTTGTTCAAGACGAATTGCAAATGCCAGAGTTGCACTCCTACCTGGAATGTATCTCATCACCTGTTTGGTTTGACGGATAACTTTACTTCCTGCAGTAGATCCTACCTGCAATATAACATTGCTGGCATTTACATTATGGGTCGCAGTTCCAACTCCAACTACACTCTCATCCCATACATCAGTTTCTTTTCCATATTGAAAAGTATTGAAGAAAACTGTTTGATATGGGGCAACTTTGAGTCTGTTGCTGTTAGAAAATTGAGGTCTCCAGTCCGTCTGGTTTCCCCAATGATCTGCAATATTAAAAACCTCAAAGAGACTTCTCTCTTGATTTAGATAGTCCTGTTCATTCTTATTCCACTGAGCCATTATTAATCACTCCAAGATAATCTTTCTGGTCTGTATCTTTGTGCGCTTTTAACTGTTACTGAACTTTGTGAAATGGGATAAACATTATGAACAATTGCTCCAGGATATTCTGCCTGAAGTTGCTCCGCAAGTGCATTTTTATCCATTAATGTACCTTCAACTTCCATACGATATAACCTTCCTTGCCAAACTACATCAGCAATAAAAGATTCACCGACCGAGTGGATTTGAGGTTCTTGACTATTAATATAAAGATTGCCGTTAAAATCTCCAGCAATATTTACACTTTCTGAAATAAACTCTTTGAATGATTTCATTTTAGTTACAGTTCCAACGACGGAGTGCTTTGTTAATTCTACTATCTGGATCTCTTGCAGTTTTTGCTGAAGTAAGTTTAGACTTCATACCACTCATACGACTGCAAAACGAAGAACGTCGTTTTGCTCTTTTTCCTTCTGGATTTTTTTCAGTTACTGCAGTTTGGAGTTTTGAACCTGGGTTTTCTCTACGATAAGCGTTAACTGCTTTTTGACTTAATCCGTCAGTTTTATCTTGGCGATTAACTTTTTGCCAATCTTCACTCAATCCAAAATCTGCTCTCCAGTTAGAAAACTCTTCTGCTTTTACACAGCGATTATAAGTTTTACCAAATAACTTTTGTGTTCCCTTTTTCTTGTAACCAGGCCAACATTTTTTACCTGCTTCATCAATAATACTGCCGACTGGTTCATAAGAATCTGCGGTTCGGACCATTATGGAAGGTAAAGAAACTGCCATTCTTGATGCTGTTGACTTTTCTCCGCCAACTCCTCTTTGTGCAAGATTTGCAATTTTCTTTGCTCTCTCTGCTTTTCTTACATCAGCAGAAGTATGAGTAACATCAAAACTTACACCTTCAACTTTCATTTCTCCACTATCAACATAATCTGCTGCACTGTCAAGGTAATCTGCTGCCTTAGTAATTTTTGATTGAACCCATGCTTCTATATTACCCTCACCCTTCATTTTTCTGCGAAGTCTTTTTGCTGCTGAAATTATGGTTGAAATTTCTGAACGAGCCATTGAATGCTCATGGTCATATGACTCTGGGAAGTTTCCTGGATGCGGTCTATTGACGTGAAATTTCAATTGGTTTGCTGTTAGACCAATAGTATCGCCTATTTTTTTGGGAGTAGAGTAAGCATCCCAAAATCTAGGACCGTACTTACACTCATCTCTAGTCTCATTCTTTTTACATTTTGGGCAATATCTTTGCATACTAGTTTCCTCCGATTTAGTTCCCCAATTATCAGCACCAACTTTACGGCACTTGACGAGCGCTCCAGAAGCATATGCGCTAGGCCAAACATCATATCTGGACTTAACTTTATGGTAACAGGCATCTTTTTTGCCACTACCTTTTCCGGGTTTGTCCTTTTTTGCTTCGTTTAGTTCCATTGATTCTTTGATTTTAGGTTCTGCTTTTACATAATTGGGGTCTTTTTTCCCTTTAGCAAAGGTTGAAACATTTGTAGGTTTTGCTCCACCAGACTTTGCTTGTTGCCCTTTATCTTGTTCTCTTTTTCTACTAACTGCTGATCTAATTAATGATTCTCCCTTTTCACCTTTTCTTTTTAATGCAGCAAGTCTTGCACTACTAAAACACTTTGGAGTTTTGGTTTCACCAGGTTCATTAGCGCAAGGAGATCCATCTGCCTGAACCCAACCAGGTTTTCCATCTTTTGATTTAGAACCTTTAAACCAATGATGTAATGTTCCCTCCCTTAAATCTTTAATCCAATCATCTGGAGTTTTACCATTTTTATCGACAAAAGCATTATGTAACTGTTTTGCAGTCATGCTATGATTTTTCATAATACGACGCATTAATTTATCGATGGAATCATATGAAGTGTCTTTCAAATCTTTTAATTGATTCTCAAGTTCCTCTACGGCATCTTCTTCACACCCACAATGCTCTTTTACATCTCTAAATTTTTTATGTTCTTTTTTAGCACCACTCTCCATTTTTTTCAGGCGAGTGTAATAATCTGGAATCTCATCTAAGTGCTGAAGGGCAATTTCTCTTGCAAGTTCATGATTATTTGTATGCTCATGTTCAATAGGTTCACCCATCTCCAACTGTTTTTTGATAAAAGAAACATCTAAACGATGCTTCTTTGCAATTTGTTCAACAGTTTTAAATGGTTTCAATTGTTCTTTCAATCTTTTTTTGCGACCTTGACAATGAGCTCTTTGCGAAAACCCTTTTGGATTATCACAATCTATTGATCTTTTGTACTTTTCAGACCAACTCATTTGTTTCAAGAATCTTCTTTATTATTTAGAAAACCTTGTTTTAGTAATTTTGACAATTCTGATGTGGAACCAACAAAAACTGCATTATTAGTTACATTATTTGTTGTTCTTGTTGTTTCATCCTCTACATCTTTGAGTTTTTTCTGGAGATCAATAAGTTTATCTGTAACGTCGCCAACACTTTTAATTAATTGACCTGCAACTTCATAAGCTCTTGGGGAACCTCCTTCACCTGCAAGTTCCATTATTCCATTAATCGCTTCTTGTCCTTTTTCAATAAGAGAATAGAGATTTGCTCTTGTGTATTCGTAATCTTTTTTAATATCTTCGGATTGTAGTGGAGATAAATTAATTTCTCCCTTTACTTCTTCCACTTCTACTATTTTACTCTCTATATTGAATGTAGAATCCAAATTATCATAACTATTTGACATGATTAAATATCCTGCTGTCTTGGTGAGCTATAAGATCTACTATCGGAAAATACTTCTAAAGTTTCACTAAAACCAAAATCGTCATCTGGTCCAGCATTAATTGGATCAGGTTCTACTGTATATCTCATTTCTCTTTTTGTTGTTGATGTGTTTGTGCCATTGTAGTAATCCACTTGAACTTTACGAATTAAACCATCAGTGCTATCTGCAATTGGACCAAATAAGTATGTCTTTGCTGTAAAGTTTAATGTATAAATTAATATTCTTCTTGTCGAAAAATCTCCTTCATAATCATCAGTGAAGGACACATTATCTAATATAATTGGAATATCTCTTTTTTCTCCTATTGAATCTACCAAGTCAACAGTAATATTAAAAGATGGTTGAAAATATGGAAGAATTTGCTCAACTATCTGCAACACATCATCATTTAACTTCGACATTATGTTTAGTTGGAGACCAATGTTATATGGAACTGGTAAAAATACTTTCTTTAAATTGGAACCATCCGATGCTTTAAATGCTTGTGTGATACTTGCCTTTCTAGTTGGATCATACTGGATAGATGTCATTTCAAATGACATTCTTGGTAAAGTTATTGCTACTGGTTTATTAAGAGATGCTTGCTGATCAATTCTCGCTAAAAACTTCTGAGATGGTCCATATGCAAGTGGAACCTTTATCTCACTATAATCATTATCATTTGCATCTTTATGCTTAATGTAAATTTGATTAAAAAGAGTTCCAAATGAAATAATGGTTCTTCTAATAATTTCGTGGTAATAATAAGTTCCTAACATTAGTAATTGCCGAATGGATTAGATTCCGAAAAGTCGATAATTAAGTCTGCTTCTTGTTCTATCTCATCATTTTGCTCATATTTATCATAATTATCTGGTTTTTGATATTTATAAATTGAATATATTGCAGATGATGCGGAACCTACTATTATTTCGCCAGGTTGGAATGAACCATCAGTAACTCCAATTTTAAGAACCTTAGTATCTGCATCCCAAGATTTAACTCTACCTTTAGTTCCAGAAGAAGAACCAATTGCAACTTCATTAAATTGATATGTCCCTATACCAGTTAACAATGGTGGCGGATCTATTGTGATGCCAATTCCAATGAGTCCATCTACAAATCCTTTTCCAGCATCGGAAATATAAATTGCAGATATAGTTCCCGCAGAACTCACTATTGCCTTTGCTGATGGTAAAATATATTGATAACCAGGTTCAACACCTGGTGCTATCACTGCCGAAAAAGTGATATTTGGCGACTTGGTGTAACCTGTACCAATTCCCGATGCTGATATTGTCCTAACTCCGTAAAAGTCAGTAACAATTTCACAAGTCGCTGCAGCTCCAACTCCATTTCCTCCACTGATTGTAATTTTTGGTGGAGTTGTGTAACCGGCACCAGTATTTGTTAGTAGTATTTCTTTGATAGAATAAATGCCCCCCAAACTTGTAGTTATTGCTACTGCAGTTGCATTTATTCCACCTACAGGTGCTGATGATATTGCTACCGTTGGTTGTTGTGTATAATCATACCCATCTTTGTTTAAAATAATTTTTCTAACATAACCAGTGGTAAGAGTAGCTGTTGCAGTCTCTCTCACGCCCTGAGAGAACATCTGTATTTCTGTCATGTACCCATACTGGGATAATGCATCATCAATTTCATCGACAGTGGTGCTTTCATTTTGCCAACCACCAATCTCATCTTCATATTCAAATAATTCACACTTCAATTCGTAAACATATAATTTTCCTAGTTGATAAAAATTAACTTCATGCTCTACAAATTTAACCTCAAAAATTCTTTGACCTAATGGAAAATAAATCAAATCACCTTCTCTAGGTCTTGATGATAATGTAATTTCTTCACTTGAATCATTTTCTAAAAATGGAGAAATAAAATCTTCAAATCTTTCTTTTGAAATAATTAAACTAACTTCATCCTTTAAGTTCATTCCAAATTTTGTTAATATATCACCTTGCCCACTATACCCATCATAATTATTAATATACGCTTCTATAGCATAATTATCATTGAATTTTGAAGAAGTAATTTCTCGCAATACTGTTTCTCTTCTTACATACTTTCTGGGTATGTAATAAATTTCTACACCATAAATTCTCAATTGTTCATTGATTAGTTCTTGAACCAATCTCTGTTCATTTGCAGATCCTTGTAGAAAAAATGGGTTAAGTGCCATTATCCAATAAAATCGTAAGGTGGAAGTTCATAATCCATTGACATTCTTTGTCTTATGGATTCTAATTCTCTTTCAGCGTCTTCGTATAATTCTCTACCATTAAGTTCAATTCCTCCTGGAAGTTTAACACCTCTGAATTTAATTAGATTCTGTCCCCATTGACGTTTCATTAATGCAGTTAAATATTTTTTCAAAAAACTGTCATTATAAACATTAGTGAATGAATTAGGATCCAAAATTCGATAACAATCTATGACAATGTATGTATCTTTTGCTTTAGCTTCCCAATCAATATCCAGATATAATCTATTCTGTCTCTTATTAAATCTAATCTGCTTATCCGTTGAAAGTAAAAAATCAATATCTTCAAGATAAGTTTTTACCATTGCATATTGCAAAAGTTCTACTGAATTAAAATAATATAAATCATTTAAAAATAACTGATACTTAATACTCCACATTCCTGCAGAAATTGAACTAGTATCGAATTTAAATACCTTTTCTATTCCTATGATAGTATCTGGGACTTGAATAAAGTTTGAATTTTCGTAAAAATTGAAAGATGTTTGACCTATACCAGAAATTGTCGCGGTTCCTGTGGTTGTTACGATACCAACTCCATTTGTGTTTTTAGATCTACTTCTATTTAAATCATTCTCCGTAATCTTGTATTTGAGATACATTCTTTCCACACCATCAAAATGTCTCTCTTGGAAATATTGTAAAGCATCATCAACTAGATCATCAATTTGTTCATCTGCTAAATTGATTTCTAAAACTGGATAACCTAACTTCCTCAAACAATAATCTATTAATTCTTGTCTACTAGATGGTTTTGCCATTAGAAAGTTCCTCCATCTATAGTGCTTGACCAGGTAGATATGCCTGTATTAGATGTTGTAAGTATGTAGTTGGTATAATTTATAGACTCACTTGTTGATCCTGTTGAGACCAACATCCCAGAATTATCAAAATAAGAAATGCCACCTGGGTTATAAAATGGAAAAGTATTTTCATACTTTAACCCATTATAAAATGAAGCGGTATCATAAAAAGATGATACACCAGAAACACGTAAAGTTGTTACGGACGCTATTCCACCTATTACGTTTTCTGATTCTACAGACTTGCCGCCAGCAGAGCCGGAAATACTGGATACTACTCTGATAGTATTCTGTTGACCAACTCTAACTTTAATGTCTGACATTACTGTGTTACTCCCTCTCTTACTAAGACCATTCCTTCAACCACTCTATTTTTTACTCCGAATTGGTCAGTTATCACAACATCGTAAACGTATCTACCGGGTTTTATGTCTAAAGTTTGCAACGAATTTAATTTTAATGATATTCTTCCAGAAGAATATGGGATTTCTCTAGACGCATCAAAAGTTACTGCGGATCCACTACCGGCCCACTTTCTCATTTGAGCAGCAACTGTATATGATGTCAAATTAAAGTTTGAATTAGTTGCAGGATCTTGTAAAGTAAAAGATTGGCTAAAATCGGAACCAGCATTTATTACTAAATTATTGACATATACCGATGCCATTTAATTTCTTATAACTACTCTTTATTTATGAACTATTTTATAGTAAAAATTTATTAAATAGAATTCATTAAGTTGATCACTTCTTGTTGTTTTAAGTACAATTTGCAATATAACTTAGCAAAATTTCTCAACTCTTCTATTCCCAATTCATCAATTACTCTAACATGTTTTTCGTATTCAAATAACTTATCAATACTCTCCAATTCAATTTCATTTGGTTGCATTTAAAATCTCCCTTAATAGATCTTTAATTTCATCAATATCTTTTTTTATATTTTCAATTTCTGTTTTTTGAGATTTCCTGTAATTTAAACTATTAACATACTGGGTATAAGCATTTGTATCACAATTAATTATAGCACCAGTTGTCTCATCACGATACAAATGCGGTTGTCCTTCTACTGGTATCATCATAGAACTGCAATACTTCTTAGATCTTTTAGTTTTGGTGCAAAAGCTTCATTAGTTCCAGACATTACAATTTTGATTGTGTATCCTGTAAATTCACCAATGTCATGTGCTGTAAATTCATATTCCAAAAATTCATTATTTAAACTAGAAGGTACAAAGATGTCAGGTAATCCATTATTTTTAGATGAATCTATCACATCTGGATAACCATCTTGATTATTATCAATTGTTAAATTACTATAACCTGGGAATAATTCGAATGCTTGGTTAACTTCACTAGAATCAGGTCTTATTAGACTATATAAAACTCTAAAATCTGATGATGAATGTCTATAGGCAGAAACTATTACTTTTAAAGTTTTTGCCGGTTGAGTTAATCTAACTGTGTTTGAAACATAAATTGATGCATGTGGATCACCAATAATTGCATTAACTCTATTATCCGAAGAATAATTCGTAATTGGTCTATTCAATCTATTACTATGAAGTTCAACCGCAGATCTTCTCCAGAATATCATCGGAGATAAATTAGGATCTTTTGTTGTTAAATCAACCTTCAATGTGAGAGATTTATTTCTAAGAAGATTTGAATCTGTTAAATATGTAACTTCATTAATATTTGAACAAATTATTCTTGTTGAAGATAATTTATTTGGTTTAGTTAAATCAATATCTTCATAACCTTGATCTAAGAATGATGTTTCTGAACCGTCAACAGATGTTCCACTAACAGTTCTAATTTGACCAGTTAATTTTGTCGAAGAATTTGGAACTAAAGCTGTTATTTGTGGAATGATAGTACTATACTGAATGTTTTCACTTGCTAACAACTTACTTCCTCCACCATTAAATTCGGAACTAAATGAAATTTGTGGAGTGTTTGCTATAGAACCGTCACTTGTTCTATTTGTTGCTGTTCCATTTGAATCACTTCTATCAATTTCTAGATAGTAACTGTCAATATCAATTCCAGTGTCGCTAATATCGTGAGTTTTATTTATTCTTCTCAGAGATACGCCATTTAACTCATATTTTGAAACTAGTTTCTGAGAATCATGATCTAAAACTTTTGTAGAATCGATTCCTCTAGTTAAACCTTCTAAGGTCCCAGAACCAACACTTTCATATTTTATAATTTCATTTTCTATTATTACATAACCAGGGTTAGAACCACTTACCGATAATCCCTCAAAAGTTCCGAAATTTGTAGTAGATGCAACACTAATTATAGTATCAGTAGACAATAATTTATTTGCTAAAACTGTTGGCGGAACACTGGATTCTGCATTACTAATAGTTACCTTATTATTATTGGCATACATTCCATGATTGAAATGGTTTACTTTCAAGAAGTTTCCATTATAAAAACCGCCGACTGGAGTTGATGAAGTTACACTAGTTCCAGCTAAAGATACTCTACTGCCAGCATCATCGTAGTAAACTAAAGTAGTAATTCCGGCAGTGCTAAATGAATCACCTTGAACGTTGGTTAATATTAAAGTATCTAAACCTGAAGTCGCAGTAATTGTAATAACTGCACCATTTCCTGCAGATGGAACTATATCAGATGTCACAATTCCAACAGTATCTCCAGCTGCGTAACCAGTTCCGGGAGAAGCAATAGATACTCCAGTTACGATCCCCGCTGCGGAAGCTTGGATATTAAGAACAAGATTTTTTCCATTACCACTAATAGTATAAGTATTGACTGTATTTGTAGTTGTATAGTTTGTACCGCCAGTTGTTATACCAACAGAAGAAACTGGACCGCCAGTCTTTGATACATAACCATAAACATATGGTTTCAATGAATCTGAAACTTTTCTGCCAGTAGTCAATATACCAATATTAGTTTGATTAGTTATAGTAGTTATTCCAACGTTTAATTGTCTAGGTAAAGTTAATAATGGATTTGAACTTAATTTCTTAACATAATTATTACTTTCATCTAGAGGGGGATTCTGGAAAAATGCACTTCCAGAAGATGATGTAAATTTGCACTTATATAATCTAAACTTTAAATCTTGATATTGATTTGCAGTCCAAATTGAACCATTTTGGGATTTAAATAGACTACCTAAAGCATACTGCCTGGTATATCTAACACTTTCTGCATCTGGTAAATTTGAAGTATTTACAGTTTTTTCGCCCATTTCTGCTATCCATAATTCATATTGATCACTTTGACCAGATTGAACTACAATTGCATACTCTAAGTTTGGTTCCAAATAAATTGGATAATCAAAAGTTACTCTAGTTGGAACACTTCCATCATTCGAAGTATTAACTTGATTTGGTTTTAACGTTACTGGACTACCAACGATTGTTCTTGTTGGAGTTCCAAGTTCAACCGTTCTTATTTCAATAGTCACTGGGGAGTTGCCAGAGTCTTTACTTGCAAAGAATAGATCTAATGCACTTAAATATGCACCATTGGCGTCATCATTTGGAGCATTTCCATTTAGATTTTCTACATTACCGCCGACAACAAAAGTTTGAGCAAGAGGATCTACGTATGTGTTTACTGTTGTAGTAGTTGTTGTAGTAGTAATTGTTTTTTGACGTTCAACCCAAGTTCCTTCAGATTTGTAAATAGTTTCTCCAGATGAAATTAATTTACTTCCTGGAAGTGGAACTTCATTTGATAAACTAGATGTTAGTTTGTAAGTTTTCGAACCAGTTGAAATTCTTACAGTTGGTGGTGGATTCGTGTTAGGATCTCTTAAGAAAAATGAACCATTTAAATCACCATAATTATCACTAATCAATCTTAAATCTTTGACATATGACACAGCACCACTTGTTTGACCTACAAGTTTTGCTCCTACAACTAAATATCCAGAATATAGACCTTGTGCTTCCTCACATAAGGAAGTAATGTCTACGTTTAAAACCTTTGAAGTTCTGCTATATGATTCTGAAATATTTTCTGATTTTACGTATGGATTTGTATTATAAACAAGTGTAGGTGAGTTGTATGCGCCTTCTTTATGATTTGATTGCGCAACTCTAAATTTTATAATAGTTTGATCATCGTATGTTCCGATGACAGTTTCTCCTGGCAAGAAAATACCCGAAGAACCATAATTTGTCAGAGTAGAATCTGAAGAAATTTCTAGTAGTTTTGGTATAAAATCAACACTACTGTTTCCATCTAGGAACTGATAAAACTGAGTATATGGTTTAAGATTTATTGCAGAAAATGCTGTATTTCTAGATCTCATATACAGTTCTGCGCCAGAAGAAGTAATATTTTCTACTTCACTGACATTACTAGTACTTGTTGTAGTGGAACCTGCAAATTGAGCCCACCCACCATTCAAAGATCTATTTTCACTTGTACTAACATTTACATTTACATTTACATCTTCCAACCTAATAGTTCTTGACCAACTATCACTTGAAGGATTTAATTTTACCGTTCCCTCATAAGAAATTACATTAAATGGATTTACATTTTCCACTCTTGTTGCAAAAGGTTGCTCAATCCATTTAACAGATTCATATTTTAAACTTATAACTTCTCCAGTTTTTTGAGTATTTGCATCAAATAATTCAAAATCTGTATTTAGATCTAAGTTTTCCGTAGTTTTATTTTCTGCCGCAACTGGCTTTATACTAATACTATTTTTACTAACTTTAGGACTTAAATATTTTTCTTCAGGATTGTTTTCAACTGTTGATATTGGATTAATTAAATTTTTATTTTTAAAGTCATCTACAAAAAATCCAGTTTTAAATCTATCTATACCTTGAGCATCTCTAATTTGTAAAGTTTGAGTGTTTAACTCTAATAATGATAATGAAGTTACTTTCTCTAGATTTATAACCCTATTCTCGATATTATTAATATCGCGCATAGTATATCTTCTATTATCAACTAAAGATATTACAGCATCTTTTGGATTATAAAGATATGGTGGTAAAGTAATGGTTGCTAATTCCATTACTTGATCTGGTTTTACTGGTGCTTTTGGTAAAACAGATGGAGAACCTTGTAAAACTGAGAAATTGCCAAGTTTATCTAAGTAAATTTTATCAATTCTTCCCAAATAGAAATCATATCCTATGATAGAACTTTCATTCGGAGAAACAATTAGTTTTGGTTCAGTCGCAAAATTTCTTGAAGAAAAGTCGAATGGAGAAGATGAAGAACCAGTAAACTCTGATACTCTTGGTCTAAAATCTAGAGTATCTGAAGATCTAACATTTTCTTTGCCTATAGATGGTATATCATCAGTAAATCTTTCATCATTATAACTATTTACTGTAAATACATCTCCACTATCATTTGCAGGAACAGAATAATAGTCAAAAACTACTAATAACTTCTTAGTTGGTTCCTGTTCTCCATTTTTTCTGATTAATTTTGAATAATCATAATATTGATCCTTTTGACCTTTATCCAATATAAATTTGTCGGTTATATTTTTATATACTCCTTTAGTTATTGAAACTACACTTGTATTAATATTTGACTCTTCAAATGTTACACTTTCACCATCTATAAATCTGTTACCATTGAGGTAAACAACCCCAACTGATCCAGCAGATGGTTTAGTAACTATTCTAGCAACTGATCTGCTTACATTTCCTATTATATTTTCTCCAATTATTGAATTAGATTGAACATCGGATATTATGTTGAAATTTAAAGTATCTAAAGAAGGTGCTGAAGTATCTAATGATTCATAAACTGCTAATATCTTCACAACATCTGGATATCTCAGACAAATCTCTTCATCCTGAACTCTTAAACCATAATATTGATTATATAATAGACCGTCGTTTATCGATGTATTAATTCCTGTCCCAGACTCTGGATATTTTGACAATGATACGGTTATAGTTTTACTGCGGTTATATACTTTAGACTTACTTTGTATACCATTTTTAGTAAATGTTGCAGTTATTAGATCAATATTTTTGTTTTCTATGTTAGAAAAAGTAACTTGATTATTCGATAAAGTAAATTTATCGCTAGTTAAGTCTTCAATAGTTCCATCCGTGTAAAATATTGAATATCTCTCTTCATCAAAAGATTCAAAATTAGTTAGAGTAGTAGTTACTCCTAAAGAAAAATCACTCTTACTTACGGTTAAACTATTTGAGGATGGAACTAAAACAGAATTTGACTGCGCAGTAAATGTTAAAACTGAATTTGTTAAATTTACTGAAGATATATTAGAGTCTGGTATTTTGGCGTAAAGATAACCTTTATTTTCATTTCTAATTTTTGGAGAACCTAAACTGAATGATGTTCTTATTTGAGTTGCAGGTAAACCTCCGGCACAAACTCCAGTAACTGAAGTAATGCCAGATAAAGTCATTGTTAAACCATCAGGTGAAATCGAAGATACTCTATTATAAGTTTCATCATTTAATCCTGGTATTTGATATCTAATAATTGAATCTGTTTTTATTCCAGAAAAAACTTTTCCAGAACCTGTAACAGTTCCAGTAGATTCAATTGTTATATTATCGCCAACACTAAATCCTTTAGCTGTTACTTTGTCTAAAATTGTGTCTGCTAAGAATGCTCTAGTATAACCAGAAGTTGATGTTGATTGGTATATTGATCTAATATCTTCTGTAGAATAAGTTTGTATAGATCTAATTGTTCTGGGATTAACTTCCAAACCATTTATTAAAATTATTTCTCCCTCGGAAAATGTTCCAGAAGTTTGTCTTAGACTAATTGTTGTGCTATTAGAACCGGAAGAAACTGCATACCCAGTTGCACCACTACTTTTTCCTTTGACAAATGAGGTAACAGGAAGTTCTGTAGACGATAATGCTTGATTTAATGTTAGAGTAGTATAAGTTTGAATATCGTAAAGATATAAATCCCAACTTGTAGAGTCGCCAGAATATGCAGCGTCTGTTAAATTAATTGAATATACCCTAGCATCTCCAATTTTAGTTCCATTTGGAGTTGTGCCTGAATTTTTTCTTCTATTATAAAGTTCTACAGTTTTTTTCTGACTTAGCGATCCGGAAACATTATTTACCCTCAAAAGATTGCCCATTTCAAAGGGTATAGAAACATTCTCTACAGATTGTTTTGTTCTTGGTTTCTTTACGTCTATAATTTCAATACCAGTTTTATCGATGTCATATCCCCTCACATATGCTTTTCCTGGAGATAATTTTATACACATCAGATCATCTGATGGAGTATTCCCCTGATTTGTTTTTTCATTAGAGAAATACAAACCATCATTTCCAATTCTATTATTAAGTGAATTGTTTATTGAAATTTGGAAAGGTGTAACTGAATAATCACCAGATTCATCGTAGGTTCTCTGTGCAATATAATCTCTAATTATATTGTAATCAGTTTTTACATTAATTTTTTTAATAGCACCATTTTCAACTCTCAATAATTCTACGAAATCTGTATCATTATTGATATCAGTTAATAGTTTTTTAGTTAATACTAAATCTATTTTAAATCTATCTGCACCAGGAGCTGCATAATTTGTAAACCCCTTTGCATTATCATACAAAGTTGCATCATCAGTTGGTGTAATAACAGTTTCATTAACTTGTAAACCAATTCTATACGATGGCGTATTGGTATAATGGTCTAGAATTATTGTCTGCTTATTTACATTGGCAAAATTTCCCCTGATAAAATAAACACCATCTGCTATGTGTGCTGCAGAACCAGTTGCAGTAGCATTACTTGATATTGTAGAAGCAAATGTTGTACCAGTATTAATAGTTACGGAACCATATGTAATATTTTCTGTACAAGACAATTCTTCATTATCACTAAACTGATTAAAAATAAAGTTATTATCAGAATCTAAGTATTTTACATACAGTGTCAAATAATCAACTTCTGAGTCTACATTTACAAATACGACACTTTGTACAACAGCTGTAATATTTGAAGATTTACCTGTAATCTTTTTACCTACTAATTTTTCAGCATATAAACTAACATCTACCCCGAAATTAGTTGGATTTAATTTTACAGCATAATATTGGTTATCATAACCGATATTGCCTGGAACTACTAGTGATCCTTCTTTGAAAAAATGACTACCAAAAGACTCTACTTGATTTTGAAGAATCGACTGTAAAGTATTTAATTCTCTAGCCTGTATTGGTCTTCCTGGATTAAAAAGAACCTTATAATAATTTTTATACTTAGCACCAACACCGGGTTCATTAAAATCATCGTAATAAGGACTTACGTTAAGATTGGTTTTTTGTGCCATTTTTTAAAATTCCAGGATAATTTTAACGTCTTCTTTTTGTCTAAAATTTCTTGTTACAGTTGGTCTGTTATCAATATAAATTATTTCTCCAGACTTTTTATTTATCTCTGGATTTGACAGTCCATTTGTAAACTGTATTCCCAAGTTTACTATTTTATTGGATATTGTTACTTTATTGTCGGAGAAAGTACTATCTACGCTTGCAACAAACCCACCACCCTCTTTAGTTATTTGACCACTAGAGTTAAAGGGTAAAACAGCACCAATTGTTGAAATTCCGACATAATCAGTATGATCGCCAGTAGAATTATAATAAAGTGATCTATCTTGATAGTATTTCAGAACCTTTGTATCACTATCATAAGAAACTACATAACCAAATGCAGTTCCACCAGTTACCGATTGTTTAATTTTATCACCAACAGAAACAGACCCGGTTGGATTTCCACTTAACTTTATTGCATTAACTGCAGAAAAGTCATTATCATTGTATAAGGTAGTTGATATGCCGGTAGTATCATAAATTGTGGGATTTTTTATTATACCAACTTGAGCAAATTTAGTGTCAACTGGAAAATTTTTAGATGAGTCATCGAAACGAGCATAAATTAAAACTTTATCTGCTCCTAATTCTTTATATAAATTAAAACCATGTCCCTTTGATGGTGGGATAATTGGAATTAGTTCAGCATATTCTGATGGCGGTAGATTTGTTTTTAAATCAATTAAAGCATAACTATAATTTTTTCCTCCTGAAGTTACCACAGCATCAGTGATTCTTCCGGAAGAATCAACTTCAACTACTGCAGTTCCTCCACTACCATCACCTATAATATTGCATGGTTGACCATTTTCTAGAGTATAACCAAGACCTTGTTTTTTCACATAGATCTTCTTTATTTGATTATCATTTATAGTAGAATTTCCATTCTCTCTAATTGCACTAATTTGAGGATCTGTTGATGTTTCCCAATCATTGGGGATTGGTATATACTCAGTTGAATCAAATTTTATAACATCACTTGGGGAAATTGTATATAGATATTTCCAAATATAACCATCTCCACTTTCACCTGCTTTAGATGGCTCTAAATCTGTAAAAGTTGGTTCATCTTGGGAAGCATTGCCGGTTGTATTGACACCAGATGAACCATTATCTATGCATATATAAACTCTATAATCACTATTAATCACATAGTAGTTAGAATCATACAACCTCATAGATCCGGAAATTGGGGACGGATTATCACTACTATAGTCAGGTCTATACATTTCATATTTTGTACCCCTCACCCACTCATTTTTTCTAACTACTCTTCTAATATTTGCACTTGTAATTTTTTTACCAAAAAGAATAGTTGACTCATAATGATTTAAGTAATCAATATTATCGGTTGGATTTGGTGGAGTTGCATCCCATGATGAAGTTCTACCAAATCCAACACTTGCAGTTGGATTTGATAACCCAACAAAAACGTAATATGAGTTTGAAGAGTCTTCAACAGAACTTACAAAGTTACTCGCATTTAATATTCTAAATTGATCCGTTACAACTGCAGACATCTTAATATTGTTTTTAATATATTTATAATGAGTTAGAGAATCTTTTTCAATGAACCATTATTTTTGAAACCATAACCTCTTCTTTGAATAGTTGGGAAAGTTGATAATCCAGAGTCAACAGTATATGAAGAAACTGCTATAGAAATCTGAGATGATGATCTGGTTAAACCTGACAATCTTCCCCAAGAAAATTCACCAATATTAGAACCACTAGTTGCAATTCCAACAACTGAAGAATTGGAATGAATATTACATGTTATTATTCCTGTTGTTGAGTTAAAGGCATTAATATAGTAAATGTTATCTAAAAATGTAGTTCCTTTACCGACAATTGAATTGTTATGGTTTATAATAGAAGTCACACCATTTCCAACTTTTGTATTGAAAATATAAATTGGATAACCAACTGATAATCCAGTGAAAGGTGAAAGAGATGGATTTAAAGTAAATTTAATTCCCAAATCAGTCCCTATTCCTACAGTTGTTGCAATACCAACTATTTTTCCAGAAAAACCTTCAATATTTGTTATGTTGGTCACGTTTTCGTAAACTGGTTCTGGAAGAGGAACAATAACTTGTGGTGGATTATTTTGACTATAACCTAAACCTGGATTTGTTATCGTAATTGGTGAAGATAATGAACCATTAATTATGGAAATTGTTGCGGTAGCAGTTGTTCCAACTCCAACGCCAATTTTTGGAGGTGCTGCAAACTTAACCTCTACAGAACCACCAGTATAACCACTTCCAGAATCGTTAATTGTCAATGACTGTATAGTTCCTGCAGATGAAACTACAGGGGTTATTGATGCTGGAACCGGGTCTAAAGAACCACTAACAATGAATGCATCAAAATCTAATGAAATTTCATTCTCATAATTGAATAATGACACGTTGTCTACAAAAATTTGATTGTCACCTGAATTTAAATTTCTAATAATTTTTGATGTAGGATAAATTTGAGGTTCAATAGAATCTCTAGATTTTGAAATGATTTGACCATCAATAAATTTATCACTTTTTTGTTTTATCCAACTTACTGGTTTATAGTTAACAATATCGATGCCGTTGCCAGAATAATTATTTGTTTCTATAGTGTCGGAAGTTTTTATAGCGGTTACTATCCTTGGATCTTGTGTTGTTGTTAGATCCAAAAGATTGTTTTTGCTGAAAACTTGAACTTCATCGCCTACTTTTATAGATTCATTAATATCAGCAATTGCACTATCAATAGAACTTCCTCTATAGAAGAAGATATCAACTTTATCTTCTTCTTTTGGTGGATTTATAAATGTAAAACTTGTTCCCCCACTAAATTGATAAGATAATTTTGGTTCTTGAAGTATTCCATTTATAAAAATAATAAGCAGGGAGTCAAAATCTATTTGCTGAGAATCAGAATTAGATGAATCTTTTTCAAAACTCAATAATTGACCATTATAATATAATGGGAATCTCAATCTTACTCCATCTTGATATTGTGATATAGAATCGATAAAATCTAATTGTCCAAATTCCCATGCGGAGAAAGAGTCATTAAAAATATCTAAAACTGTAAGTGTAAAGTCATATAATGGAGAACTTAGTCCTTTTGCTGTTACTAATCCAACTGGTTTTAAAACATCTCCAACTCTAAAAGAATAACCAGGTCTAGAGATTTTAAAAGATGAAACCTCAAAAAGTGTTGATCCAACGCCTACAGTAGAACTAGCACCAACTTCAACACTAACCAATAAACCAACCCCAGTATCAGTTGTTTCACCGAGACCAACTCTAGAAACACCAATAACTGGAAGATTTTCATAATTTGGTGGTGATATATTGATTGTTGGATTTGTGTAACCTGAACCTCCACCAATAATATCAAATGATAAAGTTCCTCCAGCACCAACTGATGCAACAATTGTAGCTGCAGTTCCAGAGTGACCAGTTTCTGTTACTGCCACTGAAACGGGATTTCTATAACCAGAACCCCAATTTCCAACAGTTCCTACGCCTAGAGAAACTATAGAACCACCAGCACCAACAACTGCTGTAACTGAAGCTCCTACTAATGGGGCATATCCCAAACCGGGAGTTGAACCAAGTGAAACAATTAGACCACCTCTAGGAAGTTGATTTTTATTTATATCATAGTCAGATATAACTATGCTACCATTACTGGATGAAATACCAGAGAATTTAATACTACTAATACCTAGATTAGTATCTTCCTCTATAACATAATTATTATTTGCATTATTATCTGTAGTTGGTGTTTGGAATATGCCATTAATTAATACAATTCCTCCAGAACCAGTTGTCGTTAAACCAGTTGTATTAATACCCTGAGTAGTCAAAGTATAACTTTGAGTTACGCCATCAAATTTTCCATACAAATCATCATAGACTTTATTAGAAGTGTAATCACTTCTCAAAAATACTCTTCCAGTAAAAGTTGATTTTGGATCAGGTAAATTATCTAAATCATCTAATGTAGATCCTAATCTTCCTCTTGGAGCTTCGGTAAAGTAAATTTTACTACCTTTAATATTGAAAGAACCTGAATACACATATGCAGTTGAACCGTAACCATGTGCAGATAAGTTTGAACCTAAAGATGCTCTATTTACTTCAACTAATGGCACATTTCCAGTATATGTTATTGGTCCGAGAGAAGTAGTTCCCATTCCAACTCTTACAATATTCATATATTCATCATCAATTTTTAGAACATTTCTGCTAGAAATTGATGAAATACCACTAAGAGCAAAAATAGTACTAGCTGTTCCTATTCCGCCACCAACATCAAGAGTGTGTGATACTAGAGAATATGTAATTGGATGTTGAATAATATTATTAATAGTAATTATTGACTTTTCATTTTTCTTAAACATCTCCAACTTGTGAGCACTCCCTTGACCTGGAGATGTAAACGTTACATATATACCCGCTTGTGCATAATCTTTTCTTGTGGAAAGTTTGAAAACATCATTATTTACTTTAATAGCAAACACTTTGGTTGGTAAGATGTTGGTAATAACACCAACATAATTTAAAGTTGAACCTATTCCAACCGACTCTGGAACAACATCATCGAAGGGACTAGTAGGAGTATAAATTAATTCTTCTCCAGTGCTGAAAAAGTGGTTAACAATTTTAAATTCTCCAGTAGAATAATTTAAAACATTGGTATCTGTTGGATCAAAAACTTTTTCAAAAATTGGGTATTCTTGATATTTAAGGTCAAATTGAAGTCTGTCTCTAAATGGACTATTTACTGCGATGTAATTGTAACTATTAAATGATTCTATTACATTTCCATATGTCAAATTCTGCGGTATATTTTCAGCATCAAAAGCAGTATAAAAGTTTTCACTGAAAGATGAAACTGTAAATGTTCCACTAATAGATGGATCTGGGAAGAATTTTAAGTTAATAAAGTTACCGACATACTCCCCACCAAAAGTTCCTATACCACTTGTGCTACCTATTGATAAAAATTGTTGTGGTTGTACATAAACATCAGTACCATCATGAATCATAAAAACTTGATGCAATGCACTAGTATTTCCAATACTGACTTTTATTGTAGATTTTGATGAAGTGAAAGTGTCTTTATTTAAAGATAAAATAGTGGATGCAGAAGAAACATTTACATAATTTGAATAATAATTGGCAGTCTTTACCGATTGATCACTTTGACCAATTGATTTGAATCTATAAGTAGAAACGCCAACAGATGTTGATCCAAACCCAACATTCCGTGATCTTAGTCTAATTTCTCTATCTGTAGTATTAGTATAAGATAATTTAACAACTCCATTAGATATTGAAGAACTAAAGGAACCAATAAAATTACCACTGAGATTATCGACAGTAGAATCAAAGTAATATTCGTTAATATTTGTATCGGTCCCATCATGATCCATGTAAAGTTCTACATAGTTCATCAAACCAGTTTGATTGTCAAGTATATGAATATTAGAAAATACTGATTTTAATTTATCAGTGGATGAGGATAGAATTGTTACAGTGCTTCCAACACCTACGGTAGAAGTGGAAGATACCAAATTTATAAATCCAATAGATTGGGTACTGATACCAGTCTGATAATTATTGAAAATATTTTTTAATACTTTAATTTCATAATCAGTATCGTAAATATCTTTTGGTGCAAATTGTAAGTAGAAGTTGCCAAACTCATCATTTTCTCCATATACATCTACTATTGGTTCTTCAGTATTAAATAAGTTACCCTTCTGTAAGGTAAAAATATTTTCATCATCATTTACTGTTATTAATTCTACTAGCTGAACTTGAGAATTAAATTTATCTATAACTTGAACTAAGAATCTTCCGTACTTTTTAGATGGTAAAATGTCTGATATTTTCGAAACAACATTTGTGGAAATTTCATTTTCGACATTTGAGAATTTTGAACTTATGTCATCAATCTGTAAAGATCTATTGGTAATACATTTAATGAAATCAGATAGTTTTTTGTTTTTAAATCTCAATGAATTTGATACATTTTCATTAGTATCCACATCTAAAACTAGATCATAATCATTAATAGTATCTACTCGATTTTCATTTATGATATTATAAAGGAATGTAGTATACTCTGCTGTTATTACTGAACCAAAACCAACAGTTTTACTAACTTCAGTATCTGCAAAATTCTTAAGACCAATAGGGTGTAGTATATTATTTACAGGTGTTACAATTTTTTCCCAAGGTTGAGAACTTTTTAGTGTATATGATAAATTTTGATAATAATCATTATCTGGTATTACTTGAAAATCTTCATTTAGAATACCTACATTATCTGACCATCCAATATTTTGCTTAGAACTGTAGTTAATTTCAAAAGATCCTAATATCTTAGTTATTGAATCTATTGTTGCAATAGTTCCAGATTGCGAACCCTTTATAACATCATTTTGATTCAGTTCATAGAAACCATCAACTCTAATGTCTTGTTCATTGACTTTAGTGATTCTCAGATCAGTCTGCTCGTAATTGTCCGAGACTAAAACCATCAAATATTCACCATCAAAGAATGAAGATAGTTTTTGAGTAACTTCAAATTTTGGATAATTTTTATAGTTTATTATAGAAGCATATGAATTTTGTGAGGTTTTTGCTATTCCTGGGTTAGTTGTTAATGATGGTACTTTAAAAGTTAATTTTCTCTGCTCAGAAGTTCCTGAGTTAGTATATGATGTAACTGTAAAAAATTCATAACCATAATTCTCCGAGTTATATCTACCACCACTTATACCCTCTACATAAATTTTATCTCCGACCGCAAATGGTTCTACATTAAAACCTGCCAGTGGGGTAACAAGTGTACATGTAGCTATCCCAGAATTAGATGTTTCTATAGTTTGAATTGAGACACCATTTGTGTTGTTGACACTTCTAATCGTCACCTCTCTCGAAGGAAGACCTTTAGGTTCATTGATAATATCAACCCTTACTATTCCATTTCCAAAAATTTTTGCCTGTAAGAACCCACTATCAATTTTTTCTCCACTTTCAGTATCAACTATTATTAAATTTGGCGCATATGTATAATTTTTCCCACCGTCCAAAACATTAATGTTTTCGATAGTATTGAAATCAGTTAAAGTAAGTGTTACTGGTATATTGGCTTTAGGTCTTAATGTTTTATCTGAAGGATATTCAAATCCTTCATTGACAATTTTAGTTTGATTTACTAATCCAACCCTATCAGATTTACACAGGATATATGCACCTTGACCATTTTCAGAATTGCTTCCAACCAAAACTGGGTATTTTTTAAATCCACTGCCTCCAGATATAATCTTTGCTCTCGAAATTCCCCCAGATGCTGAAAGTGAACTTGTAGTATAAGACAATTCAGAACATTCTGTTTTCCCATATGATAATCTTTCTGGAACATTTGGGAGTATAACACTAAAAGTAGTTGTTCCTACTCCACTTATTGCATATTTTCCAGTGTAAGTGCTACTAGTAAAATTAATTTCAGAGTAGTTTGCAACTTCTCTATCTGTACCTAATTTAGTGCCAGTCTTCTCCAGTGAATAATATAATTTAGTTGGTAAGTCATCGCTATAATTTATTGTTAATGAGGCATTTGATGAAACACCAACGGTCCCAACCCCAGAAATTGAAAATGCACTAGTTGAACCTGTAGATACAAATTCATCATTAAAGTTTCTGTCATAGAAAACTTTAAAATTATAACCAGATAAAGAGGAATCAGATAAATTAAATACTAGATTATTGTTCCTAATTACATTAATTTGAGGGTTTATTGGGGAAATTTTTTGATTGGTTGCACCTACACTATTAATATCTACTACATTTGGTGGGTTACTTATACAATCTAAATATGTTTCACATAATTTTATTTTATCATTGTCTACTTTGTATACGAAGTAAAAACCTGCACTCAACCCAGAAGGAATTGCTCCTGTAGAAGAATATAGAACTTTATCTCCAGTATTAAGTTTATGGGAATTGATTGATATTGTATTTGTTGTTGTGTTGATTCCGGATGATATGAAATTTATAGGATTAATTATTAATCTATCAGTAGTTGAATCATATTTTACATTGATAAATGATGATGTCCCTATTCCTACTGAAAAGTTTGGTTTTATTGTTAGATCGATTAGATCTCCATCTTTTAAATTATGTGAAGTTGATACTGAAACAGTGGATTTAATTAAATCAATGTTTCCTTTTATTTGAGAATATGTAGTTTCTATATTGTAAAAATGACTATCTGTTCCATAATTTTGGAAGAACAAACCATCCGTAGTAGTTGTTAAACCTACCTGAGTTACAATACCGATATAATCTTTAGACTTTTTAATTACATATACAGTTTGTTGATCTCCAGAAACAGGTAAATTGAAAATATTACCATCTGGAGTTTGAGAAACGTATAATGGAGATGATGTTGATAACTTATTAAAAGTAACTTTTTGATTGGTATGGAATGGATGATTTGGTAAAAATATAGACTGAGTTGGTGCAGATATTTGATAATCTCTCCCACCAACCGTATATGTGAGAGGTACAGTTATTCCTATCGTTGTCCCAATTCCAACAGATTGTACTGGGTTAAAATAAACCTTTTCATTAGGTTGTGAATCAAAGTAATCTGATTCAAAATTTAGAGTAAATGAGTTTGGAATAAAATTAACTATCGATGTAGATGTATGTGCAGTTCCAGTTGTAGATCTAACTACTCGTAAAACGTTAAGATCTTTAAAATTGTTTAGTACCGACAGAATTTCTGTTTCTATCGATATACTACTTCCAATCGAAAGTTGTTCAGGAATTCTAGATACATATATGTCTGTTACCACTCCAGCCATAGAATATGGAGGAAGATCTTTAATTAAAACAGAACTATATGTTTCCACGCCAACTTTATAGTTTCCATTTAATTTAGATAAAGTTGTAGAAAAACCAGAAATTGATACTAAATCTTGATTTTGTATTATATGCTGTGGATTAATAAAGACTTCTATTTTGTTTCCTGTTTTCTGGGAAAAAATAGCATCTGTATATTTTGTTATTGATGTTTGGATATTTTCAATTGTCTTTCCTTTTATTTTAGAAACTTGTGCGATTAAACCTCCACCACTAGTATCTTTTTCATTAAAGATCAACCTGTCCCCAACCTTATAAAAATCTCCAGAATCAATGATTTCAAGAGAATTGATACTACCAGAAGTTACTGATTCTATTTTTATTTTTTGATTGATTATTTCACTGGATTCTATAATAAAATCATTTCCTGCATATTTTTCATATACTTTATATGGGAAAGTATTTCTAATTAATTTTGAGTTGTTAAAGTCAAAATCCTGATTTAAGTTTTTGTTATCTTCTATAAATTTTGATCTATAGTATTCGCCAATAAAATACGGAAACTGTCCAATTGTATTACCAAAAATATCTAACTCAGATGTTGCAAAGTACGCATAGATGCCATTTGGGAATTCTGGAGTTACACAAAATCTCCCATTATACTGATCTAAATCTCCACTGTTTGTAAATTTAAAATCTTCAACAAAAAAACCAAGACTAAACTCAGAAGGTCTATTGTTTACATTTGAAAGACTTGATGAATAACCAGATTTTAGTTTCTTTATTTGTGAGTTTTTATTTTTTGGTTCTGAGTAACCATAAGGACCATATATTGGATTGCCATCATATGCCCACCCTATAATTGGAGAATGATCTGAACCACTATCATTAAATTGAGTTTTTAAAATATCAGAATAACCAGAAATGAAATATTGCAAATTGTTTAATGAATTTACTAGTACTTCATTGGCTGGGTTTCTTATTGCACTATTTTTATCTTGCTTACCATAAAAAACGTTTCCATTTATTGTTAAAGATCTAACATGTGGATCAAAAATAACCCCTTTGCCAGCTGGTTCTACAATTAGTTGAGTATTTGAATCATAACCAAAACCAGAAGAAACTACTATCACCCTTGATATTCTATAATTTTCAACTACTGCTCTTAAAACACAACCACTACCTTTTCCAACTACTTTGATATCTGGAGTGGAATAATATTCTTCTCCTGGGAGTTTAACACCAACTTCTGTTATTTGCCCATCAACTACTATTGGTACTAGTACTGCATTTTTTCCATTTTTAAGTACTACATCAGGTTTCTTATGTAAATTTAAAATATTAGACCCATAATCACTTCCAGAATTATAGACATATGTACCAACGATAGAACCTTTTACACTTGGGTAAGCTTTAATTTCATTTACGGTTGATGTACTTCCTATACCTGCACTTGAATATTGAACTTTGACAGATATTTCTGGATAATTAAAAGTTTGATAACCAGAACCAGTGCTAGAAAATTTTACATTCTTTCTTCTTTGATAGTCGGAAATAAATGTTCCACCTATACCTGCATTTGCTAACATGAAATTGTCAGTATCAATATTTAAGATAAAATATTGATTTGATGTAGATAACCCACTAATTGGGGTAGTTTGATAACTATATGTTACCAATTCACCATCTTTAAATCCATGATTCTTGAAGGTAATGGTGTTGGCAATCGTTGATATGCCTGTTGGGTTTACGATTAATTTTCTGTTTTCATAACCGTAACCACCATTTATTACCCTAATATCAGTTAAGGTCTTTTTAGACTCAGTTTCAAATTTATGAATACCTAGGTTTGAGATTGTGGTAAAACCTACAGTGTTAATTCCAGAACTATAATCGTTAATCGATTCATATAGTTGGATAGTAGTTTCATTAATATATTTCACATAATAACTAGATCCTTTTCTTAATGTTCTATTTTGATCAGTATTATTTGCGTTAAAAGTACCTATACCTAAAGGTTCATTATTTACGGGGTTATAATATACTATTTGACCATTTACGAGATTATGTGGTCTTAAAAATGTAATAGTCTCAGCATCAACATCTAAACCACCCCCAGCAGAAATTTGCCTTGCGTCGAATGGTATTTCTCTTCTTTTAATTTCTACAATTGGTTCAAAAGATGCACCAAAACCATTACCTCCAGTTACTGCAACTGAAACTAAAACATCTAAATTAAATTCTTGAGGTTCTACAAATATTTTTTCTATAGAACCCCTAACAATGGGTTGTACTGAAGCAATTCCTGAAGATACTTCTATAACAGGTGGATTGATTACATCATAATTAGAACCACCATTTAAAACGTTTATTGATTCTAAAGGACCATAATAAACTTTTTCATTTGTTTTGTAATTTAAAATTTCAACGCCATTAACCAATAAACCAACAGGTCCTGGTGATGTTAAATAATTTTCACCGTCTGCAATATTTGGAGTGATTGGGAATTTTCTAAGTAGTTTTTGTCCAGAAATAATATCACTACTTTGGTTTGTAAGTATGAATAAATGGTTTCCACTAGTAATATTTCCAAAATAAAGATAACTACTAGAACCAACAAAAGATTTAGACGCAAATAATTTAATTTTACGTCCATCTTCTAAAACTTGAACATAATATGTACCTTCAGTTAAACCAGAAATTGGTTGACCCGATGGTTTATAAAAAATCTCATTTCCTGTTAAAAATGAAACTTTTTCTGAAAAATTTATAGTAGAGTATAAGAAAGTGTCAGTATTTTGGTCTGAGACTGAGGTTGCGTAATGTCTAGTTGTATTTTGATTTATTTGATATGATGGTAAAGAATTTGATGCTACGTATATATCATTAGCATCTTCATTTAGATAAACATTCTGAACATCAGAAACTATGGAATTATACTCCAAAGGTGTTGATGTTGTTGATGCTGAAGAAAAATTAATTAATTTTCTAATATCATATTTTTGAGTTTGATCTAATACAAAACTCCCTGATGTAGTTACTTGTCTATCGGTTATTTCAATTACTTTTAAATCATCATTTACTATTATTTCACTATCTCTATAGAGAATACTTATCCTATCACCGACTTTTAAGCTAGATTTGTCGATATCACTACTGAGAACTAATTGAGATATCCTTCCTGCACCAAAACTACCAACCTGATATCTGGAGCTGGTGTTGTAAATCCAACTATTTACTAATATTTCTTTTTTTGTCGGATTACTCGTTGGATTTTTTACAATTTCTCCAAGATTTTTTACACTAATCTCGTCATTTTCACTAACTGGTTTTGTTTGCGAAATAGGTGTAAAATTGGATATTACTCCAGTAAGCCTTAACTCTACCTTTTTAGCAGTATTACCATCTTCGTATCCATAGTAAGTTTCATTAGATCGAATTACGCTAGTTGCGGGAATAGTTTCAATAATTCCACTACACCCAAAAAATTGATTTACACTTTTGCTAGTATAATTGATAACATTATCATTTACATAAACTGTTCCAGTTTGACCAAATCCAATAGTCGAATCTACAGTAATAATTTTATCAGTTGGTGAAACTTTAGTTATGACTCTAGTACTTGGGGTAATTGCAAACTCTCCAGTTATTGTTGGAAATGAATCGTCATAACCAACAAAAGCCATTAATTTGTAATAGTTTTTACTTCCCCTCTTGATAATCTCAACTTCAGAAATAGAAGCAGTTGTATTTTCATCTGTTGATTTTCTTATAGTCTGACCAACTAATTTTAAAGGATCGCCAGAAATTCTCTCAGCCACTAATACTTCTCTTCTAATGTATTGAGCAGAGGATGGCTTTATAAGAAATCTTTCTAGATCTATAACCTTTGGCGTTTCGCCATACAAAACATTAAATAAAATTTTAAAAGACTCTTCAGTTCCTTTACTTTGATATAAAATTTTAGATTCTTTTATAAAATTTCCTACATTTAAATCTGGGGCAAAGTTATATTCTTCTAAACCTGGTGTGAGAGAATACTTTACCTTTTTATAAAATTCATTTAAAAACTTAGCACTTAAGTTTACAACTTTACTTTGTTCACTGTGGCTAGAAGAAACAGAATCTGAAAAAACTAATTCTTCATAGTTTAAGTCACTATGATAGCTAGTTATGCCACTAAACCCACGAATACAACCAGTAAAAGTATTAGTTGTAACACCAGTATATGTGATGATTTCATCATCTATCTTTAAAAGACCATATGTATTAGGGAATCCTTTTGTACTAAGTACTTGGATTACATTATCAGTTGAAGATATCTGAGAAGTTAAGGTGGTTGAACCAACTATAACTTCTGGAATTAAATTATCAAGATCTAAATATTGATCTAAATTTTCTGCAATATCTGCTGGACCGCCTTGATATTCTTGGGAAATATAATATTGCTTTAAAAATTCCTCTACCTTTGGATTTTCATCTGTAATAAATTCAGGTAATTGATTTTTTATTATATTTTGAACTTTAACTCTATACTCAAAACCAGTCTGTATCATATTACGACCTCGTTAGTTGCCCGTTAGAATAGCTTGATCTGTAATAATCATCTGTTGAGAATATTACTCCTGATATATCATCACCAGATGCAATAACATCTTTTATCATATTTATTGAACTTTTCGAAACATCAAAAACAATATAAAGATCCTTCAATGCAATAATATCGTTAGATTCTGGGAATACTTGAATTTCAATAATATCACCTGCTAACTCAGTAGATGTAACAACTAAATTCCCTATTAAAATTTCCCCAGTTTCATAATTTACAGTTCCAGCAGATTTAACTAAAACAGTAGCGGTATTAAACTCTGTAGAAGATACTGGTTTGACAATTGAGATAGTACCAGTCTTCAAGTTTTCATTTGGTGTATCAGTAAAATAAACGTAATCAGGATAATTTGGTATTTTAAATCCAGTTGACTTAATGTTTTTACCAGATGGGTTTACATGAAATCTATTACCATAACAAATCTCATACTGAGATGGATAGTTTAATAAAACTTTCAGATCTCTTCTAATTCTAACTTTCGTAATATTTGAAGTTATTGCAGCATCAGTATTATCAATAACTTGAAGAACTTTACTATATTTGAATCTACCTCCAAATGAAGATAAGTTTGGAGAATCAGCGTATGTATTAAGTGAATTTATGACTCTCTTACGAAGATCTTCAACGTTATTAACTCTCGAAAGATTATAATAAATTGAAGCATCAATCTCAACAAAGAGTATTTTAAGATCTATTATTTCTGGGTTAATTCCAGCTACTGTATATTGTTTTAACTTATTTTTAATTTGTACTTTATTAAAATCTGAAACATATGTTCCATTCTTGGGTTTGATACTTATTAAGACTTTTCCATATTGTGGTGGGTTTAATTCTTCACCACCAATTACCGAGATTGATTCTGTATCTGGATAAATTTTATCTTTTATGATAGCTTCATAATCCCTTGATGTGACTGCACGATATTGTGAAGAATATAATCTAGGTGCAAAATATTTAATCGAATCTATACCTTCGATGCTAGAACCATTTTGAGATTTTTGAATGGTAGTTACAGTTACCGTATTTGATGGAATAATGTTAACGTCATTAGCATCTCTTAAAGTTCCTGCAAAAGAAAAGTTGTTAACACCGTTTCCATCCTCACCATCAGTGACAATATAAGTCGCAGTTATAATTGAACTATTTTCAATTTTTTTACCGAAATAGTCGTCACCAAAAAGAAGTTGATACTTTTCGTCTTTTATTTCCTGAATCAAATATATTTGAGATGTTTTGTCAATATTGAAAATATTTTCAACAAGAGTATATTTTTCACCTAACCCCGAATCATTTGGTGATCTTACATACACCGAAATTGTAGAGGTATCAATAAATGAATTATCGAGAATAAATTTTTGATCTAATGAACCATCAACAGTAAACTGTTTTCTTAAAAATGTACCTTCGTATATTTCAACATTATTAAAAGTTGCAACGCCATTTATTACACTTGAACTAATATCACTAGGAATGGAAAATACATATGAAGTTCCATCAGACGCACCAACACAAACTAATCCTGCCTTCAGTGTGATAGTTGGTGTAGTTGAATTAGTTTCTACGTTAAAAGATACGATTGCTTTTGCACAACCTCTTGATCTTGGCACATAACCTATGTTCCTTGCCAAAGATACAACATTTTCTCTAAGAGTTGCCGAATCCAAAAAGGATTCATTGGCAACCATATTGGTATTAAACGCTGTAATATAAGTGTTATACGCTAGGGTATCGATCAGAACTGAAAAGTTAGACCCTTCAAAATCAAAATCAGTGAAGTTTGAATTTGCACGAAGATAATCTTTTATCGAGGTCTTTATCTGATCAAAATCTAGACTGGTAAATTTAGTGAAAGGCATTTTATCTTGTTGCCTCTAATATAAACGTAAATTTTTGAGTTGGAATTTCCTGACCAATGATATCAAATATTACAGTAACTTCAAATTCATTAGAGTCTGGATTTGGGGATACGCTCACTTGGGGATTTGTTACCCTTGGTTCATAGTTTGTAATCGAATTCAAGATTTGATCTTTGATAATTGATGCAGTACCAAAGTCTACAAATTCAAATAAAGAAGATCGAACGTTTGAACCAAAATTAGGATTAAAAAATTTTTCGTTCGATATTGTCTCAACAATATTTCTAATTGAACGTATAATGGCGGTCTCATTCTTAATCACGGGTAAATCTTTAGTGACAGGATGAGGTTCAAAAGATAAACTAATATCTTTAAACGATCTAGATATCTCTTTTTTTAAGACCGCCATTTTTCATGAAAATTCTTAATTTATTTATGTTTATTTCCAAAGACATCCATAGTTTGGTTCTGTTCCATACTCCCAATCATCATAGTCTTCATCATTTCTGATTTTTTTATGATGTTCGGTTTGCTCCTTTAAATGATGCTTATCCGAAATGTCATCATGCATGATTTCTTGAATTACTTTTTTCTCAGAAAGAGAATTATAATCTGTGGCTAAATGAGTAGTTCCCCACATTTTATACATGTACTGACGATCTCTATCTACTGGTAAATTAGACATTTGAAGCTCCTGTTTTAATATTAAAACAGAACTTTTATAAAGGAGGTTCCTATCTCCTTATTTCTATTTAACGATCTAATTCCCGAAGTGAATAAGTATCAGAATTCAGATACTTGAGAATCTCGTCAGAAATAAGAAGAGGATTGCCCTCTCCGCAAGTATAAACATCTACAGCGATACAACCATTTTCTGGCCAAGTATGACATGAAACATGACTTTCGGACAGTGCAATTACTACTGTGCATCCTTGCGGTAGGAAGCAATGTGAAAAAACATTCAAAATCGTCATGTTTGCATTAGTAATTCCCCTCTCCATGACTTCTTGAAGGGAAATTACGTCATTTAATAGGTTAAAATCAACATTATACACCTCTAACAGCAGGTGCTTGCCCATTGAAAATTTTTCCAACTCAGTTTTTATCAAAAAATTTATTTATTTGATAAAAAATCCCTTTCTGAGATAGTCATTATCTTCTATGAAAGACATATTTTCAACATTTTCTTCATCCCAAACGGGTATCGCTACAGTATTTCCGTATCTAAAGTCTGGATTTTTGCGAAAATGTACTTCAATTAGGTTTCCACCAATGAATTCACAGTTAATCCACTCATAGTTGCCCTTCAAATCTTTTAAAATTTCAGGAAATTCTATATTTTTATCGATTCTTTCCCATTTTTCCCACTTGTAGTAAGGATCATTTTCTTTTTTATGTCCAATAACCACTAATTCTGACTTCTGATTTCTAAAATCGACGCTCAAATGTTCTCCAGTAAAGATCTCACACCAGAATTCTGCTGGGTGTATATGATCCGTATTAAATTCCATCCATTCTTTACGAGCAAAACGCCCCATACCTAAGATATTAAAGGACGGACGCACAATATAAAAGTCGGGTTTGGGTACTGTAGTTCCCGAAGGACCACAAGTATAACCCAAAACCCGACTTAAGAATAATTTATTGTAAACCCAGAGGTCTGACGGATGTATTTGATTCCATTCATCGTCACAGTCTGGGAAATATATCATCCTTTACCTTGACCCCTATATTTTTTACGAGCTTTATTACGAGACGTAGCACAATATTTAGTGTTGCCACCATCTCCTTGAAGAGTTGTCTTAGGACGCCCAGGAACATAGGAACCTGACCGCTTTGCACCAGTTGTTGATTTTGCCATGATTATTCTCCTATAATTTCAGTTTCAAGGTCTTCAGGTCGTGGAGAACCTGTCTTATAGAATTCTATCGACAGATCCTCCATAGTATTGAAATATTCTTCTTCTGTAAGATTAGAGTATATTTTTCTACCCCTACAGAGAATGTTGTAAGATTCTTTAATCATATCAGATGATTCTTGACTTTTCGTGACCGACTCTAATACGAGGGTCACACCAAATTTCAAATCCAGCGTCTTTTGCATCTAGACAGAATGATACGTCTTCACCGCACATATCTTGAACTTCACCAGATTCAAAGACTTGCATCTTCGGAGCAAACCAAGGATACTTCATCTCAGGGTGCTCAAAGACTCCTTTCTTAATCAGAACCCAACCAAACCCAGTGTAGTCTACAGTGAATGGTTTACGACGCTTTGAAATACTTTCAACTGTTTCATGATTCATCACACCACCATTGGTTCTGAAATCATCTTCTTCTAACCAATGTGCAACAGATGTCGTGTGACCATCTTCTGTTGCATACCAACCAGCAGCAATGTCTTTATCCATCAAAACTAGTTGGAAGAATTTTTCAGTATTGAATACGATGTCAGAGTCAATCCAAAGTTGATAATCATAGTTCAGTTTACCATCCCAAGGAAGTTGATCTGGTCCACGAAGAACATTTGCTCCCAGACACTTACAACGGGCAAAGTTAACCATTGACGAGTAGTCTTGAGAAATTTGAATACTTGCCCCAGACTGTACAAGATCAAAACAAAGTTGTACAAAACTTTTAAGGTAAGTATATGAGACTCCCCTACCAGGAAGGCAAAATACAACAGATTTTCCTTTTACCATTTCTCTGGCAAGATTGTAATCCCACTCTTGTTCTGATACCGTTGGAGTTTTTGCTTTAACAGTAAATCCTTTAGCCATAATTGAACTTAGTTACTTCAATATCATACAGTATTATCTATGCCGTGTCAATTCTTCCTTTCTGAGAGAACGATCTCATCCCCATCTAGGGTTATTTTTATTTCACTGTCCTCGTACCATGAAAGTTCATTGACAATAGACTCTGGTAGAGTAATGTAATACTCGCCAGAAATTGGATCGACTTCTAGTCTCTTAAAAATATCACCGAATTTTTTTTGCATCTCTGTATTATGAATGACCTTTTTCAACATTATATATTCTCGGGAATTTTTTAAGTCGAGTGATATTTAGAGGTCGATTTGGGTCGTTTATAGATTACGGGGACCCATTGATTTTAATATCACGCGGCGGCGCCGCCGAAGGGCGCGCGCCGCGACCCTGCCAAACACGAACGAATAAGACTGCCCCCCACGAATGACGCAGGGGGCAGGGGGTGATCAGCGAATGGCAGGCGACCCGCTGCGGATGCGTCGGTTGGCGTGACCAGCAGCAACAGAGGGTCGCCATGCGGTGCCGCTGCCGCCAACCCGACTCATGGTCGCTTCACCCTTGCGGGGTCCACGAACGGGCAGGCGGGTGATCTTGAATTGACCAGCGGCGATGGCGGCGTTCAGTTCGGTGAGGGTCATTGGTTCGGGGTGTGAACTTGGGTTAGTGTAGCACGAATGGGGGGAGACCCCTCACCCGAAGGTGGGGGTCTTCACGCTGTCGGCGTGTACCTCAGCGTATTGGGCGGCGAGCACGGTGGCGGGCAGACCCCAGTGAATGTAGGCGGAGGGGCGGGAACCGTTCTTCATCTGATCGGCGCGGGAGATCCAGCGAATCTGACGGGTGGCAAGGTCAGAGCAGGGGGAGAGGGGCCAGATCATGAGAGGGGTGTCGTTTGAACTGAGGGAATTGTAGGGCATCGGGGGGTAGGGGTCAATACCCCAGCCAGTGGAGCAACTCACCCGCGTCAACGCCACAGTCGGTCCAGTTGAGGGCGCTGCCGTACTCCTGAATGAAAGCGGTCAGCACGTCCAACCCATGCAGTTCGGCGGCTTCATAGGCGATGGCATAGGTCACCTGATCAGTGTCATCGGCGCAATCCCACAGCAGGTCAGCGAAGGTCGTGCCAGGGGCGTAGAAGGAGAGCAGTTCGGCGGTGTGCATCGGTCTCTGTCGGTTGCTTATGAATCCTACCATGCCAGGGGGCGGGTCAATACCCGTTCAGGAAGTCCGCCAGTGCCTCACGGTACTCTGCCTCCGTCTCAAAGGGGCGGGCACCGATGGTGCAGGGGAAGGTCCGCTTAGGGGCGGGAGCGTTGCTGGGCTCCTTGCCCTGGGCGATGATCTGTTGAGCGTAAGGGTTGCGAGTCATGAGTCGTTTCGTTTGAACTGAGAGAATCCTACCATGGAGAGGGGCGGTCCCCTCAGTTTGCCTCAGGGGTTAGGGCCCACACCAGGCGGTCCAGGGGAGCACAGTAGATGTAGACCTTGCCGCCCTGGTAGACCTTCCACACTGGGGTGCCTTCGGGCAGGATGGTGCCGATGCCCTTGTAGGCACTCCGCTCAATCCGCTCCACACCGTAGGGAGCAAGCAGGGCGGTCGCTTCGGTGATGCTCATGAGAGGGGGTGTCGTTTGAACTGAAGTTAGTATAGGGGTTGGAGAGGGGGCGTGGGTGCCCCCGTGTGCCAGTTCAGAGGTTGGACCAGAGGGCGTCAGCGATCAGATCAGCGATGCCAGGGAATCCGTCGCGGCTCAGTTGGCGAAGCAGCTCAGCACCGTTAGGGGTGCCCTGCAGCTGCTGAATAGTGGCGATGGCATCCTGACGGGGGATGATCTGCAGGGCCAGAGCGATGGCGTCCATGGCAGCAGGAGTGGCAGTGGTCATCGGTCGTTTCGTTTGAACTGAAAGTATTGTAGCAGATGGGGGGGGCGGACCCCTCAGAGCTCCGCCATCATCTCATTCATCTCCCGATCGTTGATGCAGGCAGAATCCCACTTCACACCGTCAGGAGTCTGACCCAGGTGGCGACCGATCTGACCCTTAGTCATACAGCGCACAAACTTATCCCAAGGGGTCTCATTGTCACCACAGTACTCTACACATGCCTTGGCAGTATTGTAGAGAAACTCATCATTGCCAACCCAAAGGGCGGCGTTCCAGGTTTCGTAGTTGGTCCAACCGTTGTAGGTAGTCATTGGGGTTCGCTTGTGAACTGAAGTCAGTATAGGGTCTCAGGGGTCACCAGCGACCATCCCAGGTGCCAGTTGTCCAACCGTCCCGCTGAGCACGGCGGCGGTCGTAGTCGTCAGCATTCATCAGGTCATCGTGCTCCATGTTGAGCGAGTCTGCCAGGTAAGCGGGCAGGGGTTCCATCTCACCAGTCTGGAAGTTGTAGCGGGTCAGCATCGGTTTCGTTTGAACTGAAGTCAGTATAGGGTCTCAGGTGGGGGGTTGGTGCCCCCCTTGTGCCACTATCAGAACTGGATTTCCTGGTCGGTCGGTTCGGCGCTCTGTGCCTCAGGCGCTGCGATCGTTTCCAGGATCTGCAGGATCTGATCGCCGTTCTCACCTTGACGGAGGAGGGAGAGAGCAAGTTCGCGGGACATTGTAATTTAGAAAGTGTAGGGTTTGTGTTGAGTAGTTTAGGGACTTGCTCAGGTCCATTGTATCAGGCAGCGATCAGCATATCATTCTCCCAGCGGGCAAACTCTAAAACCTCAGCATAGGTTTTATCTTGCTTTTCATCCGCCTTCAGAATAGCGCGGCGGCACTGCTCTTCGATCTCAG
>JACCDW011536903.1_pt1 | contig 45028 bp, 59 predicted proteins | sample 7449781 | NCBI WGS metagenome assembly JACCDW01 (sample SAMN15323449, study PRJNA562643) | freshwater metagenome | isolation source: river surface water | place: USA:Blue River Watershed | collected 2017-08-18
ATATCACTAAGGCTATCGACGGTCTTAGTATTGGATTTAATGACCCGACAGACTGGGTAAGTACAGGTAATCATGCACTCAATTATCTCATTTCTGGTGATTTTAATAAAGGCGTACCTCTTGGTAAAGTTACTGTCTTTGCCGGAGAGTCAGGATCAGGAAAGTCATATATCTGTTCAGGAAACTTAGTACGTCATGCACAAGAGCAAGGAATCTTTGTCGTACTAGTTGATACTGAAAACGCACTTGACGAAGATTGGTTGAAGGCACTAGGTGTATCAACTGACGAAGATAAGTTGCTTAAGTTGAACATGGCAATGATTGATGACGTTGCTAAGACCATCAGTGAATTCATGAAGGGCTATAAGGCAATGCCAGAAGGCGACCGCCCTAAGGTTCTATTCATCATTGACAGTCTAGGTATGTTGCTAACACCTACAGACGTTAATCAGTTTGAAGCAGGTGACATGAAGGGCGACATGGGTCGCAAGCCTAAGGCATTAACAGCATTGGTTCGAAATTGTGTAAATATGTTCGGATCACATAATGTTGGTCTTGTTGCTACTAATCACACATATGCTTCACAAGATATGTTCGACCCTGATGATAAGATTTCAGGCGGTCAAGGCTTCATCTATGCATCAAGTATTGTTGTTGCTATGAAGAAGTTGAAACTGAAGGAAGATGAAGAAGGTAACAAGGTCAGCGAAGTACTTGGTATTCGCAGTGCTTGTAAGGTAATGAAAACACGTTACGCAAAGCCCTTCGAAAGTGTGCAGGTAAAGATTCCATATAGCACAGGTATGAATCCATATTCAGGATTACTTGATCTTTTTGAGAAGGCAGGTCTATTGAATAAGGAAGGCAACAGTCTAGTTTACACAACTAACGACGGCGAGATTATTAAGAAGTTTCGCAAGGGTTGGGAACGTAATGATGATGGTTGTCTAGACCGTGTAATGGTAGAATATCAGGCACGTGGAGAAAACAAACTAAGTACTGTGACCGTTGAAGAACAGGAGAACGACACAGTATGAGTTTATCATTGATTCATGAAGTATGGAAAGTAGTACGTCCTAGCCTAGAAACAGGTGACCTAGATGAGGCAGCAGAAATGCTTGTTAATTATCTAGTAGACAATGACTATGAACCATCTGAAATTAAATCAACCTTTAAACGAGATTCTGCAATCCAAGAAGCAGTATCATACTTCATCGAACAGCCCGGCGATGAATTCGCTAAGTATGACGAAGAAGATGAGGACTATTACGAGGATGAGGATTACGACACTGACGATGATTATTGATGAATTGGTATTCAAGAATCACCGCTGACTTATCAGTAATTCCAGACTTCATCACTCATTATGAAAATGAGATGATTTCTGCTAAAGCCGATGTGAAGGTTTATGGCAATGTTGAAAAGAACATTGCTAACCTTCCCGGCGTTACTGAATATCGTTTCAATCAACTTCAAGAAATTGAGGCTGTATTGAATTTCTTAAACATTCAACTACGAAAAATTCGTAGGAAACATTTTCAAAAATACCTAGAAAAGTACAATAGACAATTAACTAGCCGTGATGCTGAAAAGTATGTTGACGGTGAAGAAGAGGTTATTGACTTTGAGGTACTAATCAATGAAGTTGCATTGTTACGCAACAAATGGTTAGGCATCATGAAGGGTATTGATGCAAAGCAGTGGCAATTGGGACACATTGTTAGATTGCGCACAGCCGGTATGGAAGACATTACCATTGGGTAAGAAATGTCTTGCATTTAATTTCTAAGTATAGTACTATTATCATAGTTTAACAATAGGATGTTTGTATGTTTAAAACTCTTCAAGCGACTGTAAATAATTTTGATATGGATGAACTTTTTCCTGCTGATCCTTGGACACGCAAGAAAAATGAACAGGTAAAGACTGAGTTTGATCTGTTGGTACTTAGTGCCGCACTATATCGTTTGCGTAAGGTTGCATCTAAGGACACAAGTATGAATCACATTCATACTATGTCATTGACTGACACTCAACTTCCTAAGTATGTTACACCGGAAGATTATGATTTTGCTGAAACTATTAAGGAACACTTTGGGCAGAAGTTGTTTGTTCTAAAACTAAAGAACACAAACCTTACTAATTTCCGTGAGGATTTAAACAGTTTCCTGCATAGTAATTGGCACACTGATACTTCAGGTGTTTTCATTTATCCTGAACGCTTTTTGGGATTGGCATACAAACTTCCATATCTATATGACTATGATATGCAGATGAAGGAAGTATTTGATTCCGATTATTGTGACATTAAGGGTCCAAATGCACTACGTGATGAAAAGTTATTGACGCATATTAAGACTATTGTTCAGAATAGAAAGCACAACAACAATACCGAATATTGGTTCTCTGATGAGAAGAATAATCGTGTAATGATTTTAGTTGAAAAGCACAATCCATTAAAGAGTGTATTTGATTATTTGGTTCAAGAACCAGTTAAGGTAAAAGGTAAGTTTGAAATGCGAATGAAAGATTCGCAACACTACTACAGTACACCTGTATGGGAAGTGGTAATCTAATGGATGCCTATACTATAGCAAATTTGTTGTTATTGTATATCGAAAATCAAACAAAGAAACCCCGCGTGAATTACATTGAACATCGTAATTTGCGCGGAGTTCCATATGAGTCTATAAACTTCACATATCTTAGAAATACTTACGAAGTAAATGTCTACAATAGTGAATTTATTATTGTAAAAAGGTTGCACAATTTTGGCACTTTGTGTAATAATATCAAAGATGCAAGAAATGCAATTGACAGTGCTTTATTAGAAAGTGAACTATACGATGACTACGATTGATGTTGCCAATGAACTAAAAAAACATATTGATTTTGCAAGATTTGCAAAGCAAGTAAAAGCATTGGGTAATCAATGTAATGATAGACAATGGCGCTTTGCAAAGGGCCTAATATTAGAACTATCATTTGAAATGTGTTCAAAGGGTAACTTGAAATACGTATCTCAATTGGGTACAGACTATATCATGGTTAAGTATAAGAATACTTCCATTGAATTTAAGTTTGAACAGAAGCCATTGTTCGGTAAGCGTGGTAATATGGCAAAGCATATTAATCCTACACTGATGAACAGCCGAGGTACAAACAAACATGTTGAACTACCTTCCACCTATGCCGACTATCTAATCTATGCTACACCTAATGGTGCATTGCTATTTGATAAGGCAACTGTATCTAAGCATCTAAAGGTTTCAGGTGACAGCATTACAGGTAACTTGCCTACTGATGAGGGAGTTATTCTTGCTGATCCTTCTGTAATGAATAGCGACACCCAATCTGAAGTCGATATTATCAATCCTATTATGAATATGATCCGTAATTGGGCCCAAAACATCACGTAAGTTGTTGATTTATATAGGCTTTTTTCTTTAAAAAAGGCTTGACATTTAATCGTTTTGGGCATATACTTACTGTATTGACACTGAGAAATCGGAGACAGCACATGAAGATCGTTATTCAGACCCAGATTCGTGAAAATTACGGTGATGCTGACAAGCCCTACTGGAAGTTCAAGGGCGGCAACACGTATCTTGTGCTTGGTCTGACCCCCGGTCAGATTGAAGTAGTCACTGAGCGTGGTATCCCTACTCTCACCAAACTGATTGAGTCCCGTAACCCGATGTTTGAGGAATACGTGTTGGGCTTTGATGTAGTTGAGGACACTGTTGTTTCTCATGAGCCTTGGGAAGCCCCGTTCAGTCTTGCGTGGGAAGGTGGTCGCTGGCTCGCCCGTCGTACTATCGAGAATGGTGAGTATGGCTACATGCGGCAAGAAATCGAAGCCAAGACCGAGCAGTATGACATGCTGATGGGTGGCGAACGTGCTAACTACACCTGTTCGTTTGTCATGCGTGACGGTCGTGAATTCACATACGAACAACTGGAACAGTTTTACAAAGAGGCAGCATAATGAGCAGGATGAACGAAATCAATTTGGAAATTCAGGAAATGCTACAGGATGGAATTCATCCTGTCAAGATCAGTAAGGTCCTAGGAGTGCCCCTGGGTTGGGTTTATGACACACTGGAAGCAATGCAGGACAGTGACGAACCCGTAGAAAACTACGTAAGTGATTGATTTATAAAGCCTTTTTTCCGTAAAATAATGGATAAAAAGGCTTGACATTTAATCGTTTTGGGCATACAATACATGTATTGACACTGAGATTGAGGAGATTGCAGATGGGTTATCGGAAACTTAGCGAACGTGAAGCAAAGTGGCAGCCCCGTAAGGGTCTTGAAGGTCCTTTCTTCTATCCCAACGGTCGTGTTGCTTACTACGATCCTAAGGAAGGTCGCTACTATGATCCGACCACCGACTTCTACCTCTCTCATGATGAGGCCGCAGAATTGCAAAATCAGGTCTTTGATCTACTCAAGGCTTGACATTAATTCGTTTTGGGTATATAATACGTAGTATTGAAACTAATAAAGAGGACTAGCAAATGAGTACTGTGACTATCAAATTTGGTGAGTATCGTAATCAGCCTGTAATCAATCAGTCTTTTACTCTTGTCAAGGGTTTTCAGACAGGTAAGAAGGGCAGTTACGTTACTGTTAAGAACGAGGGTCAGTTCCCGATCGCAATCGATGTGATCAAGGTAAAAGTCAACAACATTCACGATATCGAATTTGGAGGAGAGCCTGTGATTGCTGATAGCACTGTAGGTAAGTCTGAAGTTAAAGTGTCCGAAACTGATGAGCAGGCAATGGACCGCATTGCTACACGTTTCGCAATTCTTGATGAAATGTCGCATGCATGTATCAATGGTGACATTCGTGCTATGATCGTTTCAGGCCCTCCGGGTGTAGGTAAGAGTTTTGGTGTTGAAACTCAACTTGAGAAGGCTAGCATGTTTGACAAGATTGCTGGCTCACGTGTTCGTTTCGAAATCATCAAGGGTGCAATGACTGCGCTGGGCCTCTATGCCGCACTGTACAAGTACAGTGATGCTAAGAACGTGCTTGTGTTCGATGACTGCGATAGCGTTTTTGCTGATGATCTGTCACTGAACATTCTTAAAGCCGCACTTGATAGTGGCAAGAAGCGCCGCATCTGCTGGAACTCTGACTCTGCACTTCTGCGCCGCGAAGGCATCCCTGACAGTTTTGAATTCAAAGGTTCTGCTATCTTCATCACTAACCTCAAGTTTCAGAACGTCAAGTCTAAGAAGTTGCAAGATCACCTCGAGGCACTTGAGTCACGTTGTCACTTCCTCGATCTGACGATTGATTCTGCACGTGACAAGATTTTGCGCATCAAGCAGGTGCATCGTGATAGCGACGGTGGTCTGTTTGCTGACTACGGCTTCACTACTGAGCAAGATAACGAAATTCTTGCTTTCATGGAAGCAAAGAAGAATAGTCTGCGTGAGTTGTCTATGCGTATGGCTCTTAAGATTGCAGACCTCGTTAAGATCAGCCCGAACAACTGGCGTGTTCTTGCTGAAAGCACTGTGATGAAGCGTGACTAATTTTAGTCTTTGATATTTCCTTTCAAACTTTGGGGGACTTCGGTCCCCTTTTTTTACCTTTATACTTGCATTTTTCTTTGAGCATTGTTATAGTGATACAATGGACCATAAAGAACACTTGTTATATTTCTTTTTGACAGGCAAGGTTAGCCTAAGTCAATATGATCATAAATTCCTGTCTAATCTACAAATAATGATCCATAAGGATAGTAGAGTTACATCCAATCAGGCTAACCTATTTGACAAATTGATTAGTAAATATGCTAGACAATTAAATAAGCACGGGTATGATAAAGAAACACTGAAGGACCTACCATGGAAGGCGTTAGTGGTAGAAAGTAGTATTCAGCATACCAGTGCAAGAGTGTCCATCGATGGTGATGATTTGGTAATCAGAGTACCCTTCAATAAAAACTTTATCTCTAGTTTTAGAGATACGATTCACAATCCATTCGATTGGGTCCGTGATCAGAAGAGTTACAAAGCCACTTTTAGTACTCATGCATTGAAAATAGTTTACGAGGTATTGCCTAAGTTCTTCCCAACAGTGATCTATTGTGACCAATTGACAAACATCCTTAATGAATTAAAGGCATATGAGTCTAAGTATTGGGTACCCACACTAACATCTATTAATGGTAAGTTGTACGTTGTAGCAGTTAACGACATATTAGGTGATATAATCTATGATATGGAACTTACACATACTCCTCAAACATTTTTTAAGTTGTCTGTTTTAGGAGTTGCGATTGATCCAATATTGATAGGTGATGATCCAATGTTAAAATTTGCATCTGAATTTATTACCGAAGTTGACTTAGACGATTTCACTACAATCAGTAAATGGATAGTGGAATTAGGATGTACAAAGGTTATTTTCGGACGAGGTATTGCATCTAGTGGCACCGGCATGATACGTAATGAAATTGTATCGGCTATTGAGCAAAGCAAGATTTTACATCCGTTATCATATGTTGAAACGCAAAGATTAACAGTTAGCGATATTGCCCCTATGCTTATTCAATATCCTCGCAACAATAATAGACCTAGCATTCGGGAAAATCAAGAAATCATTAGCAAGTGTATTATTGTTAAGAACAAACGACCAATAGATATTAAGTGAATGGGGAAAACAAAGATTGCATATTTTACAAATAACTGATAGAATTACACAATGAGACAAGCAAAAATTATAATTAAAGATGAAGTCAACTGTAAGATTGAGGGTTTGGAACTTGATGCACGGCGTGCATTGATGAAAAAGTTTGAGTTCGAAATTCCGGGTGCAAGATATCTTCCAAGTGTGCGTCTCGGTCGCTGGAATGGCAAGGTAAGTTATTTTAGTCTAGCAGGTAGTACATTCATCAACTTGTTGGATCGTATAATTCCTGTATTAGAAGATTTTGATTATGATATCGAATTAGATGATTTGCGTACATACAGCAACACGTTCAATTTTGCGCAAGTGTCCACAGATACGTTTAGCGACAAATTATGGCCCAAAGGTCATCCACAAGCCGGCAAGCCTATTTTGTTGCGAGACTATCAAGTAGAAATCGTAAACAACTTTTTATCTAATCCACAGTCATTGCAAGAGATTGCTACAGGCGCAGGCAAGACTATTATGACTGCGGCACTGAGTAAGAGTGTAGAACAATATGGACGCAGTATTGTCATTGTTCCTAACAAGAGTTTGGTTACACAAACCGAAGAAGATTACGTTAACTTAGGATTAGATGTTGGCGTATACTTTGGTGATCGTAAAGAGTTTGGTAAGACACATACTATTTGTACATGGCAAAGTCTTAACAATCTATTGAAGAACACCAAAGCAGGTGAAGCAGATATTCCCATTGGGGAGTTCATTGAAGATGTAGTTTGCATCATGGTCGATGAGGTCCACATGGCCAAAGCAGATGCACTTAAAACACTATTGACTGGTGTGTTCAGTCATGTTCCTATTCGCTGGGGACTAACTGGTACTATTCCTAAGGCAGAGTTTGAAAAGACTTCATTGCTTGTTAGTTTAGGACCTGTTATTGGTAAGTTAGCCGCTAGCGAACTACAAGAGCGCGGCGTGTTAGCACAATGCCACGTTAATATCGTACAATTAAAAGATCATGCTGAGTTCACAAACTATCAAAGTGAATTAAAGCACTTGCTTGAAAATGAAAAGCGTTTGGATAAGATTGCTGATTTGATTGATAAAATCAAAGACACGGGAAATACTCTTATCTTAGTTGATCGTGTCAACGCCGGTAAGGAATTAATTAACAGATTACCCGGAAGTGTTTTCATCTCAGGCGAAACAAAGATTACAGAAAGAAAAGAAGAGTATGACGAAGTTGCGACTAGCGATGAAAAGATTATTGTGGCGACTTATGGTGTGGCCGCTGTGGGTATTAATATCCCCCGTATTTTTAATTTGGTTCTTATTGAGCCCGGAAAGAGCTTTGTCAGAGTTATACAAAGCATTGGGCGAGGCATTAGAAAGGCAGAAGATAAGGATCACGTAGAAATTTGGGATATTACAAGTGACTGTAAGTTTGCAAAGAGGCATCTTACACAAAGAAAAGCATATTACAAAGAAGCCAACTATCCATTCAGTTTGGAGAAATTGGATTATTAATATGTTGACAAAGAACATAAGGATTGATAAAATTACAACATGCGTATACTAACATTAGACGATATCTATTATAATTTAGAAACGCTACCAGAAGAGATTGACGATTTACGATTTGCAATTCTTGATAACTCGACACCTAGCAATGTAGACTATCATTATATTCCACTAATCTTTTTAGAATCATTCAACTCTCCTGCGCTAGTGTTAAGGATTGCTGACAAGACAATAAAGATGCCAGTAGATTGGCAAGTATTGATTGGAGAGCAAGAACATGGAGATTTAGAAACATTGCCATTATCAAGTTTAAATGATAGGGGCTTTAATGCCTTTCAATTCAATCCACTAAGTTCATTTGCTCCCAGTTTTCTTCCAATCGAAATCGTAGACATTTATCCAGACGTAACTTGGTATGCACCTCGACTGCGTAATGGACAATTTCTAGCGGTACCTATTGATGATGGTCCTAAACCTCGATGTGTTTATTTTGTAAAAGAAGTAAGTCGTAATTGCGAGATTGTAGATTACAGTCAAGTATTTTGAAAGGAAAGAAATGAAGTTTTTTAGAAAATGGTTTGCTAAACAATGCAAACGAGCATGGGAAGATAGTCGTGAATTAGTAGATTGCGATGTACCTCAAAAGATGGCTACAATTAGCGGCGGAAGGTCTATTGACAGTAACGGTATGAACTTCACTGTGTATCGTGCAAACGGTGGTCACATTATTGAAACTAGAAAGTACGATAGAAAGCGTGATAGCAATGACCACAGTCTACACATCATTACTGATGATAAAGATTTAGGTGAAGAAATTGGCAAGATCATTACATACGAAAATCTAAGAACCTAACATGGCTAAAGCAACAACACCCGTTGACGAAAAGTTTGAGAAGCAGGACTTTGACTTGTTCGAAGCCCTTAATGCTATCGACAATAAAGACTATGGGTATTTTGATAGACTAACTACTGAACAACAAAAGAAGTTTGTGCCATTCATGATGCTACATTGGATGAGTGCAATTAAGGCTAATGAAGGTCTATCAAGATATTATGTCATGAGTGCGGCAGAATATGCTAACAAATATATGTTCAATGAGAACGTACAGAAGCATCCCAAACTACAATGGTTAATGTTGTGTAGTGCTAGCCCAGGCTTAGGCAAACAGTTTCATCAATGGATTCCGCACATCAAAACGAATGTGAGTAAGTTAAAAGAAACTGCTAAGGTTAAAGACGTAAAGGAATACTTTAAAAAGGTATATCCTAAAACTAGTGATAGTGATTTGACAGAACTAAGCCAAGCGTTTGTAGAGAATCAAAAGCGTAGAATGTATCTAGCCGAACGATTCCCTAATATGAAATATGATGAGATTGAGTTATTAAGTGACCTTGTTACAGATCAAGACATTAAAAGATATGAAGAAGACCTCGGCAACTGAGAAATATAGTTGCGAATTTTGCAATCGTGAGTTCCAACGTGAAACCACGATGGTCAAACATATCTGTGAAAACAAACGTAGATGGCAAGATAAAGACCAGCAGGGGAACCGTATTGGCTTTCAATGCTGGCTACAATTCTATGTAAAAAATACTGCTACCAAAAAGCAAAGAACCTATTTGGACTTCATTAAAAGTTCATACTATCTTGTCTTTGTTAAGTTCGGTCACTATTGCGTCAACATCAATGCACTAAATGTCATGCGTTATGCTGACTGGCTGATGAAGAACAAGATTAAGATTGATAGTTGGTGTAGCGATACAAACTACACTAAGTTCTTGATTGACTATCTTAGGGACGAAGATCCATTGGATGCTATTGCACGTAGCATTGAAACTAGTATTGAACTTGCTAAATCTGAAAATGTACAGAGCAAAGATTGCCTAAGATATTGTAATAAGAACAAAATCTGTTATGCTATTACTAGTGGTAAGATTAGTCCATGGATGTTATACCAAAGCGAGTCCGGGGTAAAGTTTGTTGAAAGTTTAGATGTTACTCAACAGAAGATGATTCTAGATTATATTAATCCTGAACAATGGGCTGTTAAGTTTCATCGTGATACTAGTAAGGTGGCAGAAGTTAAGGAACTACTAAATGCAGCCGGTTACTAACTTACCGCCTGGATCATTTTTTAATAATGATATTTTGGCAATCTACGATATCGCATGTAGATTGCCTAACTCAGGTTTGTTGGTTGAAATTGGTTCATTTGTTGGTAGAAGCGCAACATGTTGGGCACAAATTTTTCGTCAGTTAGGTAAAAAGTATAGAATTTATTGTTTAGATACCTATCATAATTCAATAGAAGAAATTTATAAGCGTAACAGAAATTTTGAAAACTATTTTCGTGACAACCCTAAGGTCATGACAATGAATAATTTTGAATTTATTCAGTATGCAGTACGTGATTATCCTGAAATAATCTGTGTTGAATTTGATCTATTCAAAATGAGTCCTAAAGATTTAGGTATTAATCAAGTAGATTGTGTGTTTGATGATTCATTACATTCTAAGCAAAGCATAGAAAAATGTTTTGATGATTGGTATCCTATCATCAATTTAGGCGGTGTATATTGTGGTCATGACTATGATTCTAATTTTCCAACTGTTGTGAATACGGTAAATAGAATTGCGCAAACTAATGATCTAACAGTACACAACAAAGATTCATCGGTGTTTTATTTTCTAAAATGAATTTCGAATATAATGTCCGCATACCTTGGAAACATGGTGACACAGTTAGTTCTTGGAATGAAAAGTGTATCTATGCACTAGAAACTTTTGGCTTACCCGGCGATAGGTATATTACTCATGCCAATGAGGACTTTATGGATTTCATGTTTAAAGATGAGCGTGATGCAATACATTTTAGTTTGGCTTGTTTATGATTGTACGTAAGAGTAAAAATCAATATAGAATCGAATTGGGTAAGGTGTTGTCTAAACCTTATGACAATGAGGATAAACAGGAAGTTATGGAGTGGTGCAAAGAACACTTTGGACCTGGTGGTAGAAATATACATTGTAAGTGGCGATATGGTTGGGTAGATCGCACCTCTGATTTTTTCTACTTCAAATCCGAACAGGATGCATTGTATTTTGTATTGAGGTGGTCATGATAAAATTTGTACCTGTACCAATTAAAGATCATGATTTGATTTTAGGTAAAGATTTCAATAGTAAATTTGCTAAAGAAATGAAAGAGTATTACAAACCTTTTGTCAAAAAGAACCGTGATATTCAAGTAGCAAAAGAAACATGGGAGTATGCTGTCTCCGATAGTATATCTAATGCAGAGTGGTGCGGAGCAGGAAAAAATGTAGTTGATGTAAAAACACCTAGTGTAGACTTAGATGTTAAGGGTCTTAGCATTGGCGTAATTACTGATAGTCAAACAACTGAAGCCAGTTTCCTACAGAACAACAAACAAGAAAATGACGGCTTTGGTAAGTTGTTTGAGAACAAAGATTTCTTAGCATTAAAGCAAATGTTTGTTGACCCGATGGACGAGAAAGTAAAAGGTACTAATAACTTACACCTTCTTAGTATCATCAGAGAAAAATCTACTAGGAAAGTCTACTATTGTTTATTGAAGGTAGAATATAGTACAATATCTAATAGTGATTTTTTGTCTCAGATGACTATCGACGGTAAACGTAGTGTATCATTACCTATGATCGATTCTACATATGGAAAAACGTATATCTATATAGCCAAACGAAGATTAGAAATTCGTCTGAACGGTCAAGGACTAAAATCCTTTTTAGTATATTCACATAGTTATTAAAGTCAAGTATGAGTAGTGTTTTTATATTAAACAATGCAAAAGATAAACATACCATTACATGGCCAACCTTTCAAAATGTTCGAGGTAGTGATACTTGCTATAAACTATTAGAATTTCTATTTGAAAATTTAAGATTAGATTATGTTCAACTACTGTTGACCAGTGACAAAATGGTTACCATTAACGCAGAAATTTGGTTTACTAATGACAGTGGGCCTCGTAGATATAGTGAATGGTTAATGAGTCAGTATGATGTGATTGGTGTTGTATTCGATAACAAAGAAAAAGCAATAGAATTACAGACAGAATTAGACAAACGGTACATGTGGAAGTTATTAAAATCTTGATGCATCACTATGAAGGAGCGGATTGGAACAACACTAAACCTGGTTGGTATGAAGCCACGGTGTATGTTGGTCATCCTTCTGAACTGCATGACAAGTATGAAGAAATAATCGATTGGCTATATGAACGCATAGATAAGTGTGAACGTCATTGCAGATGGTATAGTAGAAGCAATTTTATAAAAGTGAAATTTAGATATGAAAGAGATTACGAATGGTTTCATCTAACTTGGGTGTAGGGTCATTTAAACCCTACGAATATGAAGTGGTAGACGTTGAACTTAATCCGTTCCGTAAACTTAAGAAAACCGTACCTGTCAATGGCGCTTGGGAAGAACGTGTGTTCTATGAGATTCGGCCTGCATCAGTGTCTACATTAGAATGGTTGTACGAACATTATGGTCAACACCAATATCAAGTAACTTGGTGGTCTACACACAATAGCATTGTTATGCGAGACAGCATATATACACATTGGAAATTATGTCAATAGAAAAAGTAAAATACAAGTCTACTAAACTAGACGGTAGGTATGCGGGATATAAATTCTTCTCTCATTATGTCACCGCAGTGTTCCCGCGCGGCATGGTTCAAACTCATATGTCGATTACTGAATTCAATAAGATTCGTGATTGGTGCTACGCAACATGGGGTCCTAGTTGCGAATTATATGATTATGAATATTTGAAACGGGTTAAGAGTATACATCCTTCTCAAGACTATAGTGTAAATGAATACTGGTCGTATTATGTCAAAGACAGTGTGCGTAGAATTTATCTAACATCAAAAGCAAAGATATGGTTTGATTTAACATGGATGTAAAAAAGCCTATATATTGTAGTTTAGCATTTTCTTCTGTATCTATTAATAGTTACGGAGAGTACATTCCATGCTGTAATATTCGCATGGAACATTTTAAGACCTATCAGGACTATACCGGCAAGCAACTCTTTGAGGCAGAACCCTTAGAACGAATCAACATGCCTAATCTGAAAAAGATTCGCAATGATCTGGCTAATGGAATTTGGCCCTTAGCATGTCAAAATTGCAAAAGTGCAGAAGATAATGGTGTAGCATCAATGCGAACTATTTGGAATAATGAACTATTAGAAAGTGAAATGACCGAAGAGATGGATCCTCTAAAGGTCAAGTACTTAGATTTAACATTTGGTACCAAATGCAATAGCAAGTGCATGACTTGCAATATGGACTTAAGTGATTTTTGGGAAGAGGAATCTCTAGTTCACTATCCTAAAAAAATTAGAAATTTTAAGAGGGTATCTATTACTACAGATACCGCAAAGAAATTAATAGAAACATTTCCTAATGTTAGACGAATTAGTTTTATTGGAGGCGAACCTACAATTTCAACTGAGCATGTAGACTTTTTAAAAATGCTAATTGAAAGAGGTACTAGCCAAAACATTTCATTAAGTTATGTAACTAATTTAACAGGCATTACTGATGAACTATTAGAACTGTGGGATAAATTTTACAGAATTCATTTATCTGTATCTATCGATGGATTTGGTAAAGTTAATGAATATATTAGATATCCATTTAAATGGAGTAAAACAGAATCCATTCTAAAAACTATTTTAAAATTGTGCCAAGAACATACTACTACGCACAAATATACCATGGGTTTAAGTTGTACTCATAGCATATACAATGCAATACAAGCACCTGACTTATTAGAATATTTCTATGATATACTAAAAACATATAATTGTGAAGATGGAAATACTCTACTAAAACACTGTGGTGCATTTATTAATAGAGTAAGTTTTCCTAGAGAAGCGATGGTACACAATCTTTCCAATGTATATCGTAGCAAAGGAATTGAAAAAGTAAATCGTTTACTAGACAAAATACAAAAGGATGTAGACAATGGTATAATAGTAGAACGAGGCATCATTGAATCTATTAAATTAATAGGTGCTTGGTTAGAAGAACCTTGGTCTATGGATAAAGATAACATAGTAACCGTGTTAAAATTTATCGACACCTCAGATAAATTTAGGAATAGAAATATTAATGACTATATTCCTGAACTTATGACAGAACTTCAATTTATGAAACAGGCGCTAAAAATTGACTGACAATGTACTCATCACTGGTTTAGGATATGTAACCGTTAGAGACTTAATTCCTGAACATCTTATTGATTGTATCAATCTTAAACTTGATACGTTATATCCCACACGTGCATCTAGTAGTACAAAGCAATATGCTGAGGGAAGCAAGATCCAATCTTTATCAGATATTAGTGTTTGGTGGAGTCAGTTGGTAATGGACTGGCCAGAAGTGATTGAGATTGAACGTATTATTAATCCACTAGTAGGTGAATTTTTAGAAAATCATGCATGGTATGCAAGTGACATTGTAACTATCTCTCCGGAGAGTTCTTGGATCAACCCTCATGTTGATACACCACATAGATTTGATAAATGGAATCAAGATCAAAGGTTATTAGGTATACAGTGCATAATTTCATTACAGGATACGGATCACAAAACAGGATCAACTGGCATTGTCCCTTGTAGTCAAACACATGACTGGGACATACACAAGTGTTATAGTGGAGGGTATGATAGTTATTTTAGGGTGCATGCTATGCAACCAGTTATGCCCAAATGCTCCGTATTAATGTATAACAGTAGGTTGCTACATTCTAGCATGCCTAACTATTCGCCCAAAGCACGCCCTATGCTATTGCTTAATTATCTAAACGGTGATATAGTAGAAGATGTGAAAAAGTTAGATAATATATGGAAAAGCAATAATGGCAAATGATATAATGATCGACCTTGAAACCCTTGATACAAGTCCATATTGTGTCATTCTAACTATGGGTATCGTAAGGTTTGATCCTAGGGGCATGGGTGTAGTTGAACGTTTAGAATTGCGCCCTACAATTGAAGAGCAAACAGAAATTCATAATCGTATCATCAATGATGATACACTGCGTTGGTGGGGAGAACAAAGTACTGACGCAATTGAAGAGGCAATGGGCGACCGAGGTCGAATGCCTTTTAAAGATTGTATGGAAGTTCTATATAAGTTCTGTTGGAATAGGCGTGCAGTATGGAGTAACGGCGCAAGTTTTGACGTTGTTGCATGTGAAACCGCAATGCGCCAAACATTAACTGATTATTCTAATCCTATTCCTTGGCCTTTTTGGACAGTGCGTGACACTAGAACCTTGTATGAAATCGCAGGGGTTAGTCTCAAAGACAAAAAGTACGGTAGCCGCACTACACACAAAGCAGTAGAAGATGCTGAACATCAGGCTATCGTTGTGCAAGATGCATATCGTAAGTTAATGAAGGCAGGTCTTGCGATTAAATAATTTCATGTATAAAACTGAAATCATCAAAAATGTTTTTTCTAATGAGGAATTAATACATCTAATTTCTCTAATAGAAGCACACGAACCAGACCCTGATCAGATAGTCATTTCATCTATTGGTAAAGGTGTGCCTATTGGGGGCGCGGCAATTAGATTTGTAAATGAGAAGTTACCTAAATTAGACAATGAACAATTGTCTATAAAGATGTTAATTGCTAATATTCCTGGTGGTCCGCACTCTGACACATATACAGAAAATATAGAAGAATCAAAATACTTTGCTAGGACTATCATTGTTCCACTATACACATGCAACACTAACACTATAATCTTTAATGAAAAATTACCTAATTTGGTAGAAGTAGGTAAATATATTGATAGCCTAGAAAACGTCAATTCTATAGATGATGAAACATATGAAAAATATCTTACTCATATGCCTAGAGAATGGACTAATAAGTTAACCATTGACACTATCTTTCCTTGGATCGCCGGCGATATACTAGTGTTCGATAGACATAAGATACATTGCAGTGACAACTATGAAAAGAATGGTTTAACTAATAAACGTGGTTTAGTTATTTGGACAGAAATTAATGATAATTGACAGTGATATTGACATTGACTTTGGTGATAGAGAAAAGATTCTGTCACTAATTAAACATGTCCCTGCAAGCATGCGTAATGTTAAACCTATGCGAAAACATCCTACCGGTGTGTACATTACTGACATTCCCTACGATCCAGTAAATGACATGGCTAGCATTGATTACACCGATGCAGAACAGCGTGGTTATTTTAAACTAGATTTGCTTAATGTACATGTGTATAATCAGGTAAAGAACGAACAGCATTTGATCGAACTAATGCGTGATCCTGATTGGTCATTATTGAATAATAAAGAATTTGTTGAGAAACTTATTCACTTGGGAAATCAGTATGATGCCTTAAGGAAAATGCCTGAGCCAGTAAATAGTATCACCAGATTAGCAATGTTTCTCGCAGTTATTAGACCTGCTAAGAGACATTTGATTGGCAAAACTTATAAAGAAGTTAATGAAACAGTATGGGATAAGGATCATACAGGTTATTCATTTAAAAAGAGTCACGCAATTGCCTATGCGCAATTAGTAGTGGTACATATGAATTTACTAAGAGAACAACATGGAACTTAATTTACTTAAAGAAAACGACCCGCAACTACAAGAAATCTCAGAAGAGTGGAACTTTCGCACTGACGGAGATCCTAGCGAACTTGTAAAAGAGATGGCTAAGGTTATGTTTGTACAAGGTGGCATTGGATTGGCTGCACCTCAGTGCGGAGTGCTTAAGCGTATCTTTATCATGGGTAACCCTGAAGAACTAATCGCATGTATCAATCCTAAGGTAGTAGAATTAAGTGAAGAGCGTGAAGTAAGCCAAGAAGGCTGTCTTAGTTTCCCCAATCTATGGCTAAACGTCAAACGTCCTAGCAAGGTAAAAGTTACGTATCAAACTGTAACAGGCGAAGAAGTAGAAGCAGAATTAGATGGATTACATGCACGTGTATTTTTGCATGAATTTGATCATCTGATGGGCGTCACATTTGATCAGCGTGTCGCTAATCTTAGTCTACAGATGGCTAAGGACCGTAGAAAAAAGAAACTTAAGAAAGTTAAGGCATCCTTTTAACTAATGTGATGCTACGGCGCTTACTGCGTTTTTTAGTAAAGTCAGTCATGCTGACTACTGGACCATGAATAATGTCTAGACTTTTGTTATTGAAGGTTCTTAGATAGGGCTTAAATATTGCCCACTCATCCTTTAGGAATAGATTGATGGGAATCGCACGATTAGATTCCCACCACCATGTGTCACCTAATTCTAAAAACTTAGCCCTTAGTTCCTGTGACACAATAGATCCATAGTCATACATAGTAGTAACTAGATCATCACGGTTTTGTATAATTCCTACATAATCTTGGCTGGCATAGGAACAAATCGATATAAAGGGGTGGTTTTCACTTAGTTTCTTAAAAAAATCTTCACTCATAGTTTACGGTCACTAGTGTTATTTAATCGGGAAATTCCAAACTTAATATTTTCATATAAATAGTAGAAGGAGCGATATTTGTGTACTCAACATCAGTTTTTATCTATACTCAGAGACAAATAGTTGTCCTCCTCACAGGTAACTCACCGAGGAAATATATGCCAGTATATGCTAAGCCATTAACCCTTAATAAAGGGGTAGACAATAAAATACAGTTTCAGTTCTTAAATCAAGAACAAAAGCCCGTAGACATTACAGGAAAATCCATTACCTGTAGAGTATTAAATTACAACGGAACCGAAGTACTTATTGCGAAAACACTAGATTTAGATTATGCGTTAACTGGCATTGCATCATTGAATCTAAATGCCGCAGAAATTGAAGACATTCCTGCGCAAAAAGCATATTACTCATTGGAGATTCCAGTGGGCGCATTTGATTATCCTGTATTCGTAGATCAGAATGCTGGAGCCCGCGGTGACATGAATATCGTTAATTCAGTATTACCTAGTTTTGTTCCTAGTGCAAACGTTACTATTCCAACTGGTCAACCATTCCCCAATTTAGACCAAAACAACAGTATTGACAATGCATTACCTAATGCTAATACATATTATAGTAGCGTTATCAATACAGAAGATAATCCTATTCTTACCATTCAGACCACGTACCATGAATTCAACGGTGATGTAGTTATTCAAGGTTCCACACAACCCGATGCAGATTGGTATGTTATTATGGCAGACGAATATGCTAATACTAGCGAAACATATGGATATACTATTCACGGCTTTCATCCATTCGTTAGAATGATGTTCACTAGTAACACCGGCGCAGTAACAAACATTTTGGCGAGATAATATTACCTTTACTCTTGCTTTTCCTGTCAGATTTGTTACAATATAAACATGTTTGATATCCTATCGGTTATACCAGGCAAGAAAAAACTCACGCAAAGTGGCTGGCATAGTTTTAATGCGCTATGCTGTCATCATCGTGGGCATAAAGCCGATCGCCGTAGTAGAGGTGGTATCAAATTTGATGGGGAAAATAATTGGTCATATCATTGTTTTAACTGTAACTTTAAGTGTGGATTTCAATTAGGTAAGAATATTGGTAAGAATACACGAACATTGTTACAATGGTGTGGTGTAGAAGAAAGTCAAATTTCTAAATGGAATCTAGAAAGCCTACAGCATAAAGACCTAATTGAATATGTCAAAGTAAAAAAGCAAAAGGCTAAAGTAAAATTTAAAGAAGTTAGTTTGCCTGAAGGTGAGTTAATAGATCCAACTAACAGTAAACACAAAATCTTTATTGATTACTTGGAAAGCAGACACATTAGCCATACAGACTATCCCTTTATGGTCACACCAAATGATGAAGGTAGAAACAGTAATCGTATCATCATACCCTATACATTTGAAAATAAGATCGTAGGGCACACTAGTAGGTACTTAGACAACAGAACACCTAAGTTTATCAAAGAGCAACAGCAGGGTTATATATTTGGTTATGATTTTCAACGACCCGAATGGGATGTGTGTATTGTAGTTGAGGGCATTTTCGATGCATTAAGTCTCAGTGCATGTGCATTGACACATGATACTATCAGCGATGAACAGGCTCAAATACTTCAAGGTCTAAACAAAAAGATTATTGTAGTACCTGACCAAGATAAGACGGGATTAACTATTTGTGATAGGGCGCTTGATTTGGGCTTTCAAGTGAGCATCCCAAATTGGGGTGATGACATTAAGGATGCCAATGATGCTGTAGTAAAATATGGCAAACTACCTACACTACTAAGTATATTACAGAACGCAACTAGCAGTAAAATTAAGATAGAAATGCAACGGAGGAAACTTGTCAACAGAATATAACTCAGACATGCAAACATTGTTTTTGCAGATGATGGTAACAAATGCGGAATTGTATACACGTATCATGAATATCATGAATGCGCAAAACTTTGATCGTAAGTTACGTCCTGTTGCCGAATTTATTATTGATCATAGTAAAAAGTACAATGTCATGCCCGATCCAATGCAGATCAAGGCATCAACTGGCGTTGAAGTAAATGCTATACCCGAACTAGATGATGGGCATTATGAATGGTTCTTGGATGAATTTGAAAAGTTCACTAAAAGACAAGAACTAGAACGTGCTATCATGAAATCAGCAGACTTGCTTGAAAAAGGTGAGTATGGTCCTGTTGAAAAACTAATCAAGGATGCAGTACAAATCAGTCTACAGAAAGACATGGGTACAGATTACTTTGCTGACCCACGTGGACGATTAATGCAACTTAAATCCAATAATGGGCAGAACAGTACAGGCTGGCCTAGCATGGATCAGAAACTATATGGTGGTTTCAATCGAGGTGAATTACAAATCTTTGCAGGTGGCTCAGGTTCAGGTAAGAGTTTGTTCATGCAGAATCTAGCAGTCAACTGGGCACAAGCAGGGTTGAACGGTGTATATGTTACATTAGAACTTAGTGAAGGTCTATGTTCAATGCGTATTGATAGCATGATGACCGACACAAGTAGCAGAGAAATCTTCAAGGATATCGATAAGGTTGAAATGAAGGTCAAGATGTTACAGAAGAAGGCAGGTGGGTTACGCATCAAGTACATGCCTGCTCAGAGTACAGTAAATGACTTACGGGCATATTGCAAAGAACTTCAAATTCAGACAGGCATGAGACTTGATTTCTTGTGTGTTGACTATTTGGACTTGCTCATGCCTGTCAGCGCAAAGGTCAGCCCATCAGACTTGTTCGTTAAGGATAAATATGTATCGGAAGAATTGCGCAACCTAGCGAAAGAATTAAATGTTTTATTCGTCACAGCATCACAACTTAACAGATCAGCAGTCGAAGAGATTGAATTTGATCACAGTCATATCTCAGGTGGTATTTCGAAGATTAATACTGCGGACAACGTTTTTGGCATTTTTACTAGCCGTAGCATGCGTGAGCGTGGCCAATACCAACTTCAGTTAATGAAAACACGTAGTAGTTCTGGGGTAGGACAAAAGATCGAATTAGAATTTAACGTAGAAACATTACGTATTACAGACCCTAACCCTGAGGGAGCCCCGCAACGTCAGCCCCAGCCTAGTGCTACTGATATTTTGAATAAAGTACGTGCAACTAGCACTGTGGGAGGGGTAAACGAGCAAGTTCATAATGACGTAGAACCCGAAGAAAAGCGTGTTTTAGCGAACGTAGGGGACGCTAAACTTAAGGCTTTATTGAATTCCCTTAAGAAATGATTTTAGTATTTTAGACTAAATACAGAATAGGATCTTTACTTATGCAGAAGAAAACAAAAAGCCTACTAGAAGAATTGCAGTCGATTGGTGCTACCCGTGATATCAATCATGTCATTGAATCACGTGCTTCCAACATCATTTCCAGTGCCATCAATTTGATTGAATTGATGCAAAAGCATTATTCTTCCGATAAGGCAGAACTTCTTGAAAAGAAATTACTTAGTGCAATTAAGAGTAAGGACCAAGCAAGATTTTCAAAGTCTTTGAGGAAGAAAAATGAAACTGAATGATTTTAAACAAAGCGAACAAAAACTAGACGAATTTCGTCTTAGTAGTTTACTAGGCGATTACGGCTCAGCCGCCGCTAAAAAGATGTTTGGACAAACTGACGGTAAGTCAGTTCAGTCACAAATGGCAATGGATATCTTCCTTAAAGATTTCGTTGATGATGCTATCAGTGGATTAGTATCAGGTGTCAAGAGCGGTTTAATTGATCCTAACTTAAAGACTAAAGCAACTGCTAAACCAGTTAATCCTAAAGCAGTAAAGCCCGCGCCTGGTCAGCCGGGAGCCGCAACGCCGGCAGCAACACCTGCACAAGGTACTGCACCCGCACAAAAGACAAGCACTGCTCCTGCAGTAGGAAAGTTCAATCAGCAAAAGCAGACAACTCAGAATATGAATCAATATATTCAGAGTGCCGCAAAGACATTGAATGCTACACAAGACAAAAATCAAAAGATTGCACTTACTAAAGAATTAGTAAACTATATGGCTGACCGTAAGGGTTATCCTGAGTGGGATAATGCAGTTGCTACTGTACAGCAAGTAATTAAAAAGGGTGCAGTAGATCCTAACTTTGCTAATGCGGCTCTTGGTAAAATCAAGGCCGGTCAGACAATGGCTGAAGCATGGAAAGTGTTCTACATTAATAAGTTGTTAGAAGCAGTCGATTTATCATGGAGTGATTTGGGACTTACAGTTCTTAAAGAGTCAACCTCAAAGCATTATATCATTGCTGAAACAAAGTATTATAAGTTAAACAACCTATTTGAAAACATCTTAAATGAAGCGCAAAGTATTGGTGATTACCTAAAGAATTGGTATGCTGGATACATGAAGGGCGTGAACTATGGTCCAAATCAAGCAGACATTGACAAGTTAATTAGTCAAGTAGAAGCAACATACGGACAAGACAAGGGTAAGAAGGCACTTGAGCAACTAGCACAAATGTCATTTTCTATCTCTAAAGGTGCCGCTCCCGGTGCAGCCGATGAAAAGACCAAGATTGACCAAGCAAATAATGCCGCAAAGCAACCTGCGCAGGGTCAACCAGCACAAGGTCAAGCACAGGCTTCTGCACCTGCTCAAGGTCAAGCAGCCGCACAGTCACAGCCTGAAAGCCAAATGAATAGTCATCAAATGGCCGCTCAGATTAAGCAAGATTTAACTAAGTTGTCACAGGTTGATGCTAAGGTATACAATGAACTAGTACGTTCATTACAAGTTGCACCTGAGAAAAAAGAAGGACCTCCCGCAGTTCAAATGAAGCCACAGGGCTTTCAAGATAAGCCAGCGGCACAGCCCGGCGCAAGTGCAGGATTAGTCGCAGAATCAAAAAAGAAAATTAGAAAAGCAAAATGAACTTAGCAGAATCGTTGTCACTACTTAAAAACAAACTTGAATCCATCGATCAAGTAACATTGGTTGAGGCTAAAGGCCATTTGGATCATCCGGAAGATTTGGTATTCCTAGACGATGAAGCAGGAGTTCGTAGAGCAATCGATGCAATCTCTCAAACAGTAAATTCTCCGGATACTGTTACTATCAAGTGGGATGGATATCCTGCTCTAATCTTTGGACGAGGTTCTGATGGTAAGTTCAGTATTATGGACAAGCATATGTTCAATAAAAAAGACGGTACTGGACGTAATGTGTACAGCCCGGAAGAATTTGTGCAATATGATGCTGCCAGAGGGGTAAATCGAGGTGATCTATATGACTTGATTGCTAGAATTTGGCCTGGATTAGAAAAAGCAGACCGAGGTGGCAATGGTTATTATTGGGGTGATTTACTATTCAGTAGACCATTAAATGATCAAAACGGTCTTTATAAGTTTAGAGCAAATCCAAACGGTATTACATACACAGTTGATACAGATAGCAGTGTAGGTAAGTTGTTAGCGGGAAAAGATGCCGCAATTGCAGTACACCAGTTTATTAAGCCTGATGCCGCAAGTACTGATGAAGCAGTTCCTTTAAACGGAACTATTGGTAACTTAGACAATAATAGTAATGTTGCTATTGTTCCAAGTAAAATGCCAGTAACTCCTAAGTTAAAGTTAAACACTAAACTTAAAAACGAAGCAGAGTCAGCATTAAACAAGTATGGTTCAGCAGTAAATCAACTAATGAATACTGCACCTCAGGCACGTAACACCTTTAATCAATTGTTCACTACTTACATTAACAAGCGTATTGTAGCAGGTGATCTATCAAATCTACTAAACGGTTTCCTAGAATACGTGGAGACAAGACCTATGACTGATAAGATGCGAGCCAAAATTGCAGAGCATCTTGAGAATAACAAAGAGGGCTTAGTAGGAGCGTTTAAGATTTGGGTCGCTATCTATAATCTTAAAATGGACGTAGTAAAACAACTTGATAGAGCCGCAGAGACAAGCCCTGTAAAGGGCTATCTGCAAGACGGTACACAAACACAAGAAGGTTTCGTTGCACAAGGTCTAAAATTCGTTGACCGTATGGGATTTAGTCGCCAAAATCTTGCAGGAAGATAAGCCAAAACCAGGTTTTTTTCGCACAGGCATAAATACATTTAGAGACCTTGAGTCTCATTACATATAAAGGAAAACGAAAATGGCACAATTTACAAGAGTTAATGGTGATCTTAAGCCAGTTACATGGTTAGACAGCCCATCATACACAAACACTGGTGTTAACGCAGCTACTTCAGCCGCAACAGTTCAGCCACAGGGTCCAAAGTTAGACTTCTTCACTGCAACTGCAAACGGTGCATTGACAACTACTCAGTTGGCAGCAGGCATTCAGGCAATTCAGCAGTTGGCAACTATCTACATCTATGAGTACACAGACGCATCTAACGACACATTAGCATTCGCTGTATACCCAACAGGTGCATGGACTACTGCCGCTCTAGTTACCGCTCTAGAAGATACAGATGGTCCCGCATGGGCAAACGCTGTAACTGTAACAGCATCAGCAACATTCACAAACTAATCTTAGTTTGAGTTAAAATAGAGAACCCGGGATTTATTCCCGGGTTTTTTATTGGCATTAAATAGTAACATCATGCATCGCATTCGTTGTTACACTCTTTTTAATATTACGCAGACCGGCGTGCTTAACAGGTCTAAACCACAAGGCGATGATGTGGCTAATTGGTTATTGCGTAGAAATACACAATGCAACTTTGATACATTGCTTCAAGTAATATCATTACGTTCACAACCCGAAATTATTAAAGTTCCTCACACGCTAGACTTGACTGAAGAATTAATGTCAAAGTTTGGATTTTTATATACATTTAACCCCGATAATATACAGACTTGCTGGAGATTTGAATTTGAAGTACAACATTCAAGTGTATTTGAAGATGGGATAGAATCATTTGGCGCATTATATAAAGACTGTGAAGGAGTTCCCATGATATTGTTAGATAATCAAAATGACAATATTCCTAAATTTTTAAACACATCACCTGAACTACGTAACGTTTATTTTGAGGTAATTTAATGGATATTAATAAACTTGAAAAATTCTTCACCAAAGAGTTAACATCTGAATTAAGAGATGTTATGATCATTAATGATGGTGGTAATAACTATGAGTTATTTGGTAAATACTTTGTATCACCTACCCCAACGGGATATTTCAAAGTAAGCATTAAAACTGCTTATGAGGTACACGAATTTGCCAATGTTCGAAATGCAGTTACTTGGTGCATTTTTGATAATGCTAAAAAGTACAGTGAAGCCAATAGAATTAAAGACTTAGACTTAAGATTATGTAGTATGGAAGTCGATTTGGCTATCCATAAAAAATTAGTTAAAAATACAAAAGACCCGGGAAATAAGTGGATATATCTCATCAAATTGCAAGAAGATAATCTTAAGAAAAAGATGATGTTAAACGAGATGAGTTCCTACATAAATACATCTAAGACTATTCAGGCCCAAAAGTTCCGTAAAACAAAAAAGCCCGATTTTAGTCATATGAGATAAATACATAATCAAAACGGAAGATTAACCCTATGAGACTTAATGATTTAGACAATAAAAACTATGCTGCCAAGGCACTTGCCGAAAATTTCGAAATGGATTTCGATGTATCTGCTTTGGATAAAGTAAAGACAAGAGCCATGCTAAGTAAAGTACATGGTCTCATTAAGGAATCAAGAAGTTCTGCTGAATTCTATAAGAATTCAAACAGTCCTGCTTATTTAAAACTAGTATTCATGGCTGAAGCATTGACACAGCGTTATCAGGAACTAAACAAGATTCCTACACGCATTGTATTAGAGAATGAAGAAGTAGAGAAATCTCAAGTAATTCTTGCCGCTCAGGACATGGTTGACAGCATTCAGAAGATGTATGAAGATGTTAACGATATGCTAGTAAAAGAACTACCTGCCCTGGTCGATTCTATCCAGTCTGAAATCGGTGTTAATGAAAGTGAACAGTTCAACACTCAGGCATCCGAGGCTTTAACCACTCTCAACTCAACTCTACAACAAGCAAAAACCTCACTTCAATCTGCACTCGGTGGATTAACAGGGCAAGGTGGTGCTAGTTTTGGAGCAGACATGGGCGCTGATTTAGGTGCTGGTATGGAAGCCCCTGTTCCCGGTGAAGAAGAAGTCGATGTAGATACAGACGTTTCAGCAGAAATTCCTGCACCGGCTGCACCCGAAGAAGAACCTGAAGTAGCACCTGGCGCTGGAGTAGGTAGAGCAAAGAGGTAATTAATGCGCCTCTATGAATTTGCCGATGAAAGTTCTTACGTAACTAAAATCGTTGCACTGTCAAATCAGTTAAAGAATGACTTAGACAACGGAGATATCCCTTTAGATTTCTCCGTTGAAGACCTGCAAGACTATTTCAGAAAATATGATGTTATTTTAGATCGTGATGATCTATATAATATGATTACAAAGCAGCCACTTAAGGATGTTATTAGAAATATCCAAGGCGACAAAGTTGTATTCAAAGGTCAGGATGCTCCAGGTGAAGCACCACAAGACCAAAATCAAAAAGTTGTCGCACAGATGGCTAAAAACGCACTCAAAAAATAATCCATAATTGTTGACATTCGCAAAAAACTTATCTATACTGTATAGTAAGATAAAATAAATATTTGCATGCTCACAGTAACAGAACCCGCACACGAAAAAATTATAAAGCACTTAACAAGGCGCGGCAAAGGTCTTGGCATACGCATTGGCGTCAAGACCACCGGCTGTTCCGGTTTGGCTTATGTACTTGAATTCGTAGATACCGCTAACGAAGAAGATATCAAGTATGAGCAAGACGGTTACACCGTTTTTGTTGATCCAAAATCACATGTATATCTAAATGGCATGACTGTTGATTATAAAAAGAATGGGTTAAACGAAGGATTTGAATTTGGTAATCCTAATGCAAAAGATCACTGCGGCTGTGGCGAAAGTTTCAGAGTATAAATGGCATTAGAAATTTCGCATCTAGTTGTTAACGGCTGTAGTTTCACATATTGTCAGGGTTTATATGACCCTCCTACAGAAGGTTGGCCAAAATTACTAGCAGATAAATTAAGTGTACCGGTAGTTAATTTAGCCGCACCTGGATCTAGTAATGATGGTATACATCGTAGAACATATGATTACTTTTACAAAAATTTATCTAACAACTCTAAACCATTCTATGTAGTGGCAATGTCGCAAAACACAAGGCGAGAAGAGTATATGATATATCGTGATCATAAAATATTACGAGATTATGCTAATATATCGTCTAATGATAGAGAAATACTATCTAAAGAAATTTATAAAAACATGGATGACAAGGGTATAGCATTAATGGAATTTCAAAAGTTAATGAAGTGGCGATCACTAATTAACTTGTTTGAAGTACATAGTGTTCCTTTCCTTACTGCGGACTATTTCCCTGACATTACTGAAGGAACTTTCGTACAAGATTATATTAAAAAGAATCATTTTGAACTTTGTATGTCTGTGCATACTCATCCAAACACATTAAAATGTTTTACTCAAATTACTAGACCTTATCCCAAAGCATTAGACAATGGTCATGACGGCAAAGAGGCTCAAGTAGTATTAGCAGATTACATTTACAATCAAATTATCAAACGATATGAAAAAATTAAACCAATCGATTCAGAATTCTTATCATTGAAAAATTTTAAGACGCAAAGTGATCCGCTATTTGAAAATCAAAACAAATGGTATAGATATGAAATGGGGTTGCCAAGAAAATATGGCCTTGACTAATAAATTTAACTACGTAGAATTAAAACGAGAAACAATTGACGGCTCACGCAAGTATGTGACACCCGACGGCTTTAAAGTTCCTAGTGTAACAACAATTCTTGATGCCACTAAGACTGAAGAAAGTAAGAAGGCACTACAAGAGTGGCGTAATCGTGTAGGTCATAAACAAGCACAGCAAATCACTACTGAAGCCGCAGGTCGTGGAACACGAATGCACAAATGGCTTGAGAACTATGTAAAGACAGGAGAAACAGGTGAGCCCGGAAGCAATCCGTATAGTGTGCAATCACATCAGATGGCGCATTCAATCATATCTAAAGGACTATCCAACTGCACCGAGTTCTGGGGCACAGAAGTATCTTTATACTTTCCTGAAGTTTATGCTGGGACCACAGACTTAGTTGGAGTCCATGGTGGCCAAGAAGCAATTATGGACCACAAGCAGACAAACAAGCCTAAAAAGCGTGAATGGATCGATGACTATTTCATTCAAACTGCGGCCTATGCTACTGCACACAATGAAGTTTGGGGAACAAATATACGCAAGGGCGTAATCTTCATGTGTTCAGCGGCCAATGAATACCAAGAATTCATTATTGAGGGCAATGAATTTGATGGATACGTTTCTAAATGGTACGATAGATTAGAGCAATATTACTCTAAGTTCATTTAGGATTTAGAAACTTAAAAGCATAAATAAGTGTAATCAATGGGTAAAGATTACACTTATGGCAATCGTACAGATATCTAAAATTCAACAAAGGGCGGGTAATTTAGTTGACCTCCCTCAGTTAGACGAAGCCGAGTTCGGCTGGGCGTCCGACACTAAGCGCCTGTTCATTGGTAAAACTACTCCTAACGAAAATATCGAAGTTTTAACTGGGTATTCTGAGATTAGTTTTAGTCAGATTGACGGCAGCGGCGGCGGAAATTTAAACATTTCTAATGCTCAAACAGGACAAATATTAACTTATGTTGATTCTACCAATACTTGGATTAACTATACAGGTAACATTGAACCATTAGGTAATACTAAAATTCAATTAGGCCCTGTAGAAAATCTTAAGATTGAGGGTGGAGCCATTGGCTATGTACTTGAAACTGACGGTTTAGGTAATCTATCATGGACACCAAAATCAACAATCATTGCGTTTATTCAGAACGTATCTAAAGCAAATCCAGGTGTAGTTACTACTACACAAGATAACTTCTTTGTCGATGGAGCCGAAATAACCATCACCGATGCCGCAGGTATGACACAGTTGAATGGACAGTCATACTATGCTAATGTTATCACATCTAATACATTCTCATTATATTCTGACCCGGGATTATCAGTCCCTGTTGATACTAGCGGTTTCAGTACATATGACTATACTACAGTAACAGCAACTACAGTCGCAACTAACATTATCACTGTAGGTAATAGTGCATTATTCTCATTAAATCAAGAAGTAATGTTCTTAGGTTCATTAGGAAATAGTGGACTAGAGAACAATACTCCTTACTATATTAAAACAATTAATAGTGGAACTGAAGTAACAGTTTCAAATACACTACTTGCTAACGGTTCAGCAGGTAACGCACTGTCATTGCAAACTACAGTATTAACTGCAAATATGTATGGTACTGGCGGTAGAGTAGTTTCAGCCGTATCAGGTGGCGGTACTTCTGCCGCTGAAGGCTCAAATACAACTATTCAGTTTAATAACAACAATATTCTTGACGGTGACGGTGACTTTACATATAACTTTGGTGCATCACCAAAGTTGATGAGTCTCAATGGTAATGCCAACGTTGGTAATTTAAATTCAAACGGATTGGTAACAGCAACACGATTTATTTCTAACATTGCAACCGGTACAGCACCAATCACTGTAACATCAACTACACGTGTTGCTAATTTAAACGTTGCATACTCAAATGTAACTGATTTTGTAAACATCACCACTGCAACTTCAGGTACATTCTACCCAATGATGACAAATGCATTGACAGGTAATGTTCCTGAATTTGCAAACTCAGCATTGACCTTTAATGCTTTAACAGGTAACTTATCAACTACATTATTGAACGTTACCACTAATGCAAATATTGTAGGTAATTTGGGTGTTACTGCTAATGCTATTGTAAACAATTTTGTATCTAACAACTTTGCTAACGTCGGTGGTAACTTAAATGTTACTGCTAATGCTAATGTAACAGGTAACTTGAATGTTACTGCTAATGCAAATATTACAGCAAATCTATCAGCAAATAACGGCGCCATTAGTAACTTATTAACAGTCGGTGCTAATGCAAACGTTACGGGTAACTTGAATGTTACTGCTAATGCAAATATTGGTACAAACCTACACTTAACAGGAACTGCATTTGTGGGAGCAAATGCAAATATTACTGGTAATATCAATGTAACAGCAAATGCAAACGTAACAGGTAATTTACATTTAACCGGTGTCGCATTCTTAGGTTCAAACGCAAACGTAACAGGCAACTTAAATGTAACAGCAAACACAAATATTACTGCAAACTTAGCGTCCAATAATGCCGCAATCGGTAATCTATTAACAGTGGGTGCAAACGCAAATGTTACCGGTAACTTAAATGTAACCGGAAATATCTTTGGTGCAAACTTATATCAAAATGGTACAAGAGTATTCAAATATACTGCGGCTAACACTGCGCCTAGCAACCCGGTCGCCGGTGATCAATGGTATTATATTGCCAGTGACATTCTCTACTCATATATCAATGACGGTACTACCAGTCAGTGGGTAGATATCTTTGATCCAAGTTTTCCACCAAGTGCAACATCTGCTACAGCAAATACAATTGCACAGCGTGATTTGAATGCAAGTCTAACTGCTAACCTATTTTATGGTACGGGTATGAGAAATACAGGTGCCAATGCTACTGGTAATATTGGTAGTTCAAGTGGTTACTTTAACACTGTATTTGCTCAAGCAACATCAGCATTATATGCTGACTTGGCTGAAAAATTTGAAACAGATCAAGTATATCCAGTTGGTACAGTGATTGTAATTGGCGGTGAAAAAGAAGCCACACAGTCAACAGTAGAGCATGATACTAAGGTCATTGGTGTTATTTCAGACAAACCTTCTTATCTAATGAACGCCGGTTCAGTTGGTCAACCAATTGGTTTAACAGGTCGTGTACCTTGCAGAGTTATTGGTAAAGTAAACAGGGGCGATATTCTTGTAACATCAGAAATTCCAGGTGTTGCTAAAGTACTTGATCCTGTAAAACATAGACATGGATGCACGTTCGCAAAAGCCCTTGGCGAATGGACTGGTGAAGGTGAAGGCATTATCGAAGTTATTGTAGGGAGAAACTAATGGCTTGGCCAGTATCACCAACTAATGGACAGCAAACAACAATTGCTAACGTTCTATATCAGTATAATTCAAGTTTAGGGGTTTGGACTAAAGTTCAACTCGCACAACCTCCCTATATTAGTGACGGAAACAATGTAACTATTTCTGGTAACTTGACTATTCCAGGAACAATGACAGCGGCATCATTTAGTGTTGCTAACGTATCTGTTGGCAACATTACTGCTACAGGAAATATTACAGCAGTTAACTTTAATGGAAACGTTGTAGGTAACTTAACTGGAATCGCAAGTAATGCAACATTTGCAACACTATCTGCTACAGCAAATACAGTAGCAGGTGCCAACGTCACTGGTCAAGTACCTTATGCGGCAATTGCTAACTCAGTTAGCGGTGGAAATGTTTCTGGACAAGTTAATTTTGCCGCAACTGCTAATAGCGTGGCAGGCGCAAACGTTTCTGGACAAGTTAATTTTGCAGCCGTTGCAAACAGTGTTGCCGGGGCAAATGTTAGCGGCACAGTAGCAACTGCAACTAGTGCAACCACAGCAGGTACAGTGACAACTGCGGCACAATCAAACATTACATCAGTAGGTACGTTAACAAGTCTTACAGTAAGCGGAAACACTACTACAGGTGGCGTAAGAACAGACAACTATTATTATGCTAATGGTGCATCAATTAGTTTTGCAGGCACATATAATAACAGTAACGTTGCGGCATATTTACCTACATATACAGGAACAGTGGGTGCTACTGCGTTAACAACAGGTGCTAACTCAACTGCAGGATCAATTACAGGTAACTGGACATTGACAGCCGGTTCAAGATTACAAGCAACATACGCTGACTTGGCTGAATATTATGAAGCAGATCAAACTTATAGTCCAGGTACTGTAGTAGAGTTTGGTGGCGAAAAAGAAGTTACATTGGCATCTGATGGTACAAGAAGAGTAGCAGGGGTAATCACTACTAATCCAGCGTATATTATGAACGCAACATGCCCTGGCATTCTTGCGGCAATTGCATTGCAAGGTAGAACACCATGTAAGGTAAGAGGTGTAATTAAGAAGGGTGATATGCTAGTTTCAGGTGGTAATGGATTTGCTAGACCTGAACAATCACCTTTAATTGGTACCGTAATTGGAAAAGCATTACAAGATCATAACGGCGGCGAAGGTGTAATCGAAGTCGCTGTAGGAAGAATTTAAGAGGATTTAAAATGGCATCATATATTCAAACAGCAAGTGGCTCAAGCGCATCAATAGGACCAATTGCTACAGATAAAGTAAAAATATCAACTATTACACCAATTGCGGTGGCTGTAGGTAATTCTAGTGTATCAGCCAATTTAACTGCATGTGAAATATTGCCTCATGATACAGTTGATAACAGTTTCATTGTTGGTCAAGGAAATTATTTAGCCTATATTAGTGTAGGTGTAGGAACCAATCAGCCCTTTTCAGTTACAGAACTTGGTGCACCTCACGCTGACACAGGTACATCTGGATCATAATCAATAGCAATTTGTTTAAATCTATTTCGATTATGTAATAACATTTCTTTTTGTTTATTCCATAACTCATTTAATTCAATAGAACTCATATTACATAGCGTCTTTAGTTGAGAAATTAAAGGCGCTATTTTTCCACTATCCAATTCTATATTTTCAAACATTATACCCGGTGTAATAAATCCTAAATTTTTAAGTACATTGCTAATATTACTGTCTCCATTTATTAAGAACGGGCGCATACCTATAATAGGTTTCCAAGTCTTTTCAGTTAATTGCCATGGATCAGTTGGCTCAGTTTCAGAAACAATAACACAATATGAATTATTCCAAATATTCATGTTACCTAATGATTGTAAATCTTCAGGTCTACTAAAACGTAAATCCGGAGAATGTAGTTCTTGATCAGTGTTTCCAGAATATGAATCTATTTCTGAGAATTCCCCATGCTCATACGTTACCCAACCAAACTTTAATAGATCATTGTCGATAATTGATTGAACTAATTCTTTCCTATGATATTTGGGTTTTCTATTATAAGATAGAAATGCATATCGGGGATGTTGATTCAATGTTAATTCTTCAATACTGTATTCCTGCATCCAACTAGGTATCCAAGAATACCAATTATTAGGACCAAACCCTTCTATTTCAACACTATAACCCATATCAATTAGTTGTTGATATATCGGTTCTCTTGTAAACCAATAAGCACCGTCAACATATGCAGTAAGATATATTTTAGTAGAATTTTCTATTTTATATTGATCTATCCAAGATAATAATTCTGTAGTCTTGTCACGTTCAAACCACGTTAAATTGACGATTAAATTTGACTGATATCTACTAGTCTTTAATATATGTCTTTTTAATTTCTCAATGGATTTGTACTCATTTTCTCCTATGCACTTAGGCTCGCAAGTATAAAAATGCCCGTAAGTTTCAATAATCATACTGTATTTAAGTCATTAGGTATTTTACGCAAAAAAGATAAATAGTTTATACACTCTCATGGGGAGAGTTTATGCAGTCCCCACTGCGTAGTGACTAGAACTCACTAATTTCAAAGGAGAAACAAATGGGACGCCCACTAAAAATCGCTAAGGCACAAGCCGTCGTTACTATTACTGCAACAACTGGCGCAACTGACCTTGTAACAACAAACGCAAACTTTACTAATCTAGGCATCATTGCAGGTATGCCATTTGTACCAGCAAGTAACGTAGGTAACTTAGTTGCCGGAACAATGTACTGGATTCTTCAAGTCGTTAATGCTGGCAATAACAGCACTTTTACTGTTTCATCAACACCACTAAATGCTAACCCAACCAATACACCGGTCGATTTGGCTAACGCTGGTCCTGTAACTGTTTCAGCAACAGTTGCTCCAGTTGATGCATACTTCAACAATCCAAACGGTGGTGCTGGTTATCCAGCAACTAATGCAAACACTTACTCAGTAGTAGGTGGTAATACTGCAATCTATGGTACACAAGTTCTATGTAACGTTTGTATCGGTATTGCAGGCGTAGGTACAATCACTGTAGCAGATGACAGTCCAAACATCGACGGTGTAGGAACTGATTTTGCTAACACCTTAACTGATGGTACAATCGTTTATTCAGCAGAAGGTGCAATTCTTGGTACTATTGATGATATTGCAAACGCTAATGCAACATTTGCTACATTCGCAGCCAATGCTACAGCAAACGTAACCGACGGTACATTCTCATATGGTAACCCAGAAGCAGGATATATTGTTCGTCAGAAGGGTAAGCAGAAGTATCTTGTTAAGGGAACTTCATCAGGTTTGACTGGTGCTTGCTATACTGCTAACGTTGCTAATACTGCATTGTTAGCAAATACAATGACAATTACTGCAACTTATGCAAACTCATCAACTGTACTAGTACAGTCATTGAGCGACCATACTGCTGAATTGTTTACTGCAACATCAGGTGTAACTGCAACTGAGACTGACAATATTAACAATGCAAGTCCTGCATTCTCAACATTCAACACCGCATATGCCGCAAACACATACGGTGGTCAGCCTTACCCAATCGTTACAATTGGCGGAGCATAATAAATGGCACTCTCTGTTCAACAGCAAAAACAAACTGAAACAGAGATTGCGGTCCTTCAAGTTCAGTATAAAAATCTAGATGAAAAATTCGATGATTTAAAAACTGGACTGAAGGATCTCCGTGACCACATTGATGACCATATGCAAACAACTCATGACATGATTAAAGATTTTCAAACAGAAAATAAAAAACAACATGAGGAGGTTAACAAAAAAGTAAATGCGCTAGAGAAATGGCGCTGGATGCTTATGGGAGCGGGGATATTAGCCGGGGCACTTGGATGGCCCGCGTTAAGTTCACTGTTAGGAATGTGATAATAGGGGCTTCGGCCCCTATTATTTTATCAATGATTTTAATTTCTCAATAACAATATCAATATTCACAGTAGAGAACAATCCAGGATGTAATGGTTTTGGATAGTGATCTTTCTCTACCCACGCATAACCTACATGTTCATTGTTAAGAATTGGTATAAATTCATTCTCTACTTGACAGAAAAATGTATGATATGTAAATCCACCGTTCGTAAATTTTTGTATAGGTATTAGTTTGATATCAGGATTCGAAAAACCCATCTCTTCAAGGCACTCACGTTCAATGCCTTCTAATAATGTTTCATTTTTTTCGATCCCGCCACCAGGAATACTCCATGTTGGGCTTTGTTTGTCTGATCTTAATAGATAAAGGAATCGATTAGTTGAAGAACTATAAAAGAATACACCGGCAGCCTGCTTTGTCATGTTAAATTACAATGCTATAATCGCCCTGATCATACCAACCTTCATATGATTTCATCCACATGTCATTAGTATATCTATATTGAATATTAGTTGTCAAGTTAGTTACGAATTCAACATCAGTTGCGGCTTGAGAATTGAACGATACAACCCATTCACTGCCGTTATATTCGATAATGTCATTTGCATTTGCAACCAAATCGCCCCATGCTACTGTACTAGACCCGTCACTACCTATGTTTTCTACAATCAAATAACGTCTTCCTGCAACCGGGCCGGGAAGTCCTGCATTTGGACCTGTCAACAAAGGATTAACTACACTATCAACGGGGTCTAAAGTATTTTGTGGCAATGTATCTGGATCAATGTCATAGATTAAGAATCTATCGTCTAGTGGATCCGGAACAATTGTACCTACAATATCATCATCCATATATGGATTCTGTAGCCAAATCTGACTAATACCCGGTTTTACTTTACCGTATACGTTTAACAAACTAGTCCAATACAAACTAGTATTAGGCTCAGTTGGATTACTCAAATCTGTATTAGGAGGATAGAATGCTTCATTGTTTGGCAATAGTTGTAATCTGTTGCCAATCAATAATAATTTGTATCCATATGGAGTAATCTTTTGTCGAGTACCCAACAACAAGTCATCATCTTGTACATCTTGATATGCTTTGCCTTTATAGATACTTGCAATAATTTTTTGAATAACACCCATCTTCTTCAACTTACTTGCAGTTGTAATCCAAATGGGCATATAGAACTTCCAAGTCATTACGTCAATAGGATTACCAGTGCCCTGCGGAATACTACGACTAGTAAATGTTAATCCATCTTGGAATACCGCAGTCAGTGAAGTCCAATCTACGAAGTTATCAGTGCTTTGAATTTCTAATGCAGGGTTGAACAATGTGCCTAACTGTTCAATCAATTCTAATTTTTGTTGATAGTTAGTAGTCCAAAAGTCCACCGTAATACGTAATGTATAAGGAACGGGCATTAATCGTTCAATAGTGAATGCTTGACCTTGCGTAGTTTCATAACTTTGAGATTCAGCACTATATGCACGTTGACGTACATTGATTTTGTCAACGAAGGTAGGTTCTTGTGTTCTCTTTTGATCGTATTCAAGACCACTAATGTAATAGGTAATCAAAGGCGCACTTGGCAAATTACTGGCACTATTGTTTGCTAAGATAGTTGAAGCCTGTCTACTACTATCACCGTACATAATAGGCACACGAACTAAAATATTATTACCATTAGGATCCTTACCTTTGGTAACATACCAGTTGCTAAAAATTTTAGCAAACTGAATTAGAAATCGTCTAATTTGGTTATCGTAAAAGTATTGTGCCATTGTAACTCTTTATGCTTCAGGAGGTAAAACATCTGGGGTAGGCTGCAATACACTTGATAATGGTTGAGCCTGCGGAACGAATTCCTCACTGTTATTTAGATAGATTTCTGCTTGGTCATTAATAAATCCAGACAATAGTGATTTATCTGCATAACTGAAACCAGTGTCAGTTCTAACGTTTTCGCTAATGCGTACCCACATAATACCGTCCCAGCGATAAAGAATTTGCGGGGTATAATCAATGCGTAAGAAATAATCTCCTACTTGAGGATTCTGTGGGAAACTAATGCCTGCACCAGTTGGGTATCCGTTTGGTGCGGTGCCATCTCCTGCAAGATATCCTGTAGTATAACCAAAACTTCTTGGGCTTGATCTTACGATAAACTGATATCTAGGATCACAGTCAGCACGATAATCCATCTCTTGTGTAACTGTACCTGTGAATCCGGGCTGTGTTGGGTCTTGGTCGGCAGTAGCATATGTGTTATCAGCAGTACCGTATGGCCCGGTGACTACGCCCAAACTCTGCACTGATAGTACCTTTGTACCCTCAACGGCGCCTGATCCACCTTCTGTTCTTTCAGGTGCTTCTTCTGCTACTTGTAAACTTGCCTGTACGAACTTGTCAATCTTGTCAGTGAAGTCCATATCGGCTGTCATATCCCAAATGCTCTTCAATGCTTCCTTAGAAACTTTGATACCTACACTTGGATTTTTATACTGCGGATTGCGCATGAACACAATCGTACCTTCGATGGGGACTTCAGTACCAGTGTTACCTGATGTGATAATACTCACAGGAGGCGCCGGCTGGTTTAGTTTACCTGACGGTACTCCATTGGCTTCTAATGCACCATATGTAGGAACAATATAAAGTTTGCTTGTATCGTAACCTGATTTAGGTACAAGTCTAGCAGCCTCTTCAAGTTGAGCATTGTTGATTGCAATGTTTTTCTTGTAAGTAGAAAGAATATCTGCCAATCCAGCATCAGGAACAAGTTCCCAATATGTAGGATTTGGAGGATAAATTCCTGCAGGGACTTCAATGATAGACTTATAAATCTTATCACCAAAGTTAATTGTATAGCCAGGTGGATATGTTTTATCTTTATCCCAATTACCTAGATAATTATCCTGATTAATTGGTTCTTTAAGAATATCATCAAACTCTTGACTATTAACAAGTGGCTCACACTTAATACGCCATAAATGCGGGAACCAAGTTTGACTGAAACCTTCTGACGCATAATTGGCATCAGTAATTTGCATGAATCTTTTTAATGCAACAGGAATTTTTTCATCTAATGGATTATAATCTAGTAAGTGAGGTAATTCTAATACGTCACCTACCATTAATTTACGGCCAATAATATCAATCATATCATTATAATGTACCGTGACGAAAATGATATCATTGTTTAAGAACAAACCAAACTGACTTAAATCAAAGTCTAGGTTCTGTACATTATAATGCCCACGTAATCTATAAATGTTTTTATCATAGATTCGATCTCTATTTTCTAAGAACAACAAATCTTGAATATTGGTTGGTTGCAAAATATCATATTGAGGCTGTGTAGCATCAACTGATGGAAAATTGCTATTTGGACCCAAATACTTGTGAATGTATAGATCGGTTCCGCCAACCGTTAACTGTTCCGATATGGTTCTATCCATAAATCGGTAGTCATTTTGCTTATTTGGGCGATAGAGTGATAACTTTGGCATATAAGTATTTATCGGAAAAGGCTTGACATTATTTCAGCCCTAGTGTATACTGCATAAGTATTGTGAAATTACGGAGATATCAATGGCTCGCATGACCCGCATTGCAAAGCAAAAAACTAAGGCTATGGCTCAGTCCCAAACTGCTAGTTTGGTTAAAGACCTAAAGCCACGTGATGCTGATGCACAATATTACGGACCCGAACCCAATTTTCTGAACGATCAGTTTAAAGGATCGATTGGCGAAGCGTTCAACTGGTATTCTAAGTTCTATGGGAGCAAGGATGCTAAAGAATTCATCATTGCCTATGTAGAAAAGAACAAGCCTGCTGACATTCTAAAACTGGTTCGCAAGGCTCCTGAGAGTGAAGTAAGCACTTCACTCGGTTGGCTAGCACGTATGAGTCTACGAGGATTCAATATGGATGAGGGTCAGAAGGCCCGATTGAATGTCCAGATTGACAAGATGGTAGATTTTGTCAAGGCAGAAGAAAAAGCGGCTAAGAAGGCAGCGAAGAAAGAGGATGCTTCCCCTGCACGCCGTAATATTCAGGAAGTTATGCGTGAACGTGCAAGTGAGGCAGCGGCTGAACTTGACGCATTCTTTGATGACTATCATATTAGTGGCTATCCCAAAGATTTTGACACTAAGAGCAAAGTCATGTCAGAGTTTCAGGAACGAAACGTATTGCCGCAACATGTAGCACCTCATATCAATAATTGGGAAAAGATTCGTGCTGAATATGTTGAGTTGCAGGCAGGGACTTGTGACCAACTAAATGAAGCATATAGTTTTATGAGCAAGACTCAGGTCAAGAATGTCATCAAGTTCATTGATAGCATCATTGCTGACCTCAACGGATATGTCTCTGTTAAGCAGGTTTCTAAGAAACCCCGCGCACGTAAGCCTGTCCCTGTAGAAAAGGTTGTCGCAAAACTCAAGTACTGCAAGGCGTTCAAGGACGATGCACAAAAGATTGATATTGTCAGCCTACATCCTAGCAAGTTGCACAATTCAACAGAGGCTTGGGTCTACGATACTAAAAAGCGTAAGATGCATCACTATGTCGCAGATGAATATAGCAAGTGCCTAGTTGTAAAGGGTAACACTTTAATCGGCTTTGATAAAAAGCAAAGTGGCATGAAAACATTGCGTAAGCCTGCAGAACAACTAAAGGCTCTTACAGGTAGCAAGCCGGCTGCACGTAAGTATTTCAAGGATATCAAGGCAGTTGAAGCAGTACCTAACGGACGCTTTAATGCAGACATGGTAATCCTTAAGGCATTCTAAAGGATAATTTATGAAAGAAAAGATTTTACTTGTTGCAGGAGGTAGTGACCCTGCTGGATCAGAAATTGATGGCACTATGGATAGCGCCTATAACAGACAGCATGCTTTTGGAAATCAATTAGCATTACGCATGGATCGTAGGCCTATCAACATCGCAATGCGCGGTGCATCTAACGGCGCAATCACACGAAGTGTCCTAGAATGGTTCGACAAGTTCTATGATCCAGCAACACAGGACGTATTTGTTTTGATTGGTTGGGCTAATAGTTCACGTATGGAAGCACCTTTCCATAGACCAACTTGGTATAATGAACAGAACGAATTTGCTGATTGGACTTCAGAAACTACAAACGACTACTTGCAAATTCAGCATGGTAATCGCCCGGGCAATTCTGATGAGCGTGATATCTATGAGACTTATACAGATTTCATTATTAAAAATGAAATCTTCCTAGAAGTTTTGAGTGCCACGTATGCATTACAACTGCAATACTTTTTCAAACATAACACTGTCCCATACTTGATGGTTAATACTCTTTATCAGTTTACAAAGTCTAACCATCATATTCAGTTTTATCTAAAGCAGATTGATGGCAAGCGTTATCTAAATTTTGATGATCCAGAAGAACCATTCTATTACAAGTATGCTTCTTTAGGATACAAAAATCTGAAGGCTCAATACTATCATCACAGTGAAGAACCACATTGGCGTTATGCCGATTTACTACGTGACTATATTCACGAAAACAACCTAGAGGATCCATATGTCTAATAAAATTGATTTAAACAAATACGCCGATTTCGTTCTCACTGTATGCAGTGATCCTAGCAAGGACTTAAATGCACTTATCGAACGTCTTAAGGAACTTGATGCTAGCACCAATGTCAATCTTGCATTGCTTATGACTGCAAGCACTGGTCTTGGTAGTGAGGGCGGTGAGTTTCAGGAAATCGTGAAGAAGATTTTCTTTCAGGGTAAGCCCCTCAATGAAGAAAACATCTTCCACATGAAGCGTGAACTAGGTGATATTGCTTGGTACTGGGCTAATGCTTGTAACGCACTTGGGCTTGATCCAAATGAAGTACTTGCTGAAAACGTAAACAAACTAGAAGCACGTTATCCCGGTGGCACATTTGATGCACACTACTCAGAAAATCGTCAAATCAACGACATTTAATTGGTAATCCCATAGTCTATTCCTGATAAATACTTCAAACAGGAATAGACTATGGCTACTAACATTTTATCCACCCCTACTAATTATAATTTAGAAGAACTTAAACAGGCTCTTTTTGAGAACCTAAGATTACGTTTGGGTGGAGACATTATCGATTTAGAACTTGATCCTCAACACTATGAGGCTGCATATAACTATGCTATCAAAGTCTATCGCCAACGTGCTGAAAATGCAGTACAAGAATCATACACTCTATTAACTGTAGAAAAGAACGTTGACACCTATACTCTACCCAGTGAGTTTATCAACGTAAGATCATTATTCAGACGTACAGTTGGTCTTGAAACAGGCCCTAGTTCTACATCATTTGACCCATTCAGTAGTGCTATTCTAAACACATATCTATTAAACTATAACTATACCGGTGGTCTTGCAACTTATGACTTCTATGCAGGTTATGTTGAATTGACTGCACGTATGTTTGGTGGTTATCTAACATACACATTTGATCCAGTGACCAAAGTATTACGTATTACACGTGACTTCAAGGGTTCAGGTGAACGTATTCTTATTTGGGCAGACATTCAAAGACCTGAAGCAGTGTTGATTCAAGATCCGGGTGCTGGTGTTTGGATTGGTGACTTCATCCTTGCTATCCTTAAAGGTATCATTGGTGAAGCACGTGAGAAGTTCGGCACTATCGCTGGCCCGGGCGGCGGCACAAGTCTGAATGGTGCGGCAATGAAGGCTGAATCTAAAGAAGCCCAAGCACAGTTACTAGACCAACTTAAGAACTACGTGGACTATTCACAACCACTAACTTGGGTACAAGGTTAAAATAATACTTGACAACTCCCTAATAAACTAGTATAGTATAGTGTATTAAGGGAGATTCTATGATCATAGGTATTACCGGTTTGATTGGTTCCGGCAAGGACACTGCCGCTGATTATCTTTGTACATTTCATGGCTTTAAAAGAATGAGTTTTGCAGGTGCATTGAAAGATGCAGTTGCAGTTATTTTCAATTGGGACCGTGAAATGCTTGAAGGGTCAACTAAGGCTAGCCGTGAATGGCGTGAGCAAGTTGATACTTGGTGGGCAGAACGTTTAGGTATCCCTCACCTAACTCCTCGCTGGGTACTACAGCAATGGGGCACAGATGTTGCACGAAAGAATTTCCATGATGATATTTGGGTTGCTAGCGTAGAAAACAGACTACGCAATATCAAGGATGATATCGTAATCACTGATTGTCGATTTTCTAACGAATTGACTGCTATTAAAAATGCAGGTGGATTTACTATTAGGACACATCGGGGCGATGAACCCGAATGGTTGTCTACCGCAGTATTGTATAATAATTCTCAGAGTAGCATAGTGAAAAAGAATATTAGAAAAGTTCTAGAAGAAGAATATGGAGTACATGCTAGCGAATATTCTAGTGTGGGTCTAAAATATGATTATGAACTAGACAATAACTCTACTATCGATCATTTGCACAAGCAGATTGAATCAATAATCAACCGTTAAGTCTCCGCGTTTCCATGTTACTTCTTTACGTTTGACCACCTCGACACAATTAAGGCATATAGTTCTTAAATTATTAAATGCTACGTTAGTTAAATCCCCGTCTATATGAAAAACCATCATTTGACTGGGATATAAACTCTTAAAGCCGCACAAATCACAGTGCGGTTTTTTCTTATATCCTGCTTTTTCCCAGTTAGAAATTTTAGGTTTCTTCTTGGCTTTTTTTCTACCACACTCATCGCAGATACTACGGTAGTGAGTTACGCCATCTCTTTTGTAATTGATAGCGCAATAGTTCTTATTGCATGTTTTACAGATAGGGCGTTTTAGTGGCATACTGATATTTATAAAACACCTTCGAAGGTTCGGTAAACCAGACTTTTTTGAAATTTATTATAAATAAAGATACAACTTAGGTGGTAAACCTCAAAATATTACATAAAGGAAAAACAAACATGGCACTAGTATCTCCAGGCGTAGAAGTAACAGTTATTGACGAAGCACAATATCTTCCAGCGCCTACAAACTCAATTCCGTTTATTCTGCTTGCGACTGCACAGAATAAGGCTGACCCCACTTCAACTAGAGTGGCAGCAGGTACAACAGCCGCTAATGCAGGTAAACTCTACAGAGTTACTAGCCAGCGTGACCTTGTAACTCTCTATGGTAATCCATTCTTCTATACAACTAGTGATGGTACTCCAATTCAGGGTTACGAACTAAACGAATATGGCTTATTAGCGGCATACTCAGCACTTGGTGTAACAAACACTGTCTACACATTACGTGCTGATATTGATCTTGCAAGTCTAGTAGGTCAGACAGGTCGTCCAACAGGTAATCCAGCAGATGGTACTTACTGGTTAGACACAACTACAACCACATGGGGTATCTATGAATTTGATTCAACAACAGGTCAATTCACTGCACAAACTCCATATGTTATCAGCGATAGCACATTAATTTCAGGTGGCGCACCACTAGATAGTATTGGTCAGATCGGTGATTACGCTGTAATCGCTATCCCAACATATGACTATCCTAGCGCATCAACTGCAAAGCAGTATTTCTTCAAGACCCCATCAAATCAATGGGCTTCACTTGGTGACACTGAATGGTTAGAAGCATGGCCTTGCATTCAGGGTACTGAATCAAACCCAACTCTAACTGCTGGTGATACATTGACATTCAACATCAGCGGCGGTGGCTCTGCATCAGTAACAGTTCAAGCAAGTCCAAATAACTTAGTTTCTGTTCTAGCAGCCGATATTAATGCATTAGGCTTTACATATCTCTCAGCCGCAGTTAGTGGTGGAAAGTTGCAAGTATTCTCAGCACAAACAGGTGGTGATCTTGCAGTTCCAGTAAAATATTTAACTGTATCAGGTACAGGTACACTTCTTGCTGATTTGGGTATCACTGCAGGAAGATATAATCAATTAGGTTTATCATTAGGTACATCTAGCAGTCAACCATTATGGCAAACTGGTCAGACTAACCCAAGACCAACTGGTTCAACATGGATTCAGATCGGTTCAGCAGGTAATGGATTTGTTCCAGTTATCTCAGTTTGGGACGACTTAAATGCAGTATGGGTTCCTAAGACTGTAAGTAGTGCGACAAGTGACTGGGCCGCAATTGGTGCATCAGATTCAACTGGTGGTCAGGCTATTCCAGCAGGAACAGTATATGCTCAGTACAAGTACGATAATGAATATAGCAATGGTCCAATCTATTATTGGGAGCGTTCAGCAGTAGGTGAGACAGTTGTTACAGGTGATAACACAAGTCCTGCATTCAACAGCGGTGCATATACATTCACTGTTCAAGTTTCATTGCCAGGTAGTTCATCACTAAGTTCTGTTTACACAGTATCATTGGCAGATAACACAGATGCTACGGACTTTGTAACAGCATGGTCAGCAGCCGGTATCCCATTCACAACAGCAGTTGTACTAGATAGCGGTGCAATTCAATTAGCACATACTGAAGGTGGCGTAATTATTATGAATGATTATGTTTCAGGCGTCAGTAATGGTGTGTTAGCAGAAGCAGGTTTTACTGCTGGTTCAACAACTGGTGTTAAGTATGGTCCATATGCATCAACAACATTTAATCCAGTACAAGACTCAACAACTGGTGTAGGTACAAACTTATCAATTAACGTTACAACAAATTACGGTGTTTACGAAGTTGATCCTAACACATTTGCGGCAGCGGGATCAGGATACGTAGTAGGTGATGAAGTCACATTCTCGGGTGCTGATTTGGGCGGTTCAAGCCCAACTAACGATCTAACAGTGATTGTTGGTTCTGTTAGCAGTGGCGCAGTAACATCAGTATCTTATGTTTCAGGTACTCCTGCAGAAACTTATTCAGTTCAGTTATCAAACTGGGTAGAGTTTGATATGACTGCAAACGAAGGCGCCCCAGTATCAGCCCCAGCAAATAACACTAATTGGTTCTATTCAGTAGTTGATCAAGTTGATATCATGGTGAACACTGCTAGTGGTTGGAGAGGTTATAAGAACATCAATTATGATTCTAATGGTTTCCCAATTATTACAGGTTCAAACGCAACTGATCCTAACGGACCAATCGTAAGCGCAAGTGAGCCAACTCTACAGAGTGACGGTACTTCACTAGTTTACGGTGACTTGTGGATCGATACAAGCGACTTAGAGAACTATCCATTAATCAATCGTTGGCAGTTAGTCGACGGTACTGCTAAGTGGGTACGTATCGA
>JACCDW010238869.1_pt1 | contig 45013 bp, 41 predicted proteins | sample 7449781 | NCBI WGS metagenome assembly JACCDW01 (sample SAMN15323449, study PRJNA562643) | freshwater metagenome | isolation source: river surface water | place: USA:Blue River Watershed | collected 2017-08-18
TCTCCGGCGCCACCAACAAAATCTTCGGACTCAACTTCCCACCTATTTTCAAGGTCGAAACATCAAGACCATCAAAGAAAGTGTCAGCAAACTGCTGCGCTTGGGCTTCATCGATAACGTAAAAACCACCCCACGGACGGTTAAGGTCTGAGGAGGTGATGGTGAAGGGGGTGAGGAGGGGGAGGGTCATGGGGTATTATTTATAAAATTCAAAGGTATCATTAACAACAATACTTAAAGACATCTCTTTTATCATTTTTTCCCGTGAAAACGTTCCAAATTTGTTTAATAATTCTCTATTATTCAGAAAGAAAATAATTTTATCAACTATCAAATCAGAATTTTTAACTGGGACGAGGAATCCATTTTTATTTTCAATGACGCAATCATTGCAACCAGGAGTATCTGTAGTAATAATTGTACATTGCATGGACATGGCTTCAACAAGTGATTTTGGGAAACCCTCCCGATAAGATGGCAAACATGCAATATCACAATTTTCGTAAATTGCTCTTACGTCATCAGTATGACCTTGCCAAGTCAAATAACCAGGAATTAACTGTTTACGAAGTTCTTCTTCTTTAATTCCTGCTGGGTTAAAAGGATCAGTTCCGCCAACAATAAAGAATTGCACTTTAGATTTATATTGCTTTTCCATTGATTTAGCAGCTTCAATAAATTCCATTATACCCTTGTCTTTGAGCAATCTAGCAACAAACATTATATTTAGGGTTCCTTCAGGATCTCTTAATATATTTCGTTTATAGATATTCTCGTCCACACCGGAACCTTTTATGATTACATGTTTATTGATATTGATGCCGATTTTGGATTTAAAGAACTGTAGATCATAAGAATTTTGGAAAATATATCGAATCCGCTTTTTTTTATCCCTTAATGAAATCCTCATCGTAAAAAACAAGATTTTTTTAAAAATTGAATGTCTTTCATCAATAAATAGATAACCTAGACCTGTAATAGCATTTACTATTTTAAGTTCTGGATTTTTTATGAATTTCAGTGCAATGGAGCCATATAAATAAGGCTTTAAGGTAACCTGATGAACAATATCTGGTTTTAAAAATCTGAATAACGAAATTAATTTTAAAATAAGTATTAGATCTTTCAATGGATTTGAAAAACCCCTTGTAATGTTTAGATTAATACACTTTATTCCTTTATTTTCAAGAAATTCAAAATGCCCTGTATTTTTTGTGACGAGGTAAACTAAATCACCACGATTAATTCCCTCTAAAGCAAGGGGTAATCGATGTGATAGGAAAAAACTATCAACGTTGACAAAATATACTATTGTTCTTTTTTGCATGAATGATACTCATTAAACCAACTTTGAAACATTAAAACATCCCAAATTAAATATTGCCAATTGTATTTTCTTGACATATGCTCCTCAACTTTCCTATTTATTTCCTGAATATTTAGAAGCCCGTGCTTTTTTAAATTTGATTCTGAAAGTGTTTCATACACCCAGTCCTTTAATGGCCCTCGTAACCATTGATCTAATGGAATTCCAAATCCTTTTTTGGGTCGTTCTATTAAATTTTTTGGTACATATCTAAACAAAACTTCTCGTAGCAACCACTTACCTGTACCATTTTTAATTTTTTGACCAATTTCAAGATTCATGGCAAACTCGATAATTCTGTGATCCAAGAATGGCACTCTAGTTTCCAAAGAGGTACTCATCGCTGCTCGATCTACTTTTACTAAAATATCATCAGGCAAATAAGTTTGAAAATCCCAAAGCATCATATTTTCAATATTAGAAATGCTTTTATCAATGTTAAATTTATGCTTTTGATTCTCCTCATTGAGGCCATTAATTATTGATTCAGGATTCCAATGAGTAATCAATCCTTGATATAACGTGGAAATGTCCATTGAATTAAGCACTCCAGCCGCCTTGTGCGCTTTATGACCAAAATTAGAGAGCTGATATTTTTTAGGTACAAATATTTTTGTCAGATTATATACGCTATCAATTTTTTCTACATCTATGGATAATAGTGATTTAGCAACCATATTCCTTAATGGCATTGGGATCTTTGAAATTTTATCCCAAGTATTCTGAGTTAACAAATATCTATTATATCCTCCAAATAATTCATCACCCGCATCACCTGATAAGGATACAGTTACTTGTTTTTTAGCTAATTGAGCCACTAAAAAGGTAGGGATTTGAGATGAATCTGAAAATGGTTCGTCATATATTTTAGGTAGCAACGGAATTACATCCATAGCATCTTTAGGACTAACATATAATTCAGTGTGTTCCGTGCCTAAATGTTTAGCAACCTCTTTAGCGTATACAGCTTCATCATATTCTGCCTCATCAAACCCGATAGAAAATGTTTTGACAGGAACTGTTGAAATTTCTTGCATGATAGCAACAATTGTCGAACTATCTACCCCCCCTGACAAAAAAGCACCTAATGGAACATCTGTAATCATTTGATCCTTAATAGTTTTTTTTAGTAACTCATCTAGCTGAGATACATAATTCTCTGAAGTACCAAACTCTGAATACTTGGGTTTAAAATTGGTAATCGACCAATAAGAATATTCTATTTCCTCCTTAGTATTAAAATTATATTGATAAACTGTCCCTGGATTTAACTTTTTAATACCAACATATATACTTTTATTTGAAGGAATATAATTGTATCTGAAAAAATCCGCTAGCGCATTTTTGCAAATTTGCTTTTTAAATCCTGGGTGAACATGAAAAGATTTTAATTCAGAACCAAAGAAAAAAATCGAATCTTGCCATCCAAAGTAAAGTGGTTTTTCTCCCGCCCTATCTCTAATTAGATATAACAACTTATTATCTCGGTCTATCAGGGATATTGAAAACATTCCAACCATTTTGCCAAGTGTTTCATCTACACCCCAACGTTCAAAACCTTCAAGAATGATTTCTGTATCAGAATGACCATTCCATAGGGTTGGTTTTTCCTTCTCTAGATCATCTTTAATATTTTGATAATTGTATATTTCTCCATTAAAAGCAATAATAAATCTTTTTGATTTTGATAACATTGGCTGATGACCAGCCTCTGATAAATCTAATATAGATAACCTACGGTGGCACACCCCTATCCCAAGTTCTTGGTCAACCCAAATACCTGAAGAATCAGGACCTCGATGAGAGATCAACTCCCCCATTTTCTCCAAGAGAGTCGGATCAATATTTTTTGAGTTGATATAACCGGTAAAGCCGCACATGTTATTTGATTATATTTTGATACTGAATATTATAAATCTCAACAATTTTTTCTATTGAGAAATCTCTAGCCATACGTTCTTTTCCACGTACTCCCATTGCAATTCTTTCGTTTTCCTCCATATCACAAAGAGTATCAATAGCCTTGGCTAACTCTAATGGGTTTTCTATTGGAACTACTATGCCTGAGTCGCCAACTATATAATCTGAATCTCCAGCAGCTGTTGAAACAACAGGGATTCCATTTAATAATGCTTCCCCTAGAACATTTGGATATCCTTCAGACTTTGAAGAAAGACAAAAAATATTGAATAACTGATAAAACCTATTTACTTCTTCTTGATAACCCAAAAGAATAAAATTCTCTCGGACACCATTCTGATCTAACATCTTCAATAATTCAAGATTACTTGTATCCAATCCATTACCAATTAAAACAAACAAAATATCTGTTCGATTTTGTAGGATAATCTTTGCCGCTTTTATTAAATTTAGATAATCTTTATCTGAATGAAATCGCCCAATATTACCAATGACAATTTTTCCTCTAGAGTCGGAATTGATTTGAGAATTTGGAATAATGGATTCATAATTTATTTTTTCAAAACCATTAGGAATAACTAAACCAATTTTTCTATTAAACCCAAATTTTTCATGCGTTTTTCTTCCATGAAACGACGCATAAATGATTTTAACGGGTATCAAAAAAGAAAGGATCCGGAGCATTTTTATTATGATGCCAGTAGACATTTTAACCTTCACAAAAGAACAGCGCACATTCCAAATTATGGGCTTTATTGTTAACAAAGATAAAATCGAAGAATAAAAATCCGCATGATACAGCCAAGATTGTATTAAATCAATATTATACTTTTTTATTAGTTTCCTTGAAGTATAAAAACTTTTTAGAAAACTAACAACACCTGAAATATTTAAGTTAAATACTTTAATCCCCTCATTTAAATATTTTTCCTGGATAACCCCTTTACCCTTTAATACTATTACAATATCTGTAAAACCTAATTTAATTCTCTGTTTTATAAGTTTTAACAACATTTTTTCAGCACCACCTGAGTCTAATGAAGTGATTACGTGGGCGACTGAAACTTTCTTAATGAACGGGTTCAATTAGGGAAGGTGTTTAGGGGGTATGAGTTTGACATAAATCACGTAAAATTCACTTCGACAAATTACTAGTGAAGCCAACTTTTCTATTTAATTTTAATCTATCTATTCGGATAAAAATACCTGCTCCTACTAACAAAAAAATAATTCGTGCTAAATAATTTTGATACATAAAAGGTTCCTTGATCTCAGAAATAACTAAGAGCACAAGTATTGGATAAAAAACCACTTTTAAATTTGAATCCAAACGGATCAATCGAAGTATTCTAGAAATTAAAAAATAGTAAAGGACTATTGATAATATTAATCCTACAGAGAACATGGATTTGAGATAACCAGAATCTGTTCTTGGATACAACTCATTTTTTCCTTCAAAAAACCCGATGCCAAACAGAATATGCCCAATATCATTCGGAATAAATAACATTTGTTCCAGATCATCAGTCGAATTTGTTGAAAATTCACCACTCTGAAATACATTGGTCCATTCAAATGCCCAAGAAAGTATCTCATTACTTATATTAATTTCAGGTAATAACTGAAATAATATTAATACAATTATTATATCTTTTGTTAACTCTTTAATAGATCCTACTCTATTCGGAATGTATTCAAACAATAAAAAATATAGAGTAAAGATAATACCATATATCAATCCTGATCTACCAGTAAAAATATTTGATGCATCTATAACAATTATAAAAATTAAACCCAAGGTATGGTTGATTTGTTTTTCTCTAACTAAGACAACACAAAACCAAACACAGGCAGCATTAACAATTGAAAGTCCAGCTCCACCCGCTGCTGCTAAACCTCTTAGCCTAAATGGGTGCTCAAGGTAATCAATGTTAGCTGAACTTGTATTTAAAAAGGATTCAATAATCAATTTAACATCTGTAATCAGAAATTCAATTATTATAATTATAGAATTAAAAACCACAATAAAAACAACATATTTCAATATGTTAAATATTGTATTCACATCATTTCTATCATCATATACATATCTTGCAAATAGATAAGAAAAAATAATATAAAAAATATCTGAAATCAATATAGAATTAAAATGATTTAATTCATTGCCGTATATTAAGGCTAACAAAGAATGATATATGATTAAGAGAAAAATAAATAAAATAAAAAACGTGTTTTCCCTTATTCTAAATGATTCTGTTATTCGTTTTCTTTCAATTGAAATTATTGTTATTAATGCAAAAATGCCAGTATGAATATTAATGTAAGAATTAATTCTTGGAGCGAGAACATAGAAAAATAACACTACAATTATAAATATTTTTTTCATATTTTTTTAAATACTCTATTCAAAAGGGATTTGAACATGCCGAAAATATTCTTTAAAATCATAAAAATAAAAAAATGAAAATATCTGCCCCTGAAATATAAAAATAGATTTTTATATAATTTAACAAATCCCCATCTTGATTGAAATTGATGGTCTATATTAGAAGTTATACCTAAATCATGTTTTCTATATACAGCCATATCTAGATCAAAATATTTTGCATTACCATTAATTGCAAGTAAAATTTCAAGTGGTATGTCACCAACTATACTTAATTCGAACCACTTAGGAAAATTTTCCGGTAGACAATCATTTCTAAATACCAATGAACATGTTGGTATGTAATGCTTCAGAATTAAATCATTTAATTCTAAAATACTTTTTTTTGGTATACTGAAATGATAAGAATAATTTAAATTGGAATTATTAATTACTACAGAATGGAAACACATTGAAAATTCTTTGTTTTGTTCCAAAAAGTTTATCTGCTTTTGCAATTTTAAAGGGTCATTCCAATAATCATCACCTTCACAGAGTGCAATGTATTTTCCTTTGGATTGGTTCAATGACCAAACAAAGTTGGCCATCATCCCTTTATTTTCGAAATGTTTTGTGTATTTTATGAAGTTTAAAGTAGAGTGATTTTGTATTAATTGTTTAACGATTTCATCTGTTCTATCTGGTGAACAATCATTCGCTATGATTAATTCAATTTCAAAATTACATTTCTGCAATAACACCCCCTCTATTGCTTGAGTAATAAATTGTTCATGACCATACGTAATCATGACTACAGACACCATCACATTATTCTTCAATTAAATAGGGATTTTCTTTTTTATAATTTTTGCTGGAATACCAATAGCTGTACAATCATCAGGAATATTTGTTGTAACAACAGCGCCCGCACCGATAATAGTATTTTTTCCAATTTCAAGATCGGGAAGTATAATCGCCCCAGCACCAATTTGTGTATTATTATTAACTCTTGATCTTCCTAAAATAGTAACACTTGGAGATAACTCAACAAAATCACCAATAACAACATCATGAGTAATAATTGTATTATAATAAATAAGAGGGCATTTTCCAATGGCTACGCTATTTGATATTTTTACGCCAGCGAAAATATTTGCACCTTCACCTATTAAAACATTAAAATTTCCAATATGCGTATTATTGCTTATTGTACTCGATAATACACCTCCGATACCAGTGAATTTTTTAACTAATTTTTTTCGCAACTTAGGGTTTCCGATTCCTATTGTAAACCTCCTATCAATATTTTCAAAATAATGTTTTGCTTGCTCAATAGAATTTAGGATTGGAAATCGATGAAACAATAAACTTCCAATATCTTTATTGACATCGTCATAAAACGCTAAATTTTCAATTTCATTATTTTGGAAACAAATTTCCAAAACTTCTTTAGCAAAACCCTTAGCGCCAACAATTAACATGACATTTTTGAATTAATCAAATTTGCAATTCTTTTTGCATCATCTTGCTCTAAGGAGTGATATAATGGTAAACATAATATCCTTTCCGCAATATACTCAGAAACCGGCATATCAACATTTTTCACATAAGATATTTTATTCAATGAAGGGTAAAAGTATCGTCTTGGAAAAATCTGATTTTCATTCAGTTCATTTTGTACTTTCAAAAGATCATCAATGGTTTCAAAAAGAATTGGATAATAACTATAATTCCATTCTGTATTATTTCTAATTTTTATTTTTCTAATTTTTGTAAAACTAAGCAATGAGTCATACAGTTCTACAATACATTTTCGAGATTCGATGATTTGACTCATATGTGGAAAAACAGCCAAACCCATTGCAGCTTGCAATTCTGAAATTTTTCCATTAATTCCTAAACCATGAAAATCTAATTGGCCGTTATGACCAAAATTATGACTAAAGAAACATTGATTAAATAGGTTTTGGTCTTTTGCGAATATTGCACCTCCTTCTCCAGTATGAAATATCTTTGTTGCATGAAATGAACAAGTACTAATATCTCCATATTCAAAAATACTTCTGCCGTTATATTTAACACCAAAGCAATGTGCAGCATCATAAATGACATAGAGGTTATTCTTTGCTGCTATTTCTTCAATAGCTTCGATATGGCATGGGTTTCCAAAAACATGAGTAGCTAAAATTGCAGTTGTTTTTTTTGTAATAGCTGCTTCAATTTTAGTTTCATCTATCGTTAAAAATTCTTGGTTTATATCCACAAATACTGGAGTGCAATTTTCCCAAATAACCGCGGCGGTGGTTGCTACGTAACTAAAAGGAGTAGTAATTATTTCACCCATACATCCTAATTTTTTCAACGCAATTTGTATCGGAATAGTGCCATTATTCATTATTAGGACATTTGAAACTGATAAATATTCTTTCAACTTCAACTCCAATTCCAGAACTAATTCACCCCGATTTGTTAGCCATTGGTTTTCCCAAATTCTTTGAACTTGAGAATTATACTCTTCTATCGGTGGGAAGAATGTTTTAGTGACATTTATCATCTCCTATAAACTTCAATAAGTGAACTTTTAATATGCAAATAAGGTTTAAGATTCATTTTTTCACTTAGGACAATTAATGTAAAAAATCCAGTTAAAAAACAAAATACAACCTGGAAAAATAGATTTGATGTAGGTATAATCTTCTGAAAACTATAGACTACAATAATTGTTAAGAGGACGATAGCAAGTGTAGGCAACAAGTCCAAAAGTTGGTTTTTCGTTGGGTAATTTAAAAATCTACCACTGTAATGAGTATTGATAATTAATGCTAAAACTGAATTAATTACACTACTCCAAACTAAACCCATAACCCCAAAATTAAAACAAACTAAAACTACCATTATAATAATTATCTTTTTCACAATTTCAAGTCTTAAAAAAAGATCACTTCTACCAAAAACACTTAGAATATTAATATTCAAAGAATGTATCGGGTAAAAAATAAAAGAAATACTTAGAATTTGAAATAGAGGAACAATTGCAAGCCATTGAGCGCCTAAAAAAAGCGAAACTAATTGATGTGCAAGTAATGCCGCAAAAGCAAGTCCACTAGAAGATATTAAAAAAGACATTTGCATAATGCTTTTGTAAGCCTTTTGTAGTCTCAAACTATCGTTTTTTATTGTTGATAAACTAGGTAATGATACCTTTAAAATAATTCCTGATAATATTGAGACCGGATAGTTATTAAATGAATAGGCTCTTTCATATAATCCTAAAGTTTTTAGATTAAAAAATTTACCGATGAGTATATTATAAATATTTTCAAAAACAGTATTTAAAAGAGCCGAAAAAACCAATTTATAACCAAAATTAAAATGCTCGCGGTAATTTGCTAAATCAAAATAATATTTTGGCCTCCAACTAATCAATAACAAATATAATATGGTGCTAATCGATTGATTTACTATGAATAAAGACACTAAACTCCATATGCCACATCCTTTATAACCCATCCATACACTTAAAAATAAACTAATCAAAGCACCTGGTAAATTAAGTAATGTAATCATTCTGAATTTCATTTCCTTAATTAACTTGACATTATGAATACTCCTAAAGCTACTTATTATAAATCCTAAACAATACCAACGGATTATTTCTATTAACAACGCTTGATTATAGAAATTTGCTATCAAGGGTGCCGTTAAGTACAAGATTAAGTAGACTACGAAACTCATTAATATATTTGTAAAATACACAGTAGAGTATTCATTTTCAGTAATGTTATTTTTCCTAAGTAAGGATGTCGACATCCCACTATCAATTAGTGTATTACCAATTGATACAAATAGCATTATCAAACCAATATAGCCAAATTCACTTGGGCCTAAAATACCAGCTAATACAATTGTTGCAATAAAGTATGATCCTTTATTAATTAAAATATCAATAAAAGTCCAAAATACCCCATTTAAAGCCTGATGTTTTAAATTCAGCAAAAATTAAAAATTTACATTATTTGAATTTCACTCTTTGAAAAATAATAATTGATTGTTGGGTGCTAGAAAAACCAAAATTATTATCAATATGTATTAAGAGTCATGATTACATATTATTTCTAGCATACCAATCATAAACAATTTTCAAGCCATCCTGAAAGCTGATTTTAGGAGAATATCCCAGTGTTTCTTTTATTTTATCAATATTAGCCTTGGAGTGTTTTACATCTCCTGCTCTTTCAGCTTGATATATTACTGATAAATCTTTATTACTAAAATCCTTTAAAATACTTATCATTTGATTTAATGAAGTCTGATCGCCACAAGCAACATTGAAAACTTCATGTTTGCTAATATTTTCAGCAAAAAGTGCTTTAATATTTGCTTGTACTGCATTTTCTACAAATGTAAAATCACGGCTGGTTACCCCATCCCCATTAATAATAGGAGTTTGACTATCAAGGAAAGCTTTGCAGAAAATTGGAATGACTGCCGCATATGGGTTGTTGGGATTTTGTTTGGGGCCGAAAATATTAAAATATCTAAGCCCTACTGTATTAAAGCCGTAAATATTGCTAAATACTTCTGCATATAACTCATTGACCAATTTTGTTACAGCATAAGGAGAAAGTGGTTTGCCTTCCCTACCTTCAATTTTTGGTAATTCCTGACTGTCTCCATACGTACTTGACGAGGCCGCATAAACAAATCTTTTGAGCGTAGAGCTGTCTTTAGCGGCCATTAACATATTTAGAAATCCAGAAATGTTAACATCATTTGTCGTGACTGGATCAGAGATACTTCTTGGAACTGAGCCTAATGCTGCCTGATGAGAAATGTAGTTTATTCCTTTAACAGCATTCTGACAATCCACTAAATTTCGAATATCTCCTTTAATAAACTCAAAATTATTTAGTTTATTAAATTCTTGAATATTTTCAATATATCCATTTGATAAATTATCAATAACTCTGACGTGTCCAGCATTATTTTTTAAAAGATACTCGACAATATTAGATCCAATAAAACCGGCGCCTCCAGTTATTAAAAAAGATGAACTAGAAATATCAATGTCATGAAATTTCTCGTTATAAAGATCATTATTGAACATATTAAAGTCTTGAATCGATAATAGCTGTTGGTAATATTCCTTTAACGTCAAAAACAACGCCCTTTGGAGCCAGTGATTTTACATCCAATTCTAGAAATTTTTGATGGGCTACAGCTAAAATTACTGCATCATAGGATTTATTTGCAACTAGCGAATTGTTTACTTCAATGCCATATTCCTTGCTAATACTTTGCTTATCAACCCAAGGATCGTAAATATCAATATTGATTTCGAACTTTAATAGTTCATCATATATATCTATGACTTTTGTATTTCTAAAATCAGGACAGTCTTCTTTAAATGTGAATCCAAGCAATAAAACATTTGAATTAATTACAGAAATATTTTTTTTCATCATAAGTTTAATGACTTCAGTGGCAACATGCTTTCCCATTGAATCATTAATCCTTCTGCCGGCAAGAATTATTTCAGGATGATAACCTACTTCTTGTGCCTTTTGAGCTAAGTAAAATGGATCAACACCAATACAGTGTCCTCCTACTAGTCCTGGCTTAAATTTTAAGAAATTCCATTTGGTTCCAGCTGCGTCTAATACATCGTTTGTATCAATACCCATTAAATTAAAAATTTTACTCAACTCGTTCACAAATGCGATATTAATGTCACGTTGAGTATTCTCAATAACTTTTGCTGCCTCAGCAACTTTTATGCTTGACGCAAGGTGTGTTCCTGCAACAATTACACTTTTATATAAATTATCAATTTCTATTGCTATTTCAGGAGTTGAACCACTTGTAACCTTCAGAATCTTAGTGACAGTGTGTTCTTTATCACCCGGATTTATTCTTTCAGGTGAGTAACCACAATAAAATTCTGAATTGTACTTTAGCCCACTACCCCTTTCCAAAACAGGGACCATTTCATCCTCCGTTACACCTGGATATACCGTTGATTCATAAATAACAATGTCCCCCTTTTTAAGAAATTCTGCTACCGTTTCGCTTGCTTTAATCATTGGTGTAAGAACAGGTCTATTATATTTATCTGTTGGTGTGGGTACCGTAACAATAAAGATATTTGCATTTCTGAGTTCATTCTTATTATCAGTTAGGAACAACCCTTTTTGCCTTTGATTTTTAACATCCAAAACCTCTGATAATTGCTCATCTTCAACTTCAAGGGTATCGTCATGCCCTGAGAGCAAATCTTTAATGCGTTTTTGACTGATGTCAAACCCAATAACTTTATACTTTTCAGCGAATGCAACAGCAAGTGGTAAACCAACGTAACCCAATCCTATGATTGCAATATTTTTCATTTTATATGTCTTTAATAAATGTCCGGAATAAAATTTGGATAGATAAATTTTCCATTTCTGTTATTCAAGTATCTTACATATTTTGTATGTGGCGGCACAACGCCATTAGATTTAATGTATTCTTTTAGACTCTCTAGTTTGGTCATTTTTGTATTTGTTCTAATTAATATCCACTTTCCCTGAAAGTAAACCTCGAACACATTATGACTGAGTGTTTCTTTTTTGAAAAAATCCAAAACCGATGTTGATTTTTCGCCAAAGTATAAATAAACTGGTCGGACATTGTAACCATTCAAAATGAAATACTTTTGCATAAGAATTGACCGATCGTAACAGAATCCTTTTTTTCTTAGTATTGTTTTCTTTACATCTAATTTTTCCGACCCAGTATATTCATGCTTGATTTCAGAAATAACTTTATTTTGAACAAATAGAATGTCATCAGGTCTCTTTATTGACCGATTATTGAAAAATTTATTCATGATTTCAATTTCCGTAGATGATGGAGAAATTTGATTTTTGTTATAGTTAATAATGAACCACAATGAAAGAAAAATAATTAAAGAAATACTTAAAGTGAATGAAATTGTAAAAATGCATGTACGTTTTGTAACTAATTTGAATTTAAAAGACATCTACTATTTTTTTTTGAATAATAGCATAAATTAAAGTGACAAGGATAAAAATGAAACTGCCTAAAACTATCCCTTTTGTTTTTCCGAACTCTTTAACTTCCAAAGGCAATATCGGTTCATCTATGATCTCAATAATTGGCTCTTCTTGGCTACGTTGAAACTTAGTCATCTCCAAGTTTTGGATTACGTTGCCATACATTGTTTTAAGTACTTCTACATCCACCTGTTTTTTGGCTTGTTTGGTTTTGTAGCGCATGAGTGGGGCGTGGCTGTTTAGGTCAGTTTCAATTGCCAACGTGGTAATTGATCCATCTAGTAAGCCCCTTATTGAATCTCGTTTTCGGGTCAATTCGCGTTCGGTAGTAATCAGTTTGCCGACCTTAATTTCCATGTAAAGGTCAATAGCATGTTGTACTAACATTTTGGAAAATAACAAGGCCCACTGCTCGTTTTGGTCCTTAACTTCTAAATTGATAATCGTGGTTTTTTTATCGGCGCGCTCGGCTATTAATTGTTTTTCTCTGATGTTTTTTGTGATCAATAGCAACAAACTATCTTGGGCTCTGGTGCTTGTTATGGAGTCAAAAGTCTTGGGAAAAAGTGCTATTTTCTTTTCTTTCAGCTCCTTATCAAAATGGTTTTTTACATACGCATTGAGCAAATGGTCGCCTTTTAATTCATCCAAAGGTGCTTTGAGGGCCTCATGAATAATGCGGTTGCTTTTCATGAGCATTAAGATGTTTTCACCTCCAAACATTCCACTACTGCTTGCACCTCCAATATCACCAATTCCTAAAGAACTTGCCAAACCACCAAGTGCACTAGCTGCTCCTCCTGACTTTTGTTCCATTGCAAAGGTTATTTTGGCAGTGTATTCTGGTTTTGTTAGGTATATTGAATACGCAAAACCTATTGCACCCCCTAAGCAGCCCACCAAAATAAATAACCATTTACGTCCCCATAAATATGAAGTCCAATCTTTGGCGATTAATATTAGTTCTTTCAAACTAATTTCATCGGGATTGTTTTGTTGTGTCGGGGTTTGTTCGTTCATCCTAGAGTTGTTTGAGCAGTAGGGTAATGGTTAACAAAGAAGATATGGCTTGAAATGACCTTGAGAAAATAGCATCAAAGTCAACCTCTTTCTTTTCTTTGAGTGTTTCTTCAGGTTTTAAGCTAACCACAATTTGGCCGCCTGGCCTCACAGTGGGCATATCGTTAAACACAAACAACACTCGCTTTGTACCATCTACTTGCCCGTTAGGGTAAGCAACGGCAACTGTTCGGTGGTCAGAGCTGTCAGCAAAACCTCCTGCAAACTCCCTGATATACCATCGAGCAGAATGCTTACCGCTATATAAAAAGCTAACTTGAGCATGTTGAGTACTATCTAACACTGGGTAATTGGTGCCGATAGTACGGACACTAAATGTATTTTGATTAGGGAAAATGGTTAACACATCTCCAGCCAACAAATAAGGATTGTGTTTTTTAGAATATGAGCGGTTTAAAGCTTTTTTAAGATCAATTCCAATCGGGCCTACATTATTAAAACTTCTAACTAGTACAGCGGCGTTCTTATCTGCCAATACATTGAGGCCTCCCGCGTCATGAATGAGGTCAGATAAACGATAAGAAGTTGCAGGCAGTGCATAATCTCCAGGGAATTTAACAGCACCTTCGACACTAACGTGTTTGTCAATCTCAAAAAGAGCCTTTTCCCGGATTATTATTTGATCAAATGGCAAGACAGGAAATCCTGCAGGATAGCCTACCACATTGAAATTAGAATCTAAGCTTAGGTGTAAAAGTTCATAGCCCGAACCACGCTTTTCGTTGTAATACAATCTGAAAAGGTCAACGCGTGCTAAATTTGCTTTTTGCGTTGGTCTTCCCGCCATTTCAATGAGGTCTTTAATTGTGAGTTGGGGACTAAATGGCGTTCTAGAGGCTTCTCTTACTGCGCCGCCAATGCTTACGTCTGCAGCTTGAGTATAAATTTCTTTATCGTAGATCATCAAGACATCCCCAGCACCCAAAGTAAGGTCTTGGTTTTCTTTTAGGTTTACTCTGAGGTATGAGTACGAATTAGGTTCGAATAAATTAGTTCGACGAACATAAGCCCAGTCTGCAGTAGTTGGGAGGGTGCCCTTTGCCAATGCAATGGCCTCAGATAATTTAATTTGATCGGTATATGACATCAGTTGCTTGAAAGGCGCCCTAATTGCACCCAAAACCTCGAGAGGAAGCTGATTGGCAAAATTTGCTTGGTCATAAACCAAAATTTGATCTCTTGCGGCAAGGTTAAATGTACTTGCATCTGTGCCGGCAACCTTAAAAAGTTTTTTAGTGCCGTCAGAAAGTGTGCGCTCCACAAAATACAATTCTGTACTTGTTTGGGGTTTCAATTGCGCTTTGGCTAGCACTTCAGAAAGTTTTAAGCCGTCTTTCCAAGCAAAAGATCCTGGGTAATACACAGCACCGTCGACCTTGATCATTTGCTCTAAAGGAACTGTGCTAGAACGCAATTTAACGATATCGCCATCTACTAATTCTACAAGTACCTTTCCTTCTAAAACTTCACTGAGACGATACTCGGTAAGACTTGGCTTGCCACCCATTTGACGCTCTACTTGAATGAAGTCAATATTAGCGTTGTATAACACCCCACCAGCAAAAGCAATAAGTTCTTTCAAGCCTTCTTTGCCAGTCAATTCATAACGCATAGGGCGTTTCACTGCGCCCTCCAAACTTACAATCTTCTGCGCTACTGGCACATACAAGATGTCATTGTGTTGAAGGTCATACTGAAACTGCACGCTTGGGTTGTTCAAGAAGGCATAAAGGTCAATTTTCTTTCGGGTTTCTCCACGCATGAGTTCAATATGGCGCACAGAACCAATTTCACTAACCCCACCTGCTGCCATGAGTGCATTAAGCGCGGTATTCAGTGCGGAAAGCTGCACGCTGCCTGCTTGAGACACCTCGCCGAAAATATTCACATTAAGTGTTCTTGCCTTTTGAAGAGTGACTGCAAATTCATCAGACTGAAAACGATAGGCCACCGAAAAACGGTTACGAACTACTTTTCTGGCTTCACGTAAGCTCAAGCCCTTTAAGTAAATTTGAGCTAAACCAGCTGGGCTTACAAAACCAGACTCATTTATGGTTAGCAATAAATCTGCTTGTGAAATGCCAAAAATGGTGATTCTGATTTGATCTCCCGCTCCCAAAATGTAGGTTTCAGGCGCACTAGAACCATCAGTAATTGTTTGAACAGGAAGCCCTCCGTCACCAAATAATTGATGCCCGTAAATTGGCTTGGGGCCAATTAATGAATCTAAAACGATTTTGATTTCTTTCTTTACCTCCATAACTTTTGAGGTATCTTTTGACAAAGACTCTTGGAGCTTTGTTTCTTGAACCGGTTTTTTGGCCGTTGCCAATTCGTCTAATACCGCTGAAATCTGAGACTTTTTGGAAAGAGCTTCATCCGGGCTCATTTTTTTAACATCAAGACCATTTGAAATCAAGGCCGCATCCGCCTCCTCTGCTGATAAACCTCGTTTATCGAGCTCTGTTTGAATCAGGAATTCTTGGCCCGCAGGTAGCTGCGCAAAGGCAGCCGAGTGCATTAGTGTAAAAAGTACCGTGAGTAACGTACATTTTAATAAACTCATATGTTGGATTTTAAGACGCAAAATTAAAAAATTGCAAGCAGTTATACTAATCTGGGCTCAGTATGGCTTCGCCGCGGTAAGCCACAGTGGCAAACCCAATTAAAAGCCCTAAAAGCTGCTGCGCTAAACGCTACAGCACTTTTACAAAACTCTTTGGCACATTAATTTCAAAAGCCACCCCGAGGTGGCGAATTTCTATTTTGACGCGCAAAGTATTCAGCACCTGAACGGCTGTGCCAATGATTCCTTTAAAAGGCCCCCTAACAACTTCAATGGCTATACCAGGAGTTAATACGTCATTCTGGATGTCTGGCACAACTGCTTTCTGCAACAAAATTTGCAAATTGAGTATTTCTTGGGGCTGCACCACCGCAGGCTTGCCTAAATAGCGCAAAACACGGCTGAAACCCAAGATGTTGTATAGCCCTGAAAGCTGTGCTTCGGTGCATCGCACAAAAACTACTGAAGAAATAAGGGGCTTTTGGATCTTTTTTTTGCGATCAGACCACTGTTTGAGCTCTTCTTGTAGTGGCAGATATACCTCATAGCCAGCGTGTTGGAGGCGCTCGGCAAACTTTTTTTCGGCTTGGGCTTTGGTATAGACCACAAACCAACTAAAAATAGGGGCAATTAAGGGAAATTCCTTTGCTGTATTGGTTTGTGTAGTGGTTGTTAGCATAAAAGCTATTTTCGCTTTACAAGAACAAAAGTACTGCTTTTCGCTTATTTTACCCTATTATTACAAAATTAATTCAATATGAACTGAACAAGTAAGCCCCTGAGGTGTATGGTCTTGACAAAATTCCTTTTCTTTGCACTATGAAAGGGCTACAAATGGTCGATCTTCAGACCCAATATCAGCAAATCAAACCCGAAATTGATGCCGCCATTGCGCGCGTTTTGCAAAAAGGCGTCTTTATAGGAGGTGAAGAAGTGCAAGCGTTTGCTGCAGAACTCGGGCAGCACCTGGGCGCAACACACGTCATACCATGTGCCAATGGCACCGACGCCCTGCAAATTGCTCTCATGGCCCTTGGCTTGCAACCCGGTGATGAAGTCATTACACCAAGTTTCACTTATATTGCCACCACCGAAGTCATTGCCCTTTTGGGCCTCACGCCTGTGTTTGTTGAGGTAGACCCAAATACCTTTTGCATAGACCCTACGGCCATTGAAGCCGCCATTACCCCGCGTACCAAAGCCATTGTGCCGGTGCACCTTTATGGCCAAGCGGCCAACATGGAGGCCATTATGCAATTGGCGCACAAGCATCAACTTTTTGTAGTAGAAGATAACGCCCAAGCCATTGGCGCGCACTACACTTTTTCTGATGGCACCAAGGCCCAAACGGGTACTATTGGGCACATTGGCTGCACCTCGTTTTTCCCGAGTAAAAACCTTGGGTGTTATGGCGATGGCGGTGCACTTTACACCCAAGATGCCCAACTGGCCGAAAAAATAAAAATGATTGCCAACCATGGCCAAAAAGTCAAATATGTGCACGAGGTAGTAGGTTGCAACTCGAGGTTAGATGCCTTGCAGGCGGCCATTTTGCGTGTCAAATTGCAAAAGCTTAACAGCTATATTGCCGCACGCCAAGCGGTTGCCGCCGCTTATGACGCTGCTTTTCAAGATGTTTCAGGCTTGAGTATTCCAGCGCGCAATAGCTGCAGCACGCACGTGTTTCATCAGTACACCCTCAAGGTGAACAAGGGGCAGCGCGAGGCCTTGCAACAACACCTGCAAGTACTCGGGGTACCTACCATGATTTACTACCCTATTCCGGCCCACAAACAACACATGTTTGCCCAATTTGGTGTTTCTAACTTAAGTTTACCAGTATCTGAAGTGCTCTGCACTAAAGTGCTTTCTTTACCAATCCATACAGAAATGCTCCCCGAGCAACAACAATACATCATCGAATCCGTTTTATCTTTTTTTAAATGAAACAAATCGCAGTAATAGGCACCGGATACGTGGGTTTGGTCACCGGAACTTGCTTTGCCGAAATGGGCAATCAGGTCATTTGCATTGACAACAACGCCCAAAAGGTAGCCAAAATGCAGGCCGGAGAAATTCCGATCTATGAGCCCGAACTCGATGTATTGTTTGAGCGCAATATCAAAGCAGGGCGCCTGAGCTTCACAACCAACCTTGCTGAAGGCATAGCCGCAGCTGAAATCATTTTTTTAGCCCTACCTACCCCACCAGGAGCAGACGGCGCGGCCGATTTATCTTTTGTGTTGGGCGTAGCCGAAGAGCTCGGCACACTCATCACTGACTACAAAGTCATTGTAGACAAAAGCACCGTTCCTGTGGGCACTGCTGAAAAAGTGCAGGCAGCCATTGCTAGAAATGCACAAACTGAATTTGCGGTTGTGTCTAACCCAGAGTTTTTGCGCGAAGGTTTTGCGGTTTCTGACTTCATGAAGCCGGACCGCGTTGTGATTGGCTGCTCAGACAGCCGCGCGGCTGACATCATGGAAGCGCTTTACAAACCTTTTGTAAGACAAGGCAACCCGATTTACATCATGGATGAAAAATCAGCAGAGCTGACCAAATATGCCGCCAACGCCTTTTTGGCCACCAAGATCACCTTCATGAATGAAATTGCCAATTATTGTGAGTTGGTGGGCGCAGATGTTGACCAAGTGCGCAAAGGCATGGGCGCTGATGCCCGCATTGGCAAGCGCTTTTTGTTTCCGGGCATGGGCTATGGCGGCTCTTGCTTCCCGAAAGATGTGCAGGCCTTGGTGCAATCTGGCCAAGAGCAGCACTACCAGTTTCAGATCTTAGAGGCCGTCATGAAAGTGAACAGCAGCCAAAAAACTATCTTGCTACCGCGCATGAAAGATTTTTTCAGGGGGGAACTTGCTGGCAAGCGTTTAGCCGTTTGGGGCTTGGCCTTTAAGCCAGACACCGATGACATCAGAGAAGCACCTGCCCTAGAAATGATTGCAGGTCTCTTAGCTGCCGGCGCCAGCGTGTGTGCATTTGACCCTGAGGCCATGCCAAATGTTAAAAACATTTTAGGAGACAGCATTTCCTACGCTAATACTGAATACGAAGCCCTACAAAACGCAGACGCGCTTCTCATTTGCACCGAATGGGGTATTTTTAGAAACCCAAACTTTATTGCCATGAAAGACATCATGGCAGACGCCGTTATTTTTGATGGGCGCAACCTTTATGAGTTGCAAGACATGCAGCAGCATGGCTTTTACTACAGCAGCATTGGCCGCCAAAACATCTACAGAAGCCTATGAAAAGAGTCTTGATTACCGGAGCCGCTGGTTTCTTAGGTTCGCATTTAGCGGAGCGCTTTTTAAAAGATGGCTATGCCGTGATTGGCATGGACAACCTTATAACAGGTAGCCTCAAAAACATAGAGCCTTTCCAAGACAATCCAAACTTTACGTTTGTCAATCATGACGTTTCAAAGCACATTGAAATCGATGGCCAGCTAGACTACGTGTTACATTTTGCTTCACCGGCTAGCCCCATTGATTATCTTAAAATTCCGATCCAGACCCTCAAAGTAGGGTCTTTGGGTATTCATAATTGCCTTGGTTTGGCCAAGGCGAAAGGTGCGCGCTTACTGATTGCCTCAACCTCTGAGGTCTACGGAGACCCGCATGTGCACCCGCAGCCCGAAAGCTATTGGGGTAATGTGAACCCTGTGGGGCCGCGTGGCGTCTATGACGAAGCCAAGCGCTTCCAAGAAGCCATTACCATGGCCTACCACACCTACCACGGCCTCGAAACGCGCATAGTGCGCATTTTTAATACATATGGCCCACGCATGCGCCTCAACGATGGCCGCGTGTTGCCTGCCTTCATTGGCCAGGCACTCAGAGGCGAAGACCTCACCATTTTTGGCGATGGCTCTCAGACGCGCTCGTTTTGCTACGTCGATGACCTCGTGGAGGGCATTGTGCGCCTCTTACACTCAGACCATGCCGAGCCCGTGAACATTGGCAACCCCGATGAAATTACCATTGCGCAGTTTGCAGAAGAAATTATAGCACTTACAGGCACTGACCAAAAAGTCATTTACAAAGATTTGCCGGTTGATGACCCCAAGCAGCGCCAACCAGATATTACCAAAGCACGTCAACTTTTAGGTTGGGAACCTAAAATTGACCGCGCCGAAGGTTTGAAGCGCACCTACGCTTACTTTAAAAGCCTAAGCCAAGAAGAATTGCGCCAAACCGAACACGCCCAGTTTGATCAATACATTAAAAAATGAGTAACTATTTTGCCCACCCAACTGCCGTGATCGATGCCCCTTGCCAAATTGGCGACGGCACCAAAATATGGCATTTTTCGCATTTAATGCCAGGCTGTGTGCTCGGTGAAAATTGTAACATTGGGCAAAATGTGGTCATATCACCAGAAGTGGTGTTAGGCAAAAATGTCAAGGTGCAAAACAACGTGAGCATCTACACCGGCGTGAGCTGCGATGACGACGTCTTTTTAGGCCCCTCTTGTGTGTTTACCAATGTGCTCAACCCCAGAAGTGCGGTAAACCGCCGAGATAGCTACCTCAAAACACACGTAGGAAAAGGGGCCAGCATTGGCGCCAACGCCACTATTGTTTGCGGACACAATATTGGTGCCTTTGCCTTTATTGGCGCTGGTGCGGTAGTTACCAAAGAAATTCCGGCCTATGCTTTAGTGGTAGGTAACCCCGCTAGGCAGTTGGGTTGGATGTCTGAGTTTGGGCAGCGCCTGAATTTTGATACCAATGGGCTAGCCACCTGCCCTGAAAGTGGCCAACAATATCAATTGAAAGAAAACCGAGTAGAAAGAATCTCATGAGTAAAATAAAATTTGCAGTAATTGGGGCCGGCCACATTGGCAAGCGCCACGCCGAAATGATCAGACGCGATGCCGAAGGCGAATTAGTAGCCTTGGTAGACCCGCGTGGCAAAGAAGCCTGCGGCGCCCAAGAATTTGAAGTTCCGTTTTTTAGTAGCATCGAAGAATTACTCGCAAGCGGCCTCGACTATGATGTCATCAATGTTTGCACCCCCAACGGTTTACACGCCGAGCAAGCCAAAAAAGCACTCGAGGCAGGCAGGCATGTGGTTTGTGAAAAACCAATGGGCCTGAGCAAAGAAAGCTGTGAGCAAGTCATTTATACCGCCTTGCAAGCCAACAAGCAAGTTTTTTGTGTGATGCAAAACCGCTACTCGCCACCTAGTGTCTGGATCAAAGATATCATAGAGCGCAAAGTGTTAGGAGATATCTATATGGTGCAACTCAATTGCTACTGGAACCGCGATGAGCGTTACTACAAAGCAGGGGGCTGGAAGGGCACCAAAGATCTCGACGGCGGCACGCTCTTTACACAGTTTAGCCATTTCATTGACATCATGTATTGGCTCTTCGGAGACATTACCAATATTCAAGGCAAATTTGCCGACTTCAACCACCAAGACTACACCGACTTCGAAGACTCTGGCTTTGTAAGCTTTGACTTCTTGAATGGCGGCATGGGCTCACTGAACTACTCAACCTCAGTGGCCAATCAAAACTTAGAGTCTAGCATGACTATTATTGGCCAAAATGGCTCAGTAAAAATTGGCGGGCAATACATGAATGAGGTAGAGGTTTGCAACATTACTGGCTATGAAATGCCTGAACTGGCACCAACCAACCCGGGCAATGACTACGGCCCTTACAAAGGTTCAGCAGCCAACCACAATTATGTCATTACAAACGTCATCGACACTCTCAATGGCCGCACTGCCCCAACCACCAACGCCCTCGAAGGCCTCAAAGTGGTAGATATCATTGAGCGTATTTATGCCGTGCGCGACGCTCAATTTTCAAATTTATAATACCTCAGCAGACCATGATTTATCAAGAGCTCATTGATCAAAACAACAAACTTGCCGTCATTGGCTTGGGCTATGTAGGCTTGCCTATTGCCCTCGAATTTGCCAAAAAAATTGAAGTCATTGGTTTTGACATCAATGCGGCGCGAATTGCCCAAATGCAGCAAGGCCAAGACCCTAGCCGAGAGCTAGAAAGCAACGCATTTCAAAACTGCAACATTACCTTTACCAATGAGCTCGATGTATTAAAGCAAGCGCAATTTTACATTGTTGCTGTACCTACACCAATAGACAGCAGCAACCTCCCCGACCTCAAGCCTTTGTTGGCAGCTAGCCGCACCGTTGGGCAAGTGCTCAAAAAAGGAGACTACGTGGTGTTTGAATCTACAGTTTACCCGGGCTGCACCGAAGAAGATTGCATACCTATTTTAGAAGAAGTTTCTGGGCTCAAGTTCCAAGAAGACTTCATGGTGGGTTATTCGCCAGAGCGCATCAACCCCGGAGACAAACAACACACGCTGCAAAACGTCATTAAAATAGTGTCTGGTTCATGCCCTGAATCTTTAGAGCAAATTGCCAAAGTATACGAATTGGTTGTGGAAGCAGGTGTACACCGAGCACCTTCTATAAAAGTAGCAGAAGCGGCTAAAATCGTAGAGAACACACAACGAGATGTCAATATTTCTTTGGTCAATGAGTTGTCTATTATTTTTAATAAAATGGGCATCAATACTTTTGATGTATTAGAAGCAGCAGGCACAAAATGGAATTTCTTGCATTTTTACCCCGGCTTAGTGGGTGGCCACTGCATTGGCGTAGACCCTTATTATTTGGTGCACAAAGCCATGCAAGTGGGTTACCACAGCAAAGTCATCAACTCTGGGCGCTATGTCAATGACTCCATGGGCTTTTATATTGGCAAGCAAACCGCCAAAAAGATCATTGCGCAAGGTAAAACGATCCAAGAGGCCCACGTATTGGTTTTGGGTGCTACCTTCAAAGAAAATGTCTCAGATATCCGCAACTCAAGAGTTATTGACGTCATAAGAGAACTCGAGTCTTTCCAAATCAATGTAGACGTCATGGACCCACATGCCGACGCCGCAGAAATGCAGCACGAATATGGCGTCGAACTCACTACCCAAGCACGCTCAGATTACGATGCTATTGTTGTAGCAGTAAACCACGAAGAATTTGCCGGCTACAACGAAAGCTACTTCAAAACCTTACTCAAGGACGGCAAAGGAATTTTGGTAGACGTTAAAGGAACCTATAGAAACCAGATCAAATATTTGACCTATTGGTCGTTATAAGAGATCGTGAATAGAATAGAAAATAATAGATTAGAATAGAATCAAATTAATAAAAGATTGAGAGAATGTAAATTTTGATTTCTCAATTATCAAATAATCAAAAATGAATTATTCCAAACATATACTTGTAACAGGCGGCGCGGGCTTTATTGGCTCACACGTAGTGAGAAGATTTGTTTTGAACTACCCTGACTACCTCATCGTGAACCTCGATAAGCTCACTTATGCGGGTAACCTCGAAAATTTAAAAGACATCGACAGCGCTGCAAATTACCGCTTCGAGAAAGTTGATATTTGCGAAGCCAGCGCAGTTCAAGCAGTGTTTGAAAAGCACCAAATTACAGATGTGATTCATTTGGCAGCAGAAAGCCACGTAGACCGCTCGATTGAAGGGCCCATGGAGTTTGTCATGACCAACGTGGTGGGTACCGTGAATTTATTGCAAGCAGCACGCGCCACTTGGGGGGACACCGAAGGGCATGTGTTTCATCATGTGTCTACCGACGAAGTGTATGGAAGCTTAGGCGAAGAAGGTTTGTTTACAGAAACCACTGCCTATGACCCACGCAGCCCTTATTCGGCATCTAAAGCGGCCTCTGATCATTTTGTCATGGCGTATCACCACACCTACGGCTTGCCTATCAAAATGAGCAACTGCTCCAATAACTATGGTTCGCATCATTTTCCGGAGAAACTGATACCGTTAATGATCCATAATATTTTACACGAAAAATCACTGCCTATTTACGGCAAAGGAGACAACATCAGGGATTGGCTTTGGGTAGAAGACCACGCTAGTGCTATAGATGCCATTTTCCATAAAGGGCGCGTTGGTGAATCTTACAACGTAGGTGGGCTCAATGAATGGACCAACATTGAACTGGTGCGCTACCTCTGCCAAGTTATGGACCAAAAATTAGGGCGTGCTGAAGGCAGTTCAGAGAAGTTACTTACTTATGTGACCGACCGTGCTGGCCATGACAAGCGCTATGCCATTGACGCCAGCAAACTGGAAGCAGAACTTGGCTGGAAGCCCTCCATTACTTTTGAGCAAGGCCTCGAACGCACCGTAGATTGGTACCTCGAGAACCAAGAATGGGTGTCGAAGGTAACCAGCGGCGCCTACCAAACCTATTATGAACAAATGTACAGCAACCTTTAAGTGATGAAAGGAATTGTATTAGCAGGAGGCTCGGGCACACGCCTACACCCCATTACCAAAGGGGTTTCAAAGCAATTGTTGCCCATTTATGACAAGCCCATGATCTATTACCCGATTTCAGTACTCATGCTGGCGGGTATCAAAGAAATCTTGATCATCTCTACCCCCGATGACCTTCCTTTTTTCAAAAAACTGTTGGGCAGCGGCGAAGAACTCGGGATTTCATTTAGCTATGCTGAACAACCCTCACCGGATGGTTTGGCCCAGGCCTTTATAATTGGCAAAGAATTCATCGGAGACTCCGATGTTTGCTTGGTACTCGGAGACAACATTTTTTATGGCCAAGGCCTCTCTAAACTTTTGCGCCAAGCGCGTGCCAATGTGGCAGACGAACGTGCCGCTACTGTTTTTGGCTACTGGGTATCAGACCCTGAGCGCTATGGCGTGGCTGAATTCAATGAAGACGGCAAAGTCATTTCTATTGAAGAAAAACCGCTTGCACCGAAATCTAATTTTGCGGTAGTCGGGCTCTATTTTTACCCAAACAATGTGGTCAAGGTGGCCCTAGAAATCAAGCCCTCTGCACGCGGCGAGCTCGAAATTACTACCGTAAATGAGCACTATTTGGTCCAAGACCAACTCAAAGTAGAACTCATGGGACGCGGCTATGCATGGCTAGACACCGGCACCCACGAATCTTTACTCGAAGCCTCTAGTTTTATCCAAACCATCGAAAAACGCCAAGGCCTCAAAATTGCTTGCCTAGAAGAAATTGCCTATGAAATGGGCTTCATCGATAAAGCACAAGTTATCAAATTGGCACAGGACTTATCGAAAACCGGCTATGGCCAGTACCTCCTCAAACGCTTCGACAAATGAAAGTAATTCATACTGGTATTGAAGGGCTTTTTGAATTAGAACCCAATGTATTTCAAGATGCACGCGGCTATTTCATGGAGAGCTACAAAAAAGAGTGGTTCGATGCTCATGTTGCTCCTATTTCATTTATACAAGACAACGAATCGAAATCTACCCGCGGTGTATTGCGCGGCTTGCACTTTCAAGAAGGTGACTACGCGCAAGCCAAATTGGTGCGCGTATTGCATGGCGAAGTACTCGATGTAGTTGTAGACCTCCGGCCAAATTCTCCTACCTTTGGAAAACACCATAAAACCGTCCTTTCCGAAGCCAACAAAAAGCAATTTTTCATCCCGAGAGGTTTTGCCCACGGCTTTGTGGTTTTGTCAGAAAGCGCTGTATTTGCCTATAAAGTAGACAACGTCTATAGCAAGGCCCACGAAGGCGGCATCTTGTACAATGACCCCGCCCTCGGCATCGATTGGCAAATAGATAGTTCTGAGATTTTACTCTCAGAAAAAGATGCAGTTTTGCCAACGCTTGAAGTTTGGAGAAGAAGAGAAGTAAAATGAAATCAATGAATTGGAAACTCTTCTTTAGAATTACCTGGATCCTGACCGTAATTGGCATCATCATCCTTTCCTTGCTTCCGCCAGCTAACATGAATTACCAACTCTATGGCAACGACAAAATTGGCCACACTTTTGCCTACGCCATCCTGAGCCTCAACACCATGCTAGTCTTTCAACGCTGGCCAAAATGGCTCCTCATTTTTACCATGATCGGCTTCGGCATCTTCCTCGAATTTGGCCAAGCGCTCATCCCGGGCCGCCAACCCTCTATCTACGACGCCCTCGCCAACACCAGCGGCGTCATGCTCGGCATCATTATTTACACCAGGGGCAAATACGAGCGTTTGGTGAGGTAAAATCTATTGTTTATAGGGAAATCTACTGAATTCATTTTTGGGATACCAAGTTACATTTGGTGACAAAAAGAAATGAAAGTAGTTTGGGCTGAACTTGCTCTTAAGAATTTACAAAATATATTGGATTATTGGATTGATCGAACTCAAAGTTTGAGTTTTGCAAATTATTTATTGAAAAGAATAGATACAAATATTTTAACGATAAAGAAATTTCCAAACATTGGGAAGCAATATAAGAAAGGTCCAATTAGACAAATAATAATTGGCGATTTTAGTATCTTCTATACTTCAAATAACAAGAATATTCAAATTCTACTCATTTGGGATAACAGACAAAATCCAAATAAATTAAATGAGATTCTTCAAAAAAATTAATCCAGCCTTATCATCTAAAACTTCTGATTTTCACTAATTTTATATCGTACATCTGACTAATATTGATTAAAATCACAAAATGAAGAATTCAAGCAAAAATCAAATATCAATATCAAAAATGCCCGCTGTTACTTCTTTGGATTTTGATAAGGAACATGAAATTCTTCTCGACAAAATATTGGCACAGAGCCTTAAAGAAGTTAACGAAGGCAAAGTCATCCCACATGATGTCGCGATGAAACAAGCTGCTCAATGGTTGAAGGAAAGTTCAAAATGAAACTCCACCTCTTACGCCACGCGAAAACCAATCAAGTTTCACCCACCGGTAAAGACTTCGACCGTGAATTATTACCACGCGGTTATGAGCAAATTGCTGAGCTCAAGTTATTCCTGAAGGAATACCCTATTGCACCCAAAACCATTTTGTGCTCTAGCGCCACTAGAACGCGGCAAACTTTGGCTGAGATGAAAGAATTGTGGCCAAGCGCCGATATTCAATACCTTGACGACCTTTATTTGGCAGAAAAAGAAGAAATCTTAAAATTGATTTGCGCACAAAACAGCCCAGATGAACTACTCGTGGTTGGGCACAACGAAGGCCTCAGTGAACTGGCTATGAATTTAGCCCGCCCTCGGCACCTGCTCAAAACCTGTGGCTTCATGAGCCTAGAATTTCCCTTTGAAAACAGCGCCTACATTTCACAAGATACTGGGAGTGTTTTGGGGGTGTTTCGGGTGATGTAAATGATTTTCTATCTCAAAAGAGCACCGGCGGGGATGCCTAATTCTTTACTTAGAACTTTTATCATCTGAAGGCTTAAAGATCTCTTGCCATTTAATATTTCTGAGACACGAGCCCTGGTTCCGAGCCATTTTTCTAAATCTTTGCGTTTGAGCTTGAGTTGATCCATTCTGAATTTGATAACTTCAATAGGTTCAGGTGGTAATATTGGAAAATGCTTTAATTCATAATGCTCAATTAAAGCCATAAGCAATTCGGCATCTTCATGCTCTGTTGTACCTTGTTCGGCATGAAAAATAGTTGCCATCTTGGCTAATGCATCTTGATAATCTTGTTCTGTTTTTATGACTTTCATCTTCGACAAAATTAAGTGATTTATTTATATGTTCCCATATTGGGACCATTGTTTTTAATTAAAAAACTCTAACGAAGAAATGAAAGCCTTATTCAACCTTATGATATGTAAATTCAAATCAATCCGTTGATTTACTGAAGCTCCTGCCATCCTGTCAGCAAAATGCAAATGGCACTATCCTTGCCTAAGGTGCTGCATGCGACACGACCCTGCATTTGAGAAAAGTCTGAAGCCAGCCATGCTGCCTGCTTTTTTGGTGGTACTACTCATGTGGTTGGCTTATTGGGCAGACGCGCTTTTTGTGACGGACTTTCAGCGCTATGGGCTCAATGCTCAGCACGTTAGCGGGCTTCGCGGCATTCTTTTTATGCCCTGGATCCATGCTTCTCAAGACATCAAGCATATCTTGAATAACAGCATGCCTACTTTTTTACTGCTGACCCTACTATTTTATTCATACAGAAAAGTGGCGTGGCGCGTGTTTCTCTTGAGTTGGTTGTTTACGGGTGTATTGTTGTGGTTTATTGGCGGTAGCAACGGTGCTATTCATATTGGTATGAGTGGTGTTATTTATGCACTGGCGGGTTTTCTTTTTACTTCGGGTGTGTTGCGTAAATATTTACCCTTACAAGCACTGTCTTTGTTTATTGTGTTTTTATATGGCTCTTTGATTTGGGGTGTCTTCCCTACCCAACCGCGAGTGTCTTGGCAGGGCCACCTTTCTGGCTTAATTGTGGGTGTAATTCTGGCTTTTATTTACCGCAAACAGGGGCCACAACGTCCAAAATATCAGTATGAAATTGAAAAAGAACTCGGCATAGAACCGCCCGATTTCGAAGGTGACCTCCGCAGGGCAATTGAAGCCGAGCAAGAAGCAGAAAGAATGCGATATGAAATGAATCTAGCGCAAGAAGCTTCTCTAACTAGAGAAGAACAAAAACAGATTGACGAAAACCAAAAGCCCCCAATTATTGTTTATCAATACAAAAAGAACGAGTAATTTTAGGGCGTGGATAGCATCAAAAATAAAGTCAAAGAAAGTGGTCTGATTCAATTAGACCTCGCCGACTACAAGCCAAAATTAGCACTTGTTGGCCTTGATTTAGCACCTCAACTTTGGCAAGGCTTGGTCTTGAAAGAAAAAGACTTCCGCGCCTGGATCAAAGACCATAATTGGACGCAATACCAAGGCAAAGCTGTTTTTATTTATTGTAGCTCTGACGCGATTATCCCGACCTGGGCCTTTATGCTCGTGAGTTCGGCCTTGCAAAAAGAAAATGTTTATAGCCAGGTTGGTTCAGAATTAGAACTCGCTAAAGCACTCATCCAAGAAGAAATTTGTTCTATAGACCTCGAACAAATGCAAGACCAACGCATTATTATTAAAGGCTGCGCAGATATTCAAGACCCTGCCTTTGCGATGTCTTATTTAGTGCGCTTATTGCAACCTCATGTCAAAAGCCTGATGTATGGTGAGCCCTGCAGTACGGTGCCAATATTTAAAAGGCTTTAAATTGCTCTCTTTAGATCTTTTGATTCATGAAGTATGCGAATAATACGGATACTTTTTTCTTCAATCTTGTAAAAAATGATGTGTTTATTGACTTTTAACCCCCTAGGTTGCGAATAAATGGTGGGATAAATTTTACCCAACAATGGAAAATGTAGAATTTTTTGGCAGTTGTAAATTAGGTTGAAATAGTATTTATCAGCTTGCGAAGAAGACCATTGAGTTGATGAATATCGATAAATTTCTTTGAGGTCCCAAAGTGCTTTTTGAGAAAAAAACAAAGACATTACTTTTCATCTTTGATTTCTTTGAGATAGGCCTCTGGGTCAAAATCTGAAACCCAACCGCTAGTCAAGCCTTCCTCAATGGCAGTACTTAAAGCAGCAGTCTTTTTTTCTTCTTCTTCTAGTAATTCAAGAGCCGCTGTAATAAGCTCACTTGCATTATGATAGCGCCCATTTTCAAGAGCCCTACTAATAAACGATTCAAAATGCGGTGTTAAGGATATATTAGTGATTTTTGACATGTCTCAAAATTTATATAAAAATACCTATTTCGATTTGGTAGCACAAGAAAATTTACGGACTACTTTTGGCAATTATTCAACTATCTTTGGAGTCGTTTGTTACACATGATAGCATGATCAAAGCTTGGTTACACGCGGCGCGCTTAAGAACGCTTCCGCTCTCACTTTCAGGAATAATTGTTGGCACTGGTTTAGCCGCAGTACTCGGTGCGTTTGACGCAGCCATTTTTGGGTTGGCACTCCTGACAACTACGGGCTTTCAAGTACTTTCCAATTTTGCCAATGACCTCGGCGATAGCCAAAAAGGTACCGACAACGCCGAACGAGTGGGCCCAGCGCGCGCCATTCAGAGCGGGCAGCTCAGTGCAGGCCAAATGAAAGTAGGCATGTGGGTGGTTGGCTTCATTTCTTTACTGAGTGCACTCGCCCTCATCTACACAAGCGTACCGCATCTTTCTACTAATGCCATTTACTTTTATATAGTTTTGGCTCTGGCCTGTATTGCGGCAGCCATTACTTACACCGTTGGCAAGAACGCTTATGGTTACCGCGGTTTAGGAGATATCATGGTTTTGGTATTTTTCGGCCTCGTGAGTGTTATTGGTGTTTTCATGCTTTACGGCGAAGCCTTTGAATGGATTGTTTTGTTTCCGGCCATCAGTATTGGGCTCTGGAGCACCGCGGTTTTGAACCTCAATAATTTGCGCGACATTCAAAACGACGCAAAAATGCAAAAACGCACCATGGTAGTAAAATTAGGCTTTCAGAAGGCCAAATTCTATCATGTCTTTTTGATCAGTTTTGGGATGGCCACTTGGTTTTTTACCGTTTATTTACTCGCTATTAGTGCCATGAACTATTGGTTGTTCTTGGCTTTGATTCCTTCTATCGGTTTTGCCCTACACTTGCAAAAAGTAGTGCAAAATACAGAGCCTGCCGCTCTGGACCCCGAGCTGAAAAAAGTCGCATTATTGACTTTCTTTTCAAGTATCCTTTTTGCAATTTTACTTAACTTTGCACCGCATTAAATCAACACACATGAACATCCTTGTTTGTATTTCTAAAGCGCCAGATACCACGTCTAAAATTGCCTTCACAAATGGTGACACCCAATTTGACGAAAACGGCGTTCAATATATTGTCAACCCCTATGACGAATGGTACGCCCTCGTGCGTGCACTTGAGCTCAAAGAAGCACAAGGTGGAAACGTCACTATCATTACGGTCGGAAGCGCTTCTGACGACGCTGTCATCCGCAAGGCCTTAGCCATCGGTGCCGACGACGCAGTGCGCATCGACGCAACAGCCCAAGACGCCTACTACACCGCTATGCAAATTGCCGAATATGCCAAGGGTAAAGGCTTTGACCTCATCCTTACCGGTAAAGAAACCATTGACTACAACGGCTCACAAGTAGCGGGCATGATTGCCGAAGCACTTGAATTGCCATACATTTCAATTGCTACTAAACTCGATGTCAACGGCTCCACTGTCAAGTGCGAGCGCGAAATCGTGGGCGGTGTTCAAGAAGTTGAAGCAGCTACGCCTGTTGTAATTAGTTGTGCCAAAGGCATGGCTGAGCAGCGCATTCCAAACATGCGCGGTATCATGGCAGCGCGCACCAAGCCACTCAACGTAGTTGCACCAGCAGCTATCGATGCACTCACTAGCTACGCAAGCTATAGCATGCCAGCTGCTAAGTCATCTGTTAAACTCATCGATCCAAATAACCTCGACGAGCTCGTTACTTTACTCCACAACGAAGCAAAAGTCATCTAAGTCCTGCCCTATGAATCTTGTATATATCAATTCAGCCAACGGTTTATCTAAAGCAGCTTTAGAAACTGTTACCTACGCAAAAAAATTAGGTGGCGATGTCGCTGTAGTAACTAACGGAACTGCTGATTCAGCAACACTTGCTACGCTCGGCAACTACGGTGCTTCAGTTGTACTTCAAGACAACAGCCTCGATGGTCAAGACCACGGTCAACTCGTTCAGCTTGTTGCAGCAGCCGCTCAAAAAGTGGGTGCCCAAACCATTATCTTTTCTCATGACCTCATCGGAAAAGCAGTGGCGCCACGCTTGTCTGTACGCCTCAAAGCGGGCTTGGTTGCAGGTGCAGTAGCACTTCCTGAGGCCAATGGCAATATTAAAGTCAATGTGTTCTCTGGAAAAGCTTTTGGTTATGTTCAGGTGAAAACTTCACAACGCATCATTTCTTTGTTGCCAAACAGCATTCAGCCAGAAAACAACGCAAGCTCTTGCTCAGTTGAAGCATTTAGCGCCCAAGCAGGTGCTAGTGCCATCAAAGTACTCGCTACTAAAAAACCTGAAGGTGCTATTCCATTACCTGAAGCCGAATTAGTGGTTTCTGCAGGTCGTGGCTTAAAAGGTCCTGAAAACTGGGGAATCGTAGAAGATCTCGCTAACGCTCTAGGCGCTGCAACTGCTTGTTCACGCCCAGTAGCCGATATCGGATGGCGCCCTCACCACGAACACGTGGGTCAAACAGGTGTAGCTATTCGCCCTAACTTGTATATCGCTGCCGGAATTTCTGGTGCAATCCAACACTTAGCAGGTGTCAATGGTTCTAAAGTCATCGTTGTGATCAACACCGATGCTGAGGCGCCATTCTTCAAGGCCGCCGACTACGGAATTGTTGGTGACGCCTTTGAAATCTTGCCAAGATTTACTGAAGCCGTTAAAAAATTCAAGGCGGCCCAACACTAAGTTGGAGCGCTACTAAAAAACGCCCGATGCAAAAAATCAGCCTCGAAATTTCGGGTATCGCTTACAGCCAAACACAATCTGGCTCGTATGTCCTTACGCTCAAAGAAAAAGGCGGCGAGCGCAAATTACCCATCGTAATCGGTGGTTTTGAAGCACAAGCCATTGCCGTTGAGCTCGAAAACATGGTGCCCTCAAGGCCCCTTACCCACGATTTATTCAAGGCATTTGCGGTTTCTTTTGGTGTTACGGTCAAAGAAATCCTGATTTACCGCTTTCGTGAAGGCGTTTTTTATTCTAAGTTAATCTGCGAGCAAGACGGGCAAATTACCGAACTCGATTCACGCACTTCAGATGCTATTGCTATTGCGGTTAGGTTCAAGGCGCCAATGCTTACACTGAACAGTATTCTTGACGAAGTAAGTGGCACGCCACAAAGTGCTTTAGAAGAAGCTTATGGTTTTGAAGAGGAAAATGATATCTTTGAAGAAGATGCCAATGCACCCAATGAGTGGGACATCTATGCTACAGAAGAGCTAGAACAACAACTCAAGGAGGCCCTGGACAACGAAGATTATGAATTAGCCTCTAAAATCCGTGATGAACTCAATCGCCGCAGTTAAGACCCGACTCACCGTTCTTAGTTTTTTTCAATTTTTTATTTGGGGAGCATGGCTCACCACTATTGGCACGTATTGTACAGCCGGAAAAGGCTGGACCTTCCCGCAGTTTGGGGCCATCTTTTCAACACTTGCACTGTCATCTATCCTGATGCCTTCTTTGGTCGGGATTATTGCCGACAAATGGCTGCGTGCCGAAAGACTCTACGGCATTTTGCATTTAGTATACGGTGCATTCATGCTCCTGATTCCGAATATTGCTGCGCTGCAAACCGCCTTCCCTTCCTTGGCAAAAATTGAAGAATACGAGCTCCTGTACTGGATTGTCTTTGGTGGCATGCTGGCCTATATGCCTTCTATTTCTCTTTCTAGTTCTGTTTCTTATAGAATTTTAAAGATGAATAACCTCGATGTGCAAAAAGACTTTCCGCCAATTCGGGTTTGGGGAACCATTGGTTTTATTGCCGCGATGTGGCTCACTAACCTTTCTGGAAGCAAAGCTAATGCGATGCAGTTTTATATTGCTGCGGTGGGTGCAATTGCCTTAGGGGTTTATGCTTTTACCTTACCCGCTTGTATGCCGCAAGGTAAAACCGATGAAAAAAGTAATCTATTTTCTCAACTTGGGCTCAATGCCTTCAAGCTTTTTCTAGATTACCGAATGGCCCTCTTTTTCATCTTTTCCATTCTTTTGGGAGCAGCCTTACAACTTTCTAACATGTACGGAGATGCTTATTTGAGTAGTTTTCCGGAAGGCACTTTAGTAGAAAAATATTCGACTATTATTTACTCGATTTCTCAGGTTTCGGAAACGATATTCATCTTAACGATTCCTTTCTTCCTGAAAAGATTCGGCATTAAAAACGTCATGCTTTTTGCCCTCTTTGCTTGGGTTTTGCGCTACGGTTTCTTTGCTTACGGCGATAGCAGTTTCGGGCTTCCATTGATTGTATTGAGTTGTATCGTTTACGGAATGGCCTTTGACTTCTTTCTCATTTCAGGCTCTATGTTCGTGGAGGCAAATACAGACAGCAATATCAGATCGAGTGCACAAGGGTTATTTATCATGATGACCAACGGCTTTGGCGCTTATATTGGAACAGTAGCCAGTAGTGCACTCATTGATACCTATTTTATCAATACCGATAAAAGTACCAATTGGCACGGCGCATGGCTGCTTTTTGCCGGATACGCGCTCGTGGTAGCCGTGTTGTTTATGCTATTATTTAAGGAAAAAAAGCAAAGCATTTAATTTTGCTCGGGTAGTATTTTCAAATACCCATTTAGGCATTTTTGGTAAACTTATAGCCTACCCCCCGAATTGAATGAAAATGCACCGGATTCTTTGGATCTTGTTCGAATAATTTTCTGAAGGCCAAGATGTAGTTATCAATGGTGCGCGCCGTCGGGATTTGCTCTGCACCCCAGAGGCGATCCAAGATTTCTTGTCGAGAAACAACCTTACCTTCCTTTTCATGAAATAACTCTAGAAGTTGCACCTCGCGTTTGGTAAACGTATGCAAGATTTTTTGCTGCGCATCTCGGACTTCAAAAGTAGAAAAATCAACTGCTTTGTCGTTGATTTTTAGCACCTCAGTTGTTTCTTGTTGCACCGAGCCATTGAGCAAAATTTGAACTTTTAAAAGCAACTCTTCTAGGTCAAAGGGCTTGACTAAATAATCATTAGCGCCTAATTTAAGCCCTGCTACCCGATCTGCTGTGGTGCCTTTAGCCGAAAGGAACAATACAGGTACATGACTGTGCTGTCTGATAGTACGGCAAAGGTCAAAACCTGAAACATGCGGCAGCATGACATCAAGAATGATCAGATCGAAATGAAAAGGCTTCTGAAAAAGCGTTTGAGCCGCTTGGCCATCAGTGAGTGCCAAGACACTATAGCCCTCTAATTCTAGATTGAGGCCAATCATGTCTCTTAAGCTCTGTTCGTCTTCAACAATACAAATTCTATGCATGGCAAGTTGCGCTGAAAGTGTTATTTTTGGTTGAAATTACAATAAACTACTCAAACTATGAACAAATTTCTACGCTACTCCTTACTCGTATTGAGTTTGCACTTGGGTGTCTGGGCCCAAAACAATTTACCAAGCATTGCGCGTTTTGAAATTGGCAAAAATGTGCCTGTACTTCAATTAGCAGCACCTGACATGAATCAAATTGCACTTGAAGACGAACTCAGAGAGAAGCAAGGTGTGCTTTACCGCATTGGTGTTGCGCTACCAAGTATGCTCAGCACAACTAATGCCGGAACCTGGACAACGCTTCCTAATGGTGCTCGTCAGTGGCAAGTTATCGTGAAAACAGAAGGCGCCGAAGCACTGAGCTACCTTTTTGAAAAATTCTATTTGCACGGTGGTTCAACACTACGCATTCAAAACCTTCAAGGACAAGATGTGCATCCGCTCTTAACAAGTAAAGACGTAGAAGCACACGGCATGGCCAATGCTGCGCTTTGTGCTGGTTCAGCGCATATATTAACGCTTACCGAGCCAGTTTACACCACTCCTTCCGAGATTTTAATTGACCGAGTGATGTACAACTACCGTTCAACCGGATACGGTTCAGCTGAGAAAATCAATGAGTCAGACCCCTGTGAGGTCAATGTCAATTGTAGCCCAGTTGGCGATGCATGGCAAGACGAAAAACGCGGCGTTGCACGTATTTATGTGGTAGAAGGTAACCAAGCAGGTTGGTGTTCAGGTTCTTTAGTGAATAATACCGCCCAAGACTGCAAACCCTACTTTTTAACTGCTTTACACTGCGGAGTTGCATCCACAACAGCCAATATGAACCAATGGAAATTTTATTTCCGTTACGAAGCACCTTCCTGTACGAATCCATCAACTGCTGGCACTTTGGCTAACTACTTCATTACAGGCTGTTTGCGCATTGCCGATGCCAATGATGGAGGTGGCAACACTGGATCTGATTTCTTATTAGTGAAACTCGGTAACAACAACAATGAAGCTACCGTTATTAATAACCTGAAGTCAGCCAACTTCAATGCCTATTGGAATGGCTGGAATGCCAACACGGCTGCAACAACAGGTGGTGTAAGTATCCACCACCCTGCTGGTGACATCAAAAAGATTTCTACGTTCACAGGCACCACTGTTTCTACCCAATGGGGAAGCGCAACGGGCTCACACTGGCGAATTGTCTGGACCGCCAATAGCAATGGCCACGGTGTAACCGAAGGCGGCTCATCTGGTTCACCGCTTTTTGACAACAACGGAAACATCATTGGTACACTCACAGGAGGTGCTTCTTATTGTACGTCGCCATCTGCCCCAGACCAATACGGGAAAATGGCATTCCACTGGGCTAATAACGGTGCCACCAACGCACTGCAACTCAAACCTTGGTTAGACCCTACCAATTCAAATGTTTTGGTTTTGGCAGGTTCAGCCGATCCTTGTACGCCAACTACTCCGGTAGCACCAGTTGCAAATTTCTCTGCTTCGGCAACAAATGTAACGCCTGGTACAACCGTGAACTTCACAGATTTATCTACCGGTATCCCGACAAGTTGGTCTTGGTCAGTAAGTCCGGCTTCTGGCTGGAGCTTTGCTGCAGGTAGCTCAGCAACAACTCAGAATCCGCAAATTGTATTTAATAATGTTGGGCAATACACCGTCAGCCTCAGCGCTACAAATGCACAAGGTTCAGATGTCGAAACTAAGAACAACTACATTGTTGTTGCCGCCGTAACTGGGCCGTGTACAGCAAGTGCAGTCTGTGACGAATACATCAATAATGTAAACATCAGCACCATTAACAACACCTCAACATGTGGCAACAATGGATATTCTGATTTCACTACAACTACAACAACTTTATCTCAAGGAACTAGCTATACGCTAACCATTAGCCCTGCTATTATTAATAATACAACTGCTATTGCTTATACCAATGATGAAATTGCGGCCTGGATAGATTTCAATAACGATTTCGATTTCAACGATGCAGGTGAGCAAGTGGCTTACGTACTCGTTGGGGCAAATTGGGTCAATACATTTAATGTCACGATTCCACTAAATAGCGCTCTCGGACAAGTGAGAATGCGCGTGCGTATCTCTTACCAACCGGATGGTGCTATTACGCCATGTGGGCCAGCAACCTATGGAGAAACAGAAGATTACATCGTCAACCTTACTTCTGGTGTGGGTATTGATGAAAATCCGTTAGCTGTTGTTCAGGTTTATCCGAATCCTGCCAACGAAGTATTGTTTGTAGATGTGAAAGATTTAGAAGGCATCAATAGCATTGAACTTCTAGACATGAACGGCAAACAAATCTTGGTACAAAATAAAATTGAAGCAGGAATCAATACCTTAGCTATTGAGCACCTCGATGCAGGCATATACCAAGTGCGCATCACGCAAAATGGATACCAAAGCACACAGCGCTTGATCAAGCAGTAAACGAATCTAAATTTTTAAAATACAAGGCGGCCCGTTCTAAATGAGCCGCTTTTTTTTCGGATGCTTGTCGGTTCCAATTGGCAACCATTTGAGCCGTACGCAAGTTTTTGCGCAAATAGTCTTGGTGCTTATCAACAAAATGCCAAAACAAGGCGTCAAACAAAGCGGCACCCTCAGCATTGAACTTGAAACCTTGTTTCTTGAGGTAATTTGAACTTGAGAAATAGGGTTTGGTGGTCATGAGGCCGCCATCCGCAAACTGACTCATGCCATAAACATTGGGTACCATGACCCAATCATAAGCATCCATGAAGTTGCACATGAAAAACTCATAAATACTATCCGGATGCAGCTCGGAGAGGAAGAAAAAATTTCCGAGCAACATCAAGCGCTCAATATGATGGGCATACGCGTAATCATCGAGTTTAGCCGCTACATCTTGTAAAAAAGAAAGTTGACGCAGTGCCTGCCAATCTAGTTTGCGTTTGTGTTGCATAAAATTTCGAGTGCGTTGCTGAACTCCTACCTGCTCGTATACCGCACGCATGTATTCGCGCCAGCCCAAAACTTGCCTGATAAAACCTTCGGCGCTTTCTATAGTGACCTTACCTTGATGGTAGGCTGCTTCAACAGCAGCCATAACCTCTTGTGGGCTCAGCAAACCGACATTAATGGCCGTTGACAAATTAGAATGGTACACATAAGGTGCTTGTGTAGTAAACGCGTCTTGATATGGGCCAAATTTTTCTAGACCTTGCGCTATAAAAAATGCCAAAGCATCTTTGGCCTGCGCATGCGTAACCGGATAATATGCCAAACTCGGATCACCCGGATTTGCTGCAAACTGTTCAGTAATTTCTTGTTCTGCAGCTGCTGACCAAGTGCTGTGGTAAGTTGGATAAACCGGAAGCACCTGGTTTTTAGGTAGCGCCTTTCGGTTCTCAGTGTCAAAACTCCAGCGCCCACCGATGGGCTGTGCATCGGGCGCTAATAAAATGTCAAAATACAGGCGTTGTTTCTTATAAAACTCGGCCATGAAGAATTTTTTAGCACCCTGGGGCGCGAGGCTTTGGTTGCGCTCACGTGTATTGTAAAAAGAAGGGTTTTCAAATATTTCTATTGACAAGCCGTGGTTTTTTGCCAAACGATGAAGACGTTTTTCAAGTAAAAAATCTGTTGGGTCAAAACAAGCAACTTGGGCATTTTCCTGGGCAAGTTTTTCAAAAATTTGCGGCAATGAGGCTTGCTTGTAGTCAAAATAATGGACGCTTTGACCTTCATTCCGCAGTTTTTCTGCGTAGTATTTCATTGAAGCCCTGTGAAAGGCCAACTTTTTGCGATGAAAAGGCAGTTGTAGAAAAAAGAGTTCGTCTTCAATGAGCCAGAACTCGTCTATGCCTGCAAACGCAGTTGCAGTCTCGAATAACTGATGTGGGAATACTAAAAAAACACGTTTTGACATAGCAATGTAACACGCACTTTTGCGCTTTGTTCAGGTACAAAAAATGGCAGTCATCTTCGCTTCATGATTTGTTCACATTTGCGCCAAGACCTTTAATTTTGTAAGGTTAAAAAGTTAAAAACAGCATGGATAAAGTTTCTTACGTAGGAAATGCCGATGTCTCAGCCATCGACCATCTTTACAAGCAATACAAACAAGACCCCACCAGCGTGGACCTTGGTTGGGCCAAATTCTTTGAGGGTTTTGAGTTTGCACAAACAAACTATGAAGCCACGGGTGAAATCCCAGAAAATTTTGTCAAAGAATTCAAGGTCATTAACCTCATCAATGGCTACCGTACACGCGGACACCTTTTTACCAGAACGAACCCGGTTCGCGATCGCCGCAAGCACACCCCAGACTTAGCAATTGAGCATTTCGGCCTGACCGAAGCTGACCTCAATGAAGTATTTCAGGCGGGTGAGCAAATCGGAATTGGTGCTGCCAAGTTATCTGATATTATTGCGCACCTTGAACTGACTTACTGCCAATCCATTGGTATAGAATACATGTACATGCGTGACCCAGAAAGAATTGACTGGTTTCGCAATAAAATTGAACTGAGCAACCGCCCTGTTTTTGATCCAAAACGCAAAATTAAAATCTACGAAAAACTGAACCAAGCTACTGGTTTTGAAGGTTTTCTAGGCAAAAAGTTCGTTGGGCAAAAGCGTTTCTCCATTGAAGGTGGTGAAGGGCTCATCCCGGCACTCGATACTTTGGTGCAAAAAGGTGCAGACCTCGGTGTAGAATATTTTGTAATGGGAATGGCTCACCGTGGCCGTCTCAACACGCTTGCCAACATTTTTGAAAAGCGCCCACGCGATATCTTCCGCGAATTTGAAGGCAAGGAATTTGAATTTGAAATGACCTTTGATGGTGATGTGAAGTATCACCAAGGCTTTACTTCACATATCGAACTTGAAAACGGCAAGAAAATTGGCCTTACCCTAGCGCCAAACCCGTCTCACTTAGAAGCAGTGAATACGGTTGTCGAAGGGATTGCCCGCGCAAAAATTGATCACGTCTTCCAATCTGAAGAAAAAGTTTGCCCAGTACTTATCCATGGAGACGCTGCGGTTGCAGGTCAAGGAATTGTCTACGAAACTATCCAAATGGCTGGCCTTGATGGCTACCGCACAGGTGGAACCATCCATATTGTGGTCAACAACCAAGTAGGCTTCACGACTAACTACCTCGATGGCCGAACTTCAACTTATTGTACGGACGTTGCGAAAACCACGCTTTGCCCAGTTTTCCATGTAAACGGAGACGACATCGAAGCCATTGTAACTACTATTGAAATTGCCATGGAATACCGCCAGGCGTTTCACCGCGACATCTTCATTGACCTGCTTTGCTACCGCAAATACGGACACAACGAAGGCGATGAGCCAAAATTCACGCAGCCGAAACTCTATAACATCATTGCAAAGCATCCGAACCCAAGAGAAATCTATTTAGAGCAATTGCAAAGAGAAAGCATTCTAAATGCTGAAGAGGCTAAAAAATTCGAGCTCGATTATCAGGCCTTTTTAGAGGCCGAATACGAGCACTCTAGAAGCCGTGACAAAGCGCACGTTTATGACTTCTTGAGTTTAACCTGGGAGAATTACCGCCACGGAACTGAAGCTGACTTCAAAGTTTCTCCTGAAACAGGTATTGCTAAAAAAGAATTATTGGCACTTGGTAAAAAATTGGCTACCCTGCCTGAAGGTAAAAAGTACTTCAGAAAAATTGCCAAAATTTTCGAAGACCGCTTGGCAGCTATTGAAAACGACAAACTCGACTGGGGAAGTGCTGAAATGCTGGCCTATGCTACTCTTTTAGCTGAAGGACACGCCGTACGCATTTCAGGACAAGATGTAGAACGCGGAACCTTCTCTCACAGACACGCTGTTGTCAAGACAGAAGACACCGAGGAAGAAATCTTGACACTCAATCAACTCCAAGAAAAACAAGCCACTTTTAGCATTTACAACTCTTTACTTTCTGAGTACGGTGTTTTAGGTTTTGAATATGGCTACTCTTTAGCGAATCCATCGGGGCTCACTATTTGGGAAGCACAATTTGGTGACTTCTTCAATGGCGCTCAAATTATGGTGGATCAATTCATTTCTGCTGGCGAAGACAAATGGGCAACCCAAACTGGTCTTGTCATGTTATTGCCGCATGGTTATGAAGGTCAAGGCGCCGAGCACTCTAGTGGGCGCATGGAGCGTTTCTTACAGCAATGTGCAGACCTCAACATGCAAATTGTCAATACCTCCACTCCAGCTAATCATTTCCACTTGTTGCGTCGTCAGATCAAGCGTGATTTCCGCAAACCATTAGTGGTCTTTTCGCCAAAAATGTTGTTGCGCTACCCAGACGCAACCTCAAGCCTCGATGAAATGGCAAAAGGGCGCTTCCAGGAGGTCCTTGATGACCCAACTGCAACTGCAAAATCAGTAGATACCGTTGTGTTATGTAGCGGTAAATTCTACTACGAAATGAAAGTAAAAGCCGCAGAATTAGGCGTGAAAAACATGGCATTTGTGCGCATCGAACAACTTTATCCGTTGCCAACCGAGCAAATTGATGCCATTCTTGCCAAGTACAAAGCCAAAAATATTCTTTGGGCACAAGAAGAACCTGCCAACATGGGTGCTTGGATGCACATGGCCATGAACTTGCGTCATATTCCACTGATCGGAATTACCAGACCAGCCAGTGCAGCAGCCGCTGAAGGTTCTAAAAAACTCCATGAAATCAGACTTAAAAAATTGTTTAACGACCTCTTTGCCTACGCGAAGTAAGGCTAAAAAAGTAAGCTTATGTCACTATTAGAAATGAAAGTCCCGAGCCCGGGAGAGTCCATCTCAGAAGTTGAAATCGCAACATGGCTCGTTGCCGATGGCGATTACGTTGAAAAAGACCAGGCCATTGCCGAGGTTGATTCAGACAAAGCAACCTTAGAGTTGCCCGCTGAGGAAAGTGGTATCATCACACTCAAAGCTGCCGAAGGTGATGTCGTGAAGGTTGGCCAAGTGGTTTGCCTCATTGACACCAGTGCAGCGCGCCCTGCGGGCGCGCCTGCGCCTGCTGCAAGCGAGGCGCCAAAAACTGAGGCGCCTGCGGCGCCCGTTGCTGCTGCACCTGCAAGCCCAGCTCCGAATCCTGAGCCCATAAAATCTGACAGCTATGCAGCCGGAAGTGCCTCACCAGCAGCAGCCAAAATGCTCAAAGAAAACAACATCAACCCTGCTGCCATTAAAGCAACAGGAAAAGATGGCCGCATCACCAAACAAGATGTCATTGCCGCTATGTCTGCTGGTTTCTCTACAGAAGCTGCGCAAGGTTGGGGTGGCACCCGCGAGCAGAGCCGCGAAAAAATGTCAATGCTGCGCCGCAAAATTGCCGAGCGTTTGGTGTCTGTCAAGAACGAAACAGCCATGCTCACGACCTTCAATGAAGTGGACATGAAACCAATCATGGATGTGCGCGCCAAATACAAAGATGCATTTTCAAAGCACCATGAAGTGAATCTTGGCTTTATGTCGTTCTTTACCAAAGCAGTTACTGAAGCCTTGAAATTATTCCCGGCAGTCAATGCTCAAATAGACGGCAACGAAATGATTTTCCATGACTACGCCGATATCGGTATTGCCGTTTCTTCGCCAAAAGGTCTCATGGTTCCGGTGGTGCGCAATGCAGAGCAAATGAGCTTAGCCGAAATTGAAAGAGAAATCAAACGTTTAGCCATCAAGGCCCGTGACGGAAAAATCACACCAGAGGACATGACCGGCGGTACCTTTACTATTACCAACGGCGGTGTCTTTGGTTCTATGCTTTCAACACCAATTATTAACCCACCGCAATCTGCTATTCTAGGAATGCACAACGTAGTTGAAAGACCAGTTGCAATCAACGGAAAAGTAGAAATCAGACCCATCATGTACGTGGCCCTTTCTTATGACCACCGCATCATTGATGGCAAAGAATCTGTGGGCTTCTTGGTAAAAGTCAAAGAAATGCTTGAAAACCCTGAGCGCATGATCTTTGGTTCGAAAGACCCATTAGAAATCTTGCTTGGTTTGTAAGCCAATTCAAATACCAGAAAAAGCGCTCTTCGGGGCGCTTTTTTTCGTTCTGAGCTTTAGATTGCTTTTCGTATATTTGCCTTTCTGAAATATATATATGTCTAAGATCAGGAAACAAGATGCACTCGACTACCACGCTGGTGGTAGACCCGGAAAAATCGAAGTCGTACCGACTAAACCCTATGCTTCCCAACGAGACCTCTCTTTGGCCTACTCCCCAGGGGTAGCAGAGCCTTGCTTGCGCATCGCTGAAAACAAAGCAGATGTTTACAAATACACCGCTAAGCAAAACTTGGTAGCCGTTATTTCTAACGGAACCGCAGTACTTGGCCTCGGCGACATCGGCCCTGAAGCCTCTAAACCAGTCATGGAAGGAAAGGGCTTGCTCTTTAAAATCTTTGCCGACATCGACGTTTTTGACATCGAGGTAGACGCCAAAGACCCTGAACTCTTTATCCAGACCGTAAAGGCTATTGCCCCAACTTTTGGCGGCATCAACCTAGAAGATATCAAGGCTCCTGAAGCCTTTGAAATTGAAAGACGACTCAAAGAGGAGCTCGATATTCCGATCATGCACGATGATCAGCACGGAACCGCTATCATTAGTTCTGCTGCCCTATTGAATGCCCTAGAGCTAGCAGGCAAGAAAATTGAAAAGGTTAAAGTTGTTGTTTCAGGAGCAGGTGCTTCAGCACTTTCTTGTGCCAAACTTTATAACCGCCTTGGCGTCAAGCTTGAAAATATCTTCATGTTTGATTCAAAAGGTCTGATTCATGCCAACAGACAAGACCTCGACGACACCAAAAAATTATTTGCCGTCCACAAAAAAGATGTTGCTTTTGCCGACGCTTTCAAGGGTGCCGATGTATTTTTAGGACTTTCACGTGCCGGTTTGGTTGCTAAAGAAATGATCGCAGCCATGGCCAAAGACCCTATCGTTTTTGCTTTGGCGAACCCTGAACCAGAAATTTCTTACAAAGAAGCCACTTCAGTTCGCAAAGATATCATCATGGCAACGGGCCGTTCTGACCATCCTAATCAGGTCAATAACGTGCTTGGTTTCCCGTTCATTTTCCGTGGCGCCCTCGATGTAAGAGCGACTGCCATCAATGAAGAAATGAAATTGGCCGCTGTTAAAGCCATTGCCTCTTTGGCCAAAGAAACCATTCCAGAAGAAGTCATTGAAGCCTACGGCGGAAAAAATATTTCTTTTGGTCGTGAGCAAATCATTCCAAAACCTCTTGATCCTCGCCTCATTTATTATGTAGCTCCTGCCGTAGCACGCGCTGCCATGGAGTCTGGTGTGGCACAAGAGCCAATCACTGATTGGGAAGAATACGAAAACCAACTCAAGAGCCGTTTGGGTCTTGACAACAAATTGCACCGCAACATCACCACTAAAGCGCAAGGCAACCCGAAAACGGTTGTTTTCCCAGAGGGTGACAACATCAAAATACTCAAAGCCGCACAACAAGCCTATGACGAAGGTGTGGCCTTCCCTATTCTACTCGGTCGAAAACAAAAAATTCTCGACCTCATGAATGAATACAGCATCGAGATTCCAGATGTTCAAATCATTGATTGTAAATCTGACGAAGAAGAAGCGCGCCGTATTCAATATGGCACTGAGTTCTTCGACAAACGCAAACGCAAAGGAATTACCGAATACGAAGCCA
>JACCDW010941848.1_pt1 | contig 44950 bp, 65 predicted proteins | sample 7449781 | NCBI WGS metagenome assembly JACCDW01 (sample SAMN15323449, study PRJNA562643) | freshwater metagenome | isolation source: river surface water | place: USA:Blue River Watershed | collected 2017-08-18
AATACCCCAGGAGTACATCATCAGATATATCCCCAAGGTCTATATATAGGAGATAAATTAGATCCCAATCAAGGAGGATTTGCTCCAAGAGGTCTAAAAGTCTCTAAAGAGTCATAGCGTCAAGTAAGAAATTAGACCAAGTGGAGCTAGGCCATATCACATTCCCCCACCCATTTTGTGCCTTCTAAAGGCCTTATAGCCATTTTAAAGTGGAGTAAAGTGGAGCATTGTGGAGTATAATGGTTAGAAATTAGATATGGATTGTTAGATATTTATATATATGTCGATATATAGGTAATTGAGCATATAATATATACCATCGTAATGTCAACATTTGCCCACATAGGCCTATCATATGCATTTGGATATGTCAATACATTTATAGATATAAGCTAAAACTTTCTGCGATTTTTTTTATGTCGTCGTAAATACGAATTTTGGCCCATAAATTCCATATAAAACTAGATCTATTTTAACTTATTCTGGCCAATATCGTAGACATTTTAATTGATTCTGTATAATATTCTAGAAAATTTCTGCGATTTTTTCGAGCTCTTCGTAAAGCAGCAATTTGGCCCTATACCCACAGCAAAAAATCCACAGGTTGTGGATAAACCTGTGGATCTAGGGGTTATGTTTATTTATTTAGATGAATGATTGTGTATACATCTGTGGAGATGGATGATTGGTTCTTTGTATCCAAGAGGTGTCTACTCTGTCCCCGCCCTGGGACTTGTCTTCTGGGAGGGAATCGATGAATGTACGGGTATCCACTACTGGGTCCATACCTTTGAGAACATCTGCTAGGGCATCTACAATCATAAGATTATCTGATGATATTCCGTTATCCCACTCATACTCAAATCTGCGTTGTCCGAATCGGATAACCCATTTGACGAGTTCGATAAGTTGGTTCTGGGTATATACAGTATAATCAGTTGTAATAATATCTGCGAATAACGCTGGATTGAATGATTGCTTGTCCAACGCTTCTGTTACTTGCTTGACTAGTTTGGTTTCTGGTGTCTGAGCCATTGATTCCGCCTTTCATTGACCTTACAGTATAACATAGATGGGGGAGCCTAGCAATCACCAGGCTCCCCCACAGCTTTATTACTTGGCGTTCTTGGAGTCTGAGAAGACAACGCCCTTCTTTACCGCCTCTTGAATTGCATTCTTTGCAGCAGCGGAGAATCGGCCACGGCGGCCAACAGTAATTCCCTGTGCCTTTAGATATTCACGAGTTGTAGTAGGTGTGCTTGACATAATTTGATCCTTTCTAGATCGGTTATATTTATTATATAACATTTAGGGGATTTTGTAAATACCCTCGTAAGAGCTAATTTTAGCCCTTACGCCCATACCTTATTTATTTGTTTATAGATTTGTCGATAAATCTATAACTTCATCCAATTCGATAACATCATATGCTTCAATGACATCATCATCTTCCATTGGATTCCATAGATGTGATTCGGACCTACCTGCAGCACGGACTGCTGAAATTAGGTCCTCCGCCTCAACATCGATATAGAACTTGATTTCTTTTGATCCATAGACTCTGAATTTATTCATCTATTTCTACCCCGCATTTCGGACAATATGAATCGTATATATGGTCGCAGTTATCCATTGTTCTGGGCCCTCTCTTGAATTGCAAATGAGAGACCGTAGGTCAATGTGTACACCCGTTCTAGGGCGTCACACTGTCCCTCCCAGTAATTCCTCATCATGGAATCAATCGCTGCTCCAGACCTGTCTTCTGATTCTTGGGCAGCAATCAACTCTTCCTCTGCCTCAACGAGCAGGCGTTTGAGTTCTCCATGAAGGATATCTGTCCCAGATAGACCATGGTCAACAGCCCGCTGTACGTGAGGCTCCAGTTCCAGTGTCATATTCATGCTACTCCTTTCCATTGTACTTGATATCTGAATATACCGTCAACAGGTGGGCGGCGGTAGATAATGCAGCATTAGCCTCTAGATAACCAGGGTCATCCTCATGAGTATATTTCTGCATATCTTGTTCCAAACTAATCATATGTAGTTTGACATATTCCTCAAATTGATCAGACATCAATATAGTCCTTATCTCCTGGTGCCAGTTTATAGAACTCATTGAATGCCTTGGCAAATTCATCATTGCCAGACATAGCAGCAATTTGGTGGTCCAAATAATATGTCCCCTCATCTGCTATGGAATCAATCCATTGGTCCAGCAATGTGTGTGCAATTTCAGCAAATGCAACATCTTGTATATGCTGCGGGATATTATCAAATGCTGACATTACATTTCCTCCAATGGGACACAAAGCAGGTCATCAACACGGACACCAGTAGAGATTGTAATCTCGCCAGTTTCCGATACCTCATCAAATAAAGCATTTGGGAAGATATTTAGTACCTTGCCCACCATTTCATCGAATGTCATTACTCATCCTCCTCATCTTCGTCCTCATCAAGGTCCTCGTCTTCGTCGTCATAGCCGTCCTCAGGCTCAGTTGATAGTGTGCCGTCACTATGCTCATACCAACCTGTGTAAATAACGATTTGACCGTCGTTATCCAACTCGTAGCCATGAGACATTACCTTCGTTAGCATTGCGCTATTCATGCGTTTTCCTTTCTGTAGTCTGGGATGTTGTCCAAGTATACCTTATGGGTCTGACACTCCTTGGCATATTCTAAGTCAACCTCACCTAGATAGTTACACTTAGAACAGATATTACTATCACAGTTATTGCAGTATTCCATGCAGTTATATTCGTCACAGTCACGACATTTAGATTCATAAGAATCTTCATGGGAAACCTGTCCGTCTATAAATTCAAACTCTCCACCAAAGCCCTGCTCTTCTTCCCAAGATAGAGTTAGGACGGCGGTAGGGTATTGACTAGATAGATGTATCATAGCCTGAACAGGTGGAGCCCAAGCGGTATCAAAGCGATATCCAACCCAGTTATCCATGCCGTCTGCCTTGAAATCAGTCATATAAGTTTCAGGATAGTCATTATCATCAGATATGGCTACATCCCACTTAGTACCCCATTCACGGTTATTGAATGAATACCAGTCGTCACCGCCATATGGATTTTCTAGACTGTAATCAGATTGTTTCTCATATGCCTCCAAATCGGTGGGGGACTTGATATTCCAGAATGAGAATACAGGATTAGAATACTTTACAGTCTTACGAATAAACCCATTGGTCTCTCTATCCCAATAGTTTGTATATGTCCTCTCAAATGGACGGTTGAGTTGATTTTTGATAAGATGAATTGTTTCAGGGTTTGAATCCTGAATCATCAGATTATTGAAGCACCAATTTGGCATATATATCCTTTCGTGTTGTTACCCCTATTATATAACCCACCACCGACATTTGTAAATATGGGGTAGATCACACAGCTTGATCAAAATTTCTGGCAAATTTATAACTAATTCGTAACATGTTAAATGTGCCTCTAGCTGTTGTGGGCAAGAAATAAGGCCCCACCGAAGTGGGGCCTATATAGGGCTGCTAGCCAAACGAAAGGAAATAAGTAAACGCTGCTTTACTTAGCGACTTGGTGAGATACCTATAGCCGCACCCTATTACGAAAGGTCAGAGGACCAAGATCTATTATACCAAAATCTTGGCGTCGCTGTATTTCTCCACGAATGCTGAGAGGTCCATTGTGAAGATAGCGTCGTTTTTCATACCTCTGACTTTATTTTGCTTATCAGCAAATGATGCTTCCTCATGAAGAGAGAAGGTCCTGTCTTCCCAGTTGATAACTGGAATTCTGTGCTCATTGTCTGATATTGAGTTGACCTGCAAGCCCCAGCCAGTCTCAGATGACCAGGAGTCGCCGATCATTTGGCTAATGGCAATACGTGTTGCATATGATGGATCGCTCCACCGTGGCTGTGCTGTTGCTACAGCCTCCGCCAAATTCTCTAGCATGTTATATCCAGCCCAGTGACCGTACAAGACAATTGTCTCGCCGTTCTCTTGGACGAATACAAAATTTGCTCTGTCTCCCACCTTATACCTCTTCCGTTTCTAGTTGTGGAACTTCTTCCTTCTTATTCAATTCTATAATTTCATAGGCCCATTTGTCAAGGCCTGCGGAGAACTTTCTTTTATGATGACCACAGAAGAATAATTCTCCGCTTGTAGAGCGGGCGGAATATAACGCCTGAGCAGAACAAGAATCACACTTGACCCATTCAAAATCTGTCATATTTTATTTTCCTCAATCATGTCTGAGAGTTTATCAAGAACCCAGCCATCAATATCATTGATATCGATCTCCCGTAGTTTCTCGATTATTTCCTCACGAGCATGATTGTATCCGTCTTGGAATCCTTCTTTATAATCGGACACCGCCACTCCCTTCATACTTATTGGATAATTGGTTATACCCTTTATCTGATTCCTCTAGTATATCCAACTTATATTTAGTGGTCAAGGCTGTAACCTTTTCGATATTACCTGTAGCGACCTCAAATATGAAGTCGCCCAAATATTCGGGGTCCAGCCCAATCATCTCTGCTTCCCAGAATGCTTTGTTGAACATGCCCTTAGTATTGGCACGGATTTGATAATACATTATGCCCACTCCTCTTCATCGATATTCTCAACATAGTAAGTGTTTATTTCTGTATCGCCATTATTTGAATCTACAGATAACTCATCGTTGATAAAATATCGCAAATCAAATGAATCTACATCGCTGAGTAGGACATCTGTTGAGCCCTCTACTCTAATGGTGGCGGACCAGTTTAGAGTTGTCTTAGCCTCATAACTAAGGATTGTACATAGGTCTTCAAGAATATCTTCCTTGGTTACATTAGAATCATACCAGCCATGGGCACAGAGATTATCTTGAATCTTACTTATTGTTTCATTAGCACTAGCAAGAAATGATTCGGTGAACTGCTTCTTGCGAAATATCTCATTGATATCGTGCTTGGTTAGATAATGTGTAACGGTCTCGCCATTTGGCTTGAATTCTAATGCCTCTACCTGATAGTCATTAGATAGTTTGGTGATTGTGTTTTCCACTTGTTGCTCCTTTTCGTTTGATTGGCTGATTGTAGCATTATCCTCCGACACTAGATTAGGTCTCCTGCCACAAGGACATTTGACATTGTGAATGCTTCCAGAGGGAAATCCAAAATCATCTTTAGTTGTAATCTCTATCCATGCATCACATTCATTTGGGTCGCACACATATGTTCTGCGGGTCCAGGTTTCCATATTAGTCCTCCACATCCCAGTCAATGTCTACATTGTCTACCATATATGGCAGAGTATGGTCTAACATTGTTGCGATAGAGTGGCTTACCTCTTCGTTGTCCGTTGAATAACGGATAGTTACAGTTACGTCCATTTTTATTCCCTTTCGTTATGGACCGTAGTTTACACCCACCCACTGACACGTGTCAAGGATTTCTGGGGGATTTTTTATAAATGTCGTAAAGCGTTAAAACGGCTCTTACCTCCTACGGGCGATCCCAGCTTTGTCAAATGAAGAGGGGCCCCTTGCGGGGCCCCATGGGCTTATGCAGATTTTACTACTTGCAGAATCTTATTCTTTTCTGCAGTAATAAGAGCATCAAACCCTGATGCTGCTGCATATTGGGATTCCGTATTATTCTTGCGAACATTTCGGAAGTAATCCAAACGCTCAGTTAGAGCATTCAACGCACCCCACTTTGTGCCCTTGATATTGGCATTAGTTGGAGATGAGTTATAGAGGTCGCTGAGCAAGACCATCTTATTATCCCACTTAGTCTTTGCAACCTTAGAGGCATCCGAATCTGGCTTTGGATAGAGTGTCTTCACAATATCCTGAAACTGCTTTTCGGTAATCTCTTGCTTGAAGAGATTCTGAGCCTCTTGCTCAAATGCATCGAAATATCCAAGAGTCAAGCCAAGAGTCTCACGAGCAACGGCAATCTTACCTTCTGCCGTCTGAGTGTGACGAATCTTGAATGACTGCTTAGCATTACGCATCGCAAGATTGAGCGTATTCTGGCAGACAACACGGACGGGCGTGATTGCAGCCTGAACCGCAACAGAGCCATCATGTGAAGTCCAGACAATAAGATATAGTTGTGTCTTATCGTTTGCACCTTGTGGGTCTAGCACCATCTCACGGGGAATGGTAAGAGAGCCGAAGACTACCTTGCCAGCCTTGAGAGAACCTGCAGACTCCCATGCAACACGGGAATCACCATCCACGATATTATCTGCGAATGAGAATAACTCTTCATTCTGCACGACTTTATATCGTGAACCTACAACCGAAAGCACGTCAGTGCCCTGATTGAATGGGTTGGTACGGATTACATATTGTGCACCGCTAGAATCATTCCAGTCTGACGGAATGAAGTCGGATACGGGAGACAATCTAACATTCCAGTTAGAGAGTTTAGCCTCATCAAGCATGAGTTGTGTAGTTACTTCCTCATCTTGTGAGAAGATACGGTTTGCAAGATTGTGCCATGCTGGCTTGCCACGAAGAGCAAAAGCAACTTGACCATCCTGCATTTCTAGATTGTGAGCCATTTTTATTTCCTTTCTGATTGGTTACAAGCCCTGAGTATAACATAGTGGTCCGACAATACCTAGTTTATTTCTAGGGGATTTCCACAGATCGTCGTAAACCTGTGGATAACCCCGCAGCTTAATGCGGGCCCTAGAGGACCCGTGTCAACTTATGTTTATTTATCTCTGAGATTGTTTCCATGGAAAGTCTAGCAGCCGCTGTCTTCTTCTTCTTCAAACTGTCGTAGACATATGCCTTCACATTGCCTTGAAATCGGCGGGCATTACTGAACATGATTTCCACTAGATGATCCCTATCTACACCTTGGTCAGAGTATAGAGTTAGGTCATTAGATTTTACTTCATCAAAGATTTCAATTCGGAATCTATTCCGCATTTCTTTCCTTTGTTAGTAGGGACATTATTGTTGAGCAGTTTATCCCTTCACATGCTCAGGTGACGGTTCTTTCCTATTATCTGATTCTAGCATTAGGGGGCTAGTTCTGTCTAGCCCCCATCTTGTTAGAGGTATCTGGCAACTGCCTGATAGGTAGAAGTGCTTACGACTTCCTCATCGGTCATTTTGAGAATACGAATCGCATTGGAGATTTCCTCTTTCTGCTGTTCATAGTCATAGCGACCAATAGTTACGAAGTCACGCTGTGGCGCATCTGGCACTTTGATAGTTCCTGCTGGTAGGTTGAAGTCCACATTTACTGTGCCGTTCCAACGCTCAGTAGCAGATAACTCGGTTGCCTTTGCGATATGTGCTAGTGCTAACTTAGCAACTTCCTTGTTGTGCTTTTCTGTTGCCTTCTTGAACTTTGCCTCATTGTCTGCTTGAGTTGCGTAGTTCTTCTCAAGTTTGACGAGAGCATCTTCAAGTGCCTTGATTACCTTAGTTGTTGCTACCTTTACTGAGATAGCCTTGCTTCTGCTTGCCATTTTTTTCCTTTCGTTTGTTTGTTGGCAAATTGTAGCAGAGCCCACCGACAAGCGGTGGGCTTTCGTTGTTACTTAGCGGATACGCTAGTCCAACGCTCAGAGCCATTTACATCAAGCAGAATGCGATTCGTGCCTGATGGGTGGTTATCAATCGCCTTGATAACGCCAACTACGCCACTCTTTGTGGTGGTGTATGTTTGTCCTACCTCTAGCATGTTTTTCCTTTCTTTCGTTGAGGGTCTGATTTTACCACACCCTACCGACAAGCGGTAGGGTATAGCCATGTGATATGGGTCACTCTTGCGGTAGCCATGCGTCAAGGTGGTGAGCCTCAACGATAGCCGATGCTGGTGCGGTGGTATTGCCACGATATGAGACACCTTCAGGGAGAGAGATCTCTCGGTTATAGTCCTCATCCCACCATGCGTCAATAGCGTCAATACATGTTTGCGTCATGCTTGCTGGAACTGGCGGGTAGTGATTAGAAGTCAGGTGAATCCTAATCTGAGTGTCCAAGTCTATCAAGTCACTCATTGCCAAGTCATACGCCATATTACTCCCCATTTTCTCTGTCCTCTCTCAATATATCGTCTGTTAGGTCGTCCATTTCATTTACTACTTCAGACATCTGATTATAGTCGCTCTCGCTGAGACACGCAAGGGCTACCTTATCGGCAACCCTGGCGGCTAGTGCGGATGAATAAATAAATAGAAACTTTCCGAATAACTCATTACTCATTTCTAATCTATTGTGATATAGGTCTGCCGCCATATTCATTATGTCGTCAGAATGTATAGATTCCTCGGTAGCGTCAAGGATTCTTAGGGCGGTGGATAGCATTACTTTGCCACCCGAAGAATAGCCCATGAGCCGTTCTCATTGATTTCATCAAGAACTGGCTGAATTCTTGGAACTACCAAGTCATGAAGCAAGGACACAAGAAGCGACCTGAGCATTTCTTCAGAATATGTCGCAACAATATGAGAGCCATACTCTCCCATGAACTCTGTCTCGAATTCTAGCGAATGTTTGATTTTCATTTCTTTCCTTTCGTTGTGTTATGCGCTGATTATACACACCCCCACCGACATTACCTAATCGGAGAGCTGTCAAATTTTGGGCGATTTCGGACATGTGTCGTAAATCACAGGGCGCCCCCGCATTAACTGCGGGCTTTCAGAACCCTATTTTATTTTTGCAAAAAAGTATATTGCAAGCATGATCGGGGAGAACATGAGTAACATCATGAACGCCCCGAAGATCTGCCCTAGCGTATTCGCCATTTATTTTTTACTCGCAGAGAATCTAATATCTGCTTTACCAAATACACAGAGACCGCATGACACACACGCAGAGCCAGCGGAAGAAATAAGCGGAATAGACTTATTATTCTCAGGGCACTTAGCGCCTACCTTGCTAGTCAATTCTTTCATTACCGTTTCGGTTACAGCGAATGTCTTACCTAGATAAGCGAGACGTGTACCGTGTAGGTCACGTAGTGACTTAGCAATGTCCCTATTCTCATCATCGGTGGAGAAATATAAAGACAAGTTAGGGATATCGGTTAGAATAGCAACAGCGGAAGATACACGGGTATAGACCCAGAATCTTACATCGGGATGATTGACAATAACAGTCTTCCACGCATATGCGTAGGTGTCGTTGAAGAAATCACCGTCCCAGTGGATACGGAATAACTTAGGCGCATTACGCTTATCACAATCTTTCTTGAAATCTACAATCATCTCATCAAGAAGAGAGACCATAGTAGGACCGTCGGCGTCCTTGAGAAGATTCCAGTTATGGATTAGAACAGCCTTCACGCCCTTATATACTTTTTCAAGCTTACCCGCATAACATACAGATTCACAGATACTAGTAGCGCCAGGACATGAATATGCCTTGCCAGCGGGTAATCCGAATGTATTAGCAATGGTAGGTGTCTTACCATTAGGCGACACGGCATTAGTTACTTTTCTATCCATAGAGCGTTTCAACATAGGCTTGATTATATCAGCAGGGGCAGACATTAGAGGTCCCCCATTTCCGCATCAGCCATGCGGGTCATTTCATCCCACATGGCCCGCTTGATTGATTCATCAGATCCGTAGAGAGATCCATCACAGTCATTCATTTCATGACCACAACATGGAAAGTCTTCACACATATTCATTAGTTTTCCTTTCGACAGATCCAGATCTTAGCATAGGCCACCGACATTACATAACCGACACGCCGAAATTTTCAGGGCATTTTTCAAATGTGTCGTAAATCACAAAAAGCCCGCACAGCTCTTGGGGGCGCTTGCCGCTAATCCCAATTTTTATTTTTATGTTTTCGTTTTCGCTTGTAAGTTTTTTTCGATGGGATAGGTTGCGCCGCATTACTACGACGCAACTCTAACACTTTTCTAATGCGTTCTAAGTTGGGGAACATTGTAGTTACTCGCTTTATGAAACTTATTTACATCAAAGCGAGGATTATCCTTAGCAAACATCTCAGCGAAGTCATTTACACTTTTCGAGAATACCGCAGGGTGAATCTTGTCGCTCATGTAGTTGAGGATTCTAGCGGTTTCGACATAGTCTTTTCGAGTCATCATTAGTTATTTTCTCCCTCGGTGAATAAGTTTCCGTCTGAACATTCGCATTTTTCTACGGCGTAGTCCTTAGAGCCTCCCCAATAGAGATAGCCGTAGCCATTACATGAATCGCAGGCGAAGGATAGAGTCTGAATCGCTTTCATTAGTTTTCCTTTCGTTCGTTATTAGTGGACATTGTAGCGGATAGCACCGACAACGCCTCGGCTAGACTAGCCTTGCGCTGTTCGGTTACATGCTGGCGGAATTGTTCTAGATTCATTTCTAGTCCTCCTCAATATCTATGACTCGGATTAGATTTATTCCAAAGCCTGGAGTTTCTAGAGAGTTTCCAACATGTAGCATTAGATTCTCGTAGTTTTCTTCATGAGATAGAGACTCGTCAAAGTCTCCTTCTACATGAAACTCGGCGGTTATTGTGTAAGTTGGCATTAGAGACCTGCCCTTTCTCTTACTCTCTGATAGAGAGCATGTAACTCATCTCGGTTATTAGCATAGAGATAAGCAATAGCGGCTTGCTCATCTTTCGTCATGGCGTTATGGACAAGGATAGCCTCGTTTATTTCGCCCTTGTAGTTAGCCGATGGCTTAGATGGAGAGAATCGCTCTCCGTGATAGTGGCGAACATCCGCCCTGATTTCATCTGCGTAGTTTTCCATTTCGGAAACTTCCTTTCTATATAGGTGAGAGTTATTACTTACGACATTAGGCGAGAACACTCTCGAAACTGCCTCTGTTTCGGTTATTTAGTTATGACGGGAGTCTAGCACACATGCCCGACATTACCTAATCGAGAATCGGGATAATTCGGACATTTCCAAAAAAACTTTTTTATTATTCATTTTGATGAGACCAACCTCACAAAAATAGTTTGCGACACGCCGATCTAAAACTTGACAGAAATTTCAGGCATTTTTCTCAAAGCTCGTAAATCGGACATATCGGGCGCTTAACTACTGCGGGCCGTGTCGACTTATTGTCAAGCCGACACGCCGTTATTTATTTATTCATCTAAGCATTGCGTTACACATGCACCGCATAGATTCTCATTCTCTAAGTATCCTTGCAGTTTATAGTTGCATCCGCATATGCAAACACATCTAGCGGTCATTCATCACCGCTTGCAATGTAATCAAGGTAATCTAAGAAACCTTGGTCATATGCTATTGGGTCAACAGCTTTGAGCACATCGGACGGGGAATATAGAAGATTCCCAATCACTATTTGCTCATTCGTTTCATCTAGCATCTGGTCATACAGTGGTGCTAATAGTTCCTCATTCATTTATTCATTTCCTTTTCTGCTATACATTCACAAGGGATCACATCATATTCAGGTTTGAGGGAAAGATATATCTTTCCCCTCCCCCTACACATCGAACAGTTCATCAAGGAAGTCATCTACTGATTCCTCCATATCATCTAACGATTCTATTTCTAGCGAATCATCATCTTCATAGTATGAGTCGGTGGTCTGGATACTTTCATATTTATAGTCGGTATCCGTGTATGAATCAAATGAATACATTACTTACTCACCGCCATTACTCTATAACTAGCCTTATCTTCGATTTGCTTCAGATTCTTCATGAACTCATCTAGTTCCTTAGCATTATCAAATGACTCTATTCCTAGAATCCTTGTCTTGCTATTATCCCATAGGCTTACCTTGATTTTCATTAGTTGCTTTCCTTTCCAATTGTGCGGAAGATTTCATAGGCGTTTGGATTCCACTTAGTTATGTGAAAGACACCGCCATTAGAGGTCTTGATAGTCTTGGCGTATTGATTCACGCCTTTGATTTCGGTGATGATTCCACCCTTGATTAGAGCGAATGACTTAGTCATGGCGATTCTATCGCCGACTCTCATCATGTTGTATTTATTGAGTGTTTGAGTTGCCATGTTGGCACTTCCTTTCATTTGATTACTGTCTGAGCCTAGCATATTCACTTGTGAGGGGCAAGCCCAAAGAGTGTGATATTAGTCACGACTCTTGGATGATATTTCGCAATGCATCTGATGACGCATAATCCAATTTCTGACTTGCCATCTATTGCATACTCTGCATTGATGCCATTTGGTATCATAAATTTTTGAGAATCCAACTTGGTCTAAGCCATGATAGCAAGATTCGTTACATTTGATTGAGTTGAGGTTAGTCATATTGACCACCTGCCTTTCTTTTTTGTTCATGTGATAATCATTGCACACCCTACCGACAATATCAAGGGGACAATACGGACATACTAGGACAAAATGAAAAATAGTTTTGTGAAATGGATCACATTCGCCCATAAAATGGTTCCGATATGGGCGGACTATCCGAAATGTCCGAATTGGTTTATAGGGTGCATCATACAAATAAAATCTATATTAACATTTTCATAAATCTAATTTATAGTCGACTAGAAAATATTTATATGATCTATTGACCTGACAAAATGTCGCATGTTATACTTGTCATGGTTTGTGGGGGCGTTACACTGTGGACTCAAATGTACCAGATGTAAGCTTCTCTCTCCTCATAGTAAATTGAATTCTATGGGGGAGGGGGGGCATTTCCTAAAAGATCTAAATCCCCAGATATACTATATAAGATAAATATATCATTTAGTAGAAGTAGATACAATGCCAGACAAATTAGAAGAAACATCTTGTTTTACATACAAGGTTGAAATGGTCATTCAGATCTTGGCGGAAGATGAAGAAACCGCAAGAGATCAACTTGATAAAAATGGCGGATATGTAACAGCTCGCCAAGTTAAATTAATGGATTCAGTTCCTCTATATAATGGAGAAAAGTAGTCAACTGAAATATTTATAAACGACTAAAAATTAAATAAAATAAGTTTGCGACGGGAATCTGTAAAATCTAATTTGCTATACTTTACATATATGAAATCCGAAAAGGTTTCTATCGCTAAGCAAAAAGCGCATCTGTATAAATATATACGGGAATATAAGGAGCGACATCCTTGTGCTGATTGCAAAGAATTCTTCCCCTATTATGTTTTAGATTTTGATCATGTGCGGGGGAAGAAACATAAAAATGTTATGGAACTAGTTCCTACTCTATCTAAGAAGAAGATAGATGAAGAAATCGCTAAATGCGAAGTAGTTTGTTCTAATTGTCATAGAGAACGAACTCATTTTAGAAAGTCTAATAAGACTTCCTCAAAATCTCAAAAAAGGGCGGGTTAAATGAAACAATATCCTCTTTGCACTCTTTGCAGAAAACATCCCTCATATACATCTAAGATAGATAATCAAGGGATATTATACTTCCTATGTGCTAATTGTGTGGATCAAGTTAAAGTATGATTGAATTCTTTATTGGATGTGCAATTGGAATAATTGTTATTGGATTTGGACTTATATCTTCTCTAAATGATGATAATAATAGATGGAGATGGAAGAATACAAGAGGGGGTTCTTTCTAACCCGCCGCCGCAATTTTTCGGCACTTATTGACCGAAATTGCACTATTTAGTAGACTATAATCGATGGACATTAGCTCAGTCGGCAGAGCGGGAAGCTGTTAACTTCTAGGTCCCAGGTTCGAGCCCTGGATGTCCAGCAGGCGGATGTTGCATAATGGTAGTGCTTTAGCCTTCCAAGCTAATGGTGCGGGTTCGATTCCCGTCATCCGCTCAGATGGTCCGTTAGCTCAGTTGGTTAGAGCGCCACCTTGTCACGGTGGAGGTCGTCAGTTCAAGTCTGATACGGATCGCTTGTCTCCATCGTCTAGTGGCCTAGGACATCGCCCTTTCACGGCGGTAACACGGGTTCAAACCCCGTTGGAGACGCAAGCCCCTATAGCCCAGCGGTAGAGGCAGACGACTTAAAATCGTCCAAGCGTTGGTTCAAATCCAACTAGGGGTACGCCTCCCTAGCTCAGTGGTAGAGCATCCGCCTTGTAAGCGGAAGGTCGTCAGTTCAATCCTGACGGGGGGCTCAGATTAATTCGTGCCATTGAATAGAACCGACAGCATCGCCAGTTCCAGATATTGTTCGTATTCCTAATACATATATATCGGATACAGGGCTATCCGCATTAGTTCTTCCTAATTGTACGTCAAAGCTATTATCAAAATCTATTGTTGTTTGAGCGTTATTCTGATTTGATCCAGCCAAAAATCCTCTACCTACAATAATTCCATCAGTCATTGCAGTTGCCGTAATGTTATATTCAGTATCTTGGCTTGGTGTATTTTGAACCCATGTCCCACCAGTTAATCCAGAGTTTCTGAATAAACCCCATTCAAAAAGCGTATTGGTTGTAGTTGCTACGTTTATTCTAGCTACTTGAACTACAGAATCCATTCTTCCAGCCATTAAGCGCAATGCAGCAAGCGGAACAAAGGTTGTGCCTATATTTTGAAATAATGCTACACGAGACGCAGACCAGATCTCTGGCTTTCTGTCATATCCACCATTAGACAAAACTGTTGCACATATTTGTCTCATCGTGCTTGCAACAGAAGTAGCTGCTGTGTTTTCAATTTCATATCTAAGTGGAAGAGTAGCAGTAGTCATGTAAACTTTATCTAAAATATTTGCATGATTAAATTGATGAACTGTAATAAATTGGGCATTAATTGCAAATCCTATTTTTACTGAACCAACGCCAAGCCATTCATATTCTGAAAATAAAATTTGTGATTTAGTTAAGTCTAAAGTTATTCTGCTAGGACCTAGGCCATTCATTGGATCAATGTTCCAGTTAGATTGATTTACTACCTCTTCTTGAAGAGATCCGCCAGTATAGTGTCTACGAACTATTGATACTTGTGTACCATCTTGCTGTAAATATACGCCATTTTGGCGAGAAAAATATCCCACCCTTTGACGAAGACCAACTTGAGCTGGAGCCATAACAAAAGATTGCATAACTGTTAAAGCTTTTCCTGGTTGATATGGAAATACTTTTTTAGATTCTCTATAAACTTTATCCCCAGAAGCAGTTCCGACTGAAAGAAGGTCTGTAGATTCATTTAATGAATATGATACAGAAGCACCGCCACTTGTTATATCGCTAAACTCGTCTCCAGATGTATATCTATGTTGATTATCAAAAAGTGTATATGGATTAGAGACTTTAGTTCTGCCAAATCCATCAAACCCAAATGATGCTGGGGTAGAAGGAGAATACTGAGGTATTCCAGAAGTAGCATTAATATATGTTGCCATTAGTTCTCCAATACCAATATAGAAACTTCCGCCAAAGAATCTGTTATGCCATACAGTTCATCATATGGCCCAAGTGTTATGCTTAAAGTTTGTTCTGGTAAAAGTCTAAATCCATAATTACTTGTAGTAACGCCAACAGCCCCAAGATATACGTTATTAAAAGATATATTTTTTATAATAATAGATGACTCAGAACGCAACTGATTCCAGTTTGTCATATGTGTTTGCGTAGGTCCTATTGTTAATATATTGTGCTTTACTGGCATTCTCTTATTATACCCCCAAAAAGGACAAATCCCAACCAGAGGCGGATCCGATTGGGACTTGCTGCGCCGAAGCACATGCACGGGGAGCTATCGGTGGGATGCTGCAACCCGTACTATCAAAGTATCACATATAAAATATTCTAAGTCAACTAAGATTCTTGATTTTCTTGCGGTGTATATGAAGGTCCTGGTCCAAGTAAATATCCAGCTTCATGATACTGAACCATCTTATTAACCTTGTCTTGATCCTTAACCAATTCAGATGCAATCAATGTAAGCAAATCATAAATACGGTGAAGCATAATATAATTTACCATAGGAAGATTATCTTCTAAATTTTGTGACTCTGGATTAATTTCATTTGACATGCTTGCTTACCATCTCATTCATTTTATTATAAACTTCAAGGCCTATGACATTCCTGTAATTACAGGAAAGGCAATATAAATAATTATTTTCGTCTAAATCTTGATTAGGAAAAAGAGGGCCTTGATCCATTGGACATTCCAATTTAGGAACAAGTCCCTCTTCTGCTAAAGCCAAATATTTAGATACTACCTGTATCTTCAATGACTTTTCTCCACATTCTATTAACTAGGGAATTTGGTTAACCATTTGTTAACCGCTCCATTGTTAATGGAAGACCATGAGCTCCAATCATTTCCGCCTTGAGTCATGTAGTACGCTATCTCTGCATTTATTACTGGATCAAATAATAGTACATTTGATCTCAGGTCGAATTTCTCTTTACGATCATCGCCAAGGTTTCCCAGCATATTGATCTGAAAAATCCCATAGGAACTGTCTCCAGTTTTCCTGTTACCGTTGTAAGCCATAGGGCGTCCATTGGACTCCGACTTAGCAACAGCCCAAGCCATTTTAAGGGCTTTTCCTTCAAAGCCTATAGCCTTAAGAAGTTTTTTAAGCTCCTTGTCTGTAAGCATCTCAGAAGGCTTGTAAACAGCATTGCTGTATCGTTCTAAGGTTTCTTTCTTTAGTTGTTTTGCTTGTAGTTTAGGAGCCACAACCTTTTCAGATTTTGCCTCCAGCGCTAAAGTTTCTGATGGTCCAGGCTGGACACCAAATAAGAACAATGTTATCATTCCTATAACAGTCCAGTGATGGGCAACTTCGCTTAAGCGTTGCTTTATTTTCTCCATTGGCATTTCCTCCTTTAGAGATAGCGAACTACAATAATAGCATTGGCGGACAAACGGTGTCAAGCCAGTTGACCAGAAAAAATAATGCAAATTTCATTTTCCACGCTTCGTGCCAACTTTAATAGATCAGTTGGATATGGTTATGCTGCTTATCACATTATAGAATCATTAAATAAACTAGGACATTTTGTCCCATATCAAGATCCTAAATCTTCAGTTCAATTAAACTTTTCTCAGCCAGAACATTTTAAATTACATCGTGGTCAATATCAAATTGGTTATACTCCATGGGAGTCTACAAAACTACCACAAAAATGGTTTGAAAAAATGTATGCCTGCAATGAAATATGGACTACATCAAACTGGTGCAAAGAGGTGTTTGAAGCAAATGGATTTGAAAACGTTAAAGTATTTCCTCATGGAATAGATTCAGATTTATGGAAACCTCATAAAAGAATTCAAAAAGATAAGATTAAATTTTTACATGTTGGTGAACCCGCTCCAAGAAAAGCGGGGCAAATGGTTGTTGATGCATTTATATATTTATTTGGAAATAATCCAGATTACGAATTAACAATAAAAGCATATAAGAATAATACTACTCGTGTATATAATAACTATATAGATAAAGAGATCATCGGATTGCCCCACGAAAAGTTTAGCAACATAAAACTAATAGAAGATGATTATAATGAACAACAAATGAGAGATCTTTATTATACACATGATGTTTTGGTTTATCCAAGCTACGGAGAGGGATTTGGATTTATTCCATTACAAGCACTTGCAAGTGGTATGCCAGTTATATCAACATATGATTGGGCACATTACAAAAACTACATAGGTCCGCTAAAATTAAAATCAACACTTATTGATTCGCCATGGCCTCATCCACATCCAGGTCAAGTTTTTGAACCAAACTATCAACATCTACTTGAGGTAATGAAAGATTTTGCAGATAACGCAAAAGCTTATTTTGGTTATTACTATGCTCAGTCAACTAAAATTCATCAAGATTACAATTGGTTACAGTTGACCAATAATGCGTTTGATCACATAGTAAAAAGATTCTCTTAACGTCTTCCCTCTATAAATATCTTTTGATAGAATTAGAGTCTTCCTAATTTTTAAATACAACCGCAAGGCGGAGAAAAGGTGTTACATGTCAAGAGTTATTGAAAACCCGTACGAAAATTTTATCGCATTGTCTCGTTATGCACGATGGATTTCTGAAGAAAACCGACGAGAGACTTGGGGTGAAACAGTTGATAGATACTTTGGGTTTATGCTCGGACATTTGGCTGAAAACTATAATTATATTCCAAACAAAGAAACTGTAGCAGAACTTAAAGAAGCAGTTTATAGCAGAAACGTAATGCCATCCATGAGGGCTGTTATGACTGCTGGACCCGCTTTAGATAGAGATCATGTTGCTGGTTACAACTGCTCATTTGTCCCAGTTGATAACCCACGATCATTTGATGAAACAATGTATATTTTGATGTGTGGAACTGGCGTAGGATTTTCTGTAGAGTACAAGTATGTAAACAAGCTTCCTGCCGTTCCTGAATCTTTTGAAAAATCTAATACAATTATTGTCGTTGAAGATTCAAAGACTGGATGGGCAAAGGCATACCGTGAACTTCTTGCAATGCTTTGGGCTGGTCAAATTCCAGCAATTGATGTATCTAAGCTTCGTCCAGCAGGAGCACGGCTAAAGACAATGGGTGGTCGTTCGTCTGGCCCACAACCACTAGTTAATCTTTTTGATTTTACAATTGCAAAGTTTAAGTCTGCAGCTGGCCGTCAACTCAAGCCGATTGAGGCACATGATATTATGTGTAAGATTGGTGAGATCGTTGTTGTTGGGGGAGTTCGTCGTTCAGCAATGATTTCTCTTTCTAACATCAATGATATTGAAATGGCAGCAGCAAAGTCTGGCAACTGGTGGGAAAATAATTCTCAACGTGCCCTTTCAAACAATTCAGTAGCATATTCTCGTAAGCCAGAAATGGAACAGTTTATTGCAGAGTGGAAGAATCTATATGACTCAAAATCAGGTGAGCGTGGTATTTACAATGTTGCAGCAGCACAAGCCCAAGCAGCAAGGTGGGGTAGGAGAAATCCTGAAATCCACTACGGAACTAACCCATGCTCAGAAATTATCCTTAGACCTTATCAGTTCTGTAATCTATCCGAAGTAGTAATTCGTGAAGACGACACCTTAGCGGATATTGAAAACAAGGTGCGCCTAGCCACAATACTTGGAACTTGGCAGTCAACACTTACAGACTTCAAGTATTTGCGAAAGATCTGGAAGGACAACACAGAGGAAGAAAGACTGCTTGGCGTTTCTCTTACAGGACAATTTGGACACAGTTTTATGTCTGGTAAAGAAGGATTAAACGAGCTTGGTACATTCCTTTCTGAAATTCGTGATCAAGCAAGATTAATCAATAAGACTGAAGCAGGAAATATTGGAATCAATGAATCTGCAGCAATTACATGTGTGAAGCCATCTGGAACAGTATCTCAACTAGTTGGCGTTTCATCTGGCATGCATCCATGGCATTCGCAATATTATATTCGCACAGTTCGTGGTGATAAGAAGGATCCTCTATCTACATTCCTAAAGGAAGTTGGTATTCCAGTAGAAGATGACTTTATGAAGCCAAACGACACATATGTATTTTCATTTCCAGTAAAGGCACCAGAAAATGCAATTGTACGAGATGATCTTACTGCAATTGATCACCTAAATACTTGGTTAGTTTATCAACGTGAATGGTGTGAGCATAAGCCATCTATTACTGTATCGGTAAAAGAAGATGAATGGATGGAAGTCGGCGCTTGGGTGTACAAACATTTTGATGAAGTATCAGGAATTTCATTCCTCCCACATTCTGATCATTCTTATAAGCAGGCTCCCTACCAAGAAGTAACAAAAGAAGAGTACGAAGAGCTTCTTGCAAAGATGCCAAAGTCTATTCGTTGGGAAGATTTGTCTTTCTATGAAACAGAAGACGGAACTAGCGGAACACAGACACTTGCTTGTACATCAGACGGCAATTGTGAGATTGTAGATATTTCTGCTTAGGAGGAAAAATGGAAAACAATAAATGTGAATGTGGCTGTCCAGAAAATAGCTGTAAGTGTTGTTGCAGTAATTCAAATGGGTGTGCCCACTTTCCAAAAGCCTTGTAAGTAATAAAGTTTAGTAGTATAATAATTTTGTGGTTTAACCACAATTCCTGGGCACACGGCCCAGAAAAGGAGGATCTTATGAAACAAGATCTGAATAGTGATGGAAAGGTAACAATGCAGGAGAAAATTCTCGCAGCGTTAGCAAGCTATGGACGGCATTTTCTTGGAGCCGCCATTGCTCTATACATGACTGGAAATACAGACCCAGGAGACTTACTAAAGGGCGGAATCGCTGCTACATTGCCAGTTATTCTAAAGGCCCTAAATCCAAACGAAACAAGCTTTGGGTTTACAAAGAAGGCATAATTTAATATCTGATTGTGAAGACTCCTATGCTAAAATGAGCATAGGAGTTTTCCTATTTAGGAGATTTTCGGCAAATGGCAGTACAAAAGAATTTTGAGGTAGATCAAAATACTACCTTTAGTTTTATTGTTGAATATAAAGATGCAAACAATAATCCTATAAATCTAACTGGCGCTACCGCAAAACTGCAGGCAAGAGATACGCAGGGCGGAAGCAAGCTGGCATTTACTCTTACATCTCCTTCTGGTGGAATTACAATTGACGGTGCATTAGGCAAAGTTACTTGTAAAATGACTCCTACTCAAACCAACAAACTCTTTTATCCTAAATCAGCTTATGATCTTATTATCGTTGATACAAACGCTAACCGAATAAAGCTGCTTGAAGGATTTATGACTTTGAGTAGGTCGGTCACAATATGACAGAAACAATCGTAGTAACAGAAGTAAAAAATCAATTAGTTGTTTCCTCCCCAGGACCACAAGGGCCACGAGGAAAAACAATATTAAATGGAAATACAGCCCCAGCCAACAATTTAGGCTTAGAGGGCGATTTTTATTATAACACAGCAACAACCGATTTTTATGGCCCCAAGCTTTCTGATACAACATGGGCTGGGGCTTTAGTAATAAAGCTTGTTCAAGAGGGTAACGAGTATGCATTTGAATATTCATGGGAATTGGCCCAGGTCTCTGGCCCAGTCAATGGAGTATATTCACTACCTATAACACACAACCTTGGATTTAAGCCAAACGTAACAGTCAAATCCAGTTCTGGAGATGTATTAGAAACTGGAATAGATTATAATAGTAACGATATTTTAACACTGACAATGGCTCAACCATTCTCAGGGACAGCGTATCTGTCTTAAGGGAGCAAAGTAAATGGCAAGAAAATTTGTAGTTAGTTTAGACCTCAACAAAAATGAGCTTCTAAACGCTAGAGTTCAGAATTTAGCAACAGCACCATCAAATCCTGTAACTGGTCAGATTTATTATGACACGGTTACAGATGTTATGTACTTCTTTAATGGTACATCATGGGTTCCAACATCAGGCTCGGCGGAGGTTATTCAAGATACCGTTGATACCATGCTTATCGCAGGTACAGGTCTTGATAAAACCTATAATGATGGCGCAGGAACATTAACACTTGATATTGATAGCACCGTTACAACAAATGACGGTGTTCAAACACTCACAAATAAGACACTTACATCTCCAAGCGTAAGTGGTCTGTACATCTCAGATTCTGCCATTGTATTTGAGGGTACTCCAGATAATTTTGAAACTACTCTTCAGGTAGTAAATCCAGCTGCGGATAGAACCCTTACTCTCCCAGATGCAACAGACACACTTGTTGGACGAAATACAACAGATACGCTTACCAACAAGACAATTGATTTAACATCAAATACCCTGCAAGGAACATTAGCAGAGTTTAATACTGCTCTTGAAGATGCAAATTTTGTATCCCTTGATGGTGCAGAAACACTTACAAATAAGACTTTAACAAGTCCAACTGTAAGCGGATTGTATTTGTCGGATTCTTCAATAGTATTTGAAGGAACTACGGCAAATGAATTTGAAACCACTCTTTCGGTTGAAGATCCGACGGCAGATAGAACATTAGCACTTCCAAATAAGAGCGGTACACTTGCCACAACAGCTGATATTACAAATGCTGTTGATGCAATTACAACAACAGTAATTGAAGAAGGATCTAATCTTTATTACACAGATGAGCGTGTAGATGATCGTGTAAATGGTCTCCTTGTAGCTGGTACTGGTATCACAAAAGCCTATGATGATACTCCTGGAAATTCGCTTACAGTAGCAGTTGATACAAATGTAATTGCTACAAAGGCATATGTTGATGAAGTTGCACAGGGCCTACATATTCATGCTTCTGCAGCAGCTGCTACAACTGCAAATATTGTACTTGCTCCTGCACCTGCAACAATTGATGGAGTAACACTTACAGACCAGATGCGTGTCCTTGTAAAAAATCAGGATACGGCATCTCAAAATGGTATATATGTATTTAGTAGCTCAACTGGAAATCTTACAAGAGCTTTAGATTTTGATTCTCCAGCAGAAGTAGACGGTGGAGACTTCATCTTTATAACGGGCGGTACTGCTAATGATAATACTGGTTGGGTTCAAACATCTGATACAGTAGCAACAATTGGAACTGATCCAATATACTTCACACAGTTCTCTGGAGCTGGTGCATATACAGCTGGAAGCGGTTTAACTGCCTCTGGAACAACGTTTAACGTTGGGGCTGGAACTGGAATTGTTGTAAATGCAGATGATGTAGCAATTGATACAACAGTAGTTGCTCGTAAGTATGCAACAAACGTAGGAGACAACTCGGCAACATCATTTACAATCACACATAACCTTAATACAAAAGATGTGATTGTTCAGGTTTATGAAGTTGGCTCACCATTTGCTCAAGTAGAAGCAGATGTAGAACATTCCACAGCAAATGCTGTTGTAGTTAAGTTTGCCACAGCACCAACAACCGATCAATATAGAGTATCTGTAGTAGGTTAATCGTGGCTAGAAAATTTCTAACACCGATTACTCCACCAGCACTAAGCTCAGATCCTTCTGATGGAACTGCTGGATCAATATATTATAATACAGTAATTGGTGCTTTAAAAATTTATAATGGAACAACATGGTCTACACTAACTGGCGGTGGTGGAGGATCTACAAGTTCAATTCAAGCATTAGCAACTGCTCCAAATAGCCCAACTCAAGGAACAGTTTATTTTGATACAACTGAAAATACAATTAAAGCTTATAACGGAACTATCTGGTATGATGTTGCTGGTCCAAAAGAATTACTTGATCACCAACACTACGCAGGAGAAGGTCTTGTAAGACATGTTGATTATGGTCAATATGTATCTGATCTAAACTACATTGTTTCTATGGATGGCGGAACTGCAAGCTCAGACTATTCTTCTGCACCAAACAATGATATAATTGATGGAGGAAATGCATAATGGCAATTAGAATTCAACTTAGACGAGATACCTCCGCAAACTGGGCATCCGCAAATCCAGTACTTCGTGCAGGTGAAATTGGTATTGAAACAGATACCCTTAAATTTAAAGTAGGCAATGGCTCATCTGCCTGGAATTCAATTACAGCATATGCAAACGTTGTTCCAACAGATTTAAATACAACCCTTAATGGATATTTAGAAGTAACAGATATAGGCGATACTGTAGCAGGACTTGATGGAAATAATAATCTCTTAATTCCAAATGATAGCATTATATTTGAAGGGGCTACGGCGGATTCTTACGAATTAACATTACTCGCAACAGATCCTACAGCAGATCGTACAATTACATTACCAGATGCAACTGGAACAGTTGCCCTTACTTCTAATATTCCTTCAAATACAGACGGGCTTTCAGAAGGATCAACAAATAAATATTTTACAGATGAAAGAGCTCAAGATGCAATAGGAAATTCTATAGGAAACGGATTAGATTATGATGATAATACTGGTGCCATTTCAGTAGATCCATCCGAGTTTGCATTATCTGCAGTCGGTGCTCCAGTAGCAGATGTAAGCATGGCAACATACAAGATTACAAACCTTGGAACTCCTAGCGCAAGCACAGATGCCGCAACAAAAGCATATGTTGATGAAATTGCACAGGGTCTTCATATACATGAAGCAGTACATGTAGCCACAACTGCAACATTAACTTCTTTAACATCTGGAACAGTAACTTATGATAATGGAACTTCTGGGGTAGGCGCAACGCTTGCTTTAGAAAATTCTCTTACAACATTAGACGGACATTCTCTTAATAATGGAGATAGAATACTTGTAAAAAATGAATCTACAGCAGCGCATAATGGTATTTATACAAGAACAAGCGCTACACTTCTAACTCGTGCAACAGATTTTGATTCTGCATTAGAAATTGCTGGCGGGGACTTTGTTTTTGTAGAAAATGGAACTGTTTATAATAGCACGGGTTGGGTTGTTGAAAATGAAGTAAATACAGTAGGAACAGATGCTGTTACATGGATTCAATTTTCAGGAGCTGGTGCATATGAAGCAGGAAATGGATTAACCAGAACTGGTACAACATTTACTATAGATACATCTATAACAGCTGATTTAAGCACAGCACAAACTTTAACAAATAAAACACTTAGCGCTACTTCAAACACAATAACTGGTGTAATAAATAATACATTGACATCAGCTACTGGAGACATTATTTATGCATCATCTGCAAATACCCCAGCACGATTAGCTATTGGAACAGAAGGATATTTGCTTACTGTATCTTCAGGTCTTCCAGTATGGGCAGCAGCACCAATTAGCCTTCCATCACAAAGTGGAAATTCTGGTAAATATTTAACTACAGACGGCTCTACAGCTTCATGGGCAACACTTGTTGTTCCAATAGAAACCGCAACATCAACAATAACTGCAAATACTGCAACCACGGTAGACACAAATTCTTTATCAGGCTTTACATCTATTGAATATATGGTTTCATTAAAGCAAGGATCTAAAATTAGAACTTCTAAGGTTGTTATGCAAACTGATGGAACATCTGTAGATATGACAGAATTTGCAATTACAGAAACAGGCGGAACAATGTCTGGAGTTGTAGTTTCAGCAACAACCGCTTCTACTAATGCAATTTTGCAAGTTACAGTAACAGATGCAGCAAGCACAAATGTAAATGTTAAAATTAGTAAAGTAAAGTTATAGGAGGAATAAGTGGCAGATAAAAACTTTAAAGTTAAATCTGGATTAAATATCCCGATTACATCTGCTGCTATTCTCGTAACCGATGCTAATGGAAATATATCATCTTCTTCAATTCTTCCAATAACAGCAGGCGGAACTGGACAAACATCTGCAACAAATGCAATAAATGCTCTTTTACCAGTACAAAACGGATCTACAGTAAATTATGCTTTACAATCTGATGGAGTTAATACTCTTTGGGGAAAACTTTATAATCAAACAATAAAGTCAAATGGAACTACCGTAAATCCTCGTGGAGTTATAAACTTTGTAGGAGCCACACTTACAGATAGTTCTGGAACAGATACAACTACAATTACTGTAGGTGGCGGAGATGCAGAAACATATTCATTGATGGGGGTATATTAGAATGCCAGCTAGTCCCAAACTTTTTTATAGAGGTTCGGCGGAAACAACAAATTCTACTCTATATACCGTTCCTGCATCAACTACATCAGTTCTAACAGATATCGTAATATCTAATACAAATGCTAATCAACAATATGTTACTATTACAGTAGATGGAATAAATATCTTGCCAACAATTCCAGTTTCTGCAAACAGTGTTACTAATTTTCAATTTAAAACAGTAATTCCAACAGGTGATCTTATTCAAGGATTAGCAACATCTACAGATGTTAAATTTCATATATCGGGAGTTGAAATAGTCTAATGAGTATATTTAATTATCCCCCACAAAATGGTGTATTGACTAGCCTCATTTGGCGTAAAACGGCCACAGGAGGCGAAACAAGCCTCTCTGGGTATGATAACGCCAGTCAGGCCCTTTCATACACTCCTGGGCAGGAACAGGTATTTTTAAACGGTATCCTACTGGTTCGTGGAGCAGACTATACAGCTACAAATGGAACATCAATTACGGGATTGGCGGCTTTGGCAGCAGACGATTATGTTCAAATAGTTTGTTATAATAATTTTAGTGTAGCTACTCTTCCAGCAACTTCTTTAACTGGAACAATTGCAAATAATCAATTACAGAATTCATCAATTACAATTAATGGGACACCAGTTTCTTTGGGCGGAACAATAACACTTTCAACAGCATCAGCATCAGAAACTTTAACAAATAAAACAATTTCTGGATCTAATAATACTTTGAGTAATATTGGAAACAGCTCTTTGACAAATTCAAGCATTACAATTAATGGATCTTCAGTATCATTAGGTGGTAGTGTAACAATAACAGGAGAATCATTTCACCCCTTCTTTTTAATGGGCGGGTAATATGATAAAATATAAGATTAAGGAGGACAAGTAATGCCAACAATTTATAAGGTGTTGGGACAATCAGCACCAACTTTAAATACGGATACAACATTGTATACAGTTCCAGCATCTACAGATGCTGTAGTTTCAAGCATTGTTGTTGCAAATCGTGATTCTGCTGCAGCTACATTTCGTATTGCCGTTAGGCCAGCTGGGGCAACATTAGCCAATCAACACTATATTGCCTTTGATGTAACAGTTGGCGGATCAGATTCAACTATCATTACTATTGGAGCAACATTAGATGCTACCGATGTAATTACAGTTCGTGCCTCTACATCAAATGTTTCATTTACCGCATTTGGAAGCGAGATTTCCTAAAAAATGACAATCAAAAGCATCAGAACTGGCTGGAATGGAATTAGCGCATTAGCAGGCAATCCAGTTATTGGTGATTTTGAGTCCATTGCTACCGTAACTGCCAACACAACAGGAACAGTTACTTTTAGCAATATCCCTTCCATATATCAACATTTGCAACTTAGGGCTATTGGTAGAGGAACTCAGTCTGGAACCTTTACGAATATGAATTTAAGGGTTGGCGACGGTTCAGTAGATACTGGCTCAAATTATACTTACCACAGATTGATTGGTAGTGGTTCAGGCTCGGCAACAGCAGATGCAGCAGCAAACCAAACTGCTGGATTATTTGGTATTTCTGGAGCAGGTGCTGGAACTAACACATTTTATGCAAGTATCATTGATATTTTAGATTATGATGATACTAACAAGTTCAAGACTATTCGCTCTTTGAGCGGTATTGACAACAATGGTGATGGCACAATTTATTTGCAATCGTTTCTATGGCGTGGTTCATCGGCAATTACCACTATTGAATTGACTTTGGGCGGCGGTCAGACCCTCAATACAAACTCCCATTTTGCCCTCTACGGAATACGGTGATAAACGATGCCAGCAACTTATGAACCTATTGCCAGCATTACCCTTGGGACCGCTGCTTCTACTGTTACCTTTAGTAGTATTCCTGGAACCTACACCGACTTGATTTTGATGTTGAGCGGCAGCCTTACTTCTGGAACAAGTGTGTGGGGATTGCAATATAACTCTGACACAGCTGCAAATTATTCGTGGACTTCTCTTCGTGGAGATGGCTCTAGCGCAACAAGCGCAAGAGACAGTGGTTCAACTCGAATATTATGTGGATGGATTGGTACCAGCCAAGTTACCGAAATTGTGCATATTATGAACTACTCAAACGCGACAACAAATAAGACTAACATTTCACGCAATAACTCAACCGTAGCATCAACTTATGTAAGCGCAAATGTAGGCTTGTGGCGTAACAGCACTGTTTCTATAAATGCAATAACTGCAAGGACTGATTCTTCGACCTTCGCAACTGGCTCAATCTTCACCATCTACGGAATCAAGGCGGCATAATGTCATTCTCTACAATGAAGAAGATTCAGTCCGTGACGGTGACGGGTGCCACTCAGGCTGCTATGGAGTTCACCAACATTCCTGGAACCTTTGACGATTTGTTTATTCTGCTTTCTCTTAGAGGAACTAGCGCATTTACAAATGAAGTTGTTTACATATATCCCAATGGCTCCTCTGCTAATGGAACGCGTCGGGCTTTATATGGAACAGGAACAGCCGCTGGTTCCGAATCAGCAAGTAATATAAGAATAGACTATATTCCTGACTCAAGTGCAACCGCATCTACTTTTGGCAATGCATCTGTCTATATTCCCAACTATGCTGGTTCAACAAATAAATCTTTTTCTATTGATGGAGTCGCAGAAGGAAATATAACTGGAATGTTTATGGCTCTTACAGCGGGATTGTGGTCCCAAACAACGGCTATAACCTCACTGCAGTTAGACCCAGTAAACGGAGATTTTGCCCAACATTCCACCGCAACGCTTTACGGCATAAAGAAATCATAAGGAGAAACAATGACAGTCAGTAGTTTGAGAACGGGTGAGATCACCAACACGATGAACGCTGGCAACTACTGCGATGTCCTCGTCATTGCCGGTGGCGGTGGTGGTAGCGGTGGCAACAATGCTGGACCAATAGGTGCTGGTGGTGGTGCCGGTGGTTATCGTGCTTTCGATAAGTTCGGCATTGCCAATGGTGTTTCTTACACGGTTACAATTGGCGCTGGCGGAACTGGAAGTACTACTGGTAATGGAACCAATGGAGGAAACTCAATTTTTTCTTCCGTTACTTCTACCGGTGGTGGTGGAGGCGGTTCGCCGATTGGCGCAGGACTCGCTGCTGGAAATAGCGGTGGTTCCGGTGGTGGCGGTGGAGGTTGGAACACCATTGGAACTGCAAATGGTGGTGCTGCTTCACCTTCCGGTCAAGGTAGTAGAGGTGGAAATTACACATCGTCAATAGCGGGTGGTCGTGCTGGAATGGGTGGTGGAGGTGCCTCTACTGCTGGAGGAGATTCTTCAACTGTTGGTTTAGGAACAGTCGGTGGAAACGGAACCGCATCATCTATTACTGGTTCTTCCGTAACTCGTGCAGGCGGAGGTGGTGGAACAGGTGACTCTCCATCAGGTCTTGGTTACAACGGCGGAACTGGTGGCGGAGGCAACGGTAACTGGGGTGGAACAGGAAGCGCCGGAACAGTAAATACCGGAAGCGGTGGCGGAGGCGGAACCGCGACAGGTGGAGCAGGTGGCTCAGGCATCGTCATCCTTGCCTACCCACAACAGTTCCCACCTTTGGCATCTATTGATGCAGGTCTTACCTACTCTTACTCGACCACATCACGAAGCGGATTCCGTGTCTATCAATTCACGGCAGGAGCGGGGACGGTGAAGTTCTAATGGCAGTCGTCAGTCTCAAGAACAAAGTCAAGAGCAGGTCGATGTTGGCGGGTAATGCCAATGTCAACACTATTGAATACCTTGTTGTTGCTGGTGGTGGAGGTGGCGGTTCTCGATGGGGTGGCGGTGGTGGTGCCGGAGGTTATCGCACCGGAACCGGATTAGAGTTTGCTCTTAGCACCAATTACACCGTTACTGTCGGCGGTGCCGGTACTGGCGGTTCTGGTGCTGCATACAATCGTGGAACAAATGGTGGAGATTCAGTATTTTCTGTTATCACTTCTGCTGGTGGCGGAGGTGGAGGAACAGCCACAACACTACTTCCCAATGCTGGTGGGTCTGGTGGCGGTGGTGGTTTTTTTACACCGAATGTTGGTGCCTCTGGAAATATACCAACAACTACTCCATCTCAGGGTAACAATGGTGGCAATGCATCTACAAGCGGTGGTTATGCAGGTGGCGGAGGTGGTGGTGCAGGTGCTGCTGGTCAAAACTCGGCATCTGGCTCGCAACCCAAAGCAGGTAATGGTGGAGATGGTTTAGCCTCATCAATAACTGGAACATCAGTTACTCGCGCAGGTGGCGGTGGAGGCGGTGCTGAGTACGGTGCCGGTAAAGAAGGTTCTGGTGGAGCAGGTGGTGGAGGAGCAGGAAACGCATCAACGGGAGGAACTGGAACCGCAGGAACTACCAACACGGGTGGTGGAGGAGGCGGTGGAGGTAACGACTCTGGAAGCGGCGGTAACGGTGGTTCAGGAATTGTTATCATCAAGTATCCAGCAACATTCAGCATTTCTGGTGGAACAGGACTTACCTTCTCAACATCAACTTCTGGTTCTAGTAAAATAACATCATTCACTGCCGGAACCGGCACGATTTCGCTTACACGCTAAGGAGTATCAATGGCACACTACGCATTCCTTAACCAAAGTATAAGCTTTGGTATAATTGATCATAAGAATAAGGAGAAATTATGGGACATTATGCATTTTTAGACGCAAATAATATCGTCACAGAAGTTATCACTGGAAAAAATGAAGGTGAAGACGGTATTAATTGGGAACAATGGTATGGAGAATTCCGAGGCCAAATATGTAAGCGTACATCATATAATACATCTGGTGGCGTTCATAATAATGGAGGAACACCGTTTAGAAAAAACTATGCTGGTATAGGATATTCTTATGATTCAGAAAGGGATGCTTTTATCCCTCCAAAACCATTTGAATCATGGCTTTTAAATGAAGATACATGTTTGTGGGAAGCTCCAGTAGCTCATCCATCAGACGGTAATTTTTACAATTGGAATGAAGAGAATCAAAGCTGGGATCTTTTAGAACTAAATTAATATCATAGGAGAAGCATGAGTAAAGCAAGAGATATATCTAATCTGTTTTCCGCCTCAACGACGGCGGCTACAGATGCTGAAGTAACATCAGCAATTTCTGCACATAATTCTGCTACGACTTCTGTTCATGGTATAACAAATACAGCAAATTTAGCAACTACTTCATCTGTATCTTCCTCTATATCTTCTTCTATATCTACCCATAACACTGCAGCAAATGGTCATGTTGGTCGTGGAACGACTGCAAATAGACCAGGATCTCCAACTTTAGGAGATTTATATTTTGATACAACTCTAGACAACTTGATTCAGTATACATCTACTGGATGGAAGGAAATTTACGCTGCACCATCTCCATCTACTGTAGAATACTTGGTAGTAGCTGGTGGCGGCGGTGGAGGTGGCGGTACTCCTTTCCCTGGAGTTTCTGGAGGTGGTGGAGCTGGAGGACTAAGAAGTTCTGTTATTGGATCTCCATCTGGTGGTGGGGCATCGGCAGAATCAGCTTTTAGTGTTACTTTGGGAACAACATATACAGTTACAGTTGGTGGCGGTGGTTCTGGAGGTGGTGAAAATACACCAGGAGGAAATGGCTCTGCTTCTGCATTTGGTAGCATTACAACAGTTGGTGGCGGTGGTGGAGCTGGATCTACTGGGGGAAATAATGGTGGTTCTGGAGGCGGCGGAGGTTACAGCGCATACTTTGGACAGGGCTTTGCAGGAGGAACTGGAACAGCTGGACAGGGCTTTGCAGGAGGAACTGGAAGTAATATGACTGGCGCAGGTGGAGGCGGTGCAGCAGGTGTTGGAGGAACTACATCTGGAGGAAATCCAGTTTCTAGCCCAATTACTGGGTCTGCGGTAAACTATGCTGGAGGAGGAAATGGTGGAAGCGGCCCTGGATCTAGCTCAAATACTTCTGGTGGTGGCGGTGGTTCTGGAGGTGCGGCTGGTGGTGGTAAAAATGGTCAAGCTGGTATAGTAATTATAAGATATGCAAATAGTTTTAAAGATCCAGCAGCAATTACTGGAACTTATACTTCATCAACTACTGCTACGCATAAAATTTATAGCTGGACTTCAAGTGGTACTATTAGGTGGGCATAGATAGACTTATATAGCTTATAATGCTAAAATATATCGGATAGGAGGATAAAATGTCAGAAACATTAACAAAAATTGTGGTTGACTGCGCCACTGGCAGTCAAACAGTGGTCCCTCTTACAGCAGAAGAAATTGCTCAACGTGAAGCAGACGCAGCAGCATTTGCCGTAGAGCAAGCAGCTCGTGAAGAGGCGGAGGCAGCAAAGGCTGCTCTCAAAGCTTCAGCAAAAGCAAAATTAATTGCTGGAGAACCACTAACTGCAGAAGAAGCAGAAGTTCTCGTAATTTAATTTATTAAAGGAGGTAAATAAATGGCACATTTTGCACAAATTGACGAAAACAATATCGTCACACAGGTGCTCGTTGTTGGAAATGATCAAGAGCATCGTGGTCAAGATTTCTTGGCTAATGATTTAGGTCTTGGTGGAACGTGGATCAAGACATCTTACAATACACACGGCGGGGTTCATTCAGAAGGTGGAACTCCACTTCGTAAGAATTATGCAGGTATTGGATATACATATGATGCAGGGCGAGATGCCTTCATTCCTCCAAAGCCTTTTAATTCTTGGGTATTAGATGAAGATACATGTCTTTGGAATGCCCCAACACCAATGCCAACAGAGGGCGGCCCATATATGTGGGTAGAAGACGATCTCAATTGGCAAGTAATTCCATCAGGAGAGTAATAAAATAAATTGACTAGGGCTAGGGATGTCGCCAACGTTCTCTCTACCGCTACATCGTTAGCGACAGATACAGAGACAGCGGCGGCTATCTCTAGCCATAATACTGCAGCAAATGGTCATGTTGGTCGTGGAACGACTGCAAATAGACCAGGATCTCCTGCGACTGGAGATTTGTATTACGATACAACAATAAATAATCTTATTAGATATAATGGAACTGCTTGGGTAGAAATTGCTCCAGTACCAAATGCTCCTACATCAATTGTTGCAACTTTAGGTACTGCAAGTGGATCTACTTCAAATGCTTTAATTTCTTTTACGGCTCCTACAAATACTGCAGTAACATCATATATAGTCACATCTTCTCCTGGAAATATAACAGCTTCTGGATCTTCTAGTCCAGTTACAATAAGCGGATTAGTAAATGGAACATCATATAGTTTTACAGTTGTAGCACAAAATTCTAATGGAAATTCTGTATCAAGCTCTGCAAGCAATAGTATTACCGCAGTTGGAGCAAAGGCTGATGGTGGAACAATAACAGAATTAGCTGGTCATTGGGTACACACGTTTACATCATCTGGTAGCTTTGTTCCAGCTCAATCAATTTCAGCAGAGGTCATGATTGTTGCTGGCGGAGGAGGCGGAAGTGATTCTCCAATTTTAGGTGGTCGTGGTGCAGGTGGAGGAGCAGGAGGATTGCTTTATTATGGATCTGAATCACCAAAAACTCCAAATGGATCTGCGCTTTCGCTATCGGCTCAATCATATACAGTAACTATTGGTGCTGGTGGTGTAAGATCAAAACACAGTGCATCTATTGCTCAGGTAACTGGTAACGGCAGCAACTCAGTATTTGGCGCTTATACAGCGACTGCTGGCGGCGGTGGTGGACCAAACGATAATCCATACGGTAATGGTCAAAACGGTGGTTCTGGCGGAGGTTCTTGGTATGGTGGGACACCAGGAAATGGAACAGCTGGTCAAGGAAATAATGGTGGAAATAACACCACCTCACCCAACTATGGCGGCGGCGGTGGTGGTGGTGCTGGCGCTGCTGGTGGCAACGGTAATACCTCCAATGGAGGCAACGGTGGTAATGGTCTGCAGTACTCCATTAGTGGAACTGCAACATATTATGCTGGCGGTGGTTCTGCTGATATTTTCTCACCGTCTGGACAAACTTCTCCTGGAACTGCTGGTTTAGGTGGCGGCGGAACTGGAAGAAATAATAACTCTTCGTATTTTGCGTCAACTAATGGAACTGCAAATCTTGGAGGAGGTGGAGGTTCTGGAGGTTTAGGTGGCTCAGGAATTGTAATTGTGAGGTATGCTAAATAATGGCAGATAAAGATTTTAAGGTAAAGACTGGGATAGATCTTCCTAGTCCTCTTCCCGCCTCCGAAGGCGGAACAGGACAAACGTCCTTGTCTAATGCTTTTAATGCCTTACTTCCAGCACAATCTGGACATGCCAATAAATTCTTACAATCAGATGGAACTAATACATCTTGGGCATTAGCATTTCCTAGAGGAAATACTGCATCCCGCCCAGGATCTCCAACTGCTGGTGACATTTATGTAAATACCGAAACAGGATTTATTGAGATTTATAGTTCAACATTTGGGTGGGAGCCAGTTGGAGCAGCAGCATCAACTGTAACAAGTGTAACTGCAACAAATCAAGGTTCTGGGCGGGCATTTAATAATGGTCAAGCTTCAATAGCATTTACTCCAGGAACTATTCTTGGTAGAACATATACAGCAACATCATCTCCTGGCGGGTTTACAGGAACAGCCTCTTCTTCTCCAATTACAATAACAGGTCTTCAATCATCAACTCAGTATACGTATACTGTTGTAGCTACAAATAATTATGGCACATCTGCAGCATCTGCTGCTTCAGCAGGAGTTACAGCAACAACTGTGCCACAGGCCCCTACAATTGGAACTGCTACTACATCTGGAACAGACGCATCAATTACATTTACCCCAGGAGCTACAGGTGGAGCTGCGGCTACATATACTGCTACATCAAGTCCTGGCGGGCTAACTGGAACATCTTCTTCTTCCCCAATTACGGTATCTAATCTTGTAGAAGGAGAAACATATACATTTACAGTAACTGCAACAAATTCTAATGGTACATCAATTGCATCAGCAGCAAGTAATTCAATTACAGTTGCTTCGGATCCTGGATCAATTATTCCATTACAATCATTTACTTTATCTTCTGCCCAATCTAATATTGAATTTAATAATATTCCACAAACGTATAATCATCTTCAAATACGTTTTGTAGGCAGAGTTTCTAATGCAGATACAGCAGACAATGTTTTTATTCGTTTTAACGGAGACAGTGGTTCAAACTATTCCTGGCATTATGTTGAGGGGGATGGAGCAACAACTGCATCATCTGGTGGAGTTAATCAAAATAGAATTCTGTGTGGTCGCGTTGCCGCTGCCAACGCAACAGCTAATATATTTGGAGCGGGAATCATAGATATATTAGATTATAAGAATACCAATAAGAGTACAACTACACGTTCATTAACTGGTATTGATAGAAGTGGTTCTGGAAATACTCGCATTGATTCTGGTAATTGGAGAAATAATAATGCTATTACTAGTATTCAATTAATCAATGGTTCATCAACAAATTTTGTTGCAAATTCATCATTTATTCTTTATGGGATCAAATAGGGGGTGTATAAATGAGTACATATGTACCAATTCAAGCAATTACGTTAACTAGTAATGTATCATCTATTGAATTTACTGGCATACCTCAAACCTATACCGACCTTGTTTTAGTTATGACTGGAGGATTTAATTCAGCTCTTGGATATGGTTTAGGGGTAAGACTAAATAATGTATCAGCAAGTCAGTATACAAGTACTTATTTAGTAGGAGACGGAACCTCTGCATCAAGCGGAAGATATACAAGTCAAACAGAAATGTATCTTGGCGCACCAGGACGTAATACTTTAAATAGTATGGGAATCCTTAATTTTATAAATTATTCTAATTCTAATACAAATAAAACTGTTATTGCTAGATACAATAACCCGTCAGTTTCAGCTTGGACTGCTGTTGGTTTATGGAGCAATACGCAAGCAATTAATACAATTAGACTTACTCCAGAAGCTGCAAGCTGGCTTTCTGGTTCTACCTTTACTCTTTACGGAATGGGCACAGGATCACCCAAGGCATTTGGTGGAACTACTGTTAGAAGCGATGGAACATATTGGTATCATGCATTTCAATCTTCTGGAATTTTTGAACCACTTGAAAGCATGACTGCAGATGTTCTTGTAATTGCAGGTGGTGGTGCTGGCGGTAGCAATGTCGGTGGTGGCGGTGGAGCTGGTGGAGTTAGACTACTTTCTAGTCAAAGTATAAACTCATCCGTATCAGTAATAGTTGGTGCTGGTGGTTCTGGTGGAACAAATAGAGTAGGAAGCTCAGGATCAAACTCATCTTTTGCGTCTAATGCTTCTACAGGTGGAGGTGGTGGAGGAGGATATAGTGGTGGTGCTTTACCTGGTTTAAATGGAGGCTCAGGAGGTGGCGGTGGTGGAGGCACCCAATATGGTGGTAACGGTTCTGGTGGAACAGGAACTGCGGGTCAGGGAAGTAATGGAGGAAGTGGATCCACTATTGAAGCAGGAGGAGGTGGTGGCGGTGCTTCTGGTGTCGGCGGCAATGGTTCTGGATTCCTTGGTGGAAATGGTGGTGCGGCAACAAGCGCTTATTCGTCTTGGGCAACAGCGACTAATACAGGAGTAGGAGGTGCTTATGCAGGCGGCGGTGGCGGAACCTCAAATTCAGGCGGCCCCGCAACAGGTGGTGGTGGTGGAGCATCAAATGGAAGTACTGGTGATGGCTCACAGGCAATTGCAGCTACAGCAAATACAGGGTCTGGCGCAGGAGGCTCCAGAGGTGGAGCATCATCTTCAGCAAATGGCGGTTCAGGTATAGTGATTGTGAGGTATCCCGTATAATGGCAATAAAAGGAACAATGGAAGTCATTCAAAGACTCACTTTTGAGTCAAATAATACTTCTAATATTGAATTTACCAACATTTCTCAAACGTATGATGATTTAGTTATAAAGATATCTACTAGAAATACTGGAAATAATGCTGGAATGTCAGTTAGATTTAATGGAGATGCTGGTGGAAATTATCTTTTTAGAATTCTCTATGGTACTGGAGTTAGTGCTGCAAGCTTTAATCAAGGATCTTTTGCAGGATATAACACTTCGATATTTGCTTACATAGTTCCTTCAACAGCAAATGCTTCAATATTTTCTAATACTGATATTTATATACCAAATTATCGTGGCTCTAATAGTAAGCTTATATCTATTGATTCAGTAAGTGAAGATAATGCAACGGGATCTTATCAATCAACAACTGCTGGTTTATGGTCTAATACTGCGGCTATCACATCTATAAGACTTATTTCTGATCCTGGTGGTAACGCATCTGATCTTGCACGATATTCTACAGCAACACTTTATGGAGTAACACGTATCCCTGCTTTAGCAAAAGCTACTGGTGGAGTTATTACAGAAGATTCAACTCATTGGTACCACACATTTACATCAAGTGGTGTATTTACGCCAACGCAATCAATTACCGCTGATTATATAGTTGTTGCAGGAGGTGGCGGAACTGCTAACGGATATTTTGCAGGTGGCGGTGGAGGAGGTGGATATAGAGCATTAACTTCTCAATCATTAACCTCTAATACAAATTATACAGTTACCATAGGCGCTGGAGGAGCTGGTGGAAGTGATTCAAGTGGCTCAAATTCAGTTTTTGGCCCAACAACTTCAGCTGGCGGTGGTCGTGGTGGTGGTGGATATGGTCCAAGCGATTCTAGAAATAGTGGTTCTGCAGGTGGTTCTGGTGGCGGCGGATCTGGTGGAAACTCTCCATATGGCGGAGTTGGTGGAGCTGGAAATACTCCATCGGTTTCTCCATCACAAGGAAATAGCGGTGGCAATGGATCAAATCAAGGTGGTGCAGGAACAAATGTTGGCGCTGGTGGCGGCGGAGGAGGTGCAGGCGGATCAGGTGGAAATGGCAACGTTCCAGCAAATACTGGTGGCGCAGGAGGAGTTGGAATATTTTCAAGTTTAACAAATGCAATGGGAGCTGCTACATCAACTGGACAACTTTCAGGTGGTAATTATTACTACGCTGGAGGCGGTGGCGGAGGACAAGAAAGAACAGGATCTTCCCCAGCAGTTACTGCTGGTCCAGCAGGTTTGGGCGGTGGAGGAATAGGTGGAATTAGAGGGCTTTCTGCTCCTGGAAATGGAACTGCCAATACAGGCGGAGGTGGCGGCGGATCAGGAGGAGACGCATTTGATCAAGGTGGATCAGGCGGTTCAGGTATAGTTATAGTTCGCTATGCTAAATAATCAATGCTATAATTAAACATAACCAAAGGGGGATAGTGATCCTGTATGGCAGATAAAGATTTTAAAGTTAAAAATAAACTGTTTGTAAACGGTTTATCTCAGGCATCTGGCGTAATTCTTGCCACTAATAATAATTTAGATTCTCATACTAATGTCCCCACCCAATATGGCGGAACAGGAACAACAACATCTCCATCTGCTGGACAAATTCTTTATTCTGCGGCGGGATCAACATATGCTCCTACTGATTTATCTTCAGTAGCCGCTCCATCTAATTCTCCAACATTTACAGGAAATGTTGTTTTGCCATCTACTACAACATATTCTGGTACAAATGTTCAAACTCTTTTAGATGCTAAAAGCAATAAAGTAAAATCTATATCTACAAAAGTTGCAGATTATACATTAACGGCGGCAGATTCAGATTCAATAATTGAATTCAATTCATCTTCCGATTTAAATTTAACTCTTCCAACATATTCAAGTGCTGCATTATCTTATGGCGATACATTTGATATAGTAAACAGGGGTAGTGGAAAAGTAAACATTTTAAATCAAACTGGAACATTATCATTATCTTCATATGCAACCACGGGAACATTTTCTGGTACTGTTTATTCATCTTTATATGCAAACAATTTATATTTAATAAATGCAAGTACATTTTTTTATAGATCTTCAGATGCAATAACATGGACTTCAATTTCAGCATTTACTGCATTTACTACTACTACGTCATTAAATCAAAGAATTGCATATGGAGCTGGTCTTTATATTATAGCAGCAGGTACTGGAATTTGGAGTTCAAGCGATGGAATTTCATGGACACAAAGACTGTCTGGAGTATCAACAGTTAGAGCAGTTAAATATGCTAATAATAAATTTATAGCTGGCGGAACTGATGGAGTTATGTTTAGCTCAACAGATGGAATTACTTGGACAAGCTTAGGGGCTGTAGCATCATTAACCACACAAGATTTTAGTAATATAGAATATTTTTCTGCGCTAGACACATGGTTTGCTACAATTAATGCGTCCCCTTGGTTAATTAAATCAACAGATAATGGAAGCACTTGGACATCAGTTTCTGGAGCTCCAGCATTTGCATCAGGTATATTATCAACAAACGGAAGTATTTTAATAATAAGTAATACTGCTTTATCTAGTACATTTAGGACAACAACAGATGGAAGTACTTTTAATACTGTAAATCTTCCATTAAGTGCAACTAGTGGAAAAGTAATTTATGACGGTACACAATTTGTTATGGGATATATAAACAATAGTTCTCCATATACACTATATCAATATTCTTCATCAAATGGAACATCGTGGTCTGTTCAATCATCAATTTCAAATGTTTCATCAAATGCAGCAAATTCTTTAATGGTTGGAGCTTCAGGACAATATATTTATTTAGGACAAGCAAATACTGGATATACATCTGGATCTGTAGCAACTTCTTACTTGTCTAAAAATAATATTTCTTATCTCCCGCCCAAAGGAAAGATGGAAATTTATAACTATAATCAAAATCAGTTTTTTATAAATGGTGATATCGGAGAAACCGAAGATAACAAGATGATGAATTATATGGGAGCATTTTAATGCTATACTTTTCAGATTGGAGGAATAGGTAATGCCAACAACACCTAAGATTTTATTTAGAGGAGCGGCTTCTACTAGTACAGGAACTACTCTTTATACTGTTCCCGCCTCCACTACTACAATTGTTACAAGCATTGTTATTACAAATACGGCGGCTTCTGCAGGAACATTTACATTAGCACTTGGCGGAACAAATCTTGCTACAACAGTTTCAGTAGGCGCTAATGATTCTACAGTACTAGATTTGAAGCAAGTATTAACTGCAACTCAAACAATTACTGGCGGGGCTTCAGCAACAACAATTAATTTTCACATAAGTGGAGTAGAGGTTGCATAGTGTCTCCAGTATATAAGTTTTCTAATGTCGGAGGATTTTTAACAAAAAATCTTTATACAAGCGCATTAGCTGGAAATGCTGCAGTAGTTTTAGACAAAGGATCAATGTATCCGCTGGGGGTGTTTACTTTAAGTTCTTCTGCCTCAAGCGTTGAGTTCACCAACATTCCCCAAACTTACAAACATTTGGAAATAAGAAGTATCGCTAAAGACACTGCTCAAGCATCTGGTTCTTTCAATCTTAGAGCAAGATTCAATAATGACTCAGGTAGCAACTACACGCTACATAGATTATTTGGTCAAGGCTCATCAGCATCAGCAGATGCTTATACTGGTCAAACATCGTTTATCGCTGGAAATGTTGCTGCTAATGGGTATAGTGGTGTATACGGTGCAGGAGTCTGTCAGATTTTAGACTACACCTCTACCAATAAGAATAAAACTGTTAGAACTTTATCTGGAGCAGATGTGAATGGAACTGGCGGCTATATTTTCTTTACGTCTAACTTGTGGTTAAACACAGCAGCAGTAACAAGTATAACAATATTGACTGACGCAACTGCACTAGCAGCCAACTCATCATTCGCACTGTATGGGATACAAGCATAATGTCTACATATGTACCTATTCAAGCAATTACGCTGAGCAGTGCTGCTGCTTCTGTTGATTTTACTGGAATTCCACAAACCTATACAGACCTAGTTATTGTTGCAAGCGCTAGGTATGTGTCAACCAATACAGGTCAAGGTTTGGGTATTCGCTTCAATGGTGACACTTCCTCAAATTATTCTTTTACTATCTTAGAGGGTAACGGTAGTGCTGCATCATCATATAGAGTATCTAACACAACCAGTGGTGCTATGGGAGCCGTAGCAAACGGAAGCCAAACGTCATTTGCTGTTGTTTCAACTTCTATTCAAAATTACACAAATAATACTATTAATAAAACATATATTACTAGACAGTCTGGACCAAGTTTTGTTCAGGGAATAGCTGGACTGTGGAGAGCAACACCAGCCCCAATTACTTCTATTAGTATTTTTGGTTCAGGAACGGCTGGAAACATTGACTCAGGCTCCACCTTCACGATCTACGGCATCGGCTCTGGTTCACCCAAGGCATTTGGTGGGGATCGTGTTGTTACTGATGGAACATATTGGTATCACGCTTTTACTTCATCTGGAAGTTTTGAACCAGCGCAATCTTTAAGTTGTGATATTTTAGTTGTAGCGGGAGGCGGTGCAGCTGGATATACTGGCTTTGGTGGACCAGGTGGTGCTGGTGGAATTCTTTATGGAACTTCTAGATCTCTTGCTTCTCAAAGATATACAATAACTGTTGGTGCTGGCGGAGTCGGTACTGGTACCGCAGTTGCTGGATGGGGTGCAAATGGAAGCAATTCATCATTTTCAAATTTAATCGCTAATGGCGGAGGTGGTGGAGGCGGGGCTGTTACTGGTCAATTAAATGGAAGAGATGGTGGTTCAGGAGGAGGAGCATGTAGTAGTACTTCACCAATTGGAGGAACTGCTACACAAACAAATGTTGACGGTGCTATAGGATATGGAAATAATGGCGGAAACGGTGCAGATAATTCAATTGTAGGGGCCTGCGGTGGTGGTGGTGGCGCAGGAGCTTCTGGTACTAATGGAACAATTGTAAGTAATATTGCATATGGTGGAAATGGTGGTAACGGATTAAACACTTGGTCTTCTTGGGCTACAGCAACAGGTACAGGAGCAAATAATGGATACTATGGCGGAGGTGGTGCAGGAGGAGGAGGCGGACCAGGTGGTACCGCTGGATCAGCTGGACTTGGTGGCGGAGGCGCATTAGGTCAAAATGGAACAGCAAATACAGGTGGAGGTGCTGGCGCTGGTCAAGGAAACAGTGGCGGATCAGGTATCGTAATTGTGAGGTATACAGTATGACATATGGCACAATGGAAATAATCCAGACCGTTAATGTCGGCTCTGGCGGTGCTGCTAATATAGATTTTACCAGCATCCCACAGACCTATAATGATTTATATTTAGTAGCATCTACACGATCAGACGGTGATAGCAACGATTTAGCTATTACCTTTAATACAAGTGGTGGAACTTATTCTGGTATAAGATTAGTCGGAAATGGAACTTCCGCAGCAAGTGAGGGGGCTACAAACAATTTAGCAAGAAATAATCCTTTTAATTGGACTAGCAGCTCCTTTGCTTCTTCAAATTTTTATATTCCAAACTATACAGGTAGTAGTCAAAAAAGTATTAGTGTTGATTCTGTTTCGGAAAATAATGCAACATTAGCTAGATCACAAATGTCAGCTGGACTATGGAATCAAACAAGTGCAATAACACGTATAACTCTTACTATTACTAATGGACAAAATTTAGTTCAACACTCCACAGCCACGCTCTATGGCATCACCCGTGTCCCTGCCGGAGCCAAGGCTACTGGCGGTGTGATCTATGACGACTCCAGTTACTGGTACCACGTCTTTACTTCAAGTGGCACATTCACGCCGAGTCAATCCATTACTGCCGACTGCCTTGTTATTGCTGGCGGTGGTTCTGGTGGTTTCTCGGCGCCTGGTGGTGGAGGCGCAGGTGGATTACTAGCACATACAAATCAATCACTTACAGCAACAAATTATACAGTTACTGTCGGTGGTGGTGGTGCAGGAGCCGCCGTTGCTGGTGCCGGAACAAAAGGAAGCAACTCGCAATTTGGTTCCCTTACTGCCTCTGAAGGTGGAGGAGCAGGAAGAAGCACATCGGGAGGTGGAGTACCAAACGGTGGCTCTGGTGGTGGTGGTGCTGAGTTTGGGGCGAACTCTGCTGGAGGAACTGCAACTGCTGGTCAAGGATTCAACGGTGGAAACAACAATGGCGGTGGTGGCGGTGCTGGTCAAGCCGGTGCTGTTGGCTATGGAAGTGGAACCGTTGGAGCAACAGGACTTGGCGGAGACGGTGTTAGTACCTATTCTTCGTGGGGATTAGCAACGAATACTGGAGAAAATATATCTGGAACCGTTTGGTATGCAGGTGGTGGTGGAGGGTACGCCAAGCCAGTTAGCGCTCCAGTACCCGCAGCAGGTGGAAATGGTGGCGGTGGAGATGCTGGAGGGTCTGGATTGGCAGGTATGGCAAATACTGGCGGTGGATCAGGTGCTGACTCTCAAAAAGCCGGTGGCTCCGGTATCGTAATTGTAAGATACGCAAAGTAAAGGATAGAAATGTCATATCAATTAAAAATATTAAAAGACTATCCAATAGGATTTTGGCTACTTGATGAAACTACTGGAACAACCGCATCTGATTCTTCAGGATGCGGTAATAATGGAACATATACAGGATCTTTAACAACTAATATTTTCCCATTAATTCCAGGCGGAGTATCCGCATCTAATATAACAACTACTCAATATGTAACATTACCTGTTACTAAGGATTATTATGGTTCTACCGCCAGCGGCGGGTTTGCTAATAAATACACATCAGACAATGACTTCTCTCTTGAAGTCTGGATATATCCTAAGATAACAACAACAAATACCACAACAATTTTTGCTGATCCCGCAGAAGATATTGGGATCTATTGGGAAAAAGGTAATATAGTTTTCAAGCTAGATACAGAAAGACTTGATTACACGGTAGAAGAATCTAGTAGATCTATGCATATAGTTTGCACATACTCACAAAGTAGTATGTCAATTTATGTAAATGGAATAAATGCTGCATCTAAACCACTTTCTAATTTTAACTTTACAAATGCATCATTGGCCCTACAAGTTGGACCAACAGCAAATGTGGCGGATTCTTTTATTGTAGATGCACCAGCAGTATATAGGTATGCATTGACACCAGATCAAATATTGTCACATTTTAATTCTGCAAATATAATTAGCCCAATTCAAATTGTTGAGCCAGACAATGGTCAGCTTTTCTTGGCAACAGATAATAATATAAAGAAACCATTTATTTACAAGTATCCGTCAGATGTTCAGTGGTCAGAATTTTATGATGTGGAATTATATCATGATCAAGTAGAAAATTATATTTCAGTAATTCCAACAGATACTGTGACCGCAAAAACTGTTATCTTGTACGATCAATTTTCTATACCATCAAATGCAGATTTTATATCTTCAAAAGTTGAGTGGTATGGAACAGAAGGCGTTACTATAGAAACAAGTTCTGATGGAACAACATATACTGCCTGCGAAAATGGAAGAACAGTTCCTCAATACAAATTAGGAACATCTTCATTTAGCACCACTAATAATATTTATGTTAAGATCACCTTGACAACAACTGATGCTAGCAAATATTTGCCGAAGTTATATAATTTAAACTTTTATTTTTATGATACAAAAAGAATTTATGCTATAAATGGCGGAGATTACATAGAGCCAATTCAACCAACGGCTGGAACAGTAGATTCTTCAGTATGGGATTATGACGTATCTTCTTTATCCTATGTTCCATTATCTCGTAAAGTAGATAACGGTATTAGGCCATATGCCCCAGGATTTTCAATTAATACTCTTAATAATGTTTATTCTGTAGAAATGATGTTTACCCCAGTATCTACTGCCGCTAATTACCTCTTATTTGCTGGAACCGATGTTTATTTTTCATGGAACGGATCAGGGGTAATAGCAAAAAATAATATATCGGCGGTATATGTAGATGGGGTAGATAGATCGTCTGCTACTAACATATCAGCTTTCTTGACAGCTGGCGAAATGCATCATATAGTGCTGGTATTTTCTAGCACAGTAACATCAAAAATTTGGTTTAATGTAAAGGTTCTAAGCAATACATGGACGGACGCAGGCCCAAGAAACCTTTATAGCTATATCTCAACATATAATACTCAATTATCTCAATCAGTAGCTCAGAATCATTATAACCTTTACACCGACAGGTCTTTGACTACTGCAGAAGTTCCGTCATTTGCTGTGACAGAATCTGCCGTAAACGTGTATAATAATGACTGGCTTATAATTAAAAGCATATAATCTGTCATAAACCTTGACAAAAAGATGGACTTAGGCCTAAAAGAATGGTAAAATGATGCTCTATGGATATCAAACGCACCAATTTTAAGATCAATGATGAAGAAACCATTCTAGGCATTTATGTGTGGGAAATGCCAGATGGAAGGTGGATTGGTGATGACGATAACAACTACTTGTCAATAACTTCTAAAAAGGGAAATAAGCAGAGAATAGAGATGTTGGCCAAAGCAGTTAGATCTTATGGTATTTATGAAGGTCAGCCTAAATTTTTGGCTGGTAAAAGAAAAATTAATGACGAAGAATTTGAGAATCA
>JACCDW010390632.1_pt1 | contig 44918 bp, 39 predicted proteins | sample 7449781 | NCBI WGS metagenome assembly JACCDW01 (sample SAMN15323449, study PRJNA562643) | freshwater metagenome | isolation source: river surface water | place: USA:Blue River Watershed | collected 2017-08-18
CGTCGTCGATGACACGCCGGCTCCCACGGCCGCCGTCGCCGACTGCTGCGCGCAGGCGCGTGCATGCGGGCTGCCCGTGCGTTGCCTGCGCAACCCCGGGCCGCGCGGGCCGGCGGCAGCGCGCAACCTCGGCTGGCGCGCCGCGCGCGCGCCGTGGGTAGGCTTTACCGATGACGACACGATTGCACAGCCCGACTGGCTGGAGCGCGCTTGCGCGGCGTTCACGGCCGGCGGCGATGCGGGCGCGCCGGAGGTACTGCAGGGACGCGTGCGCGTGCCGCTGCCGGCGCGGCCGACCGATTACGAGCGCGACGCCGCGCGGCTGCAGGACGCCGGCTTTGTCACCGCGAACTGCTTCTGCCGGCGCACGGTGCTGCAATGCATCGGCGGCTTCGACGAGCGCTTCCGCGCCGCATGGCGCGAGGACAGCGACCTGTATTTCCGGCTGTGCGACGCCGGCGCGCGCGTGGTCACGGTGAATGACCTGGTGGTGCTGCATCCGGTTCGCCCGGCCGACTGGAGCGTGAGCCTCGCGCAGCAGCGCAAGATCCTGTTCGACGCGCTGCTGTACAAGAAGCACAGGCGACGCTACCGGCAGGCGATACGGCGCACGCCGCGCTGGGATTACTACCTGAATGCGCTGGCGCTGACGTCAGGCGCAGCCGGCCTGCTGGCCGGCAGCGTCGGGTGGTCGGCGGCCGGCGCTTCGGTGTGGCTGCTGTCCTGCGGCGCCTTGTTCTTCAGGCGACTCGACGGCACGAGCCGCGCGCCGGCCGCGCTCGGCGGGCTGTTGCTCACGTCGGTGCTGATTCCGCCGCTGGCGGTGTTCTGGCGCGCGGTCGGCGCGCTGCGATACCGGGTGGTGTTCCTGTGAGGCGTGGATGCGGACGGCCGCTTCAGCGGGCCGGCGGCTGCGCGCGCATTTGCTTGCGCGGCACCGGCGCGGCAGCCTGTGCCGGGTCGTGTTCGGTCGCCTTGTCGCGCAGCGGCAGCAGGTAATCGTCCGGCACCGGCCCGCGATGGCGCCAGCGCACCTGCCCGTTCATCATCCACATCTGCAATTGCTTGCACTCGACTTCCCACAGGAAGCCGCGTCCCGGCAGCTCGATGTCGCCGCCGGGGTAAGGCCCGAGCACTTTCACGATCAGGCCAATGTTGTGCAGGTGTTCCGCCCTGACCACCAGCGCGATGTCTCCCGGCTTGCAGCGCAATGCCATGTCGTTTCCCCTTTTCGTGCAACTCGTTGCACGTTTTACCTGCATTGGGGAATTAACATTTGAGTAAAAGCAATAGTGCGTCGCCGTGGCCGGATTGCCGCTATCCCGGCAAGTCGGCCCGCAGCTGCACTAGGGGGGAACGGAAGTGGAAGCGCGCGCCTTACTTGCGGCAAGCATAGCGCCAGCCGCCGATGCCGCCCGGGTTCTGCGTCAGCTTCTGCACATCGCCGGGTGACTCGACGCGCCCGATCGTCTGGCCGGCGGCCATGCGTTCCGAGTACATCGTGTACGAGATGATTTGCGCGGTCTCGTCGCGGCAGTTGTACTCCTTCAGCAGCTTCATTGACAGCATGCCGCGCGGGCCCGGCTCGCGATACGACTGCACTTCGACGATGCGGCTGATGTGGCCGTTGGCGGCCAGCGTGGACGAGTCGGCATAGACGACCGTGCCGCGGATGTTCTCGAACACCTTGACCAGTTCAGCGTGCGCGCCGGCGCTGGCGGCCAGCAACAGCGCCGGCAGCAGGATGCGTTGAAATGTCATCGGGATCGCGCGCTCACAGATCCGACGTATAGACGCTGACCTGTCCGTCGTTCAGCAGTCCCTTGTGGATCTTCTGCTCGGCAGCGGCGAGCAGGCGGAAGCGGTGCGCCTCGAACTGCGCGAGGGGATCGCCGTGCAGGTCGTCGGGATCGACGTCCTGCAGCGTCTCTTCGCTGAAGTGGCAGCGGATCGCCCGCCCGTTCAGCAATGCGGCGAAACTGACGCCGCCGTCGTCGGCCATCGCGGCCGGGCCGGTGAACTCGATTTTTGCACTCATGATTTTTATAACGGTTAATTGCCTGTGCTTTAGCGTAGGCGTTTGCCGTCAAAAAATATTTGACCCGGGTCAAATATTTCCCGGTGTGCAAATCTCGGGGACCGGCCCGGTGCGGGCGTCAGAAGTTGACGTTGTTGCGGCCCTTCAGCTGCAGCATGGCGCGCGCCTCGTCCGGCGTGGCGACCTCGAGCGACAGGCCCTCGATCACCTTGCGGATGCGGCGCACCTGGTCGGCATTGGTCTTGGCCAGCTGGCCCGGGCCGTCCCACAGCGAGTCTTCGAGGCCGACGCGCACGTTGCCGCCGAGCGCGAGCGACTGCGTGCCGATCGGTATCTGGTTCTTGCCGGCGCCGAGCACGGACCACACATAGTCGTTGCCGAACAGGCGGTCTGCGGTGCGCTTCATGTGCGCGACGTCTTCCGGGTGCGTGCCGATGCCGCCGAGCAGCCCGAACACGGACTGGATCAGGAAGGGGGCCTTGATCAGGCCGCGGTCGATGAAGTGCGCGGCGGTGTACAGGTGGCCGATGTCATAGCACTCGATCTCGAAGCGCGTGCCGTTGTCGCTGCAGGACTCGAGGATGTAGGCGATGTCGCGGAAGGTGTTCTTGAACACGCGGTCATCGCTGCCGGCGAGGTAGGGCTGTTCCCAGTCGTACTTGAATTCCTTGAAGCGCGACAGCATGCCGTACAGGCCGAAGTTCATCGAGCCCATGTTCAGCGACGCGACTTCCGGCTGGAACTGGTGCGCAGGACGGAGCCGCTCTTCCACCAGCATGGTCGGCGCGCCGCCGGTGGTGATGTTGATGACGACGTCGCTCTTCTGCTTGATCTCAGTGAGGAAGGGCGTGAACAGCGCCGGGTCCTGCGAAGGCTTGCCGTTGTGCGGCTCGCGCGCGTGCAGGTGCACGATCGCCGCGCCTGCCTCGGCCGCGCCGAGCGCCGCATCGGCGATTTCCTGCGCCGTGACCGGCAGGTACGGCGACATTGTCGGGGTGTGGATCGCGCCGGTGACGGCGCAGGTAATGATGACCTTGCGTGCCATAGTGTCTCCTTGTCTTTTTGGTCAGCCGGCAGTGTGTCCGGTTTTGGCTGCCTCATGTTTTGGCAATTGGAATTGCGGGTTAGCAGAATGTGAATGCGGGAGTCCGGCGCTCCGCAGCACACTAGCGCGTCATCGCCGGGACGGCGCGCCGCGCGCCGGCCGGACAGGATTTTGATATAAAAATACACACAAAGGAGACTGCTCTCATGAAAGCGACAGAACTGACCGGCGGCAGGCCGGTAGCGGTGATCGGCGCCGGCCTGGTCGGCGCCGGCTGGGCCATCGTGTTTGCGCGCGCCGGCTTGCAGGTGCGCATGTACGACCGCGCGCCGCAGGTGCTCGACAGCGCGCCCGCGCTGGTGGCAAAGCAGCTCGCGCAGCTGGAGGCCTATGGCCTGCTGCAGGAGGCGACCGATGCGATCCGCGCGCGCATCAGCGTCGCGACCAGCCTGCGTGACGCGCTCGACGGCGCCGCTTATGCGCAGGAGTCGGTGCTGGAGAAGGTCGACGTGAAGCGTCAGCTGATGGAGGAGATCGACGCGCTCGGCTTCGACCAGCTGATCGTCGGCAGCTCCACCTCGGGCTTTCCGGCGTCCGACTTCGCGCTCGACCTGCGCATCTCGCCGCGCGTGCTGGTCGCGCATCCGGTGAATCCGCCTTACCTCGTGCCGATCGTCGAGCTGGTCGGTTCGCCGCAGACCTCGGCGGCCACGGTTGACTGGACGCACCAGCTGATGGAAGCGGTCAACCAGTCGGTCGTGCGCGTGAACAAGGAGATCGAGGGCTTCATCCTGAACCGCCTGCAGGCGGTGCTGCTGCGCGAGGCGTGGACGCTGGTGGCCGACGGCGTGGCCAGCTGCGACGACATCGACAAGACCATCCGCGACGGCCTTGGCTGGCGCTGGTCCTTCATGGGCCCGTTCGAGACCATCGACCTGAACGCGCCGGAGGGCGTGGCCGATTACGCGCAGCGTTTCGGTCCGCTGTTCCACCGCATCGCCGCGTCGCGCGACCAGCAGCGGCCGTGGGATGCGGAGCTGATCCGCGAGGTCGAGGGACAGCGCCGCGAGAAGCTGCAGGCGACGCAGCTGAACGAGCGCCGCAGCTGGCGCGACGACCAGCTGATGAAGTTCGCGGTGCACCGGAAGAAGGCCGCGGGAGACTGAGCCGGCGCGGAGAAGGCCGGTCAGTTAACGACGACGATTCCGCGATGAACGGGGAAGTCTGAAAGACGCCAGGTCCCGGCCCTGCCGGCCGCGCATCGGCGAATACGCCGATGCCGTTCAGCGGGCCGAGCGCATGCGCTCTGAAACCCCGCTTCACCCTGCGCCGGATTGACGATTCGAGAGCCGACAGCCGTTAAAACGTCGTCCCGGCGCAGGCCGGGGTGACGATTTGAAGGGCGTCGGCTTTGGCCTCGCCGCGCCCGGTTATTTCTCTGCGTTCAGCTTCGCGACCCAGTCCGTCATTGCGTCGCCGACGTTCTTCGAATCGCAGAACTTCGGAATCTGGCCGAGCAGCTTCTTCGCTGCGGCCTTGATGAATTCGGTGTCGCCGGCCGAATAGCAGGAGTCCACCTGCGACTCGACTGCCGGCAACATGGCCTTCTGCTTGCGCTCGCCGTCCTGCACGTCCTTCAGCAGGCTGGCGTCGCATTCGCCGAGGTATTTGTCCGACATCAGCGATTGCATGTAGGTGCTGATCAGTTTCGCGCCCTGCTCGTAGTCCTGGAAGCGGCAGGTGCTGAATTTCGGGTTGGTCGCGTCCGGCGCGATCTCGAAAATGTTTTGCGCGGCGTTGGCGTTCAGGGAGCAGGCGAGCGCCACGCCCAGCAGCAGGTGTCTCATGTGTGATGCCTCAGATGGATGATGATGTTCTTATTTCATTGGGCCGGAAGCTCCGGCGGGCCTCACTTTACTTGACTGCCGGGGGAAGGTGAAGCTTTGCCTGTGGCTAAGGCCGCCTTTCAGTGTCCGCGCTGCACAATTGACAAAATTCGCCGGCTCGTTCAACTTTTGCCTGCAGCGGGCGCGCAGACGCACCGCCACCATAAAAACAGGCAACGAGGAGACAAGATGCGCCTGAAGGACAAGGTCGTGCTGGTGACAGCGGCCGGACAGGGGATCGGCCGCGCGGCCGCGCTGGCGATGGCCGCCGAAGGCGCCACCGTCTGGGCCACTGACATCAATTCCGCGCTGCTGCGCGAGATCGAGGGCACGCCGAACATTCGCACCGCCGTGCTCGACGTGCTCGACAAGGAGGCGATCGTTGCCATCGCCGAGCGTGTCGGCGCCGTCGACGTACTGTTCAACTGTGCCGGCTTCGTCCACGCCGGCACCATCCTCGAGGCCACCGACGATGACTTCGCCTTTGCGATGTCGCTCAACGTGCAGTCGCATTTCTGGATGATCCGGGCGCTGCTGCCCGCGATGCTTGACCGCGGCCGCGGCTCGATCATCAACATGGCCAGCGTCGCCTCCAGCGTGCGCGGCTTGCCGAACCGCTGCGTGTACGGCGTCAGCAAGGCGGCCGTGGTCGGGCTGACCAAGTCGGTCGCCGCCGACTATGTCGGTCGCGGCATCCGCTGCAATGCGATCTGCCCCGGCACGGTCGATACGCCGTCGCTCGGCGACCGCATCAATGCGTACGCCGACCCGATCGAGGCGCGCCGCCAGTTCGTCGCGCGCCAGCCGATGGGCCGCCTCGCCAAGCCGGAAGAGATTGCGCCGCTGGTGGTCTTCCTCGCGTCCGACGAGTCGACCTTCACCACCGGCAATGTCTATTCGATCGACGGCGGCATGACGATCTGACGGGAGGCCCGGATGCTGCTCGACATACGCACCTATGTTTGCCGGCCCGGCACGATCAAGGCCCATCTCGCGCTGTACGAAAAGTGCGGCCGCGAACCGCAGGTGCGCCACCTTGGCCTGCCGCTGCTGTTTGCGGTCACCGAGACGGGCAATCCGAACGAATACACGCACATCTGGCGCTACGAGGATGCGGCCGACCGCGAGCGCCGCCGCGCCGCGATGTGGGCCGACCCGGAATGGCTGAGCTATATCGAAAAAAGCGCCGCGCTCGGCGCGCTCGAGGTGCAGCACAACAAGCTGGTGCGTCCGGTCGGGTTTTTCCCGCTGTAACGCGCCGGCGCAGCACCGGATGCGGCTTGCGGAAATCGGCAAGCCGCGGCCGGTAGTCAGCGTGGGATCGCAGTCGCAGGAACACAGGTAACAGCAGCACGCAGCACGCACATATGACAAAGCCGGCCGCCCGCGCCGGCACATCCTGACAAGGGGGAGGTCGCATGGCAGGCGTTGTCGCAGGTTGGTCGGGTGTTTCCCATTCACGCTCACGGCGCCGCGCACTGGCGCTGCTGGCATCTTCCATCGCTTGGCTGGCGCCGCTGCCCGGCGTCGCGCAGGACAAGGGCAAACCGATCCGCATCGGCGTGCCGACCTCGGTGCAGCTGCAGGTCGGGCGCGACACGCTGACCGCGGTGAAGATGGCGGTCGACGAGGTCAACCGGCAGGGCGGCGTGCTCGGCCGCAAGCTCGAGTTCGTCAGCGCCGACGAGACCGAGAACCCCGAGACCGGCATCAGCGCAATCAAGAAGCTGGTCGCCGACGAAAAGGCCGACGTGCTGATCGGCGGCTACACCAGCGGCGTCACGCTCGCGCAGCTGCCGCACATCGCTGCGGCCAGGACAATCTACCTCGGCGTCGGTGCCGCGTCGCCGAGCATCACCGCCAAGGTGAAGAACGACTACGAGAACTACAAGTACATCTTCCGCGTCGGTCCGATCAATGCGATCCATCAGGCGCGCGCGCTGGTCGACTACATCTCCGGCTTCGTGATGGGCGAGCTCGGCTACAAGAAGATCGCGATCGTCGGCGAGAACGCGAAATGGGTGCAGGACCTGATACCGGTGCTGAAAAAGGGCGCGACCGAGGCCGGCGCCGACATCCGCATGACCGAGCTGTTCGACACGCAGACCTCCGACTTCTCGCCGCTGCTGGCGAAGGTCAAGGCCAGCGGCGCGCAGTACATGGTCGTCGCGCTGTCGCACGGCTCCAGCGACGTGCTGGCCAAGCAGTGGCATGACGCGCAGGTGCCGATTCCCTACGGCGGCATCGACGTGAAGAGCCAGGACGGCGATTTCTTCAATCGCATCGGCGGCAAGTGCATCTCCGAGGTCGCGGTGAACTTCGCGGTGCGCGCGCCGATCACCAAAAAGACCGTGCCCTTCTTCGATAATTTCAAGAAGAGCTCGCCGAACTACCCGGTCTACACCGCGATCTATGCGTACGACGCGGTGCTGCTGTACGCGGACGCGGTGCGCCGCGCCGGCAGCATGGACACCGACAAGATCATCAGGGAGCTGGAGAAGACGAAGCACGAGGGCGTGGCCGGCGAGATCACCTTCGACGCCAGCCATGACGTCGAAGTCGGCAAAGGCAAGAACAACCTGATCTTCGTGCAATGGCAGGGCAAGGGCGAGCGCGTGGTGCTGTACCCGAAGGAGCTGCGCACCGGGAGTTTCATGCTGCCGCCGTGGATGAAGAAGTAAGCCGCGCGTGGAGATCCTGATCTACGGCGCGGTCACCAGCGCCATCTACGCGATGCTCGCGGTGGGCTTCACGCTGATCTTCGGCGTGGCGCGCGTGCTGAACCTCGCGCACGGCTCGTTCTATGCGCTGGGCGCGTACGGCGCCTATGTGCTGACCGCGATCGCCGGCCTGCCGCTGTGGCTGGCCGCGCTGCTGGCGATCGCTGCCGTCGCGCTGTTCGGCGTGGTCGTCGAAAAGGTGCTGATCCGGCCGCTGCGCCATTCGCAGCTCGGGGTGCTGATGATCACGCTGGCGATCTCGCTGGTGGTCGAGCAGGCGCTGTTCCTCACGTTCGGCTCGGAATACCGCAACGTGCCGGCCTTCGTCGATGCGAAAGTGAGCATCGGCGGCGTCGACGTCGCCGGACAGCGGCTGCTGACGCTGGCCGTGGCCGCCGCCGCGATCGGCGCGCTCTACCTGTTCATCCAGCGCACCCGGCTCGGCAGCGCGATCCTCGCGATCTCGCAGGATGCGCAGGCCGCGAAATACATGGGCATACCGAGCGACCGCATCTTTTCGCTGGTGATGGCGATCTCGGCGGCGCTGGCGGCGCTGGCCGGCATCCTCGCCGGACCCTTCCTGTCGGTGCAGCCGTCGATGCACCTGCTGCCGATTGTGAAGGCGTTCGCGATCGTGGTGGTCGGCGGGCTCGGCTCCATCCCCGGCAGCATCCTCGCGGCCTTCATGCTTGGCTATGCCGAAACCATCGTCGCCTACGAGATTTCCACCAGCTGGACCGAAATCGTGTCGGTGCTGGCAACGCTGCTGACGCTGGTGTTCCGGCCGGCGGGCCTGTTCGGCAGAAGGGCGGCCTTCTGATGGCGGGCTTCCGGAGACTCGACAAGGCCAGCGGCGTCACCGGCGTCGCCATGCTGGCGTTGCTGGCGGCACTGCCGCTGGTGTTTCCCGGCCATTACCTGATCGGCGTGCTGACCGTCGCGGCCATCTACGGCATCTGGGCCGTCAGCTGGGACTTCATGTCCGGCCTGACCGGCCGCGAGAATTTCGGCCATTCGCTGTTCATCGGCGTGGGCGCGTATGCGGCCGGCTTCCTGAACGTGCAGATGGGACTGGGGCCGTGGTGGAGCCTGCCGGCCGGCATGCTGGCGGCGATGGCCTTCGGGCTGCTGCTCGGCTTCCCGACGCTGCGCCTGCGCGGGCCGTACTTCGCGCTGGCGATGCTGTCGGCCGCGGTCATCATGCAGCGGCTGATGCTGATCTTCTGGGAATACAGCGGCGGCGAGGAGGGGTTGCAGGACATCGCGCCTTTGATCCGCGACCCGCTGCACTACTACTGGTTCGTGCTCGCGCTGCTCGGCGTGACCACGGCGCTGCTGGCCTGGCTGGCGCGCTCGCGCTGGGGGCTGATCCTGCGCGCGATCAAGGGAGACGAGGCGACCTGCCTGGCGGCCGGCCTGCCGATCACGACCTACAAGATCGTCTCGCTGGTGATCAGCGCGGCCTTTGCCGGCCTCGGCGGCGCGCTGTATGCGCATTACCAGCTGCAGGTCAGCCCGCAACTGTTCGCGGTGGTCACGTCGATCACGGTGATCACGATGGTCTATGTCGGCGGCATCGGCACTGTGTACGGACCGGTCGGCGGCGCGCTGTTGCTGACCCTGATGACCGAGGGCTTGCGCAATTTCGGCGAATGGCGGCTGATGATCTACAGCCTGCTGCTGATCTTCATCCTGTTCTTCCTGCCGAACGGCATCATCGCGCCGGCGTGGGCGCGCATGCGCCGCGCACTCAGCGGAGGCCGCCGATGAGCGAAATCCGGCAAGGAGACGTGCTGCTGCGGGTGCAGGGCCTGAACAAGCGTTTCGGCGGCCTGCATGCGGTGAAGAACGTGACGCTCGACGTCGCGCGCGGCGAGATCGTCGGCGTGCTCGGGCCGAACGGCGCCGGCAAGACGACCCTGTTCAACCTGCTGACCGGCTTCATCGCCCCTGACGAGGGCGCGGTGATCTTCAGCGACCATTCGCTGCGCGGCATGAAGCCGCACAAGATCGTCAATCTCGGCATGGCGCGCACCTTTCAGCTGTGCCGGCCCTTCGTCGGCCTGTCGGTGATCGAGAATGTGCTGGTCGGCAGCCTCGGCCCGCGCGTGCATGACGCTGACCTCGGGGCGCGCGCGCTGCGCCTGCTGGAGCAGGTCGGCCTGGCGGCGAAGGCCGACACGCCGTCCGAGTTGCTGTCCTACGGCGACCTGCGCCGGCTCGAGATCGCCCGGGCGCTGGCAACTGACCCGCAGCTGCTGCTGCTCGACGAACCCTTTGCCGGCCTCGGCAGCGCGGAGATCGAGGCGATCGCCGCGCTGATCCGCCAGCTGCATCGCGACAGCGGACTGACCATCCTGCTGATCGAGCACAAGCTGCGCGAGTTCATGCAACTGGTGTCGCGCGTGGTCGCGCTGGATTTCGGCGAGGTGATCGCGCAGGGCACGCCGCAGGAGATCGTCAGCCATCCGCGCGTGATCGAGGCTTACATCGGCCGGCAGGCGGCAGAGGAGGGCGCATGATGCTCGAGATGCGCGGGCTGACCGCCGCCTACGGCAAGGCGATCGCTCTGGAAAACATCAGCCTGCAGATCGCGCAGGGCGAGCTGGTGACGGTGCTGGGACCGAACGGCGCCGGCAAGTCGACGCTGCTGAAAGTGATCTCGCGCGCGCTGCCGTCGCAGGGCACGCTGGAATTCGAAGGACAGTCGCTGCATCGCTACTCGACCGAGCAGGCGGTGGGCCTGGGCATCTGCCATTGCCCGGAAGGCCGGCGGCTGTTCCCGGAGCTGACGGTGCTGAAAAACCTGCAGCTGGGCGCCTACCTGCGGCGCGACAAGGCGGCGGTGGCGGCGGATTTCGAGCGGGTGTTCGCGCTGTTCCCGATCCTGAAAGAGCGCGCGCAGCAGCTGGTCGGCACGCTGTCCGGCGGCCAGCAGCAGATGGTCGCGATCGGCCGCGCGCTGATGGGCGCGCCGAAGCTGCTGCTGCTCGACGAGCCCTCGGTCGGCATCGCGCACCGGCTGAAGCTGGAGATCTTTGACGCGATCCGCAAGATTTGCGACGGCGGCGTCGCGATCCTGATGGCCGAGCAGGATGCGCAGTCGGCGCTGCACATTGCCGACCGCGCGTACGTGCTCGAACACGGCCATGTCGCGCAGCAGGGCAGCGCGGCCGAACTGGGGCAGGACGACCGGATACGGCGGATCTATCTCGGCGTGGGCTGAGCGCCTGTCTCGTCAGGCCGCAGGCAGCGCGGATCCCGCGCTGCGCGGCTGACCTGTGTCCGGCTTACGCGCCCGCCTGCTTCATCAGCGAGAACTTGCGTTCCTTCAGCGAGTACTTCCAGCCTTTTTCCGTCATGCAGGTCATGAATTGCTTGGTCATGTAGATCGTCTGCGACGCGTCGGCCGAGCCGGAGAACACGAAGAAGTTGCGCTGGTTGCAGAGCAGCTCGTCGCGCCGGAAGTCGGCGCGCGTGCCCTCGAAGCCCGGATAGCGCGAGATCTGGTAAACGCCGCCGCAGCCGGCCAGGGTCGCTGCGGTCAGGAGGAGGGCTGTCGTCTTGATTCTCATTGTTCGCATCTGCGTTCTCTGTTCTTGTTTTATCCCGGATCGTTGAAAGGCCGGCGAGGCCGGCAGCGGCGATTGTACCTGCGAGCCGGCCCGGGGTCAGGCTTTCGCGATGAAGCCCGGAGTGGTGCGCGCGGCATCACTTGATGCATGCGGCCGTGCCCGCATACACTCGTCGGCATTGCGCGGCAGCGCGACACCACGGAACGACGATGCCCATGGAATTCCTCCACGCCCTGACTGCCACCGAGCTGCTGGCGCTGTACCGCAGCGGACAGCTGTCACCCGTTGACGCCGCACAGGCCGTGCTGGAGCGCATCGCGCGGCTGAACCCGGTGCTGAACGCCTACTGCGTGGTGGACGCGGACACCGCGCTGGCCTCGGCGCGCGCGAGCGAGGCGCGGTGGCAGCGGCATCGCAAGGACGGCACGCCGGTCGGCGCGCTGGAAGGCGTGCCGGCGTCGATCAAGGACCTGATCCTGACGCGCGGCTGGCCGACGCTGCGCGGCAGCCGCACCGTCGATCCCGGGCAGGCCTGGGACGTCGATGCGCCGGTGACGGCGCGCTTGCGCGAGGCCGGGGCGGTCCTGCTCGGCAAGACCACCACGCCCGAGTTCGGCTGCAAGGCCGAGACGAATTCGCCGCTGCACGGCATCACGCGCAATCCGTGGAAGCTTTCACGCACGACCGGCGGCTCGTCCGGCGGCGCGGCCGCGGCGGTGGCGGCCGGTCTCGGTCCGCTGGCGGTCGGCACCGACGGCGCCGGCAGCGTGCGCATCCCGGCCGCTTTCTGCGGCAACGTCGGCATGAAGCCCAGCTTCGGCCGCGTGCCCGCGTATCCGTTGTCGCCGTTCGGCACTGTCGCGCATCTCGGCCCGCACACGATGAGCGTGCCCGACTGCGCGCTGATGCTGAACGTGATGAAGCAACCGGATGCGCGTGACTGGACGGCGCTGCCATTCGACAACGCGGATTACACGGTCGGGCTGAACGATGGCATTCGCGGGCTGCGCATCGCCTATTCGCCCACGCTCGGCTATGCGAAGGTCGATGCCGAAGTGGCGCAAGCGGTCGAGGCGGCGGTGCGCGGGCTGCAGGCGCAGGGCGCGCTGGTCGAGCAGGTTGACCCCGGCTTTGATGATCCGATCGACATTTCCACCGGCCTGTGGTTTGCGGTCGCGCACCAGCTGTGGCGCACGATGACGCCGGCGCAGCAGGCGCTGGCTGATCCGGACTTCGTGGCCGAGGCAGAGCTCGGCGGGCGGCTCGACGCCAGCGCGCTGCACCAGCTGAACCTGCGCCGCGGCGCGCTGGGCTCCATGATGCGGCAGTTCATGCAGCGTTATGACTTGCTGGTCACGCCGACGGTGGCGATACCGGCATTTGACGCGCGCGCGGCCGGGCAGCAGAAGATGGATGCGACGGCGATGCTGGGCTGGACGCCGTTCAGCTATCCGTTCAACCTGACGCAGCAGCCGGCGATCACGGTGCCCTGCGGGCTGACGACCGACGGCCTGCCGATCGGGCTGCAGTTCGTCGGTCCGATGTTCGGGGATGCGCTGGTGCTGCGTGCCGCGCGTGCGCATGAATCGCGGCATCCTGCGCCGCGTCCGCCGGAAATCAGCTGAAACGTCGGTTCCGGCTTAGCCGAGGATGCCGAGCCAGTGCGTCGCCCACAGCAGCAGCGGCACCAGCAGCGGCGTGAGCACGCCGTTCAATGCCATGCCGAGCGCGGCGAACGCGCCGGCGGTTTCGTTGTGCTGCAGCGCGCGGGCGGTGCCGAGCGCATGCGCGGTCAGGCCGAGCGAGAAGCCGCGCACCGCCGGATCCTGCACGCGCAGCAGGTTCAGCAGCGGGCGGGCCAGAACGATGCCGCCGAAGCCGGCGAGGAAGACCGACACGGCGGCGATGGCGACCAGCCCGTGCAACTTGTCGGTGAGCGCCATGGCGATCGGCATCGTCGCCGACTTGCCGGCGATCGAGATCATCGTCAACTCGGAGCCGCCGAGCGCCCAGGCGATCAGCACGCCGGACAGGATGCCGACCGTCGAGCCGACCAGGGTGGCGACGCACAGCGGGAACCAGTGCGCCCGCAGCCGGGCCAGCTGGTAGTACAGCGGCACGGCGAGCGCGACGATCACGGGGCCGACAAAGAAATGGAACAGCCGCGTGCCGTCGTGATAGGCGGCGTACGGCGTGCCAGTGAGCCTGAGCAGCAGGATCACGACCGTGACGCCGGTCGCCACCGGCAGCAGCAGCGGATTGCGGCCGCTGCGCTGGTACAGCGCAAGCGCGGCAAGGTAGACCAGCAGCGTCAGCGCCGACCACAGCAGCGGCGTATCGGCCAGTCCGGCCAGCAGGGTGTCGCGGATGAAGTCCATCAGCCGGCCTTTCCCGCGGCGCGGCGCATCAGCCACTGCAGCGTCAGGGCGGTGGCGGCGATGGTCATTGCCGCGCCGGCGACGCAGGCGACCACGAAGGGCAGCCACTCGGCCGACACGCGCTCGTAGTGCACGACGACGCCGGCGACCAGCGGTATGAACATCAGCATCATGTGGCTGAACAGCCGGCCGGTGGTGCGCTCCAGCGCTTCAGGCACACGGCCCTTGAGGACGAGCGCGGCGAGCAGCAAGGCCATGCCGGCCAGCGCGCCCGGCAGCGGCAGGGCGGTCCAGCGGACAATCAGTTCGCCGAGCAGCTGGAACAGCAGCAGGGCGGCGAGGGCGTGCAGCATGGCGGGGACTTTCGGTGGGCGGAGCGGCGGATTATAGCGAGGGCAGGATGGAACATCGCGGGTCGCCGTTCCCTGTTTGCATTGAGACGGTGTTTACGGGGCCGGCATCCTGTAAATCGTCATCCCGGCGCAGGCCGGGATCCATCGTCGCCGAACCCATGGCGCCATTCGGACGGACATAACCATGGGCGCCGGCTTGCGCTGGCGCGGTCGTTCCTCGATAGCGTCAACGCGGCGCAGGCTTGGGTCCGGCGCCGTGTGTCTTCGGAACGGCGCAACGGGCCTCGCGGCTATGGAGCCCGGCCGCTTTTATCCGGGGTCGCTCAAGGCTTCACAAACCGCAGCGTCATCCGGTCCGACTCCCCGATTTCCAGATACTTCGCGCGGTCCGCATCGCTGATGCCGCGCAGCGTCGGCGGCAGGTTCCAGACGCCGCCCGGATGATCCTTGGTATCCAGCCGGTTGCTGTTGATCTCCACCGACGCCTCAAAGCGGAAGCCGGCGCGCTCTGCCGCCTCGATCACGTAGTCCTCGGTCATGTAGCCGGTGTCGATCTGCCGCTTGAGCTCGGTGCCCGGCTTCGCGCGGTGCTCGACCACGCCCAGCACGCCGCCTTTCTTCAGCGCCGCGAAGAAGCCCTTGAACATCGCATCCGCGTTGCCGGCCTTGGCCCAGTTGTGCACGTTGCGGAAGGTGACGACGAGGTCGGCGCTGCCGGCCGGCGCAAAGTTTGGCGCAGCGGCATCGAAGGTGGTGATTTTCGCGTCGCCGTACAGCGCGCGGTTCGACGCGAGCTTGTCGCGGAAGGCGGCGTCGCGCTGACGCATGGCCTCCGGCATGCCGGCCTCGAGCTTCGGCACCGACGCGGTGTACTGCCCGCGTTCCTTCAGCACCGGCGCGATGATCTCGGTGTACCAGCCGGCCGCCGGCGAGATCTCGACCACGTTCATGTCGCCGCGCAGCCCGAAGAACAGCAGCGTTTCCTTCGGATGCCGGTACTTGTCGCGCGCGCGGCTGGCGTCGCTGCGGTGCTTGCCCGTGACGGCCTCGTCGAGCTGGTTGTCAATGTTCGTGGCCGATGCCGACAGGGACAGCGCGAGCGCGGCGGCGAGGGCGGCAGACAGCGCGGGGATGGAAAGGGACAGTCGCATGGTGTTCACTCCGTTGGATGCATCAAAGGCTTGCTTTGTAACCGAAAATGCCAATCTCTGCCGGCGGCGGCATTGGCGCGCGCCCGCTTTGCTATCATTCGGCGGTCGACGGCGGCGCTGCGAAGCGGCCGCCCGCGTCCCGGGCATCATTCGAACCAGCACGGCGCCCGGGTCGACCTTCCCATCAATGAAAATACACGGAGACATGATGTCGATTGTCAGTCAGCGCGCGCAGAGCCTCGGAACCGAGAACGCGTTCATCGTCCTTGCAGAAGTCAACAAGCTGATCCGCGAAGGGCGCGACGTGGTGTCCTTCTGCATCGGCCAGCCGGACTTCCATACCCCGATGAACGTGCAGGATGCGGCGGTCAAGGCCATCCGCGAGGGCAAGCACGGCTACACGCCGTCGGCCGGCATTGCCGAGCTGCGCCAGGCAGTCGCGCAGGAGCTCTCGCGCACGCGCGGCGTCGACGTGACCCCGGACGACGTGGTGGTCGCGGCCGGCGCGAAGCCCTTCATTGGCTACACCATCCTGTCCGTCACCGACTACGGCGCGGGCGACGAAGTGATCTATCCGGTGCCGGGCTTCCCGATCTATGAATCGCAGATCAAGGCCAACGGCGCGGTCGGCGTGCCGATCTTCCTGCGCGAGGCGCGCAACTTCAGCCTGGACCCGGCCGAGCTGGAAGCGAAGATCACGCCGAAGACGAAGCTGCTGATCCTGAACTCGCCGCAGAACCCGACCGGCGGCATCATCCCGAAGAAGGACATCGAGGCGATCGCCGCGATCCTGCGCAAGCATCCGCAGGTGTGGGTATATGCGGACGAGATCTACGGCCGCCTGATCTATGACGGCGAGTTCAACTCGATCGCCTCCGAGCCGGGCATGCTGGAGCGCACCATCATCTCCGACGGCGTGTCGAAGACCTATGCGATGACGGGCTGGCGCCTCGGTTATGTGGCCAACCGCAAGCTGGCGCCTTACTTCACCACCTGGATCACCAACACCGAATCGTGCGCATCGCAGATCACGCAATGGGCCGGCGTCGAGGCGCTGACGGGTCCGCAGGCTGATGCCGACAAGATGCGCGAGATCTTCCACCAGCGCCGCGACCTCGTCGTCAGCCTGCTGAACGCGGTGCCGGGCGTGAGCTGCAAATCGCCGGGCGGCGCGTTCTACGCGTGGCCGAACGTGACCGAGGCCTGTGAGCTGACCGGCTGCAAGGATTCGGAGGAATTCCGCAAGCGCCTGCTGAACGAGGCAGGCGTCGCGGTGCTGGCCGACATCCACTTCGGCCCGCGTGCCGAAGGCGAAGGCCAGCATATCCGCCTGTCGTATGCGGCGTCGGACGAGGCGATCCGCGAAGGCGTGGGTCGGATTGATGCGTTTGTGCGGAAGAATACGCGCTGATTTTTGCCGGCATGAAGGCGCTGGATTCCGGCTGGCGTCCGGATTTGGCGCCGTTCTGCGCTCAACTTCGTTCCTGGCAATGCGGTTACGGATCCCGGCTTGCGCCGGGATGACGACTTGGACGCCGGTGTACTCTAAAACCGTCATCCCGGCGCAGGCCGGGATCCAGCGTCCTTCTGCCCCTGGCATCGTTCGCGGGAATGCAGTCATGCAGCCCGGCTTGGCCCGGATTTCGCCGTGGTACGCGCTGGGAAGATGCACCTCCCACTAGCACCTCCCTTCACGAATCTAAAAGGTCCCCCGCCTGAGCCTGTCCTAGAATGCCCCGGAGCCCGACTGAACAGGGCATCCGGAGGGGACAGCGATGACGAATACCAAGCCCAGGCTGCGCTCGCGCGCCTGGTTCGACAATCAGGACAATCCCGGCATGACCGCGCTCTATCTGGAACGCTGCATGAATTACGGCCTGACGCTCGAAGAATTGCGCGACAGCGGCAAGCCCATCATCGGCATAGCGCAGACCGGCAGTGACCTGTCGCCGTGCAACCGCCACCACCTCGAGCTTGCGGTGCGCGTGAAGGAAGGCATTCGCGACGCCGGCGGCATACCGATCGAATTCCCGGTTCATCCCATCCAGGAAACCACCAAGCGGCCCACCGCCGCGCTCGACCGCAACCTGACCTACCTCGGGCTGGTCGAAGTGCTGTACGGCTATCCGCTTGACGGCGTGGTGCTGACCACCGGCTGCGACAAGACCACCCCGGCGATGCTGATGGGTGCGGCCACGGTCGACCTGCCGGCCATCGTGCTCTCCGGCGGACCCATGCTCAACGGCTGGTTCAAGGGCGAGCGCGCCGGTTCCGGCACCGTGGTCTGGCATGCGCGCGCCGAAATGGCCGCCGGCCGCATCGACTACGACGAATTCCTGAAAATGGTCGCCAGCTCCGCGCCGTCGGTCGGCCATTGCAACAGCATGGGCACCGCGCTGTCGATGAACAGCCTCGCCGAAGGACTCGGCATGTCGCTGCCCGGCTGCGCAGCCATTCCCGCGCCGTACCGCGAGCGCCCGCAGATGGCCTACGAGACCGGCCGCCGCATCGTCGATATGGTGCACGAAGACCTGCGCCCGTCGCAGATCATGACGCGCGAGGCGTTCGAGAACGCGATCGTGCTGGCGTCCGCGATCGGCGGCTCGACCAACTGCCCGCCGCACATCAATGCGATTGCGCGCCACATCGGCGTCGAACTCGACATCAGCGACTGGGACCGCATCGGCTACAAGATCCCGCTGCTGGTGAACTGCATGCCGGCCGGCGAATACCTCGGCGAGGAATTCCATCGCGCCGGCGGCGTGCCGGCGGTGCTGCATGAACTGCTGAAGGCTGGCAAGCTGCATGCGAATGCGCTGACCGTGTCGGGCCGCACGATCGGCGAGCACTGCGCCGACGCCAAGACCGGCGACACCCGCGTGATCCGCACCTATGACGACCCGCTGCAGGCCGAATCCGGTTTTGCGGTCCTGTCCGGCAACCTGTTCGACGCGGCGATCATGAAGACTTCGGTGATCTCGCCGGACTTCCGCAAGCGCTACCTCGAACGGCCCGATGACCCGGGCGCCTTCGAAGGCAAGGCGATCGTGTTCGAGGGCACCGAGGACTATCACGACCGCATCAATGATCCGTCGCTCGGCATCGATGCCGATTCCATCCTGTTCATCCGCGGCGTCGGTCCGGTCGGTTATCCGGGCGCGGCCGAAGTGGTGAACATGCTGCCGCCGGATGCGCTGGTGCGGCAGGGCATCAGCGTGCTGCCCTGCGTCGGCGACGGCCGGCAGTCCGGCACCTCGGGCAGCCCGTCGGTGCTGAATGCGTCGCCGGAGGCGGCTGTCGGCGGTGGTCTGGCTTTCGTGCAGACCGGCGACCGCGTGCGCTTCGACCTGAACAAGCGCACCGCCAACATGCTGATCAGCGACGAAGAGCTTGCGCGCCGCAAGGCGGCATGGCAACCGCCGAAGCTGGTCAACCAGACGCCGTGGCAGGCGATCCACCGGCAATACGTCGGCCAGCTGCACACCGGCGGCTGCCTTGATTTCGCGGTCGATTTCCAGAAGGTCGCCGAGACGTACGGCGTGCCGCGCGACAATCACTGAACCATCATTGAACCATTCAGGAGGAGCAGGGGAATGACGCAACAGGCAAACAAGGTGGCGCTGGTGACCGGCGCCGGCACCGGCATCGGCAAGGCGGCGGCGCGCGCGTTGCTGAACGCGGGCTTCCGGGTGGTGCTGACCGGCCGCAGCATCGACAAGCTGACCGCGGCGATCAAGGATATCGGCGGCAATGATGGCAACGCGCTGGCGGTGGCCTGCGACGTCGGTGATCCGGACAGCGTGCAACGGCTGTTCGAGGCGACCAAACAGAAATTCGGTCGCCTTGACGTGCTGTTCAACAATGCCGGCACCGGCGCGCCGCCGGTGCCGATGGAAGAGCTGACCTATGCGCAGTGGAAGGCCGTGGTCGACACCAACCTGACCGGCCCCTTCCTGTGCGCGCAGCAGGCGATGAAGATGATGAAGGCGCAGAGCCCGCAGGGCGGCCGCATCATCAACAACGGCTCGATCTCGGCGTATGCGCCGCGACCGATGTCGGCGCCGTACACCGCGACCAAGCATGCGATCTCGGGCCTGACGAAGTCGATCGCGCTCGACGGCCGCGCATTCAACATCGCGTGCGGCCAGATCGACATCGGCAACGCTGCGACCGAAATGACTGACCGCATGGCCGCCGGCATCATCCAGGCCGACGGCTCGATGAAGGTCGAACCGCGCATGGACGTGAATCATGTCGGCGACGCGGTCGCGCAGATGGCCAGCCTGCCGCTGGAGAGCAACATCCTGTTCATGACCATCATGGCGACGAACATGCCGTATGTCGGACGCGGATGATGGTTTGAGCGCGGACCGCCGCTAAAACACCGTCCCGGTGCAGGCCGGGACACAGACATTTGTCGGCGGCGTCGGAACGCCGGGGTGTGGCAGTGAATGAACTTCCAGCGTCCTGAATCGCTCAAGGGCGATTCAGGAGCGGGACGTCATGGTCGCTATGGCGATGGCATTCCGTGATGCGACTTGCCCGACCGCTTCGGCGACTGTCGAAATATCCATCAGCGCCATACTCGCTTGCGCCACCAGAGCGAGAGCTTCTTCGCTTGCCTGAAGCCGTGGCGCGGTATCGGCACACGCTACGACACGACGGCTCCAAACCTTCCGGGCGCAATTCATCTCGACTGCGCCATCGCGTGTGCCGCGATTCACTGACACACCCTAGCGGGAAGCACCGGACTGCGGCCGCTGCGCCGCGGTTTCTGCCGATGCCGCCGCTTCATCAAACAGCCATTGCCGGAAAGCCTGCACGATGGGGCGTTCCAGCGATGCCGGCTGGCAGACCACGAAATACGAAAAGGGGCAGCGCATCTCCACGCGGGAGGCCCTCATCAGGCTGCCGGCCTGCAATTCCGCTTCGATCAATGGCGGACAAGCGAGCAACAGCCCCTGTCCCGTGATGGCCGCTTCGAGCGCGAGCAGACCGTTGCCGAAACGCTGTTCGCGCAGCACCGGCGGCGCCGATACGCCCGCATGCTGGAACCACTGCGCCCATCCGAAGCGCTCAGGCGAACGGTAGGCCGAGCTGTCGCTCAGCAGCCGTTGTTCCAGCAAAGCCGCAGGCGACGAGAAGGGCAGCATCTTGCCGTTCGCCGGCGCGCACACCGGGACCAGGGATACCTCGAAGAGCTGCTGCGCATCCAGTCCTGCATAGTCGCCGTAACCAAAGCGGACCGCCAGGTCAATGCCCGCGCGGCGGAACGTTGCGGGGCTGGTCGGCCCGCCCCGCGCCGAATCGACGGAGCTCAGGCTTGCCTGCAGCCGCACTTCCGCCTCCGGGCATTGCGCATAGAAGCGATGCAGGCGCGGGACGATCCACTTGGTCGCAAACAGCGGCTCCGCGCATACGGTCACGACCCAGCGTGTCTCGCTGTGCGCGCGGATCTGGTCTGCGGCGTCGGCAAGCGCGCTGAAACCTTCCTGCAAGGTGGGCAGCGCCGTTCTGGCCGCCAGCGTCAGGCTGACCCGGCGATGGTGGCGCACGAACAGTTCGACGCCAAGAAACGCCTCCAGCGCCTTGATCTGATGGCTGATCGCGGCCGGCGTGACGTGCAGTTCCCTGGCCGCAGCGGCGAAGCTTTGCGTGCGCGCCGCCGCCTCGAAATAGGACAGCGCAATCAGCGGCGGCAGCCGCCTGGCGCCAGCCGGCAGAGGCCAGGGCAGGTCTTCCTGCGGCGGCGAGCAGGCCGGCGACGCCGCATCATCGGCCGCGGCGCGAGCTTCCGGCGGACGTTGATTTCCGGTTGGGGACATCGGCTTGGGCATGGCCCGTCAGGTCACTGTTCGCGGGCGGCTTCGTACACGGCCAGCATGCGCGCGAAACTGCGCAACACCGGTTTTTCGATCAGCTTGCCCTTGAAGACCAGCAGTCCGCCATCGCATTGCCCGAAGGCTTCGATCACCTGACGCGCATGCTCGATGCTGGCGGCATCGGGTGTGAACGTCGCATTGATGTCGGGGATCTGCTTCGGATGAATCGCGCCCTTGCCGGTGAAGCCCAGCTCTGCCGACAGCGTGGCCTCGCGCAGCATGCCTTCGCGATCCTCGAGGTCGAGGTAAGGCACATCGATCGCATCCAGCCCGGACGTGGCCGCCGCATGCACGACACGCGAGCGCGCATATTGCAGCGCCATCCAGCTGGACTTGCAGCGCAGGTCCGCTGCCATGTCCACGCCGCCGAAGAACAGCGCTTCGATGCGATGGCTGGAGCGGCCGATCTCGACCGCGGCCTCAAGCGCCTCGTTGGTTTCGATGATCACATGCAGCCGGGTTGGCAGCTGGTATTCGTCCAGCAGGTCGCTGAGGTTGCGCACCTCTTCCGGCCCTTTGACTTTCGGCAGCATGACCGCAGGAACCGGCACCGGCGCCTGCAGCAAGGCCTGCACATCCATCATGCCCTCGGTGGTGCGCAGGCAATTCATCCGGATGATGCGCTCCACCCGCGCAGGCCCTTCGGCGGTCGGCAGGTGCATGAACGCCTGCTCGCGGGCCTGCGCCTTGTCCTTCGGCGCAATTGCGTCTTCGAGGTCGACGCAGACGATGTCGGTGCCGCACGCCAGCGCCTTGGGCAGCATGTCGGGGCGATTGCCCGGCACGAAGATGAAGCTGCGGCGGGAACGGATGGAGGTTTCGGTAAATTTCATGAGCAACTCAGTAGATCGATATAAAAATTATCGTAGAGAAAACAGGTTCATGCCAAGCATTCGTCGGGTGACGACCGGGCCGCATCGCGGCAGCGCCGGATTCCCGGCTTGCGCGTCGCCGGGCAGGTGCCGCTCAGGCCGTGACCTCGTCCGGCGTGACGGTGACGCGGGTCTTGAGCGAATTGGCAATAAAGCAGTTTTTGTGCGCGCCGGCGTGGATGCGCCTGATCGCGCCGCCATCGGGAAGCTTGTCCCCGCCAAAGGTCACCTTGGGCCGCAAGTCAATGCGAGTCACCGACATGCCTGCGCCGTCGACCGCTTCAAGGTGGCCCAGCGCATCATCCGCATACTGCTCGACGCGATACCCCTGGAATTCGGCGATCGCAAGGAAAGTCAGCATGTGGCAGCTGGCGACGGCACTGACCAGCATCTGCTCCGGATCTGCGCACAAGGGGTCGCCCTTGTATTCGACCGACGCAGAGACATTCACCGACTGCTGGCCATTCAGGGCCGCCACATGATTGCGCGAATACGTACGCTCATCGGCAGGATGCGGAGAACGCTGCCAATAAATCGCGGCGTGATGCTGGGACATGAAACCTCCGGACAGGTAAAGGAATGAACGATTTGAAAAAGGCAAATCGTAGGCATCCGCGTGCCGGTCGTAAAACGAGGATTTGTAAGCAGCAGGCTTAGCCGGACTAAGCCTTCGTGGCTGCCGGACTTGTCCTTGTCAAAGGAGGCCGGCAGCCGATGGGCTGCACGCCATGGCGTGGACCGGAAGCTGCTGCAAGGGCGCTCCCGGCGCATCCGGTAAAACAAGGGAGCCGGCTTTATCGGGCGGCGACCACTTCAATTTCAATCAGCATGCCCGGCGTGGCCAGGCCGCTGACAAAACTCAGCATGGACGCCGGCCTGGCGTCGCCCAGATGTTCATTCCTGATCGCGCGGTACGCTTCGAGGTCGCTGCGGCGTATCAGGGATTGCGTCAGCTTTACGATGTCACCGACGTCCATTCCGGCGGCTTCGATCATCGACATCACGCGTGACCAGGCCAGCCGGCCCTGTGATTCAAAATCGGGCGACGAACATGCCCTGCGTCGGTCGGGGATGACGGGCTCTGCCTGACATGTTCCGGCGGCGCAGGCATGCCGCCGGCACATCCGGCGCGTCAGGCGGGGCGGAGGATTCCGTCCTTGTCCGACGAGTGGACCTGATCGAGGTCCATCGCGATACGGCGCAGGTAACGCACGAACAGCCGCATCGGTATGCCGTGCCGGTAGGGTAGCTGGTGCTCAGCGCGCAGTAACCTGCGTCCAAGGTCATCGTGCTCGAGTTGCAGGCGGATCGAGCTTTCCTTGCCGGCCTGGCGCTCGACGATTTCATCGACCTGATCATTGAATGCCGCATCGGAGATCGCGATGCGCCCGAGGATTCCGACTTGCTGCGTCGCAGGCTCGACACGCAGCCAGAGCTTGTGGGCCAATCCGCGCTCGGCCATCAGCGCCCCTGACGGCATCGTTTCCGAGCCGATCTTGTGGCGCTTCAAAAAATACTGGATCTTGTCGGCGTTGACTTCCTTGGCCTCCAGCCTCGACGGCAACGTGTCATTCGTCTGGGAACGCGACTCTTCAAGCAGCTCGAGGATCTCATGCGAGAGCTGCGGTACATCTTCCGGATTCACTTTCCATTCCCGGAACACGCGCGCCATGGTCTGGACGATCTCGGCGAACTGCGATTCGGGCAGCTGGATATCGACCGAGGCCGTCGGCGATGGCGGCCGGCGATACTCGATCGCGGGCTTGGGGGCGAGATAAGGCCAATAGCGCCTGAGGTCCGGCAAGACGGCGCCTTTTTTTGCCAGCACAAAATAGTGCTTGATGAGGTCGTTGGCGCAGACCGCATCGTAGATCTGGTGGAGAATGCTTTCGAACTCCGGATTCTCCAGATAGGAACTCAACAGGTTTCGGGTCATGCCAATCTCTCGCTCGGACGCACGCAAAGCTTTGCCCGCCACCGGCACCCTGTCCGTTCAGGCAAAGTAGTTTCTTGAGTGGAACGAATGGTAGCCGCAATGTGCGGCCAGGGAGGGGATACCCCGCTAAAATGTGGTGTTTATTGTAATGTTACATATTTAATATTATTACGCGTCCCGGACACGTCGGAGGGGGCAGTGGGGGCGGCAGGGCGAGGGAAGGGAAAGCCTGCGCGCCGAGAGATGCGGACAGGGATGCGATGGACATTCATCCCCCTCGGAGCAGATGCCGCGAAGGCTTTCCTGACCGGTGTTCAGTTCAGGCTACTTGTTGACTTTCCGTGGCGCGCGGCCGACGACTGGCGAGCCCGGATCATCAATGTGGGCGACAGACGAGGGGCCGGTGGAAACGAGCCATGCGCAGGGAAGGGTCGGGCCGCCGAGCATGGTTTCATGGACACAAAAATCGACCCAGCGCATTTCCCCGTCCACCTGCGCCCGTCCCGTCAATCCCAGGCTGGTCCATTCGTCGACCAGCGCTGCGATGCCGGCAGGGCTCATGGCGCCGTCGCGCAGCAAATACTGGTCATGCCAGACCCTGCCGCCTAGCAGCGGGGCATGATCTTGCAGGCAGCGCTCCCACCCGCCGGGATACTTGGCGCGAATTGCGCTGATGTTGACAATGAAGTCGATGAATTCGGTTTGGATCGCCATGGCCAGTTCCGTTCAGTCAGGGTAACGAGGAAAAACGCGCATCGTGTGGCGCGTTAACGAGCGTTATACCTTCCGGCTGGCTCAAGGGATGAGCCTGCAAAACTCGTCCGAAAACTTTATCGGGCGGCGACCACTTCAATTTCAATCAGCATGTCCGGCGTGGCCAGGCCGCTGACAAAACTCAGCATGGACGCCGGCCGGGCGTCGCCCAGATGTTCATTCCTGATCGCGCGGTACGCTTCGAGGTCGCTGCGGCGTATCAGCGATTGCGTCAGCTTCACGATGTCACCGACGTCCATGCCGGCGGCGTCGAGCATCGACATCACGTGTGCCCAGGCCAGCCGGGCCTGTGATTCAAAATCGGGCGGCAAGCTGCCGTCGGCGGCCAGGCCGGGCGTGCCTGACGTATACAGCCAGCGCTTGCCCTCTCCCGTCAGCACGGCGTCGCTGTATTTGCCCAGCATGCTGGCGACACCGACGTCGATGTGCTTGTTTTTTTCCATGCTTGTCTCCTGACCAGTCAAGTCGATTTTGGCGGCTGCCACAATTGCGGTACACGTCGTTGCCGCAGCTTGCCTCACAGGCCGCGCTTGCGCAAGAAAGCCGCCCTGGCACGCGTGCCAGGGCTTGCCGGGCTCGCCCGATCGAATCGCTGCCACCGCAGCGCATCAGGCCTTCAGGTCCTCGCCAGACTCGGGCTGGAACATGACGGAGTCGATGGTCATCGATCGCTCGACGGCGTCCGGCCCGGTCCATGTCACCGTGTGACCGGCGCTGCGCCCGAGCAGCTTTGCACCGACCGGGGACAGCACGGAAAGGTAGCCATTGTCCAGGTTGGCGTCTTGCGGATAGCAAAGGATCACCATCCGTTCGATGCCGCTGAAATTGTCACGCACCCACAGGCGCGAATACATGGTGGCCACCGTGCCGGGGATCATCCGGTTGGGGACGACCTCGGCTTCGTCGAGCACCGCAGCCAGTTCGGCCGACGGTTGTCTGCGATTCAGCGCAGACAGACGAACGTAATCGATTTCAGTGAGCACGGGCTCGCTGAAGAAAACAGCAGACATGATTTCTCCTTGACGCAGGACGTAAAGACGTCACACAAGAGCGCTTTGGGGGTGCCCGACGACAGGAGTGGTGCGCGATGCTGGGGGAGGGTTGTCGCCGGGCTTAGAAGTCTGCGGCGGCGAGGCGGGCGGACGAAGCGTCTGCCTGCGTGGTCGAAATTTCCCGGGACGAACGAACGCATGCGCGGCTGAGGGCAGCAGCGCGTTCGATTCGGGTAAGGAAGATCTGACACATGTTATGAACTATGGATCGGTAAGCCGGGTCTGTCAAGTCGGTCGGGTTGCCGGAAAAACGCACTGCCTGAAGGTTCGGCTGACTGCGTTCCGGTTGCGTTGGAATTGTATGGCCCACCCCCGGAAATCAAGGAGCCGACACAAAGATTTTCAATTTCCGTCCGGTGGCCCGGGAAGCCGGCGGGGTGTGGCACGGGCCTGTTCCGGCACGGAAGCCTGAGGGTTGAGGCGCGGGTGCGTTTCTTCGCCCAGCCATGCCAGCAGCGCGCCCGATGCCAGCATCGCCAGCGCCACGAACCAGAACGCGGCTTCCATCTGGCCGCTGAAATGGGCAGCAAGTCCCAGTCCGAGTGCGCCTATGCCGTAGCCGAGGTCGCGCCAGAAGCGGTAGATGCCGATTGCCGAGCCGCGCCATGCCGGATGCGAAATGTCGGCGACCGCCGCGGAAAGATTCGGATACAGCAAGGCCATGCCAAAGCCCGAGACGGCCGACCACGCCGCCCACCAGGCGATGCCGTCGCCGAGCATCATCGCGGCGACTCCGGCGCCGCAGATCCACATGCCCGCGACATTCAGCCGGTGACGGCCGATCCGGTCGGACAGCCTGCCGGTGAACAATTGAGATCCGCCCCACGTCACTCCGTAAAAGCCGATGATCCAGCCCACCTGCGGCAGGCTGACGCCTTGCCGGTAGAGGAAGATCGGGTAAAAAATCCATACCAGTGCATCGACGAATTTTTCCACCAGTCCGGCCTGGCACAGCGCCAGCAGCCGCCGGTCGCGCCAGCTCATCAGCAGGAAAATCTCGCCGGTCGACGGATTCGATGACACGCGTTGCGGATAGCGCGGGCGCAGGGCCGCTCCCGCGACGGCTGGCCTGCTGGCTTCGGCATTTGCCCAGGGCAGGGTGTCCCTGATCCGGAATTGCGTGAGCAGGAGCGCAAGCATGATCACCGCCAGCCCGAACACGAGCAGTCCGACGCGCGCGCCCAGCAGCGACGCCAGGTAGGCTGTCACGATGCCGGCCAGCGCCACGCCGAGGTAGCCGGCGAATTCGTTCAGGCCCAGCGTCAGCCCTCGTTCCTCGAAGCGCGTGATGTCGAGCTTGGCGGTCTGCGTCATCGACCACCCCAGCCCCTGGTTCACTCCCAGCAGCACGGTCGCGGCAACGATCCAGCTCCAGTCCGGCGCGGCCCAGATCATGAAGGGAATCGGCAGCGCCGACAGCCAGCCCCAGAGCAGCACGCGCTTGCGGCCGACGCGCTCGGACAGGCGGCCGGCAACGAAGTTCATCACGCCCTTCACCAGCCCGAACGCCAGCACGAACGAACTGAGCAGCATGAAGGAATTTTTCGGGACGCCGAAATCGGACTCGGCCAGCGCCGGCACGACGGTGCGCATCATGCCGATCGTGAGGCCCACCAGCAGCACCTGGAACAGCTGGTGCAGGAACTGGCCGAGGTTGTCGGCAATGCCGTGGCGGAGGTCGGTCGTCATCGTGTTGTCCGTTACAAGCCCGTTCCTCTGCCGCGGCTCATCGCGCTCTCATATCCTTGCCACCTCGCGAACCGGAATCACCTTGCTGCCTTTCTTTTTCTCGAGGATCAGCGGCAGGCAGTGTTTGTCGTCCTGCCAGATCGACACGCAGTCGAGGCACTGGAAGCATTCGCGATAGTTGACCTTGCCCGTCTGGTCGATCGCCTGGTATTCGCAGCGATGGCGGCAGGTCTGGCACGGCGTGCCGCAGGAAGTGCGGCGCGCGATCCACGGCCAGCGGCGCAGGAAGCCCATCGTTGCCAGCGCCGCGCCCAGCGGACAGATGTAGCGGCAATAACCGCGGTAGACAAACACGCCCAGCGCGAGGCAGCCGGCGGCCCACAGCACGAACGGCCACGAGCGCACGAAATACAGGCTGATCGCGGTCTTGAACGGCTCGATCTCGACTGCCCAGCTGGCGAAGTCCGGCGCGACGAACAGCGAGCCGAGGATGACCGCCAGCACGCCGTACTTCAGCCACTTCAGCTTCGCGTCCAGCGCCGCACGCAGCCGGCGCTGGCGCACGCCGACGGCATTCGCGACCAGGCTCACAAGTTCCTGCAGCGCGCCGAACGGGCACAGCCAGCCGCAGAAGGTGCCGCGCCCCCAGACCAGCAGCGTGGCGCCGACGAAGAGCCACAGGATCACCGTAATCGGGTCGTTCATCAGGAAAGCGAGATCGCCGCCGCCGGACAGCGATTCGATCGCTGCCGTGACGTTGACGATGGTCAGCTGACCTTGCGCAAACCAGCCGATGAAGCCGACCGTGTACAGCAGGAAAAGCGTGCGCATCCAGCGCAGCCGCCTGGCATTTGCGCTGAAGCGCTTCTGCGCGATCAGCGCGATCGTCAGCAGTGCAAGGCCGGCGATCAGCAGGGCAATGTCGGCGCGGCGTGACTGCCATTGCGCAAGCCATTCGGGTTCGTCCGATGCCTGCAGCGCCAGTGCCGTCAGCGCCGGGGCGACGGCCGCCGGCTCGGGGCGGGAGGCCGGAGTGGTGTCGGCAAGCGCCGGCGTCGTGGCCGGGCCGACGTCAGCGGCTGCGCCGGGCGCGGTCGTGGTGGTGGTTGTCGGCGGCGGTGCGGCGGTGGCCGCGGCCTGCGGCCCTGGCGCTGCCGGGAGCGCGGATGTCGCGCCGGGGGCAGCCGCCGCAGCCTTGCCGGCCGCCGCACTGGCAGCAGGCTCGGCTGTCGTTGCGGCCGGCGTGGCGGCGGGCTTGTCGGCTACCGCGGGGGTGGCAGCGGCCTTCGGCGCTTCGGCGGGCGCGGTAGTCTGCAGCGACGCCGGCGGCAGCGCGGCCGGTGCGCTGGTCTTGCCATTGTCCGGCGTCACGCCGGCCAGCTTCAGTCGCGCCAGTGCGACGTTGGCCGCGGCGCTGAGGATGGTTCGGGTGATGGCCTTCGCGGTGATCGTGCCGGTATGCACGCCGCGCAGGTGTGCGGCCTGCTCGGTGCGGCTGGGCGTGTCGTTTGCCCTGCCGACTTCAATCGTGTGCCGCAGCGACAGCCCGTTGTGCTGCCGCGTGTAGGCGTGCAGCTTGGCGGCATCGTCGTCACGCACGAACAGCGGCTCTTTCTGCTCGATCAGCTGGGCGCTGAGAAAGGTGCCGTTGAGATCCATCACCACGAGGATGTTGATCGGCTTGCCGCTGTAGCCGCGCACGGCGGTCAGGTCGTTGGTCTCGAACGCGTAGGCCTTCAGGTCAGGCTTGGCGTCGGCGTCGGACGGGTTCTGCACATACAGCGGGTAAACGGCGAGGTCGGACTGGATTTCACCGACGACGTAATCGGGGCCGACCAGCCGTTCGATGTCCTGTTTCCACAGCGATCCGGCGTGTGCCGGGCCCGACAAGCTCAGTGCCGCCAGCAGCGCCAGCGACATCCTCCGGAAAAAACTGCGCATTTTCTCTTGGTGTTAAGCACGGCTTTGGAAAAAGCCGATGGTGTTAAGGTCTATATTTGGGCACGATACCACCCGATGCGGCCGCGGCCGGTTTTTAAATTCCAAAAGACGGGAGACGAACATGGAAGTACTGATCACCGGTGGCGCCGGTTTCCTTGGCGCGAAGCTGGCGCGCAAGCTGCTCGAGAAGGGCACGCTGGCCGACGCGTCGGGCAAGCAGCAGCCGATCACCCGGCTGACGCTGCTGGACGTGGTGGCAGCGCAGGGCTTTACCGACCCGCGCGTGAACGTGCTCACCGGTGACGTGGCCGACGCCGCGACGCTGGCGCGCGTGGTGACGCCGTCGGTGCAATCGATTTTCCACCTGGCTGCCGTGGTCAGCGGCGAGGCCGAGGCCGACTTCGAACTCGGCATGCGCATCAACCTTGACGCGACCCGGCTGCTGCTGGAGCAGGCGCGCAAGAACGGCAACCGTCCGCGCGTGGTCTTCACCAGCACGGTCGCCGTGTTCGGCGGCGAGCTGCCTGCCAAGGTCATCGACACAACGCCGGCCACGCCGCAAGGCTCGTACGGATCGCAGAAGGCGATGTGCGAGCTGTTGGTGTCGGACTTCACGCGCAAGGGCTTCATCGACGGCCGTTCGCTGCGCCTGCCGACGATCAGCGTGCGTCCGGGCAAGGCCAACAAGGCCGCGTCCAGCTTCGCCAGCGGCATCATCCGCGAACCGCTGAACGGCGTCGTTTCCGAGTGCCCGGTACCGCCGGACACCAAGGTCTGGGTGCTGTCGCCGCGCTGCACGATCACGAACCTGATCCATGCGCATGAGCTGGACGGTGCGGGTTTTGCGCGCAAGGGCGCAGTCAACCTGCCGGGCCTGACCACGACGGTCGGCGAGATGGTGGCCGCGATGGGCCGCGTGGCCGGCGAGGACAAGGTCAGTCTGGTGCACTGGAAGGAAGACGAGGCGGTGATGAAGCTGGTGCGCACCTGGCCCGGCGATTTCGTCACGACGCGCGCCGACAGCATGGGCTTCGTCCATGACGCCAGCTTTGACGAGGTGGTGAAGGCGTATATCGAGGAAGAGCTGGGCGGGAAGGTGGCCTGACCGCCGCTGCCTGCCTCACCCCGGCGCAAGCCGGGACCCATCGTTGCTCAACCCATGGCGCCAGTCCCGGGGACACGACGCTGGATCCCGGCCTGCGCCGGGATGACGGTTTTGAGTTCGGCCATCCATGGAACGCCATCTCGGCGCAAACAGGGACAACGGATTGAGCACCGATGCTTTTCAAGGCGTCACCCCGGCGCAGGCCGGGATCCGGTGTCTTGAAACGGCAAACCCGGCCGCCAAACTCACACCAGCCTGATCAACCGCTTCCCCAGATTCTCACCGCGGTACAGCGACGCAATCGACCCCGGCGCCTGTTCGATGCCATCGAGGATGTCTTCCTCGTAGCGTATCGCGCCTTCGCGCACCCATTGCAGCAGGTCCTTGCGCGCGGCGGCATAGTGGTCGCGATGGTCGAAGATCACGAAACCCTGCATGCTGGCCCGCTTGACCAGCAAATGCCGCTCGACGCGCGGACCGGACGGAATCGGGTCCCAGTTCGCAATCGACGCGGTGCCGCAGATGACCACGCGCGCGCCGACCGCCAGATGCCTCATCACTTCGTCGCTGATCGTGCCCGAGGTATTGTCGAAGTACACGTCCACGCCGCCGCTGCAGGCCTCGGCCAGCCGCGCAGCGAAATCCGGCTGCTTGTAGTCGACCGCCGCGTCATAGCCGAAACGCTCGCCGCACAGCCGCCGCTTGTTCTCGCCGCCCGTGATCGCCACCGTCCGGCAGCCCATTCGTTTGGCGATCTGCCCGACGCAGGAGCCGACCGCGCCCGCGCCGGTCGACACCACCACAGTCTGGCCCGGCTTCGGCCTGCCGACCTGCAACAGGCCGTAATGCGCGGTGATGCCATTGATGCCGAGCACGCCCAGCGCGGTCGACAGCGGCAGGTCGTCATAGCCGATGCGCTCGTCGATCACCGAGGCATCGACCGCGGCATAGTCCTGCCAGCCGAACATGCCGGTCACGCGGGTACCGACCGGCCAGTCCGGATGGGCGGACGCGACGATCTCGCCGGCGGCGAAGGCGCGCATCACTTCGCCGATGCCGACCGGCGTCGAGTAATTCGCGGCGGCGTTCACCCATCCGCGCATCGCCGGTTCCACCGACAGGTAGTGGTTCCGCACCAGTACCTGTCCGGCGGAAGGCGCCGGCACCGGCGCGTCGACGACGCGGAAATGTTCGGCCTGCGGTATGCCTTCCGGCCGGCTGGCCAGCACGACCTGGCGGTTGATGGTGTCGGACATGTCTCCTCGCTGTTCTGTTTGTTGTCGGCGCATGGATCGCCGTAGCTGCGGCTGGCGCGATCGCAGACTATACCAGCGGGCGCGTCGGCTATGATGGCGCTGTACCGCGTTGTTCCGGGAATCCGATGGGGCAGGCCAGCATGGAATCCAGTACCGCATTCACGTACCGCCGGCCGGTGGCACGCTTCGAAGGCTCTCAACTGATCGCATTGCGTTGCGCCGCAGCGGCGCAGCCATGATCGCGCTGCTCGAAGCGCGGCGCGCGGGCCTGCTGTCATCGGCGCACTGGCTGCCAAACGTCGTGGCCGGCCTCGTCGTCGGCGTGGTCGCGCTGCCGCTGGCCATGGCGTTTGCGATCGCCAGCGGCGCGCGGCCGGAGCAGGGCATCTATACCGCGATCATCGGCGGCGGACTGATCTCGATCTTTGGCGGCAGCCGCGTGCAGATCGCCGGGCCGACCGGCGCGTTCATCGCGATCCTGGCCGGCGTCACCGCGAAATACGGCATCGCCGGCCTGCAGGTCGCCACGCTGATGGCCGGCGCGATGATGCTGCTGATGGGCATCGCCAAGATGGGCGGCGTGATCCGCTTCATTCCCGCACCGGTGGTGGTCGGCTTCACCGCCGGTATTGGCGTGATCATCTTCGTCGGCCAGTGGAGCGATTTCTTCGGGCTGCCGAAACCGGCCGGCGAGCATTTTCACCAGAAGCTGCTTCATCTGCTGCAGTCGCTGCCGCAGGTGCACCTGCCGACGCTGGGGCTGGCCGTGCTCGGACTTGCGCTGGTGCTGCTGACGCCACGCGTGAAAGGGCTGGCGCGTGTGCCGGGGCCGCTGGTGGCGATGATCGCGGTGACCCTGCTTCAAATGGCGCTGCAGCTGCCGGGCGTGGCCACCATCGGCTCGGCATTCGGCGGCATTCCGACCGGCCTGCCGGAGTTCTCGCTGCCGCAGCTGTCGCTGGCGCAGGCGCTGCAGCTGATCGGGCCGGCGTTCACGATCGCGATGCTTGGCTCGATCGAGGCGCTGCTGTCGGCGGTGGTCGCCGACGGCATGGCCGGCACGCGGCACGATTCGAACCAGGAGCTGGTCGGGCAGGGACTGGCGAATATCGTGGCGCCGCTGTTCGGCGGCTTCGCGGCGACCGGCGCGATCGCACGCACCGCAACCAATATCCGCAACGGCGCGACCAGCCCGCTGGCCGGCATCACGCATGCGCTGACGCTGGTGGCGGTGCTGCTGTTCCTCGCGCCGCTGGCCGCCGGCATTCCGCTGGCGGCGCTGGCGGCGATCCTGTTCGTGGTTGCGTGGAACATGAGCGAGGCGCGCCACTTCGCGCACCTGATGAAGACCGCGCCGCGCGCGGACCGCGTGATCCTGCTGATCACCTTCGTGCTGACGGTGTTCGCCGATCTCGTGGTGGCGGTGAATGTCGGCATGATCCTCGCCATCCTGCATTTCCTGCGCCGCATGGCCGAGACGGTCGAGACGCAGCCGGCCGACGAAGACGAGCTGCGCGCCGAGCTGGCGCGGCACGGACTGCCGCCGCTGCCGCGCGGGCTGCTGGTGTACGAGATCGCCGGGCCGATGTTTTTCGGCGCGGTCGAGAACTTCGAGCGCGCGCTCGCGCAGACGCATACTGAGCCGCAGGCGCTGGTGATCCGCCTGCGGCGCGTGCCCTTCATGGACATCACCGGCATACAGGTGCTCGAAGAGGTGGCCGGCAAGCTGCGCAAGCGCGGCGTGGCGGTCGTGCTGTGCGAGGCGAACGAGCGGGTGCGCGGAAAGCTGGAGCGCGCCGGCGTGATCGATGCGGCGCGGCCGCAGGATTACGCGGCGGGCCTGGCGGAGGCGGTCAGGGCGGCGATGGCGTCGCTCGGCGGGCAGGGAGCGACGGTGGCCGCGCCCGCGTGAGGCGCCCGCTCTTCAATGACGTCGTCCCGGCGCATGCCGGGACCCGGTGACTTGGCAGCGTTACCCTGAACTGCCGGAATCAAAGCGACTGCAGGAAGGCCAGCACGTCATCCCGCTCCTTGCGCGAGAGCTTGGCAAACAGGTCGCGAGAGGCCTGCGCCTCGCCGCCATGCCAGACGATGGCTTCCAGCAGGTTGCGCGCGCGGCCGTCGTGCAGGAAGTTGGAGCTGCCGTTGACATGCTTCGACAGCCCGATGCCCCACAGCGGCGTGGTGCGCCAGTCGGAGCCGCCGGCCTGATAGTCCGGCCGGCCGTCAGCCAGTTCCGGGCCCATGTCATGCAGCAGCAGGTCGGTATACGGGCGGATGGTCTGGTTGGCCAGTTGCGGCAGGCGCTCGAAGCCGCCGGTCTTCAGTACCGGCACATGACACTGCGCGCACTTCAGCGTAGCGAACAGTTTCTCGCCACGCTGCACCGCCGGCTCGTCGCGGTTGCGCTGCGCCGGCGCGTTCAGCGCGGTGACCCAGAAAGTGATCCGCTCCCACAGCTCCGGACGCAGGTCCGGCTTGGTGTGGTGCCGCTGGTCCTGGCAATCCTTCTGCGCCGGCGGGCAGTTCTGCTCCGGATACAGCGGCGACGACACGCCGATGTCGCCGAGGAAGGCGCCGGCGATCTGCTGCTGCAGGCTCGGCTGATTGGCCTTCCAGCCGAAGCGGCCGATCGAGGTCTTGTCGTTGACGTCGTCGCGCACATAGTTGGGCCGGCCATTCAGCCCCTGCGCCTTCTGCAGCTTGGCCAGCGCAAGGATGTCGGCCTCGCTGACCGCCTCGAGGTAGCCGAGCCCGAAAATCGCCTGCGTGTTCCGCAGCGACATCATCACGCCCTCGGCCAGCGGCCCGAAATTCAGATTCTCCAGCCGGATCGACGGCTTGCGCAGTTCGACCACTTCGCCGTCGGCCATTTTGAAGCTCGCCGGCTTCCAGTCGACATGCACTTCGGCCTCGCCGGCGCGGCGGTCCGCGTCCTTGCTGTTGATGGTGTCGAAAGGCTGGATATGCAGCCCGTAGTTCGGATCCGGCTTCGGACCGCCGTGCGCGTCGGTGCCGGGAATCGACAGCCGCAGCGACTGCTGGAACACCGACTTGCCGCCGCTGCTCTCCATCGCATGGCCGCGGCCGGCCTGGATGTGGCAAGCCACGCAGGACGTGGCGGTAAAGGTCGGCCCCAGCCCCCATTCGGCGCCGCCCGGGCCGGGTTCGGACAGGTTCCACCATTGCGACATCACGTCATTCGGTACCGCGATCCAGAACGTGTTAAAGACCTTTTCGCCGTCACGGAATTTCTGCCGCTGCTCCGGCGTCAGGTTGGGCAGCGGCTGCAGGTAGGACGCATGCGTCGGAATCTTTTCGGCGGACGCGGGCAGGGGCTCGGTGACGCCGCTGACATGCAGGGCCCCAAGGCTGAGCAGCAGGCTGAAGGCAAGAAGTTTTTTCACGGCAGGCATCGTTCAGAATCAGGTCGCCCAAGTGTAACGCTGATTCGTGGCAATCCTGCCGCCTTGAAAAGTTTTCGTCGGCCGGCGGCCGGGCCCAACCGGCGGCACGGGTACGCGGATGCGGAATTAGGTTATACAATCTATTACTTTAACTTCAGTGTAATGCGGACCGCTGCCGCTGCATTTTCGACGGGCAGCCCCTGATCTTTCTTTCTGATGAAATACGCCACATCTTCGCAATTCCTGCAGCATGTCTCAGACCGCAATCCCGGCCAGCCGGAATTCCTGCAGGCCGTCACCGAGGTGATCGACAGCCTCTGGCCTTTCATTGACGCGCATCCCCACTACGCCGGGAACGGGCTGCTGGAGCGGCTGGTCGAGCCGGAGCGCATCGTCATGTTCCGCGTCTGCTGGGTCGACGACCACGGCGAAGTGCAGGTCAACCGCGGCTACCGTGTGCAGCACAGCATGGCGATCGGGCCGTACAAGGGCGGCATTCGTTTCCATCCGTCGGTCAACCTGTCGGTGCTGAAATTCCTCGCGTTCGAGCAGACCTTCAAGAATGCGCTGACCACGCTGCCGATGGGCGGCGGCAAAGGCGGCTCGGATTTCGACCCGAAGGGCAAGAGCGAAGGTGAGGTGATGCGCTTCTGCCAGGCTTTCGCCAGCGAGCTGTTCCGGCACGTCGGCGCCGACACGGACGTGCCGGCCGGCGACATCGGCGTCGGCGCACGCGAAGTCGGCTACCTGGCCGGCATGGTCAAGAAGCTGTCCAACCGCGCCGACTGCGTGTTCACCGGCAAGGGGCTGAGTTTCGGCGGCTCGCTGGTGCGCCCCGAGGCGACCGGCTACGGCGTGGTCTATTTCGCCGAACAGATGCTGAAGACGCAGGGACTGTCGTTCGAAGGCATGCGCGTTGCCGTGTCGGGCTCGGGCAATGTCGCGCAGTATGCGGTCGAGAAAGCGATGACGATGGACGCGAAGGTCATCACCGTGTCCGATTCCGGCGGCACCGTGATCGACGAGGCCGGCTTCACCACCGAAAAGCTGGCGCTGCTGATGGACATCAAGAACAACCGGCACGGTCGCGTCAGCGAATACGCGGCGGCGATCGGCGCACGCTACGAGGCCGGCATGCGGCCCTGGCAGGTGCCGGTCGACATTGCGCTGCCGTGCGCGACGCAAAATGAGCTCGACGCCGGCGATGCGACCACGCTGATCCGCAATGGCGTGAAGTGCGTCGCCGAAGGCGCGAACATGCCGTCGACGATCGAGGCGGCCAAGGCCTTCGAGGCGGCCGGCGTGCTGTATGCGCCGGGCAAGGCCAGCAATGCCGGCGGCGTCGCGACCTCCGGACTGGAAATGAGCCAGAACGCGCTGCGCCTGTCGTGGACGCGCGTCGAGGTCGACGCCAAGCTGCAGCAGATCATGCGCGGCATCCATGCGGCCTGCCTGCAGCACGGTCGCCGTGCGGACGGTACGGTCAGCTATGTCGACGGCGCCAACATCGCCGGCTTCGTGAAGGTGGCCGACGCGATGCGGGCGCAGGGCGTGATCTGACCTGATCCGCACCCGCAGCTTCGCGCCGCCGTGCACCGCTGCGGCGGCGCCGCTATCCTATAATGGTTGGCGAAACGTATAACCATCTGCGCCCCTGCATGCAGCACACCCCCGCATTGCCTTACCTTCGCGAAGCCCTGCTTTTCCTCACGCTGTCCGGGATACTCATACCGCTGCTCCAGAAGCTGCGCATGAACCAGGTGCTCGGCTTCCTTGCCGTCGGCATCCTGCTCGGCCCGCACGCCGTCGGCGGCTGGGTGCAGGACTGGCCATGGCTTGCCGCGCTGACCTTTTCCGACCCGGTGGCGATCCACGGCTATGCCGAGCTCGGCATCGTGTTCCTGATGTTCCTGATCGGCCTCGAACTGTCGCCCGAGCTGCTGTGGTCGATGCGGCGCTGGGTGTTCGCCGGCGGCGCAGCGCAGGTGCTGCTGACGGCGCTGCTGATCGGCTCGGCCGCGTGGCTGTTCGGCAATTCGGTCGAGGCGTCGGTAATCCTCGGGCTGGTGCTGTCGCTGTCGTCGACCGCGATCGTGATGCAGCTGCTGGCGCGGCGCAACGGGCTGGCCACGCCCGAGGGACGCTCGATCTTCGCGGTGCTGATGTTCCAGGATTTTGCGGTCATTCCGCTGCTGATCCTGATGGACATGCTCGGCAAGGACGCGTCCGGCGGTTTCCTGCCGGTGCTGGGACTGGCGCTGCTGAAGTCGGTGCTGGCCATCGGCTTGATCTACCTGCTTGGCAGCCGCTTCATCGCGCCGCTGTTCCGCGTGTTCGCGCATCGCCGCCAGCCGGAAGTCTTCATGGCGCTGACCCTGCTGGTCACGCTCGGCATTGCGTGGCTGACGGCCGCGGCCGGGCTGTCGCTGGCGCTCGGTGCCTTCCTCGCAGGCATGCTGATGGCCGAAACCGAGTACAGGCATGAAGTCGAGGTCACCGTCGAGCCGTTCAAGGGGCTGCTGATGGGGCTGTTCTTCATGTCGGTGGGAATGGAAATCGAGGTCGGCGAACTGGGCCGGAACGGCGCACTGATTTTCGCGTCGGCGCTCGGGCTGATGCTGATCAAGTCGGCCGTCGTCGCCGGCCTGTTCCGAGTCGGCGGGCTGCGCGCAGGTCCGGCGGCCGAAAGCGGGCTCTTGCTCGGGCAGGGCGGCGAATTTGCTTTCGTGAGCGTCGGCTATGCGCTGTCGATCGGCCTGCTGCCTTCGCCGACCGCGCAGTTCATGCTGCTGGTGGTCAGCCTCAGCATGCTGCTGACGCCCGCCGCTGCGCGCGCGGGCGGCTGGATTCGCCAGCGGCTGGAACGCAATGCGCCGGCGCATGATGCCGGCGAGCCGGCCGACTTGCCGGAATCGCTGCGCGGCCATCTCGTGATTGCCGGCTTTGGCCGTGTCGGCCGCCTGATTGCCGAGGTGCTGGAAAAGCAGGGCCTCGCCTTCGTGGCGATCGAGCAGAATGCGCGCCGTGCCGGCGAGCTCCGGCAGGCCGGCGTGCCGGTTTTCTACGGCAATGCGGCGCGGCCGGAGCTGCTCGCCAAAGTGCATACAAAAGAAGCGGCTGCGCTGTTCATCACGATGGACCAGCCGGCCGAGGCAATGCACACGCTGCTCAGCGCGCGCGAGGCCAATCCGTCGCTGCCGATCTATGTGCGCTCGATGGACGAGGCGCATGCGCATGAGCTGCGCGCCGCCGGAGCCACCGCGGTGATACCGGAGACGCTGGAGGCGAGCCTGCAGCTCGCCGCGCTGGCGCTGGCGTCAGCCGGGATGAGTGACCACGCCGTCACGCAGGCGATCAGCGCGGAGCGGGACGCGCGCATCTGATCGTCCGGCCTGCGCGCCGCCAGGGCCCGCGCCAGAGGCAATGGATCGGCCGGTTTTGCGAGAAAAATCCAATCACGCCCGGCGCGCTTTGCGCTCACAATGCGGCGGTCTGTGCGCGCCGGCCTGCCGGGCCGGCACGAGTCCGGGGGGAATTCGGGCCGGCGCGGACGCCTATCCTCTTTGGGTTGGCCGGGAGCCTCTCCCGGCTTCTTTTTCTGCGAACCTGCGCCGGGCCGGCGCGGCGCCTCAGGCGGCCACGCCGATGATCACGCCGGAAGGATCGATCACTACCCGTTGCCGCGCGCCGGGCGACAGCCCGAGCGTATCCGCGGCGTCATTCGGCAACGTCGCGACGAGGTCGATGCCGTCGTCGGCCAGCAGCGTCACTTCGGTATGGGCTTCACCGCGCACCAGCGCATGCACCGTCGCGGCGAATGCGTTGCGGTGGCTGGCGCCGGACGCTTCCAGCGGCTCGAGCGCGACCCACGACGCCTTCACCAGCGCGAACACCTTCGCGCCGATATCGAGTCCGAGTTCGCGGCCGCTGCCGTGCGTGATCGACGCGGTCAGCATCAGGCTGCCGTGCACCATCATCGTCACCTCGTCAGTCACCGGCCCTTGCAGGATCGACACGATGATGCCGGCGAACTGGTTGCGCACGCTGGTCTTCAGCGCGATGCCGGCCTGCTGCGCATAGTCGGCCTCGAGTCCGCTGGCGAGCTGGTTCAGGCGGCCAATGAAGCGCGCATGTTCGGCCTGCACCAGGGTGAAATTTTTCAGCAGCTGCTTGCCGCGCTCGGTCAGCCGCGTGCGGCCGCCGCCCTTGCCGCCGGCCTGCCGTTCGAGCAGGCTGTCGCCGGTCAGCTGCGTCATCTGCTCGATCGTGTCCCATGCGCCCTTGTAGCTGAACCCGGCGATGCGGGCCGATTTGGTCAGGTTCTCGGTCAGACCGATCTGGCGCAGCAGCTCGATGCGCTTGGCGTTGGCAAGCAGCTCGTCGCCGACGCGCAGCGTCAGTTCGGCGTGCAGGGTGATGGGAAGGGCAGTCATTACCGCATTATAGCGAAGCAGAATATAAACAACTATATAACGTAATGCTGGCGCGGCCCCTGCGAATGTTCCGATCTGTCCGCTGTACTGTTTTATGCCCTAGAGGCGGATTGACATTCGATACAGCGATTTGTATATTCGGACGGAATATAAAAAACTAATCTTGACGGGGCCGCCATGACCATTCCGACAATTTCGCTCCCGATCGCCGTCCGGCCCTGCCTGCGTCCGCTGGCGGCAGGCGTGCTGGCGCTGTCCGCGGCTGCATTCAGCGGTGCGGCACAGGCCGGCGACGAGGTGAAAGTGCTGCTCGAGATCCTGCTCGAAAAGGGCATCCTCACGCAGCAGGAGTACGACAGCAAGCTGAAGAAGCTGGTCGAGGCCGAAGAGGTCCGCGCATTCAACGAGGCGCAGGACGTGCGCAAGGTCACCCAGGAATCCGAGCGGCGCGCCGAGGCCGAACGCAAGTACAAGACACAGGTCTACGGCCAAGTCTCGGCCGGTTACTACGATGCGTCCAACATGAAGGGCAGCGACAGCGCGTCGGGCATGAGCGACCAGCCCAAGGGCAACAACCGCATCGGCCTGAGGGTGACCCGCGAAATCGACGCCAATACCAGCGCCGTGGTGACGCTGGAGTCCAACTTCTCAGCGCGTACCGGCGCAGTCGGCAAGGATGCCGCGTCCAGCGGCACCGGCGAGAGCCCGCTGCTGGACCGCGAGGCCAGCGTGCGGCTGGTGTCCAAGCCCTATGGCACCTTGCTGTTCGGCCGCGGGCCGACGCTGCAGAACGACCTGTCCAGCGCCTTTGACGCGCGGCAGAACTGGAACTTCGGCGGCCTCAAGTCGGTCGCGCGCTATGCCGGCTTCCACAGCTCGGGCGGGCTGAACCGTGCCGACAAGCTGATCCGCTACACGTCGCCGGAGTTCGGCGGCGTGACGCTCGACGGCGGCGTGTCGCTGGCGGGCATCCCGGGCAGCGACGAGCGCGGCAACCATTACTACTTCGGCGGCCGCTACAAGAACGGCGGGTTCGAGGCGGCCTACAGCCACATCGAGGCGCGCCTCGGCTACGGCACGCCGACGGTCATACCGGACGAGACCAACAACCGCGTCGATTTCTTCGCCGCGAAATACACGATCGACAAGCTGACCCTGAACGCCGGCTATGCGATGACGCGCAACCCGCTGCTGTCGAACGCGACGCTCAGCACCACCGTGCCGTCCGGCAAGGCGGACGTCGACACCTGGTTCGCCGGCGCGGTCTATCGGCTGCTGCCTGAACTGAGCGCCAACGTCGGTTTGTACCAGGTGAAGGACAAGACCTCGACACGCGGCCTGAACGACCTGCGCATGGTCGCCACCGGCCTGACCTGGTCGCCGTACAAGGACTGGGATTTCTTCGTCGATTATGCGACGGTCGACCGCAAGGACGGCGCGACGGCGATGTTCTCGATCTACGATGCGTGGCGCCCGGACACCGGCAACAAGACGGTGCAGTCGGTCAGCACGCGCGACCAGTCGGGCATCAGCATCGGCGCGCAGTACAAATTCTGACGGAGCACAGCGCATGATCCGTATCCGATTGTCCGCGCTGGCGATGGCGCTGCTGCTGCCGGCAGCGGCGCAGGCGGCCGAGGTGCGCGTCGCGGTCGCCGCCAACTTCGCGCAGCCGATGAAGGACATCGCCGCTGAATTCGAGAAAGACAGCGGCCACAAGGCCAGCCTGACCCAGGGCGCGACCGGCAAGTTCTACGCGCAGATCAGCAACGGCGCGCCGTTCGAGCTGTTCCTGTCGGCCGACGACGAGACGACGGAACGATTGCTCAAGGAGGGCAGGGCGGTGGCGGGCAGCGGATTCACCTATGCGATCGGCCGCCTTGCGCTGTGGTCGCCGGACGCGAAGCTGGTGGATCCGGGCGGCGCCGTGCTGAAGACTGACAGCTTCCGCTTCGTCGCGATCGCCAATGCGAAGGTCGCGCCTTATGGCCGCGCCGCCGTGCAGGCGATGCAGAAGCTCGGCGTGCTGTCGAAAGTCGAGCCGCGCGTCGTGCAGGGCGAGAGCATCGCGCAGACCTACCAGTTCGTCAGCAGCGGCAACGCACAGCTGGGCTTCGTCGCGCTGTCGCAGGTCTGGGAAAACGGCCGCCTGCGTTCCGGCTCGGCGTGGGTGGTGCCGGAGGCGATGCATGAAACGCTGAAGCAGGATGCGGTGCTGCTGAACCCGGGCAAGGACGCGCCTGCGGCCCGCGCGCTGCTGGATTACCTGAAATCCGACAAGGCGAAGAAGATCATCGAGCGCTACGGCTATCGCATTCCCTGAGCAGGGGGCGCGCCTGCGGCGCACATCAGACTCTCCCTTCGGTTCCGCGGCGCGGGATACCGGGCTTCGGGGCTTCCGGTCGGAAGCCCCGGTTTTTTGGGCGGGACCCGCGCTTCAGCGGGGGCAGTCGAGCAGCGCTTCGAAGCCGGCTGGGTCGAGCGGGCGGCTGTACCAGTAGCCCTGGATGGCGTCGCATCCTTTGTTGCGCAGGAATTCCGCCTGCGCCTCGGTCTCGACGCCCTCGGCGATCGTCGACAGGCCGAGGCCGTGCGCCATCTGCACGATGGCCGTCACGATCGCCTGGTCGTCGGCATCGGTGGTGACGTCGCGCACGAACGACTGGTCGATCTTGATCTTGTCCAGCGACAGCCGCTTCAGGTAAGCCAGTGACGAGTAGCCGGTGCCGAAATCGTCGATGGAGATGCGGAAACCTTCGTGGTGCAGGCGCTCGATCTTTTGCGCGACCGACTCGGGGTGGCGCAATGCGACGGCCTCGGTCAGCTCGATCTCGATGGCCTGCGGCGGCACGCCGGCGCGATGCACGATCGCAAGGGTCTCATCGACGAAATCCGGCTGCGAGAACTGCACTGCCGACACGTTGACGGCGATGACGAGGTCGCCGCAACCGGCCTGCCGCCAGCGCGCCAGCTGCAGCGCGACCTGTTCGAACACCCACGAACCGATCTCGGCGATCGCGCCGCCCTGTTCGGCCAGCGGAATGAACACCGCCGGCGGCACATTGCCCCATTGCGGATGCTGCCAGCGCAGCAGCGCCTCGGCGCCGATCAGCCGGTCTTCCACCAGCGACAGCTGCGGCTGGAACATCAGGTACAGCTCGCCGTTCGCAATCGCCTGTTTCAGCCCGACCGACATCTGCAGCGAACGCGAGGTGTGCTCCTGCATGTCGGGCGCATAGAAGCGCAGTCCGTTGCGGCCTTCCTGCTTGACCCGGTACATCGCCACTTCGGCCGCCTTCGCGAGGCTGGCCGCGTCGGCGGCGTCCTCCGGATAGCTGGCGATGCCGGCGGAAGCGCTGATCGACAGCTGCGTGTCATCGATCGTCGCCGGCACCTGCAGCCCGTCGAGCGCCTCCCGCACCAGCAGCGCGAGCTGGTTCTGCTCGACGTTGCGGAAGATGGCGACGAAAGCGTCGCCGGAGTGGCGTCCCAGCGCGACTTCGTTGCCGAGGATGCGGCGCAGCCGGTTCGCCAGCTTCACCAGCAATTCGTCGCCGGTCATGTGGCCGAGCGAGTCGTTGACGGCCTTGAAGTTGTCGAGGTCGAGCCAGACCAGCGAAAGGCGCTCATGCTCGCGCGCCGCGCCCGCCACGGCCTCGATGAGCCGGGCGTCGAACGCAGCCTTGTTCAGCAGTCCGGTCAGCTGGTCGTAATGCGACAGCTGCAGGATGCGCTCTTCCGCCTTCTTTTGCAGCGTGACGTCTTCCTTGTGCGCGACGTAGTTCGACACCTTGCCGTTGCGGTCGAGGATAGGGTAGATCGCCGTGCGCTCGGTGTAGGTCGCGCCGTTCTTGCGGCGGTTGATGAATTCGCCCTGCCAGGGCTTGCCGGCGCTCAGCTGCCGCCACAGCGCCTCGTAGGTCGCTACCGGCGTGAGCCCGGAGCGCAGCAGGCGCGGATTTCTTCCGATGACTTCCGCCGCCGCATAGCCGCTGACACGGCAGAACGACGGGTTGGCATACTGGATGCGCGCCGCGCTGTCGGTGATCAGCACCGGATACGGGCTCTGCTCGAGCGCCTCGGACAGCCGGTGAATCGTGACGTCCTGCCGGCGGCGCCGGACCAGGTCCCAGACACCGTTGGCCAGCAGCTGCAGCGTCTGCACGTCGAATTCGGTGTAATCAGCCGTCTTGTTCGCCACACCGAGCTGCATACGCACCCGGCCGCCGTCGAACACCGGCACCGATGCCATGCGCTGCAGCGGCGCATGGCCGTCCGGCAGGCCTTTCCTGCCCGGTACGCTGCCGTAGTCATTGACCACCACTGGCTCGCGCCGGCGCAGCGCATCAGCCCAGATGCCGGCACGGCTGACCGGATAATGCGATTCCTCCAGCCCGCCGCGGTGCTCGCGCAGGGTTGCCGCCGACCAGGTGACGAGCTCGAGATTTTCCTCGTCGTCGCTGACGAAATGAATGAAGGCCATCGCGCTGCCGGTCAGGCTTTCGGCCAGCTCGACGCCGCGCCGCAGGAAGCCGTGCTCGTCGTCGCCGCCAGTGTCCAGTTGCAGCGTCAGCATCGCCGCGTTGAGCGCGGCCTCGTGGGCAATGCGGCGTTCCTGTTCGACCGTCTTCGTGATGTCGCGAGACAGCACGAGGAAACTGTCCGGCGCGCCGTCAGGGTTGAATTTGCGCGCGACCGACAGGCCGAAATGGCGCTCGCCTTCCGGCAGCGGCAGGCAGATCCTGCCGTCATCCGACGTGCCGCGCTGCGCGGCCTCGCGTATCACGCGCAGGCATTCGTCGGCCGCGGCCGGCGGCATCACGTCGCGCACGTTGCGGCCCGCCAGGTCGTGGGCGGGCGCGGCCAGCTTGCGCTTGTCGCGCGCGTGGACGGACAGGTAGTTGCCATCCCCGTCGACCTCGAACAGCAGGTCCGGCAGCGTATCGAGCGTGGCTTCGAGCCGCGATTGCGACTCGAGCAGTTCCTGATAGGGGCGCTGGATGGTGGCGACGAACAATGCCCGGTTCAGAAACGCATACGCGAACGCCTTGTACACATGCCCGAGCAGGTTGAACATGTCCCACGCATTCGCATAGACGGCGAAATACACTTCGCTCATCGCCATGGTCAGCGCTGCCAGCGTCAGGTAGTTGGCATTGAATTCACGGTCGCGCCGGCGTCTCAGCAGCGCCCCGCAGGCGGCGATCAGGTACAGCAGGATCAGCGCATATTCGAAATGCACCTTGAACTGCGACAGGCCGACGCCTGCGATGAAGGTGCGCGGCGCCGTTTCCGGGAAATACAGGAACCACAGCAGGACCAGCGCACAGAGCCCCAGTATGGCGACCAGCCAGAGCAGCCGCGAACGGCGGTCCAGCCAGCGGTCCAGCCGCTCCGGCGACCAGACCGCGACCAGCAGCGCGCC